>Ga0265298_10006279_pt1 | contig 14716 bp, 22 predicted proteins | sample AusTroGonzalo_MG_3_FD_193486 | JGI IMG/M metagenome (GOLD analysis project Ga0265298, IMG submission 193486) | Bovine rumen microbial communities from tropical cattle in Woodstock, Queensland, Australia - Gonzalo_01 | ecosystem: Host-associated > Mammals > Digestive system > Stomach > Rumen ... | reverse complement strand
TGCGAAAGCATGCTTTTCGTATGAGCGTAATAAGGGGACCCAAAAAGTTTACAGCGTAAAATTCACGTAAGTTCTTTAAAGATGAGTTTACGTGAATTTTTTATATGCGTGTTTCTGGGAAATGGGTTTCTGGGAAATGGGGTTTGAGAAATGGGTTTCTGAGAGGTGTGTTTTGAAAAATGTGTTGGAAGAGAATTGGTATCTTGGAAATTTTGCGAAGCAAAATTTCCAAGCGTAAATTAGCTTCGCTAATTTACGTCAAATTCGGACTTTGTCCGAATTTGTACCTTTTCGTGGGCGCTCCTTACCAGTTAGTAAGGACTCACGCGGGTGTCCGTGGACGATACGCCGGAACAGGGGCAACGAGGCTCCCACATCCAGTATGGCACTTACCCAGCTGGAACCTCGTAACCAGTAACTCATTTAAAAAACAAAATCTTAGGAGGAACACTAAAATGACGAACATGAACGAGAAGGCCATCATCAACATCGAGAACGAGAACGGTGCCGATTGCACCTGGATCGACCGTCAGGACCTCACCACCGGAAAAGTTACTGTCAACTGCGTGTATGCTCCCGCTTGGAGCGACGCCGAAGCCATCACCAAGGCTGCCAAGGTTATCGCCCGTCTGTCTTTCTAATCCTGATTTTCAAAGTTTGAGTGTAGGAGCCCAGCAATGGGCTCCTTAATTCAGGCTTTGTCCTGTTATTAACCGCTCATCAGCGGACAAGGAGGTGCCGTTATGGCCACTATCACCAACACCGTCAAGATCAATACCGTTGAAGAGTTCGTTGCTGCCGCCAAGGAAGCGAAGCTCTACGGTACTCATCCCATTTGGGACATTGCTCCTGAAGTTCTTCGGGAGATCATGCTCTCGGATGTTCTGGAGGAGATCTACGGCAACTAAACTTTGACACACGGAGCCCCAGCAATGGGACTCCGTAGTCAGAGCTTGGTTCTGACGCTTAGTTGCAGGTTAGCGTAACTGCAATAATACGCCCCGGCTAACGGGAGCAAATTTAGGAGGTGCCACATGGACACTATTAACATCGACGTTCTCTACACTATTACTGTCAACGAGGTTGAATACTTCTTTGACGATTCCCAGGATCCCTGGGAAGTCGCATTCACAAAGGCTCTCCGCTTTGCACGAGAGAAGAAGTCTGAAGGATGCAATGTTACCCTGTTCTCCGAACCTGATTGCTATTTCTACGACATCGACACTGGAGAAGCAATCAAAAACAAAGAAAGCCCTGTTGTGTGGGCCAAAGCGGATTTCACCGCTATCGATATCGACGAACTTCCGTTCTAAAACCTGCTTGAGACCCTGGGGCTTCGGCCTCAGGGTTTTCTTTTGCTTTGTGCACATCCACAGGGTGTGCACAAAGCAGGAGAAACCTGCAGAAAGGAGGATCTGCAAAATGTCTAGGGAGCAGATCAAAGCAGCATTTGAGGCTGCTGGTTACGCCTCTGAGGAACTCGCAAATCAGGGGTATGAGCTGTACAAGCTCAAGGAGGAAGGGAAAAACCTTCCAGACACCAAGGAGGCTCTGGAAACCTTCACGCAGAATTGGGCCAACTTCTGCGTAACCAACACCCAGTGGCACACTGCCGATCAGCTGGGTTACCGCATTGGCCTTTGGCGCTAAGCCATTGGCTGTAAGAAAGGAGAATCAGTATGTTAGTTGCCCTGTATATCATCGCTATTGTCATCGCTACCTCTGTCGTTGTCTCTGGCTTACCGTCGACGGTAAAGAAGATCATTCGCAACATTCTTGTCGCGGTGGTTGCTGTTTCATTATTTACGGTATTGTTCGGAGGGGTGCTCTATGGAGCACTCGCCGAAGCACCTGAGGGTTATTACCCTCGTGCTGCCGTCGTTGTTGAACTAGACTACAGTACAAACACTATCGTAGTCGAAGATGGTGCAGGTCTCCTCTGGCCATTCGAAGGAATAGAGGACTTCGATGTATGAGATGTTGTTGCCATGTTGATGTGGGACAACAACACTCCAAACTCAATAAAAGATGACGTTATTGTACTTGCGTACTATAGCGCTATTTAATTACTGTTACTCAAGGCCCAGGGTCGCTCCCTGGGTCTTTTTATTTTGAAAGGAGGTTATCCCATGTATCTCAATTATAACAACTTCGAGCTTCTTTCCAACAAGCTTCAGTCCTCTGAGGATTTCGAGCTCATCGAGGATGCGGTCGGCGCATTCGCTGGTTACGTTAAGGACGTAGACATAGGGGAACAGCAGATCCGTACTGCTTACGCAACACTCGATGGAGAAGCTCTTCGGGAAAGAGTAACGGCTATCGATAACCGTCGCTCCGCCCACCACAAGGAGGCTATTGTAAACGCTAACCTCCTCAACCGTCTCGCTGCTGTCAACGGAGTAGAGGCAATCTACACCGGTAAAACAGGAGAAGGAGACAACCTCTACAATTTAGAGGTTAGGGAATCCGTTGCAGAGTTCTGCATCGAGATTACTGCAAAGATCTTCGAGAATAGAAGGTAAACTTCGACACCCAGGAGCCCCGCAAGGGGCTCTTGTAGTCGGAGCTTATCTCCGAAGAAAGGAGGTGTCAGCATGTATCTGCTGACATACGATTACGAAGACGCGTCACGAGACGAGTACTTCGTAGAAGGAGAAGAGGCCATAGCAAACGCTCGGTACAAAGAGATCATCAACGATCCCTATGTACCGTTTGACAGCATAAACGTGCTGACAATGTGCGTTGGTATCTCGTTCAGTAATCGTCCCGATGCAAAAATATACACCTATCGCACGGAGCAGTACCTTGGCAACCTGAAGGTTGTCAAACTCCGCAATAAGGACGGTTATGTAAAGATCGACGAATATGGCGATCCTATCTCCGTCTACATTCGGACAGCAGGCTACCGGCCTGCAGCAGAAGTCAAGGCACTCGCCAAGAAACTTGGCAGAACAAACCTTGGCGTTCTGTACGTTGATGATCTCTTCGTGCAGAAGAGAGTCATCTGAGCATCTAGCGGTTTCCTGCCCCGGCTGCCGACGCAGCTCCGGCCGGGGTGGATGCAACCGCATGTTCAATAGTGCACCGTATAAGCGATGCACTCTTGAGCATAAAGCTCAAAATATTTTAAGGAGGTACGCATTATGTACAGGAACCCGATTCTCAAAAACTTGGATGAAGAGGACATTGAAAACCTTCGTCCCGACACTAGGATCTTCGAACTTTCGAAGACCAATTCATTCCTCAAGCAGATGCTTGAAGAAAACCGCGCGTTCTACGAAAAGGTTGCAACCGTCGTTGCCGCCGCTGACCAGGAAGTAGCTGAAGACGTCGAGGAATATGATCAGCTCCTCAACCTTCATGCTGCCGACAAAGCACGCCACTCCCAGAAGCGGAAGGACGACTTCCGCGCCATCGCCCATAAACGGGCCGTGCACACCTGCCGCAAAGGAAGCGGCAACTGGAATCCGCGTCCCTGGTGGGACAAGGCCGATGAGGATGGATGCTTCCGCAAGCCCGTCCTTAACTGCCGCAATAGCGGCCAGGTGCATACCAATGCACAGCAGAACCGCTGGAGCAAATACGCCCCTTCTTCCAAGAAAAACTCCTGGAAGAAAGAATACTCCGCTCGTGAGATTGAGCTTGCCAATCTCTTCGAGAAGATTGACGCAAAAGATGAAGAGCGCTATCTGCAGAAGAGCGCTGACTTCACAAAGTTCTTGCAGGAGCAGATGGATGCCGACAACAAAGCTGACGTTCTGCTCGACGAGTTCGAAAAGCTGTGCTATGAGAACAGATGCAAGAAAGAATGGCTGATGTGGCATGACTACTGCGTGCCGTACGCTGACATCAACCATCCCGGCGTTGTCTACCTTGTCGACCCTGAAGTCATCAAGGACTTCGTAGATCACATGGAAGAGAACGGTGCGGCATGGTATGTCTGCACGAACGCTCACGATAATTGGGAGATCAAACACGTTGTTGATGTTCGCACCCATCGTAATCCGGGCCTCGTGTTCGGTTAATATATATTCATTTCTCACTACAACTGAATAGTCCTGAGCATGACATTAAACTGCTCTATTATTTTATTTATTAATGACAAGGAGGAACTTATCATGGAAAATAACTATACTGCAAAAGGCTTTATGAGAATGTTGAAAATCGAAGGCTATCACGGAAGTCCGGAAGAAGTGATAATCGAAAAGGCTGGCCCCGGTTACGTTCTCAAAGATATGCTCTTCAAGAATGAATTCGCGATAATTACAGGTGATGCGTTTAATGAAGGTTGCGTATTGGTTAAAGATTTCTTTCACGGCATTGTCCGTATCCGTATTGATGAACCCGAGAAGAGACTAGAAGCATTTAAGTATCGGGCAACGCATGTTAAATCTGTCAGCAAACAAAAAGAAAGAAACGAAATGCTCGAAGGAGCAAAAATGGCATATCAATTAATTAAGCAATAAGAAAGGATGGTGTTAATTATGCCGTTTGTTAAGAACATTAAAGGTGTCCTCGTAGACATCGAATCCATTGTCCCCATGACAACTTCCTTCTGCCATAAAAGACTTCGCGTTGATCCTAACGTGAAAGTGCATGAGTCAATGGCGACCCGCACAGTTTATTATCTTACGAAGAAGAAGCTGTTCCCTGAATTCAGCCCGTTCAATCATTCACTTAAGGAAATCTATGGGTCTGATTTTTTCAAAGACAAGACTGACCTCTGGAACGGGGATGCTCCATATACCCCATTTACGATAATTGAAAACCCACTCATGATAATTGAGAAAATACTCAGCGACAAGAAATATCAGAAACTTGGGAAAGCTTCATGTCTTGCGACAAGACGCATGAAATTAAGCCACTATATCACACAACTCGTTTTGATAAATAACAAGGAGGTGCGCTAATATGCGTAAAGTTTCTTATGTCATGATGACAAATGAAGAGTATGATGCGATTGAAATTCGTATCAAAGCTCTTGAGTACGAAGTTGACCAGCTCGATTGTCTCTTTGGCATCGAGAGAGAACGTAGTGCTCTGCTGTGGGATGCTCTGAACCGTCCTGCGATTGAGGAGTCTGCTCGCAAACATGAAGAAGAATTCCTCGACTGGTGCGACGAGATGGCCGAAAAGTACGAAAAACTCGACGAGGAAGAATGGTTGACAGATCGGGCCAAGTTCTACAACAACGGCCTGATCAACATTGCAAACTTACATCAAATCCCGAATGATTGCGAGTTTGCAAGAGAAATCCTGAAATACAAGGATATGTGGTGGGTTCCTGTCGCAACATGGAGAGACTTCTGGTATAAACCGGGAGAGACTGAGGGTTGGAGTGACGTTCCTCACTTTGCAGGAAGTCGCTTATACAATCCAGACGTCGATAGCTGGATCATGATGAACGCCCAAAACGATGTATACGGGCGATACAATAGAGCTTCCGGGAGTGAAAAAGAAAAGCTGTGGAAGCTTTGGATTTCATTCCAGGATCAAAAAAGAGAATCAGAATGTCTTGGTAATAGTTACAACGAATTCTACCGTTAATGAAAGGAGATGGTGACAATGAACATCAGGGTCTTCAAACTCCTCCACGGTGTCCCCATCCATCGTGGAGTAAACGAACTGATGGGCAAACTGGACGCCGCCTTCATGCGGCGTCCTTTCGGTTTCCGTCGCTCCGCACGCCCCTCTCGGAGGACCAGCATCCCAGCCGGGTAGGGCGGGGGAGTTTGTTCATATTCCGCTCCGCTCCCCGTGGGCTCCCCCGGTCCTTCCCCAAGGGGCAACCCTTCCCCGGGCATCGGTTGTGCCGGTGGACTGGTACTGCATATCTGTTGCCAGCTAAAGTAGCTAGCGAACAAGTAGCTAGCTTAAAGCATACTGGCTTGGTAATCCCATATCTCTATGTAGCTAGCGAACGAATGCCAGTCAAACAAGTAGCTAGCTTCAACGAACCGCACATAGCGGTTCTTTTTATATAGGTACCAGCGGACCATGACCCGCTGGGGCTCTGGAGATACAGCCATACTCCCGTAACCCGCGTTAAGGGACACGAAGCAGTCCGTCCCGACTGCGGATTCTGTTTACTAATCTACTAGAGGCTGAAACAGTCTCACAAGGTTTGAAAGGAGAAACACTATGGAAAGCATCATCATCATCAAATCCATCATTGACGGTATTGTGAACTCCGCTGAATTCGCCAGCACCTCCGACGCCAAGGCTGCCTACGACAACTACGTTAAACTCGGCGTCCCGACCAAGATGGAATTCAAGTCCATCCCGGTGAACATCACCATCGACGCATTCAAATGGAATGTAAATAAAGAAATGGTGTTCGCTGAAGCTGCCACTCGGGATGACATAAAACGCCGTCTGAGCATGGCAGGTGTCGATAGCGCAAAAGTAAACGCCATCCTCAACATGGAGCTGAAGGATATCATTGATGCCGTGCTGGCGAAGGACGTGACCGCCTTCACAGTTATCAAAGGAATCGGTCAGAAGACAGCTGACAAGGTGATCGAAGCCTTGTATGGTCATGTGACCTATGGAAGCATGGTGATCGGGAACGTGCGCAAGCAGTTCCATCAGCGTCCCCGGGTAACGCTGAACAGGAACTGGATGATAAAGGGAGATAATCGTCCCTGGATCTTCGACAGCGTACGGAAACGCTGGAGCCCCGTCGAAGCCTATGCAGCGTCCATCTCTAAGGATGAATTCTGCATTATCAACGTGGTATCAACAATCCCGGAACTCAGCGCTTCAATGTTCGATCTCGCCGCTCGTGAGCGTGCCGAAGCGAAGCTCGAACTCTGGGAGCAGGTATGTCATAACGGCATCACCCTGAACGGAAGAAAGTACGTGTTCATCGGACACGGAACGAATTCCGCGAAAGAGAACTCCACCCTGTTCTGCCGTGCTGAGTACGCAGAGCAGGTGTGCAAAGAGTTCGCTCGTAGAGTGAATCCCGGCTGGAAGATCACGGATGCTAAGTATGTAGCATACATGATCGGACTGCAGGCAGTGTACGCCGAGAACATCGGTCTGCCCGTAGAGCCGGAAGACTTCGAGTTCTTCCCGAGCCTGTATAGCGAGATCATTGATGACGTGGCTCACAACCACATCGACGGAACTGTCGACTTCTTCAAGAATGACACGGTTCGTCAGAACCAGTTCGACGGCTTCACCGTCATGCACGTATCTGCAAAGATGCAGAACGTCATGATCGACCGTCTGGTTGCTCGCGGTGTCGACCGTGAACAGGCGATCCGTAAAGTAAACCATGAACTGTCCATCCTTCGTGGCCATACCCTGAGGACCACGAACGCGGCTCTGAAAGGAGCCGTGTATACGAACTTCGATATCCATGCATTCCTGCATGATCGTGGTGTTCACGAAATTCATGGTCGGGATATCGATGACATCGTGCTCTTCTCCGATGAGACTGTCCTGAAGACTGCTATCGGTGAAGGCAAAGCATACCCCAGCAAGGAGGCGTGGATCGCCGCCGTTAAGACTGGCTTCGAGTACAAGAAACTGCTCTGCGAGCATGACTTGAAGCGGAAGGATGTACCGTATCAGGTACTTCAGACCGCGCACAAGGCTTGCCGTGGAACAATTGAAGAATTCGCCAAGGAACAGGTGGAAGAGCTGAATGCTCTGCACACTCTGGATCAGGCGAAGCGCTGCCTCACCAAGGAGCAGCAGGCTCTGATCGACTACATCCCGCAGGCCGCGAACGCAAAATACTTCATGAACCGCATGAAGACCAGCTTTAATAATAAGCTGGACGACGCATTCGCTGGTAAGAGGATTGGCCAGTGCTTCGGTATGCTGTTATCTCCTGACGTGATTGCTTTTGCAGAACATGCTGGCGGCCTTGAAGTGAAAGGTTTCCTCGAAGCCGGAGAAGCCTGCTGCTTCAAGATGTCCAAGGGTGAGTTCGCCTTCTGGCGTAATCCTGTCCTGGACACTGGCGCTCTTCGCGTCCTGAAGAACGTCAACAAAGTCCCCGAAGAACTCAGAAAGTATTTCGATTTCGACACCACGATGATGATGATCAACGTAAAAGACACAACCATCACTCGCATTCGTGGTGACTATGACGGGGATAAGGGTTCTGCTTCCAAGAACAAGAGCCTGATCAAGATGTTCAAGGAAGCTCACGCCAACTTTGGTGATTGGCTCACCGATTGGGATGAGCAGGAAACCAAGAAAGACGTGGTTACCCGTGAATCTCAGCTCGACTATGCCTCAACTCTGTGCCGGGAGTCCACTCTCGGACAGACCTGCTGCGGTTTGAACAAACTGTATGCCGGTAAGTGGCTGACCGCCGATGGCAACATCGTGCACTTCGAGGCTGAGTACGAAGAGGTTAGCAACCTCACCACTCTCGCGAACAATCTGGTCGACGCTGGTAAGCACGGCAAGAAGTCCTTCGCGATGACGAAGAGCGCAGCCCTTAAGATCAACAGATCTAAGGGGCATGAGGCTCTGCATCCCAACGCGAAGACCTATCGTGATCTCCACGATGTTCTCGCGAAGGCTCTGAGCGAAGGCGCTCCTCGTGACGGTCTTGATGATCTGGCTGTTGCCAGCAATCCGCGTTACGGAACCCTGGATATCTACACTGGCGTTCTCAGCGACAATGTAGATCGTAAGTTCCACATCGACGATCTTCCTGAAGGAAAGTTCGATGTGACCAAGCTTCTCTTTAATGACGAACTCGGCGTCCGGGGTATGACGGGTCTTGTCCGTAAGGGTGAGATCTACATCCAGGAACTCGGTCATCGTGTCGACGAAGGACTATTCAACAGCATCTGCCGTAGAACAGTCCGCGACATGGAACTCATCGAGAATGAAAATCCCGATGATCCTGAGCGCAATATGGATGAAGATAACTTCCTCGCCAAGTGCCGCGTACAGGGACTGACCGAGATCAAGGCTTTTGCGGAAGCCTGCGGCGCAACGCTGGAAGATGCGTTTGACGTGATCACTCGTTGGGTGTTCATGAAAGCCGAAGGCATCTACCGCAATGACGGCACTCAGCGTGGTGCCGCTATGGATGTCCTGTATGATCAGGTCATGCGTGGTTACTGGACGATCTTCGGCGGTATGCTGAAGGACCGTGTTGAGAATCTGATTGCGGATTCTATCAACATGGACGACATCAACGTCGCTATCTGACAGTGACGGCCCCGCCGGTCGGGCTAAAGGCCGGTGTTTCTTTTTTCTTAGTGACTGTAATCAATGGCTGTAAAGGAAGAACGACCGAGTATTGAGATATTCACCTGCGGGGACCGTCAGGCCCCCGTACGCGAGTACCTCTGGCAAGTTTGTGAACATTGACTGTTCACTTGCTTGGGTACGTTTTTTCAAGACCTGTAGGGCGGGGGATGCCCCTTACGATTGCACAGGGCGGGGGAGTTTTCTCGCCTGCGGGCGAAGGGAACGGCTCACGCCTCTGACTGTCCGAAGTGGCTTAGTTGGCAAGTTGATCTTGCCACCGCCACTTCCGGGTTTACCGAAACCTGAGCGAACAGCAACCGGTAACAGCCTCCGCCATCACGGCGACGTGAATTCAGGGCGGGGAAATTTATCCTGCGGGGAAGTAGCTAGCGAAAACGAGTAGCTAGCTGTTTTTCTTCGTGCCAAGTAGCTAGCTGATAAAGTAGCTAGCTCGGCCGGAGGCCTCGCGTCTGTCCGAAGAATGCTCACATGAGTGTTCTTCGAAATATTATTGAGGAGTGTGTCGTATGTCCAAAGATTTCTTCGAAGCTCGTTCCGAGTGCATCGAGGCTCTCGGAAAATTGAAGTCTGACCTCGAGTACCACAAGGAAGCTCTACGCGTCTTCAAGAAGGCGTTTGCGGAGCTCGACAAGGATGTCGCTCCCGAAGTCGGCGACCTGCTTCACGAGATGATCACTCGCGAGATCGCTAACGTGAACCGGCTCGAAGCGGAGATCCGTGGTACCAATCGGATCCTCAATGAAAGGTATTCTCTGGCTCCTGCGAACTAAGACCCATGCCTGCCCCGGTTGGAGATGGTGCTACGACCGGGGTGGATGTTGTATCGAGATGAGCTTAAAGCCGGTTGGCTTTAGCGGATGTGTGCCTCCTCCTCGCACATCCGCCTTTTCGATACAGCATCCTTGTATCCTATGAGGGACACATAGGATACAGCCTACCCCAGTACAGCTGGGTTGCACTCCTTTCTTACCTTTCCGACCGGGTAGCCGGTCAGCCACGCATTAAAGCATACAGCGAGTTGCTATGCGTGGCTTTCCCTTTGCGTTTCCTATTTTTATCACATAAAGACTTTCAGGTTGTTACCTGAAGAAAGGAGAAGAAAATGCGTACCAAAGTTATCCTGCACACTGATGGTGCCTGCAAAGGCAATCCCGGTCCCGGTGGATATGCTGGCATCCTGCAGTACGGAGAGCAAGAGCTTATCGTTGCCGGTTTCAGCCCGAAGACGACAAACAACGCAATGGAGCTCGCTCCTGTGCTCGAAGCTATCCGCAAGCTCAAACGCTCCTGCGACATTCTGGTTCGTACTGACAGCCACTATGTCTGCACGGGCATCTCAAACGCTCCCAAGTGGGCGAAGAACAAATGGAAGTTGAGCAACGGCGGTGAGCCTGCCCATGTGGAAAGCTGGAAAGAGCTTCAGGCTCTGTCGGCAAAGTACAACCACACGATCCGCTTCCAGTACATCAAAGGACATAGCGGTGATCCGTACAACGAACGTTGTGATCAGATTGCAAATGAGCAGATCGAACTTCACCTGAAAGGAGACTGAAAGATGTATGACAATACTGAATTCAGAGAGAACCACAGCGACACTCCCAAGGAAGAGCATGTTTCTGTGCGAACCCTCACAGAAGGCTGGTGGGCTCAGTATGCTTGGCAAGGTGATACTGACCCTATCATTATGTCTCTCGGTCATTGACGCCCTCCTGCTGATCTACCTGCTGGAGGTAGTCAAATGATTGAGATATACGGAGTCGTCGCAATCATATTGCTTATCGTTGTTTCCTACGTTGGTGGTCTGTTTACCGCCAACTGGTACAACGACAAAGCAAGGCGTGATGAAAAGCACGCCCTCGAGGTGCAATACATACGGTTGCAAGCCAAAACGGATTATAACGATCCGGTTGGTCCGTATGTAGCATCTGATTATTGTCGGGCCGGAGGCCCTCCGACTATCCGAAACATGCAGAGGAGTTCCTCTGGTGCTTCAAACGGTATTCCCCTCTCCCAAATGCATTCTTTTGAAGAGAGGATAAAGAATACAGGCAAAGCCACTATGTGGCTGAAGCCAGGTAACCCCACTACTATTACCAAATCGACTGAAGAAAAGGAGAAATGAAATCATGAAGATCACTGTTAAAGGCAACATCGGCTCTGACGCTATCCTGCGGACTGTTGGTGAAGGCGAAAACGCTATGAGCGTGTGCGACTTCTCCGTTGCCGAGAATCAGCGGAGAACTGACGGAAGCACCAAGACCATCTGGACGAAGGTCACTCTGTGGCGTAAGTACGCCGAAGTGATGGCTCCGCTCCTGAAGAAGGGTCGCAAGGTTCTGGTTACCGGTGAAGGCGAGGCTGAGACCTACGTCACCAACGGCAACATCGTGAACTGCCGGGTGCACATCAACCGCAGTGTCGACATCGACCTGCTGGATCGCCCTGAATCCGAAGAGGGCGCTCCCTGGGCTGCGGAAGAAGCCGAGGAAGTCTAATCCTTATACAACTGAATATGTGCGGCAGGCTTGAGAAAGCTTGCCGCATTTTTTTAATTTCCAGAAAGGAGTCTTTTATCCATGTATATCGTACATATTATCACCTCTGGAATTAAAGAGCGTATGATCCCCTGTTCAACTGAGAACGATGCCCAGACCTGTGCAAACATGTACTGGCACGATGACCCTATCATCGTCGAAGAAGGCACCGGCAGAATAATCCCCGTCAGGCTCGCTGTGAGCAGTATGGTACCTTCAGAACTCTGACCTTTCCAGACATAAAGATCAGACCAAAAGTCTGACCTTTATTGACGAATGATGTACAATCTGGTGGTAACTTTCCAAAATCAACGTATAGGGAAGAAGAAAAAATTACTTGGCAACAACTACCCCTAAATTTTACCCCGGTATGATTTTTATGCGGGGGAGTTTTTTACCGGGAGGGATTTATTTGACACCGAAGGTTGATATGCCCTACGAGGATCAGGAAACCATAATCAGCTATTGCAAGCTTGATCCTAATGACAGGGCAGAAGTTTACAGCACGGACAAGATTATAATCAAGCGGTACAACAAGTTCTGCAAGAATCATCCTGACCTGTGCGAAGTCATACACGATGACAAGTTCTCTACAACGTTCTCTGTAGACATCCGTTGTGCTGGCTTTTACCCGCGTGCACCTAAGAAGGGCAGACCTATGACAGAGGAACAACGGATAGCTGCAAGCGAGCGGCTCGCGGTAGCGAGAATGAACAAAGCGTAATGTTCATTCTTTGCTGGGCTGGCACAGCCAAACGCTTAGAGAAGTCGAAGAGTAGTGACAAGGTAGTATAAATATTCATCCGAGAGCATAAATGTCTTTTTTCTTACTGTAACACTGCAAAATAACTTCGGCCATAGGCCGAATAGGCTTTCTGACCTGGGTGCCTGATTGGACCGTGCACCCGTTTATATACGGAGATCTCCGAGCTTTACAGTCAAACTTTGTACATGCATTCCTCACTTTCGTGTTAGCGGTTTGTTCTGCGACACCTCCTTTCTTATACAGATAAGGTGCTGCATGACTGTATTGTAACGAGTAGCTCTCTATCTTCGCCTGTAATCCTGCAGTTATTGCACCTGGCTGGTCACACGTTTCCTCGCGGTGTGATTGGATAGAGCAGGTTCTCTTGGAGAGCTTTTATTCGGGACACAGAGAGTTTGAAAGGATTGGACGCTCCCTGTTACTCTCTGGCTCTGCACTATCGTGCTGGTGACAGAGCAGGCACCGTTCCTCGAGGGCGGTGCCTTGTTCAGCACGACATACTACAATGTGTATAAAAAATTCATTCAGTGAATGACATAGTGAATGATATAAGGAGTGCCGCATGGATAAGAAGATCAACGTGATTGAATTTATAGAACTGATTAAGCGGTATACAGCGTGCTTTCAACATTCCTGCGGTGACTGCCCGTACGAGGAAGAATGCAACGATGAATCCGCAAATGAGGGAAAGGCCCCTGGGCAGAAACTTGCAGATACCCTGGAGTTCTTTCTTCCTGAGCTGGAAAAGTACCAGGAAATTTCATCTAAAGAATTTGTAGACCTTATAACCGGAGGTGACTGATATGATTACAGCATACTCGAGTAATCACACTATGGAAGAAGTTTTCGAATCCAGACTGTATTGTTCGGAAAGTCATGATGACGGCTGCCGTGGCTGCGTACTTCGTGAAGAATGTGACGCCGGTACGTATGATCAGGCATCAGAAGTCAATTATTGGATTGCACATATCCTTAACAGGATCAAATTAGTAAGCAAACCCTATGAAGAAATAACTGATGAGGAATTTTACAAGCTGATTCTGTAAGACTTCTATACAATATTATATATATAATTATATTATAGAAGAAACATGTACAATATTCTCTAAACATACAAAATATTAATGAATGATTTATAAAAGAAAATACATACTGATTCTCTAATACGTCCTTTGAAATACTGTCTGTATTAATACATACTGTTTCTTTTATTTATAATTTTCAAGTACTGAATACGTACTCATTAATACTGATATCTAATTATGACTGATACAGTGCGTATTAGTACGTTTAATTTAGTAATTGTTCTCTTACATGTGTGATACAGTACGTATAGAATAATTCTATATCCCTAATAACCGTAATTAAATTAATTCTTTATCCCTAATAATCAATTAATACTGTATCCCTAATAAATAATTTCAAATAATAGTTTCTCTATAAATACTGATTGGATTATCTTCAAAGAATATTTATTGAAGTAATAAGTGACTATATATACTGTTTCTCTAATAATTCAATAATCCAATATTTACACATACTGATTCTCTTATTATTCATTTTAAATGAATGGATATACAATTAATATAAGCAGTTACAATATAAGCAGTTACAGCTAGCAGTTACTGCAATATATATATAAGACTCTAATATGTGAATGAAAATGTTTTACGAGGTGTATAGATATGTATATACACAATATTGGAGATATTGTACAGGTTATCAACTATCCGGCCCTCGTGCCGGATATGTCTAAGTATTATATGCAGCCAGCTATTATCGTAGACCGTACAACGAAAGTATATAGCTGGGGCGACGGAGACAAGGAAGCATATACTCTGGATTGCGACGACGGATATTATAGATGGAAAGGTGACTGGTTAAGACCGGTCCTTCAATTTGCAGATATCGAACAAAGTAAAATAAATATATCCGAGACTGAATTTGAAGAACTGTTAAAAGGAGAATGAATATGAAGAAGATTATTTTGAACGGATGTTTCGGAGGATACGGCTGGAGTGCAGAAGGAGCCGCAGAAGTATATCGCCGTAAGGGAGCGTCTAAGATTGAGTACGGCATCCGCGAATGCGAAAAGTCCGAATATAGAAAAGTCGGATACGAAGAGTTTAAATACACTAAAACTATTTCCAAATGTCTTTATATAGAC
>Ga0265298_10006277_pt1 | contig 14719 bp, 8 predicted proteins | sample AusTroGonzalo_MG_3_FD_193486 | JGI IMG/M metagenome (GOLD analysis project Ga0265298, IMG submission 193486) | Bovine rumen microbial communities from tropical cattle in Woodstock, Queensland, Australia - Gonzalo_01 | ecosystem: Host-associated > Mammals > Digestive system > Stomach > Rumen ... | reverse complement strand
AGTAGTGCGTGCCATAGGGTAGCGCAAGTGACGTATCCCGAGACGAAGACCTGCGACACGGTGGATGTCTATTTCGGAACCGAAGTGGCTGATCCGTACCGATGGTTGGAGAACGATACGAGTAGCGAGACCGAGGCGTGGGTAGCGGCCGAGAATGCGGTGACGCAGGCGTATCTGCAGAGTCTGCCGAAACGGGATGAATTAGCCAAACGCATGACGGAACTGATGAACTACGAGAAAATCGGAACGCCGGCTAAGCACCATGGCAAGTGGTATTTCTACCGTAACGACGGTCTGCAGAACCAGTATGTGCTGTATGAGATGGACAGTCTGGGCGGTGAGCCGCGTGTGTTCCTGGATCCCAACAGTTTGAGCGAAGACGGAACGGTTGCTTTGGGCGGCACATCCTGGTCGAAGGACGGGAAGTACATGGCGTACAGCATCTCCCGTAGCGGTAGCGATTGGCAGGAGATCTACGTGATGGATAGGGCGACCGGAGCGTTGCTGGAAGACCATATCGAGTGGGTGAAGTTCAGCGGTGCGTCCTGGCACGGCAACGGCTTCTATTACAGCACGTATGACCGGCCGGAAGAGGGCAAAGAGTTCTCCTCTATTAACGAGGGCATGAAGATCTACTATCATACCCTTGGTACGCCGCAGAGTGAGGACCGGCTGTTCTATGAAAACCCCGACGAACCGCAGCGGTTCTATAATGTGAGCTTGAACGAGGAGGAGACGCTTATGTTCTTGTACGAAGGCGGGGCAGGTACGTGGAACAACCTCTATGTGCGTGATCTGCGTAAGCCTGGCAGCCGTTTTGTGACGCTGGCGGACGGTATGAAATACACGTACGGACCCTTGTATGACGAGGATGACGCCTTGTGGATCTATACGACGGAAGATGCTCCGAAAGGACGTGTGATGAAGGTGGATCTGCGTCAACCGCAGCGTACGAACTGGAAAGAAATCATTCCGGAGCAGGAGAACCTGCTGGACGCCGTGCAAGTGATCAATCATCAGTTCGTGATCTGTTTGATGAAAGATGCTTGTACGCATGCGTATGTCTATACGCTGGACGGCACGTTACGGCATGAGGTGCAGTTGCCGATGGCAGGCAGCGCGTATTTCGCGGGCGAAGAGAAAGAGGACTACTGTTTCTTCGGTTTCTCGTCGTTCACCTGCCCGGGCACTATCTATCGGTACGATATGGACGCTAACACCTATACGCTGTACAACCAGCCGAAGGTGGAGTTCGACCCTAATCAGTACGTAAGCGAGCAGCACTTCTTCGCGTCCAAAGACGGCACACGTGTACCGATGTTCATCGTGCATAAGAAAGGTCTCAAGCTGGACGGTCAGAACCCGACGCTGCTGTACGGGTACGGCGGTTTCAACATCTCGATGACACCTTCTTTCAATGCGATGCGTATCCCATGGTTGGAGCAAGGCGGTGTGTATGTGGTAGTGAACCTGCGCGGCGGGGGAGAGTACGGCGAAGCATGGCACGAGGCCGGCACGAAGATGAAGAAGCAGAATGTGTTCGATGATTTCATCGCGGCGGCAGAGTATTTGATCGAGCAAGGGTATACCTGTCCTGCTAAACTGGCGATAGAAGGCGGTTCGAACGGCGGTCTGTTGGTGGGTGCGTGTATGACCCAACGCCCGGATCTGTTCCAAGTGGCTATCCCGGAGGTAGGTGTGATGGATATGCTGCGCTATCATCTGTTCACCATCGGTTGGAACTGGGCTGGCGACTACGGCACGAGTGCGGACTCAAAAGAGATGTTTGAGTACCTGTTAGGTTATTCGCCGCTGCATAATATCCAGCCCGGCGTAGCTTATCCCGCCACGCTGATCACTACCGCTGACCATGACGACCGTGTTGTTCCGGCACACTCGTTTAAGTTCGCAGCGAGACTGCAGGCTTGCCAGGCTGGCGATAAGCCTTGTCTGATTCGTATCGATACCAAAGCAGGGCACGGAGGCGGCAAACCGCTGGCAAAACGCATCGAGGAGCGCGCGGATATATACGCCTTCATCTTCTATAACATGGGTATCCAATAAACTATTAAATCAGCCCTGCGCGTTTTTTACACACAGGCCTGACAGACTGAAAAATCGCTCCAAACGAGCGATTTTTCTGATTTTTCTTGTGTATGTCAAAAAAAAGTAGTAATTTTGTAGCCGAAAAGGTTGCCGAAATGGAATTGCTGGAGCAGTTGAATGAGTCGCAGCGTGCGGCGGTGACGTGTACGGAAGGAGCGTCGCTGATTGTGGCCGGCGCGGGTTCGGGCAAGACGCGTGTCTTGACCTATCGTATCGCGTACCTGCTGTCGCAGGGTGTTCCGGCGAGCCGTATCATGGCGCTGACGTTCACCAACAAAGCCGCGAGGGAGATGAAAGAGAGGGTGGAGAAGCTTCTCCAGACCGCTGACGTTCGTTACCTGATGATGGGGACGTTTCACAGCGTGTGTACGCGTCTGTTGCGGCCGTACGCCGACCGGTTGGGCTACACGCGGGACTTCACGATCTACGACACGACGGACATGAAGTCGGTCATCAAAGCGATCTGCAAGGAGCGGGGATTGGATGACAAGATCTACAAAGCGGGAGCGGTACAGGCGCGAATATCGATGGCGAAGAACAGCGGTATCGCGCCTCGCGATTACGGGATGAACCAGCAGTTGTTGCGGGAAGACCGCGAGCAGCGGATGTATGAGTTGGCGACGGTCTATGCGGAGTACGAAGCGCGCTTGAAAGCCGCCAACGCAATGGATTTTGATGACCTGCTGATTAACATGTTGCGGCTGCTGAACGAGTGCCCCGAAGCGTGCGAGCGCTACCAGCAGCAGTTCCAATACCTGCTCGTGGACGAGTACCAGGACACGAACTATATCCAGTTTTTGCTGGTCAAGAAATTGGCCGAGCCGCAGAACAACATCTGCGTGGTAGGCGACGATGCGCAGAGTATCTATTCATTCCGCGGGGCGGATATCCGCAATATATTGAATTTCCGCAAAGTCTATCCGCAGGCGCAGTTGTTCAAGTTGGAGCGCAATTACCGCTCGACGCAGACGATTGTCAATGCCGCCAATTCGCTCATTCACAAGAACCGCGACCAGATCTACAAGGAGGTCTATTCGGAGAAAGAAGAGGGCCAACCGCTACATCTGCAGCCGTATATGGACGACAAGACCGAAGCGCTCGGCGTGGCGACGGCTATCCAACGGCAGAAACATAAAGGATATGACTCGTTCGCGGTGCTCTACCGCACGAACGCGCAGAGCCGCGTTATTGAAGGGGAGTTGAGGAAGCTCAATATCCCGTACCGTATCTACGGCGGGACGTCGTTCTACCAGCGCAAGGAGATCAAGGATGCGTTGGGCTATCTGCGCTTGGCGGTCAACCCGCGGGATAACGAAGCGCTGCTGCGTATCGTCGGTTTTCCGGGGCGCGGTATCGGTGAGACGACGATGAAGAGAGTAAGCCTGAACGCGATCGAGCATCACCGTTGCTATCTGGACGTGATGCGTAATCCGGAAGAGACGGGGCTGGAAGTCAATGCGGCGACGGCGAAGCGTCTGCGTACGTTTGCGGCGTATATAGACGGGCTGCGCGAGCAGAGCGAGACGATGGACGCGTATGCGTTTGCGGAGATGGCGATGCGCACGTCAGGTGTGTTGACGGCGATGGCGATGGATCTGTCGGCGGAAGGTATCGACCGTGCGCAGAACGTGCAGGAGTTGCTCAACGCGATCCGTGAGTTCGTGACACAGCGAGGGCAGGAAGGCATTGACTTCACACCGGTGACGGATTTCTTAAGTGAGGTGAGTCTGCTGACGGACCAGGACGAGCACTTGGAGGACACGACGGAGCGCGTGACGCTGATGACGGTCCATGCCGCCAAGGGTTTGGAGTTTCCCGTGGTGTTCATCGTGGGGCTGGAAGAGAACCTGTTTCCTTCGCAGTTCTGCGTCAAGCCGTCGGAGATTGAAGAAGAGCGTCGGTTGCTGTATGTGGCGATCACGCGGGCAATGGAGCAGTGCCATTTGTCGTTTGCGCGGCAGCGGTTCCGCAACGGAACGTTTAACTTCGCTTCGCCGAGTCGGTTCCTCAATGATATCGATCGGCAATTCTTCGAGGTGAAGAGACCGGCACAAGTGCCTGTTAGACCGTCCGAAGGACTGTTAGACCGCTCTCAGGTCCGACCTAGACCGGCGCAAGCGCCTGTGAGACAAGCGCAGACGGCGATTGCATCGGATTGGAAAGAGGGCGACCGCGTGACGCATCGGGTGTTTGGTGTCGGCACGGTCCAACGAGTTTATCGCGATGAAGTGACCGAGAACGACAAGATAGAGATCGCGTTCGACACGCAAGGCGTTAAGACGCTGTTGCTGACGCATGCGAAACTGGATAAAGTGGAAAGTTGAAAGTTTAAAGTTTAAAGTTATAGTATCATGAAAAAGGTTCTTTTATGGGCGATGGGAATGTGCATCGCGTGGGTGGGTTTGCAAGCAGCAGACTATTACACCGTGAGTGAGATCATGGAGATCTACAATGGTTTGGAACTCAGTTCAGATCAAGTCTCTTCGGACAGTTACACCGTTCGCGGCTATGTGACACGTTGGAAGAGCGGTTATCCGGAATATTCGAATGCGGACTTCTGGATTGATGACAGCGAAGACGGTTCGACGTCTATGTTCATGTGTTTCCGTCTCAAAGGCAAAGCGAGCACCGACCAGCGTAAGTTGGAAGTAGGTGAGTATATCGAGGCGACGGGTTATTTGAAGAACTACAACGGTCAGGCGGAGATCATGAACGGAACCTTCCGCGTGGTACCTACTTCGTTTACGCTGACCATTACTGCCGGCACAGGAGGTTGGGTCAACAGCGAGGTCAACGGTACCTATGATGAGGGTTCGCAAGTGACGATCAAGGCGATCCCAGATGAAGACTATGTGTTTGCGCAATGGAGCGACGGCAATACAGAGGCGACGCGTGTGATCACGATCACGGAGGATGTGAGCCTGCAAGCGACCTTCAAACATAACTACAACACGGTTAAGGACATAATGGCGATTTACTCGAGTCTGAGTTTGGCCTCGGGTGCCAAATCGACGGACAGTTACACAGGCCGCGGGTATGTGACCTATTGGAAGAGCGGTTATCCGGACTATCAGAATGCCGATTTCTTCGTTGATGACTACGCTGACGGTTCGACATCGATGTTGCAGTGTTTCCGCTTGACAGGAGTCGACGCGACCGACAAACGCAAGCTGCAGGTAGGCGATTTCGTGGAGTTCACGGGTAAGTTGCAGAACTACCAGGGTCGCGCGGAGGTGTGTGACGGTACGTTCAAAGTGCTGGCATCACCGCAAGAAGAGGAGGATGAGGATGAGAACTGCTATCCGGATTATGAAGGCATGACCGGCGCGCAGATCATCGCCGCGCTGCACGAAGCGATCAAAGATCCGGACACCGTGACCTATTACAACCTGCGTGCCGACAAGACCGGTGTGGACTACCGCGCAGACGGCAATGTATGGGATATGTACACGTCCTGCGAGTTCGGACCGAAGGGTTATTGCAGTGGTATCGGTCAGACGGAAGAGTGCGAGTGCTACAACCGCGAGCATATGCTTCCGCAGAGCTGGTGGGGCAACGACAACACCAAACGAATGCGAACCGACCTGCACCACGTGATTCCTACCGATGCCGTGACGAACAGTCATCGCTCGAATAACCCGTATGGAGAAGTGACGGGAACGGCTGATTGGAGTAATGCTGCCGGTTCGAAATCCGGTTTCGGAACCTACAATACTACTATTTTTGAACCGATTGACGAATACAAAGGCGATATCGCACGCGTCTATTTCTACATGCTGACGTGCTATCGCGATGAGAACTTCACTGTCAACGCGAAAGGAAGGAAAGTCTTTACGTATATCGATGGCAAAGCCGGCCTAACCAATGAAGCGCTCGCTTTGTTCCTCAAATGGCACCGCAATGATCCGGTTTCCGACAAAGAAATCAACCGTAACAACGGTATCGAGCAGCTGCAACACAACCGCAACCCGTTCGTCGATATGCCCGAACTGGTAGAGTACATCTGGGGTAAGAAGAGCAGCAAGACCTATACTTGCAAGAAGCAGGGTTTGGACGAAAGGCGAATGGCGAATGGCGAAAGTGTAAAGATATTGGAGAACGGTGCGCTGTTCATCGTTCTGCCTGACGGCACTAAGTACAACACGATGGGTATCAGGATGCAATAAAAAGATGAAAAGACAGATTTTAGTATTGGCAGGATTGCTCCTGTGGGGAGCTGTTTGGGCAGAGACAGAACCTATTTATTTCGAAGGTTTCAGCCGCTGCATCGATGCGGAGGATGAGAACTACGGTTATACCGGAGGTAATGACGAGCAGTGGGGCGGTAATATAGCGACTGCGCAAACGATTTATCAGGATGCACCGGAGTGGAGTTTCACCAATTGCAACGGTGCGTACCAATGCCTGAAGGTGGGTACCAGCAAGAAACAGGGTTCGGCTAAGACCCCTATCATCGAGTGCAAAGGCGAAGTGGTTTTGACCTTCCGCGTGGCACCATGGGAAGGCGATTCGCTGTTTTATGTATCGCTCAAAGGCGGTACGACTACCGACCAGACTTCGTTTGAATTGGCGAAGAAGAAATGGACCGAAGTGACGGTTCATGTATCGGATATCGAAAGCGGTCTGCAAATCACCTTCACGTCCACGAACAAACATCGCTTCTTCTTGGACGACGTGTGCGTTCGACCTGCCGATCCGGACGCAGGAGTCATTCGCGTACAAGGGGGAACAGTGTTGGATTTCGGCCTGTTGGGACGGTATTATTCCGCTACAGAGAGCACGCTGCATATCGAAGGCATCAACCTGAGCGAAGCCATTTCTGCTACGTTGGAGGACGGAGAGACAGACTATTTCTCGTTGAGTACAAACAGCTTGTCGGCGCAAGGCGGAGAGTTGAAAGTGCAACTCCATGAAGGCGCAAGTGTGGATACGCACGGCTGTTTCTTATGGCTACGCAGCAAAGACACCAAGAGCGGCGAAACGGTGAGCAAACGAATCACCTTGCTGTTTGAGGTTGCTGCGCTGAACCTTGAAGGCAGCGGATCGAAACAAGACCCGTACACTTGCGGGGATGTGATCCTGCTGGCGAACAACGAAGGCACCGTCTGGACCAATACGATGTACTGGGCAACAGGTTTTGTGCTTGGCGGTGTTCGGCGTGCCGGAGGCAAAGAGACCGGAGACTATGACGGCATCAGTATGACCGATAAACTGGCGCTGGTTCTGGCGGACAAGCCCGACGAGACTAACGAGAACCGCTACGTGACCGTGCAGATCAGCCACGAGGCCCGCGAGGCGCTGAACGTAGTGGATAACCCCGAACTGATCGGTCAACGCATCAGCGTTCAAGGCTTGCTGCTGAACGATAAAGCCAATCCGCTGTACTTGGGCCTTCCCGGTGTACGCGGCGTGAGTACCGACGCACAATACGTTCGTCCCGCTAAAGAGGATACGCAAGGGTTCGAGGAAAGTGGAAAGTTGAAAGTGGAAAGTCGAAAGGTATTAGAGGGCGGTGCACTATTCATAGTCGGACCCGATGGCACGAAGTACAACGTGCTCGGCATCAGGAGTAAATGAGATAGCCGGCGACGCCCGCAAGGACGATTAGCAAAATAGGGTGACTGATGATCTCGGTCACTTTATTTTTTGCAAGAAAATGAAGATTGAGTAGCTTTGTACGAAATTTCGGTTTATGGGTCAAAATGCAGGCTGTGATAGGCCTGCATTGCTGATTTTATAAGGGCTGAAAGGTAATTGAAAGTTTTCAGCACAAAAATTTACGTCAAAAATCGCTCTATGGGTCACTTTGCAGGCTCAAAACTTGCGTAATCCCAGTATTTATCGTATCTTTGCAGCAATCAAAAAACTTAAAATTGCTGCTTATGAACAAGAAAAAGTGCCCTAAGTGTGGATCTACAAAGACAAAGAAAAATGGTCAACGAAACGGTGTACAATTGTATAAATGTACGGAGTGTGGTCTCCAGTTCCGAGGAGGTGCGCAAGTCTCCATGGACGAGTTATGGGAAACCTATATGAACGGCAAGCAGACAATAAAAGAACTTGCCACCAAGTATAAGATCAGTGCCTCATCGATTAAAAGAAGACTACGTAAGATAACTAAGATCTGGCAGCAGCCCGACTTGACAGGAATGTCCGGCTTTGTGCACATTGATGCGACCTACTGGGGGCATAATTGGGGCATCCTTCTGGCATTGGATCACAAGACCAATATGCCGCTATATGTAGCATTCATCAAGAGCGAGACAACGTTTGATTATAGGAAGGCTGTAGAAGCAGTAGAAGCTGCAGGTTATAAGATAAAAGGCATTATAGTGGATGGCAAACAGGCACTATTTAAAGAGTTTGAGAAATACCCAGTGCAGATGTGCCAATTCCATATGTATCAGATCATTGAGCGGCGATTAACCAAACATCCAAAGTTGATTGCATCTCGCGATTTGGCGATACTCGTAGATGATATGGAGCTTTTGGATAAAGAGGATTTTATGAATGATTATAACGCTTGGAAGACACAATGGAATGACTTTGTAAATAGACGAACCATCCACAAAGACGGTAAGTCATATTACCTTCACCGAAGACTTAGATCGGCTGTGACTAGTTTGGATTATTACCTACCGTACTTATATACTTACCAACGACCAGAATGTGACGGAATGCCAAACACCAACAATAAAATAGAGGGAACGTTTACTGATCTTAAGAAGAACCTCAACAATCATAGTGGAATGTCCATTGAGAATCGAATGCGGTTTATCAGCGGATACTTTACGGATAGGCTTCTAAGGATAATTTAAAGTCTACTACGCGGCTCCCCATGCCGCATACTACGCAATCCCAAACGAAGGAGTATTTAGAGGTGTGTCTCTACCAGCCTGCAAAATGACCCATAGAGACACACTTACTCTTTTATAGCCTGCAAAATGACCTATACGCCGATTTTTTGTTGTATCTTTGCACTCGCTTTCGTTTCCAACCATCTATACCTGCTCGATCCCTGATATTTTCGGGCGTGCGGAGGAGGTCTATTGGGTGATTATTGCGTGGTTATTGCGTGATTATTGTGTGATTCGAAGCAATCTTCATAAGGCAACAAACTGTAAATCATTATAAATAAACGCATTATGGCAAGAGAAAGACTTACTCCCGGTATTGACGAACTCAACGGAGCTACGTCCCCAGGACATATTCATCGTGTCAAACGCTTTCGCGACCCGCGAGGCCGTATCATTGGCGTAGGTGTCCAGGAAACATACGACGTTCTCCATCCTCGAAATTGGAAGAAAAACCCTGCTCGAGGCGAAGAGAAAGCGAACCAGCAACTCTTCAAAAAAGCCTCCGAAATCATGGAAAAAGCCCTCAATGACCCCCAACTCAACGACTACTGGCACCGCCGTTTCGAGGCGCAACTCTATGTTACACGCGGCTCTAAACCCGATCCCTTCGCGCTCACTTTGCCTAATGGCTCGAAGAAAAGATACAAACGTTTCGACGCTTTTGTTCGGACTATCATTATGCAGGAACTCAAATACAAGCAACAAAATCAGCAATAATTTCAAAAAAAATCGCACGCGCACTTGCGTATATCAAAAAAAAGCAGTACTTTTGCACCGCAAATTTATAGTAGTATGAAAAGAATCGCCATTTTAGGCTACGGCAATATTGGCCGTGCCGCAGAACAAGCCATCATCGCCGCTCCCGACATGGAGTTGGCAGGTATCTATCACCATAACGACTGTCTGGACTGCATCGACGCAGATGTCGTCCTACTCTGTACCCCGACGCGTGAAGTGCAGAAATTCGCGGCGGTCCTTGCCGCACGCGGTATTTGTACCGTGGACAGTTTCGATATTCACGGCCAGATTTGGTCGCTTTGCAGCGCCTTAGACCCTGTCTGCCAATCGAACAAAACTGTCAGCATCGTCTCTGCGGGCTGGGATCCGGGCTCGGACTCCATGGTTCGCGCTATCCTGTTGGCACTTGCTCCGAAGGGTTTGACGTACACGAACTTCGGACCGGGTCGTTCGATGGGGCACACGGTGGCTGCCAAGTCCAAAGAAGGCGTCAAGAACGCACTCTCGATGACCATTCCTCTGGGCACAGGAATCCATCGTCGTATGGTGTATGTGGAATTGGAAGAAGGCGCGGACTTCAAGGCCGTCGAAGCGGCTATCCTGGCAGATGACTATTTTGCACACGACGAGACCCATGTCATCGCTGTGCCGAGTATCGAGGCCCTCAATAACGTGGCGCATGGCGTCAACCTTGTCCGTAACGGCGTTTCCGGCGACACTCATAACCAGCGTTTTGAGTTCAACATGACGATCAACAACCCCGCTCTGACCGGTCAAGTCATGGTTTCTTGTGCCCGCGCAGCATTGCGGCTCAAAGAGCGTGGAGACTTCGGCTGCAAGACCATGATCGAATTGGCGCCCATCGACTTGCTCCCCGGAACAAAAGAGAGCCTCGTAAAGGCTCTCGTATAACAGTTTAACAATTTAACAGTTTAACAGTTTAACGTTTTAACGATTTACCGTTCCCTAAAGGAACCGTTCCGGTACTGCTCTAAGAGTTGTTCGAGTGAATGAATCTGCTCGAGCAGCTCTTTTCCTTTGTCCGTATCTTTGATACGGATACGATGTCCGGAGAAATCCTGTAGCAGCATCCTATTATGGATATCGCTGCCCGAGAGAACCGCCTGCTCGCGACTCTCAAAACTCTCGTGCTCTACGAGTTGGATTCCGTGACTGTTGTAGATCAGCGTATAACCGGCAATACCGGTCTTCTCCTGATAGGGCTTACTGAAACCGCCGTCTATCACAAAGCGTTTGCCGTTAGCGCGAAGAGGCGTTTCACCTTTGATCGTACGGACAGGCACGTGTCCGTTTACAATTCGTCCTGTCGCAGAATCCAAGCCAAACTCGCGAAGAATATTCTCGCATACTTTCTCGTCGTCGGCCAGGCTGAAATAAGCCCCTTTAGCTTCGTGCTGAACACTCTTGTCTGCGATGAAATACCGCTCAAACGTAGTCATCTTGTCTTTGTTGTACAGGGGTGAGAACTCGCCTTCCCATAGGTACAGCATATAATCCAGCGCGTCCTCTTTGGCTTTGCCTTCGCCGTAATACGCCATGCGGATCACTTCGTCTGTGCGGTCCATGAGTGCCTTGCCGCTCACGCGTTTGCCGCATACTTCGGCTTCGGTGAACGAACCATCCGCGTTAAGTGGTATAGCAGCGTGGTAGAGCAAGAAACCGTTCCGCACCAGATAGAGCGATCCGTGCTCGTAGAGCATGCGCAGGTGACTCTGCATCTTCTCCGACTTGCGGAACGAACGCCATAATTGGTTCATTAGGTCCTGCTCGTACTGACTCAATTCATACGGGTGTTTCGGATCAACCGTCGGCAGGTTGGTGTCGAGTAGCGGATACGTCTTTCCTTCCAACGTGATAGTATGCTTCTCGAAATCGATCTTGTCCAGCAACGCACGGTGGTCCATATGCCATTCGGGGTGACGCAGCACGGTTTGACCCTCTAATTTGAACTGGATGATCGACATCGCTTTGTGCATCTTTGCCATTAGTTGTGCCGAGCGTGTCAGGCGCGGGTTGTTGTCAAAATCTTTGGTCTGCCAGATCGTACACGGGTCGTCTCCATAAACGGTCATGGCGAAATTAGCCAACGGCAGTAGGTTGATGCCGTATCCTTCCTCCAGTGTCTCAATATTGGCGTACCGAATACTGACGCGCAGCACGGTTGCCAGCAGCGCCAGATTGCCCGTCATCGCACCCATCCACTCGATGTCATGATTGCCCCACTGGATATCGTAGTCCCGCACGGTGGAGAGGACGTCCAGGATCTTGTTGGCTCTCGGACCGCGGTCGAAGATATCGCCGACGATATGAAGCGTATCGATGGTTAGACTGTGTATCAGATAACTGGTGACGATCAGCAGTTGTTCGGCGCAGCCTGTCTCGATGATGGCATCGATGATAGCGTTGTAATACGTCTGGCGGTCGTGCTGCTCCAAGTTCGATTCGTGCAGCAGCTCCTCGATGATATAGGCGTAGTCGGGCGGTAACAGTTTATGCACCTTGCTGCGGCTGTATTTGATGGTCACGGCTCGGGCGATTTCCACCACTTGATGCAGGCGGCGTTTGTACCACTCGTCAAGCGTAGGGATCTCATAGCCGAAAAACAAACCTTCGATCTTCTCACCCGCGTAGGCACGTTTGACCAGTTCAATACGCTCGTCCGGATAATAAATCAACGCACACAACGCGCGCTTCTCCTCCTCGTTCATCGACTCGCCGTACACTTCGTCCACTTTCTTGCGCACTACGCCTGAGGCGTTCTTGATCATATGGATAAATGCCGATGACTCACCGTGCAAATCACTCACAAAATGCTCCGTTCCTTTGGGCAAAGAGAGGATGGCCCGGAGGTTGATCAACTCGGTAATAACTGCCTGCGAATTAGGGAATTTTTCGCTCAATAATCGCAAATAACGTTCGTCTTGCATGCTAAAAAATACTAAAAACGCTGCAAAGATACACTTTTTTTTGCATATATGAAAATTTTTTCGTAACTTTGCGCGATTTTTTGATGAAATACTAAAAAACACAATGAATATGAGTACTTCAGCTAAAGTGTTAACATGGTCCTCAGTGCTGATTGTTTTGGCGCTGGCGGCGTTCATTTTCTTTCGATTCTGCTTCGTGTACGCAGAGGGCGTGAACGAGGGGGATATCAATTATTTCCAAAAAGAAGGCTTTATTTTCAAAACCTACGAGGGCAAGATGATTCAGACGGGATTGAAAAACACCAACGTACAGGGCTCGATCCAATCCAATGAGTTCAAGTTCTCCGTAGTCGATGAGAACGTGGCGCAGCAACTCAACGCCGGACAAAATACCGGTGTCAAACTGCATTGGAAACGCTACCTCGGTACCTTGCCTTGGAGAGGCAAAAGCCAGTTTATCGTGGATTCTGTTTATGTGGCGCAGCCGGGTAAAGTGAAGAGATTATGATGACCGGAGAACAATATAATTTCGTCAAGATTTTCGAGCGTTCCTTCAAGGAACATTGGAATGAGCCTGCCGTCACCGACTATGGGACGGATGTGACATTGACGTATGGACAGTTGGCAATCAATATCGAGAAGTTGCATATCTTGTTCAAGGAGTGCAAAATCAAGAAGGACGATAAGATTGCCGTCATGGGAAAGAACAACAGTAATTGGGTAGCGGTTTATCTGGCGGCTATTACCTACGGAGCGGTCATTGTACCGATTCTGCAGGATTTCCGGGCAAACGATGCCATTCATATCGTGAACCATTCGGGCGCTAAGCTGCTTTTCATCAGCGATATCAACTGGGAAGGCATGGATCTGGACCAGATACCGAATGTGCTGGCCACGGTCAGCCTCAACGATTGGCATCCGATCACCTTGGCGCTGAACCCGGATAAACTGAACTATGAGGCGATAGCCAAGAAGTTTAAGGAGAAACACCCGGACGGATACTGGGCAAAAGACCTGCATTTTGACGAGCGGGCGAATGACCAGATAGCGTCCATTAACTACACCAGCGGAACCACCGGATTCAGCAAAGGCGTTATTATGCCGCTGAACGGTTTGGCGGGCAATATTCGTTATGCCCACGAGATCGGTTTGGTGTACCCGGGTTGCCGTCACGTGACGTTCTTGCCGCTCGCGCATGCCTACGGATGTGCGTTCGACTTCCTCGCTTGCCTCTCCGCCGGCGGACATACATGGCTTATCGGTCGTACTCCTTCGCCGAAGATCTTGCTTAAAGCTTTCGAAGAAGTCAAACCGACAACCATCCTGTCTGTGCCGCTGATCCTGGAGAAGATATACAAGAAAATGATTGTTCCCCAGATTCAGAAACCGCCTGTAAGTTGGGTACTCAAAGTGCCTTTCCTGGACGAAGTGATTTGCTCGAAGATCCGCGAACAACTGATGCAGGCTTTCGGAGGCGAGTTCCGACAGATGATCATCGGCGGCGCACCGCTCAATCCCGAAGTGGAAGCGTTCTTGTACCGCATCAAATTCCCGATGTCCGTCGGATATGGTATGACCGAATGTGCGCCGCTGATCAGTTTTACCCCCTATGATGAAGGCAGTAAACTGTACTCCTGCGGTAAACCGCTGAAGGGCATCATGGAGGTGAAGATTCTGGATCCGAATGAAGACGGTATTGGCGAAGTAGTAGTGCGCGGAGAAAACACTATGACCGGTTACTACAAGAATCCGCAGGCGAGCAAAGAGGCGTTTACCAAAGACGGCTGGCTCCGTACCGGCGACTTGGGATTGGTGGATCAAGACGGTTTCCTGTTCATCAAAGGTCGTTGCAAAACGATGCTGCTGGGTCCGAGCGGACAGAATATATACCCCGAAGAGATTGAGGCGAAAATCAACAATATGCCTTTCGTGCTGGAGTCACTTGTGCTGCAACACGAAGACAACCGTTTGGTAGCTCTCATCTGCCCGGACTATAACGAAGTCGATGCCAGCGGAATGACCCGCGAACAATTGGATGAATACATGGAGGATGCACGCAAACAGGTGAAC
>Ga0265298_10006275_pt1 | contig 14720 bp, 7 predicted proteins | sample AusTroGonzalo_MG_3_FD_193486 | JGI IMG/M metagenome (GOLD analysis project Ga0265298, IMG submission 193486) | Bovine rumen microbial communities from tropical cattle in Woodstock, Queensland, Australia - Gonzalo_01 | ecosystem: Host-associated > Mammals > Digestive system > Stomach > Rumen ... | reverse complement strand
AGCTGCCACTCCTGCAGTTGTCCGTGGCGACCAACCTGCATCGGCGGCAGCTGGGCGATGATGTCAGAGTAGTCGTCCGACAGGCCGAGCACGCGGGCAGCTTCTGTGGCCTGCGTCAGCACGTCGAAGACAATCTGGTTGTCCATCGTCGAACCTGCGGTGACGGTCGTCTGCTTGCCCACAGGGCCGTGCTCCGGCGAGACAGTAGGCACGGTGACCAACCAACCGTATTCAGGATGGATGCGCATATAGTCGACCAGGAAGTCGGCGGCACCCTTCATCACGGGATAATAGTCGGCCAGGAACTGCTTGTCGCCCGTGAACAGGTAGTGCTGCCACAGGTGTGTGGTGAGCCAGGCGCCACCAGTCGGGAACATGCCCCACGTGGTGCCGTCAACAGGTCCTGCAATACGCCACAGGTCCGTATTGTGGTGGGCCACCCAGCCGCGACATCCATACATCTCCTGCGCCGTCTTAGCACCCGTCTCGCTGAGGTCGCGGATCATGGTGAACAGCGGCTGCTGCGTCTCGGCAAGGTTGCCGACGAGAGCAGGCCAGTAGTTCATCTCAGCATTGATGTTGATGGTATATTTCGAGTCCCACGGTGCATTCATCTTGTCGTTCCACACCCCCTGCAAGTTAGCGGCCTGACCGCCTGGCTGCGACGAAGAGATCAGCAGGTAACGACCATATTGCATCATGAGCGATACCATGTCCATATCGTTACCATCAGCAAAAGCGGCGAGACGCTTGTCGGTCTCCAAGCTGGAGTTTGCTGACTTCGGCAGGGTCAGGCTGACTCGGTTATACTGCTCCTGATACTTCTTGATATGATTGGCCAGCAACCGTTTGTACGGCTTGCCGCGCAAAGCGTCCTGCACCACGTTGTTCTTTTGTACGGGATTCCCGCTAATGTCATGATAGTTCACATAGTTGGTGGCTGCCGTGATATAGAGCGTAGCGGTAGTGGCGTTGACCACGCCAAGCGACTGGAAGTTGCCGTTCAGCTGGCCGTCTGTCTCTATACTGATGCGGCACTCGGCTTTCAACCCAGCTTTAATACCCTCCTGTTCAACACCTTCGACGACGGCCGCCAGTTCGTTGACCTTCACACCCTCGCGCTCGTTGACATTGAGCACTTGAGCTTTCAACTGCGAGTCGAAACCCACGTCAAACGACAGGGCATCCTTCTTCGATGCCGTCAGCCTGACGATGATGGTATGGTCGGCCTGTGAGGCGAACACGGTGCGTTCGTATTTCACACCATTGTAAGTATATGAAGTGGTAGCTACTGCATTGCCTAAGTTCAGCTCCCGGCGATAGTCCGTCACTTCCTTGTGTCCTAACTTCAGCTTCACGCTGCCCAATGGCAGGAAGCGCATGCCGTGCGGACCCTTGAAGAAGTGCTGGTCGAGCACCTTGTGGGCCTCTTCCTCACGCCCGGCGAAGACGAGGTCGCGCACCTCCTGCAAATGCTCGCGGGCCGTGGGGCTGTTATTGTCGTGGGGACTGCCGCTCCAGAACGTTTCCTCGTTCAGTTGCAACTCCTCCACGTCGGTGCCGCCATAAATCATGGCACCCATCTGTGAGTTTCCTACGGGCAGAGCCTCTAACCAATGTCGGGCGGGCTGTGCATACCAAAGCCGGTGTTGCTGGGCCGAAGCCGTCAGCGTGGCCATCAGGGCCAAAAGAATCGTCAGTCGTCTCATAATGCCTGCAAAGTTACGAAAAAGCCCCTAACCGACCACTGTCAAATGTATCAAAAACTATTTGAAATGTAACATTCGACTCTTTTTTTATCTTTTATTCTTACGAATAAAGAAAAAAGACTTACCTTTGCACAAAGGTGAGCTACTGAACCTTAACTATATGCTAAAACTGCCTTCATACATCACCAACAAATTGTCTGTACGACTAAGTCTGATGGTCGTGCTTTCAATTACTGTGCTGCTTTTGTCCTCGCTGGATGTCATGCTCTACTATTCACGGAAGGCTATCAAGGAGGAAGCCATCCTGGAAGCCAATCAGGCACTTGACGGCACGGTGCTGCAGATTGACAATATCCTGCTGAGCATCGAACAGGCCGCCGGCAACGTTTACTGGGACATGGTGGCTCATCTCGACGAACCTGACAAGATATTCACCTACAGCCAGTCGGTAGTAGCGTCCAATCCTTACATAGACGGTTGCGCCATTGCCTTCGAACCCTATTATTTCCCAAGTCGCGGGAAATACTTCATGGCCTATGTCCACCGCCAGGAATCAGGCAAACTCGAAACGAGCGACGCTCCCGTCATCCACTCTGGAATCTTCGGCAATCTCCCCTATAACGAACAGTCGTGGTACACACAGGCCATGGAAATAGGGACTCCCTTCTGGACAGACCCTATGAAAGACAAAGAAACGGAAAGCCATCATACCATCACCACCTTCTGCCTTCCTATTTCCAACGGCTACGACCCTCCCGTGGGCATCATGGCTATCAACCTCTCCACCAGCTTACTCTCACAGATTGTGCTCACCACCAAGCCCTCGCCCCACTCCTATTGTACGTTGTTAGGACACGACGGCTCCTACCTTGTACATCCCGACAGCAATAAACTGCTTCATCATACCGTGCTTTCCCAGATTAATCCAAACAGCGACCCCACTCTTAATGAGGCGGCCGAATCTATGATGAAGGGAGAGACGGGTTATCGTCGTTTCCGGATGAAAGGTGCAAACTACTATGTCTTCTACAAGCCTTTCCAACGTTCCATGATTCCGGGACGTACCTCAAACGACATCGGCTGGCGCGTTGGCATCATCTATCCTGAGAATGACATCTTCGGCGACTACAACCACCTGCTCCACGTCGTCATCACCATTGCCATCATAGCCCTCCTGCTGCTGATGCTGCTCTCCTGGTCGTTTATCCGCCGACTGCTGAAGCCCCTGCAGATACTGACCCAGTCGGCACAACGCATAGCCGACGGTCACTACGACAATCCTGTTCCCGACAGCCAGCAGCAAGATGAGATAGGCCAGCTGCAAAACAACTTCCAGCAGATGCAGCAGTCGCTCTGCCAGCGCATCGGCGAGCTGGAACAACTGACGGAAACCCTCGAGAATCGGGGTAAGGAGCTTCGCATCGCCCTCGACAAGACACAGGAAGCCGTTCGCACCAAGACCAAGTTCCTGCACAACATGACCAATCAGATGCTGGCTCCTGCCGATGCCATCGCTATGGATGTCAAAGTGCTGTGCGACCCAGAGCATGAACCCGACCGGCAAGAGGCGAAGCGAGTGGAGCAGAACATCCAGCAACAAGGCAAGTTCATCACGGAGGTGCTCAATCACCTGCTTGAGCTGTCAGTCAACGCAACAAGAAAGGAGGCCGACTATGATGAATAGAATCCGCAAGTCGCTCTCCCTGAAGCTCAGTATCAGCATCCTGCTGATGGCTGTGCCCGTCTTCGTATTGTCATTAGGCATCCTGTTCATACAGTCGCGCCGCATGGTACTCATAGGAGCCATGGACCGTGCGACCTCCGTCCTGAATACGACACTACAGCGCACCAACAGATATCTGAAGGCTGTAGAGACGGCCACCAACTCCAACGAGTGGCTCATCATAGAGAACTTGCAGCCCGACTCGCTGCTGAAATATTCCCGACGAATCGTTCAGCTCAACCACGATGTCAACGGGTGCTCCATCACCACCGAGCCCTACCTGTTTCCCCAGCATGGCCGCTACTTCTCAGCCTATTCCGTTCGTGAGCACGACTCCATCACGACTGTCCGCGAAAGCGAGTATGAATACTTCGAGAAGGTGTGGTACAAAATGCCGAGCACGCTGGGCAAACCCTGTTGGACCGAACCTTACGACGACTATAACGAAGGAACGCTCTACACCACGGAACTGATTGTCTCCTACTGCAAGCCGATGTACGATAGAGGCGGGAAGTTCGTCGGAGTCATTGCCACCGACCTTTCCCTGAAACAGCTCGCCAAAGCCATCTCCAAGGAGCAGCCCTATCCCAACTCCTATTTCATGATGGTTGGCAAAGAGGGGCACTTCTTTATCCATCCTGACTCGACGAAGCTGTTCCACGAGACCATCTTCAACAACTCCGAACTCGACTCACTCGGGCGCGCCATGACGAGCGGGAAGCAGGGCAACATGAGAGTTTACATCGACGGGAAGCCCAACCTCGCCAGCTATCATCCTGTGGCCGGCACCGAGTGGAGCATCGCGCTCATCTGTCCTGACAGCGACATCCTGCAGAGTTACCACCGGCTGACCTACATCGTCGTGCCGATCATTGTAATCGGACTGATCATCATCATGCTGCTGTGCCGCATGGTTGTCGCCCACACCATCAAGCCCATCAACCAACTTCTGACAAAGACACAAAGCATCGCTGCCGGAAACAACGAAGTGTATATTCCCCACAGCAAGCGGCTCGATGCCATTGGCGACCTGCAAAACAGCTTCGGCACCATGTTGCAGTCACTCAACTTCCACATGGGAAGCATTCGCTATGTTGGCGACCAAGCCAGAAAGCGCAACGAGGAGATGGTCAAGGCCACCCAACTGTCAGAAGAGGCAGACCGCCAGAAAAACATCTTCATCCAGAACGTGACGCACCAGATACGCACCCCGCTCAACATCGTCATGGGCTTTGCCCAGATTCTGCAGGACAACGCTGAGTTGCAGGAGGAAGAGAAAAAGAGCATCTGGGAGACCATGAGACATCACGCCAACGCCCTCAGCCGCCTGATACAAATGCTTTACGACAGCTCTGAGACGGGGCGTTCGGTGCTGAACAGCGAACTCTTCAAAGCGGCGTCATGCAACGAGGTGGCTCGCAAGAGCATCGAGTACATCAACTATCAATTCCCCGCCCTGAAGGTGAACTTCGAGACCACAATCCCCGACGATTGCTGCATCCTGGGCGACCAGCCCTACCTGATACGCTGCATACGAGAACTGCTCTACAACGCTGCCAAGTATTCCGACGGCCAGAACATCTCGCTGCACATCTCAGAGACCGACGGCATCATCCACTTCGTCATACAAGACACTGGTCCCGGCATATCCGAAGACTACCGAGACCAAATGTTCGTTCCGTTTACCAAGGTCGACGACCTGTCTGAGGGTCTTGGCCTCGGACTGCCCTTAGCCAAGCGTCACTTCAACGACATGGGCGGCGACCTCATCTTCGACAGCGACTACCACGAGGGCTGTCGCTTCATCATCGAGATGCCGAAGATCAGCTAACCCTGATTACTATTTACTTCTGCTTGCCGTTCTTCTCGATGGTCCACTTGTCACGCTTCGAGATACCACAGTCCTTGCCGACAAACATCTTGGCGGCTTCAGCGTCGTTCTTCAGCTGCCAGTCGAGCCAGGCAAGTGCCACTACCGAGAACTCGCCACCGTGAGCCTCGCGATAGGTGCCGCCGTGACCGACAGGATAGTTCACGGCAATGGCAGGCACGTGGTCGATACGATGGAAGTCGTCCATACCGTTCTGGTAGGCAATGTCCTCAGGACCACCCAGTAGATACATGATTGGGGTGTGAATCTCCTTCAGCTTCTCCTTTGGAGGCATGGGCATGCCGCCAACGGCCTGGTTGGCATTCTGCTGGTTGAAGAGTCCGCTGTTACAGATCATGAGCGTCTTGATGCGTGGGTCGGCACAGTTGAAGAGTGTCTGCAGTCCACCGCACGACATACCAGCCACGCAGATGTTCTTCACGTCGAGCTTCTGGTAATAGGGTGAGTTGGGGTCGGCATTCTGCTTCTCAGCCCAGTCGATGCTCTCTATCTGCTGTTCCGAACGTGACATGGGGCCTCTGTACCACTCGTCGGTCATGGGGATAATACCCGTGGCCAGCACGATGTAGCCGAACGAGGCAATCTCGTTGAGGAAGTTAATGTGCTCAAACGGTGAGTTGGCGCAGGCACCATTACCCCATACCAAGATGGGCAGCGGGTGCTGGGCACCGAACTTCGAGAGGTCCTGCGGCACGAACACGGTGTGCTCATCCAGCCCGCAGACCTCAGTCATGATGGCTTTATAGGGACCTGAGCCACCGTCCTCGACGATGCGGCTCTTGGCGGTCGGCTTCTGGCAGCATCCGCCTTTGCAGCCTTCTCCGCCCTTGCGGACACAGTCGAGGAAACACACCATCTTCTTCAGGTTCTCCTCGTCGTACATGCCCATGCCGTGACCACCCTCAGGCACGAAGGTAGCCTCGGTCTTGACGCCGGCAGCCTTCAGCACCTCATAGAACATCTTGCCCTGACAGCAGGGAACCACATTGTCCTTCTCGCCGTGGAAGATGATGACGGGCGGGTCGTTCTTGTCAACATAGTTCGTGGCACTCAGGCTGAGATACTTGTCGGGCTCCTTGGCCAGCTTCGAGTTCAGCAGCACGTCCTCAGGACTGTTATCGCCCATCTTCATGCCATCGCCGCAGTCCATCGCCGTCAGGTCGACGGGTCCTGACCAGTCGCAAGCAGCGTTCACGGCGCTGCTCTCGTTGAGGTAGTTGCCCACGGTGCCCTCCAGGTCGATATCCACGGTACCCACCTTCGTCTGCTTCGTACCGCTGGTCGTAGCGGTGATGGAAGCCAGGTGGCCACCACTTGAGAAGCCGCTGGTAGCGATGAACGACGTGTCAAACTTGTACTTCTTGGCCTCGCCGCGCACAAAGCGCACCACGGCGCGCATGTCGTGAATCTGAGCCGGCCACTTGGCGTCCATGCTCGAACGGTGGTTGGGGCACACCACGGCATAGCCAGCCTCTAACAGCGCCTTGACGATGGTGCCAAGGTCGGCCATACCCTTGCTGCTGTTCGAGAACCACGCGCTGCCGTAGACGTGGATGACCACGGGATAGCTGGCAGCCTCTTTCTTAGGCAGGTAGATGTCACAGGTATGGTATGCCTGGTCGTCGCCTGCATAGTTTACGTCTTTCCACTGCTGTGAAGTCTCTAACTTCACCTCTGGCATCTGGAAGCCACCGAAGCCTCCTGCCGGCTGTGCCGTAGCTACGAGGCCCATGCACAGCATCATTGCTGATAATAATGTCTTCTTCATTTTCTTTTTAACCTTTAATATTTAAGTTTAATGATTTATCTTCTCGCTTTCCACCTTCCTCACGTCGCTTGTATCAGCGTCACGTCCCAGCAGGAACTTGTCGATGAACGCCTGCACCTCAGGCCATTGACTTTGCGGCAGCTGGCAGTGGCCGTGACCGTCGACAATGCTCCAGCCCATGCGGTCGGCGATGCCGAAACGCTCCCAGACCTCACGGGCGGCCTTGGCAGACACCAGCATCGACCCGTCGGCCAGCCACTCATAGTCAGGATTGCCCAACAGCAGCAAGGCACGCGGACACACCATCGCACACAGCTCGTGCTGGTCGTAGGGCAGCCGGTAGACGCTGTCGCCGCGGAAGTTCTCCTTCTGGCTCTCCATGAACCAGTGGTAGTCGGTCTTGTCGATGTCCTCCAGGTTCTTCCCCGCTAACGTCAGCTCGTGCGACTTACGCCAGGCAGCAGCACCGCCGCCACCGGGTTCCTGGGCAACAACCAGCGCCACACGCTCGTCGAAGGCACCGCAGTAGAGTGCCATCTTGCCTGCATAGGAGCAGCCTGTCACGCCGATGTGGCTCATGTCAATCTTCGTCACCTCAGGTCCCAACTGCTGCAGACCGTCCAACAGGCGGCTCAGGCCCCATGCCCACTCGCTGTAGGCACCGTTGTCCTTCAGGTGCGGATAGAGCCGGTCGAAGTTGTGCTCACCACGCTCGTGGTGCTTGCCCCACTGTCCGTAGTCGTTCACCTGCTTCTCGCGATACACCATCGTGGCGATGGGTCGGTCGTCGAACAGCTGCTTGGGCAGGGCAATGCCGCTGGTGCCTATCATGAGGGCATAGGGGGCTTCGCCCGTTGCGGGGTATCTGATTTCCGAACGCAGCGTCAGCGTCTCTCCGTTCACCGTCACGTCGACGATGAGCGTGTCGCCGTCCATGCGGGCCTTCACCTGTTCGGCGCTGACGGCAGGCTTCTCGCCGATGCCGTAGTGCTGAATCTGTGCGCCGATGACGTTACGCCGCTGTTCCCAGTCGGCAAAACCACTAACACCCTCCAAGGCGTTGGGCAGTTCCTTGATGACCGGCAGTTCGTCAGGCGCCGGCATCACGGGCTTGGCCAGCTGGCTGCCCGTATTCTCCTGTCCATAGACAAGAGGAACCTGTGCCGTGGCCACCGAAGCCACACACACAAGTAGCGTTGATAATAAAGTTTTTCTCATTTCTTCAATAGTTCAGTTAGCCTTTGATTTTTTGTCTTTCAATTATCTTGCAAAGGTACGAAATAAAACGGGAACAAGCTTTGCTGCATGTTCCCTATTCTTTACATCGTGTTACAAAAAAATCCGAGGGAACACTATCAGCGCCCCTCGGATTCATAGAGTCAGGCCAACAGGCTTAATCACCACCACCCTGCTGCGAGTTGTCGTTGACCGTGCCCTGCGCCAGCTCGAAGGAAACCTCCTCCAGCATGACCGGCGTGTGCGAGTAGATCTTGATCTCCTTGCCAGTCGTCTCCGTCAAAGCAGCATTCTCAGCCTCCAACGCTGCCACACGCTCCTTCAACTGAGCATTCTCCTCCAGCATCTGCTGAATAGTGCCCAAATGCATCATCAACTCCGCCACAAAGGCTCTCGCATCTTGTAAAGGGTTCGCACCCCCTTGGTTCATCGTTATCTCTGTCATAATATAGAAAGGTATTAATTAGTTAAACCTCCTTCACCTACCAGCGAAAAAAACGACCCGCCCATACCAAGGCGAATCAATGTCAGGATGGTGCAAACCCGTGTGCAGAGGCCCCGCTCTGCCTGGTGCAGCCCATTCTCGCAATTTCCAGCTGCAAATTTACGAATTATTCCCCAATATCACACCATGACGCAGTTGAAAAAAACTCCATTTTAACGTTTTTAAAAAGAGCGACCATATCAAACCAATATTCGGCAAAAAGTGAATGAAACGCTAATAAATAGCAAAAAATCCCGATACTCAAAAGAATATCGGGAAAAGATATCGTAGATGTCATTATTTCTTTTCTTCTATAAATACAAAGTCTTTCCAACCATCTACAGCTTGGTACTTGCCCACCATCCCGGCTGGCACAATCAAAGAAGCATTATTGAATGTGTCTAAGGAAAAGACTGCACTATCAGAAGTCTTTCCCAAAATCTTTGTCGGATTGGTAATATTACAATAAATAGTCGGAATAGTGGACTTGATAAAAACATTTCCACCAAAACCAGTAACGCTCTTTGGTATAGTCAAAGAGTTTAAGTTGGTCAACCAGCCGAAAGCAATTGAACTGATTGTGGTTACTCCTTCAGGAATGACCAAATCCTTTATTTCTTCACCATTTAAATACAAGTGATGAGCATATATAAGAGGATTGGAAGTACGATTTGAACCATTTGTGCCGAATTTGATCTTGCACCATGCTGCTAAGTCGGATATGTGAACGGCAGTTAGCTTTTCACAATCCCAAAATGACGACACACCAATTTCAGTCACGCTTGGGGGTATTGTTATTGAGGTCAGATTAGTACAACCGTAGAAGGTTCCTCTAAGAGTTGTAACACCATTAGGGATAACAACAGAAGTCAGTCTTCTGCAATTATCAAAAGTTGACTTCAAAAGGGTAGCGCCGTTACCAATGGTCACTGAGGTGAGGCCTGTATTAGCAAAAGCATAGTCACCCACATACGTTACACTATTGGGAATGGTCAAATTGGTTATTTTATACAGTCCGCTGAAAGCCGATTCGCCAATACTTTGCACACCATCGGAGATAATTAGAGTGGACAACTGTGTACACCCCTTAAAAGCTTCTTTACCAATTGATTTCATACTTCCGGGAATCGTGATGGCGGTCAGTCCACTACAACCTCCGAATGCGAATTTGCCAATTGACGTCACACCGTCTGGAATCGTAAAAGAGGTCAGTTTTTCACAGTTAGCGAAAGCCTCTATACCAATAGATTTAATACTATTGGGAAGGGTTACTGACGTTAATCCGAGGCAGTTAGTAAAAGCTAAATAATCGATAGCTGTTACTTTTCGCGTCCTGTTCATATAGGTAACCTCTTCCGGGATTATTACATCACCAGAATAGGTCCTTCCAGAACCGTTCTTGTTGCGGGTAACTGCCAGTTCACGACCATCGCTGCAATAACTATAATAAATAGTCTTTCCCTGACTGTTTTCAACAGCAAGATCTTGAGCAGAAACTTTTGTTCCCATCATACACATACAAACTGTGAGCAAAAATGAAAGCTTAATCTTTTTCATAATAATTATAGTTTAGTGTTTATACTTTGTTTGTTGTTTGTAAATAATTCATCATAAAAGCGAGTGTGGGACTACGCGGCGGAAGACGGGGATGCGGGACTTGGTGACGGGGGTGGTGACATACTGGCCTCCGTCGTAGTGCTGACCGGTATGGTGGTCGTACCAGCCGCCATTGTTCTTCGGCAAGTAGGTGCGCCAGTGGGTGACACCGGGCTCGGTGACGGGGCTGACGAGCAGCTCGGGACCGAACATGTATTCGTACTTCTGCTTGAGGGCCTCGGCATCGTCGGCAAAGTCGAAGACGAGGGGGCGCATCAGCGTGCTGCCCTGTTCGCTGACAGCCTGGGCACAGCGCTCGATGTAGGGCAGCAGACGGTAGCGCTCACGCAGGCAGTCGGCAATGATGGCCTGTGCCTCAGGACCGTAGTTCCACGGTTCAGTATTGCTCATATAGCCATGAACGCGCATGAGGGGCAGGTAGACGGCGGTCTCTATCCAGCGCAGCATGCGCTCGATGTAGGCTGAGTCGGTATACTGGTTCTGTGGACGGAAGAAGCCGCCAGCATCGTAGGTCCACCAGGGGATACCTGCTGCCTGCATGCCCAATCCTGCCGTCAGCTGACGACGGAACGTCTCCCAGTCGTTGCCCACATCGCCCGACCACAGGGCAACACCATAGCGCTGGATGCCGGGGAAGCCGGAACGGGTGAGGATGAAGGGTGATTGCTGAGCGGTGGCGAGTCCCTCGCTGACGGTCTTGCAGACGAGCAGGGGATAGACATTGCGGACCTGTTCGCCTGACCACTGGCCACGGTTGACGCGTCGCCCTGCGAGGTCGTCGTTCTCAGGTTCTGTGGCATCCTGCCACCAGGCATCGACGCCTAAGGGCACCAATCGCTGGGAGAAGTTCTGCCAATAGGCGGCGGCAGCATCGGGATTGAAGAAGTCTATCCAGTCGGTACCGGGGATATAGTAGTCGTCGGCCAGCATCTGACGTCCCACCTCAGAGTTCTTGTCAATCTTCGACCACACGCTGAGCATGAGCCGCATGTCCATGTGGTGCAGGCTGTCGGTCAGCGTCTTGGGGTCAGGATAGTGTTCCTCGTCGAACTGCATGGAGTTCCAACCGTGACGACCCCAGTACTGCCAGTCCTGTACCAGCATGCTGACAGGCAGCTGCTCGCTACGGAAGCGGTTGGCTGTCTGGAGAATCTCGTCGGACGAGTGGAAGCGCTCGCGGCAATGGATATAGCCCAAGGCCCACGAAGGCATTGGCGGACAGGGTCCCGTCAGGTCGCGATAGGTGGCGATGATTTCGTCGGCAGAACCGACGAAGACGGTATAGTCGACGGCATCGGCTACAGGGGAGCGGAAGACGGTCTCGTCCTGCACCTTACCATAATACAGCACGGGGGCGTCGTCCTTGGTCAGTTCAGCAGACAGGGTGTGGCTGCCGGCTTCCAGACGAACGATGGCAGAGGCTGTCGGTGGCAACCACAGGTTCTGCAGGTCGATGACGGTCTGGCCGTCGATGGTCAGGTTGTGTCGACGCGCCATCTTCTGCCCGACATCTAACAGCAGGGCATAGTCGCCTGCCTCGCTGATGTCAAGGGTTGCGGTGAAGAGGTTACGCCTTCTGACCTCCTGTCTGCCGCCCTCTGTCGAGGTGACATTGACGACTTCGGTCTGACTGTCTCCGTCTTGTCTGACCAATGCAATCTGCTGTCCGCAGGGGTTAAACTCCGTCAGTCCGTAGTTGTTCCACAGCACGCCATAGCCCTTGCTCGACAACATCATGGGAATGCTGATCTGGGTGTTCACCTGGGTCAGCCGGCGCGACAGGCCGCGGATGTTGCTGTAGCCGTCCTGAAACTGTCCGAGGCCGTAAAGATATTCGTCCTGCGGCGACGCCATAGCCAGCGTTGCCACGCCGTTCTCCAAATCATGACGGGTGGCTCGAAAAACCACCCGTTCATTCTTGTCTTTCACCACCACCATATTGTCCTCCACGGTAGCCGTAATGTCAGCCTTCGTCACCTCGTCGTGCTTCACATAAAGCCAGTCAGGCAACAAGCTCTTGGTGTCAGCATAGCCGTACTGTATGCGTACTGCATTAGGTGCCACATACTTCACCGTCAGCTTGGGAGCCGACCTGACCACGAGCACGAAGCCGCCACGAGGCCGGCAAGTAATGCTCTGCGGCAGTTCGCCGGGGTGTGAGATGGCAAACGAACGCTCGCCGCTGTCGGTAAACAACGTGAACGTTGACTTTGACGTTACTGTTGACGCGATCGTTGAAAGAGCAAGCGTCTGCTCCTCATCACGGCCATTGATGCCGGCAATGTACCAAGTGTCGCCACTTCGACGAGCCAGAACGGCACTCTCGCCGGGATAACCGCTGACATAGCGCGTCTCGTCCCACGCAGCAGGCAGCTGCGCCAGGAACTGCTGTACCTCCATGGGCTGACTGAGATAGCTCTCAGGACGGTCGGCCAAGTGCTGCAAGCCACTCTCGAAGAGCACCGTCAGCGCCAGCTCGTGGGCATGGGTGGTGATGTGCGGATGCTGTGAGTCGCTGAACGTACACGGCGTGTAGTCCATGGGGCCGATGACGTTGCGGGTGAAGGGCAGCGTGGCATTATGGCAGGCCGCCTTGTCGGTGAACGTCGGCACGTTGTTGTACCACTCGGCACCGTAGACACCCTCGGTGGACATGAGGTTCGGCCACGTGCGCTGCCAGCCACGAGGCACCGTAGCACCGTGGAAATTGACCAGCAGGTGATGGCGGGCGGCACTCTCCAAGAGGTCTTGGCAGTAGTCCATGTTCAGCAGGTTGTCGCCAGAGAAGAAGTCAATCTTCACACCAGCCACGCCTAACTGCTCACACCAGGCAAACTCCTTCTCGCGGTCTTCGGGTTTGTTCAGGCGGTATTTGGGACCGGGGGCACCGTTCACCCACCCTACCGAAGAGTTATACCAGATGAGCGGCTTGACACCCATAGACTTGGCGTAGGCAACGGCATCCTCGATGGTCTTGCCGTCCTTCATCTCGTCCCACTCGGCATCGATGAGGACATAGGGCAGGTGCAACGCCACGGCCATATCGACATATTTCTTGATAATTTGATAGTCGTTCGAACCGTGGTTGTACGCCCAGTAGATCCACGACACCACACCGGGATGTATCCAGCTGGTATCGGCAATCTGGCACGGCTCGCTGACATCAGTCACCAGCGTGGACTGCACCACGTCGGCCAGCGTGCCGATGATGACCACACGCCACGGGGAAGGGCTGACGGGCGCCGGAGAGGAAGCGACGGCAGAACCGTCGGCAACGGCGGGGGTGGCTTGTACCACGCGGAACAGGTCGCCGTCGTTATAGAGGCACGAAGCACTATGGCCACGCACGATGTTCGCCTCGGTGATGAGGGCGAAGATGCCGTCACGCGGCTCTATCAGGGCAGGATAGCCCCAGCGGTTGTTCCACCCTTCTTCCGACTTCGAGATGCCGCTATAGGAGGGCACGGGGGGAACCTGATAGGTTGTTGACAGGGGGAAGAAGCCTTCGTACGAGTCACACCATTGCTGCATCCAGCGGCGGGTGCCTTCCGGTAAGCGGTAGGTGGTTCCGACGGCGGAACCGGCGGACGCTGTGGAAGCGGAGGGCGGCGTGGAAACGGAGGGCGGTGTAGAGGCGGCGGGCGGTGTGGAAACGGGGGACACGGTGCGGAAGGCGAGGCCGTCGTTATAGAGGCGCAGCTGCAGGGTGCCGCTGCGGTACTCGTTGGCCTCGTTGGTGCAATGCAGGCGCTTGCCTGTCAGCATCTGGTAGTCGGCCGTCACCCGCTGCACAAACTTCAGCTTCAAGGGAGCATCACAACCCTCTACCGAAGGAATTTCCAACACGGGCTGTTTCTGGTAAGAGACTACCAGACCATTACCCTTTGCCTTCACCGTTAACCGACCGTCGGGCGACGACACGCTACTGGCCGTCATGCCCAATGCTGCCATCCAAAAAATGGCTAAAAGTACATATTGTCTCATCACATTTTTTGTTTTTGCTTGCAAAGATACGAAAAAATTTGTATCTTTGCAACCATATTCATCACTAAAACCCTATTGATTATGAAAAAAGCCATTCTGTTCTCGTTGGCCATCATAGCCACGACGATGCTGGTGCTGACAGCTTGCACCACTAAAAGTGAGACAACAAACGAGGTAAACGACTTCCGCATCAAGCGCGGCACGAACCTGAGCCACTGGCTCTCGCAGAACAACGAAGACCGCGGTGAAGCCCGCCGCCAGCACATCCAGGAGGATGACTTCGCACGTCTGGATTCGCTGGGCTTCGA
>Ga0265298_10006274_pt1 | contig 14721 bp, 10 predicted proteins | sample AusTroGonzalo_MG_3_FD_193486 | JGI IMG/M metagenome (GOLD analysis project Ga0265298, IMG submission 193486) | Bovine rumen microbial communities from tropical cattle in Woodstock, Queensland, Australia - Gonzalo_01 | ecosystem: Host-associated > Mammals > Digestive system > Stomach > Rumen ... | reverse complement strand
ATAGAGGCGCATGGTAGAGAAAACACCATGGTTATGATATGTCAGTGTGTTTTGACTATCGAAATTCTCCATTGCTTCTGAAGAAGCGGTCGTGTCTGCAGTAGTGAAGATGTAGCCAATATTGTTGATAGCATCATCAATCCAGTCTGTGTTCAAACTGTCGTTAGCCTCAATACATTGGCGTATGTTGTCATTCATCTCCTCACGCATAGTCTCTTCTGAAGGACAGGTAAAGATGGCGAATAGGGCTATAAGGCCTAAAATACCGGCAAACATGATGAAACGTCCCAGACAACTGCGACGAAACTCTGAAAATAACGACTCTTTGTTGCGGTATGATCCGCGATCATTCTGATACATAACCAAAGCTCTTTATTAGGAGTTATTGTGAATGAGGTTCATGAATTCCTGGCGGGTCTTAGCCTGTTCAAATGCACCACTGAATTCACTTGTCGTAGTGATGCTGTTTTGCTTCTCAATACCTCGCATCTGCATACACATATGCTTGGCTTCAACCACAACCATAACGCCGAGAGGGTGCAGTGTCTCTTGGATACACTGACGTATTTGCATGGTCATGCGTTCCTGTACTTGCAGGCGATGACTGAAGATGTCTACTACACGGGCTATTTTTGAAAGTCCGGTGATATAGCCGTTGGGAATGTAAGCTACATGTACTTTTCCGTACATGGGTAGCATGTGATGCTCGCAAAGAGAGAAGAAGTCAATGTCCTTGACAATGACCATGTGGTTGTAGTCTTCTTTGAATAGAGCATCAGTCAGCACTTTTCGTGCATCCATTTCATAGCCACGAGTTAGCACTTGCATAGCTTTTGCTACTCGTATTGGGGTCTTTTGTAGTCCTTCGCGATCTGGGTCTTCTCCAAGAAGTTCCAATATTCGTTTGTAGTGTACGGCTAGTTCTTCAAGCCCTTCTCTGTATTCTGGTTCTAATGTCATTTTATTTCTTCTGTAAGAGTGATTTTTCCTTTTACAATCGTGGCAGCTTCATAGCCCATTTTACGAACTTCCAACAGTTTCTCGTGGGCTTCATCATAAGTGCGATAGTTCCCCAAACGGCAAATCCACCGTGGAGAATAGAAGTGTACGTAAACCTCTTCTCCAGGAAAGAGGCTTCTTAATGATCGTCCAGCCTGTTCTGCGCGTTGTCTGTCTTGTCGGGTGTTACCGCCAGCCAACACCTGAACACGGTATCCTATAGCTTTGAATGTTCGTTTCGGCGTATTATTCAGTGAATCTATTTCTTGCAGACTCTCTATCGTGTCTTTTATCTCCTGAGTAACATGTGTGTCTTTCTTGTTATCTCTGGATGTTGGCTTGACGGGTGTTGTCTTTTTTATTGTTGGCTTTTGTTTGACAGTAGGCACTGGCCCGTTTACCAGTTCGTCTATTGCTGTATCCTGATGAATGGTAATAGTACCTTCCCCCGTTTTCGTTTTCTGAATATTTTGGGTGAAGGTTTGTGCGGTTAAAGGTAAAAAAGTAAAAAGGTAAAAGGGTAAAATGACTAATACCTTTTTAATAATGGGTTGCAATATTCCAGTTTTCATACGCATAATCATTACTCTTTTTACTCTTTTACTTTTTTACCTTTTTATTTTTTACTTGAAGGCGTCGATAATACCCTTGAAGTCAGCAGCCTTCAGTGAAGCGCCACCAATCAGACCGCCATCAATGTCGGGCTTAGCGAACAGTTCAGGAGCGTTGCTTGCTTTGCAAGAACCACCATAGAGGATAGTGGTGTCATCAGCAACAGCCTGACCGTACTTCTCAGCAATGATTGAACGGATGTAAGCGTGAATCTCCTCAGCCTGTTCAGCAGTAGCGGTCTTACCAGTACCGATAGCCCAGATTGGCTCGTAGGCGATAACGATCTTACGGAAGTCCTCCTCGCTCAGGTTGAATACTGAACCCTCGAGTTCTGCCTTAACTACCTCGTTCTGCTTGCCAGCTTCGCGCTCTTCCAGGCTCTCACCGATACAGAAGATAACCTTCAGATCGTTCTTCTGAGCCAGAAGCACCTTCTCTTTCAGAATCTCTGGAGTCTCCTTGTAGTACTCACGACGCTCTGAGTGACCCAGAATCACATACTGAGCACCTGTGCTCTTTACCATCTCGGCGCTAACCTCACCAGTGAAAGCACCCTTCTCCTTGTCAGCGCAGTTCTCAGCACCCAGACCGATGATGTTCTGGTCGAGGAACTGTGCGATAGAAGCGAGGTGGATGAATGGAGTGCAGATTACTACACCACAGTTGGGCTTCTCAGCCTTCAATGTCTCGTTCAGCTCTTTTGCCAGAGCAACGCCATCCTGGAGATTCATGTTCATCTTCCAGTTTCCTGCAACAATTTTCTTTCTCATTTTTGTTTCTTTTTTATTAATAGAGTTACTATTGTGTTGTATCCTTATCCATTTTGTCCACATCCACAGACGATCGGTGACAGAGAGTATTACCAGTGGTAGTACGAACCATAGCATGACCTCTACAATATGACGTGTCGTGGTATTGTCAGGTGCCTGTCCTATTTCCAGTTCATCCAATGGTGACGTTAGGTCGTACTCGTTGGGCAGTCTGTTGTGACTCCATTTGCGAATCACTGTTCCGTCTTTGAGTAGAAGCAGTCCCGGATTACTTCGAATAATGGTCTTCAGCGTCGTTCCGTCGGTCTGGCAGAATGGGTATTCTGCGCCGGTGATGTCGCGCCAACGGCTGATACCAGCCTCTCCACTTGCTGTTAGCCCGTAAAACAGATAGCCATTGTCTTTCGCATACTCGTAAATCTGGTTTATCAAATCCAGTTGCGAGTCATCGGCTTTTTCCAACCATGGTGCAACGAGCAAGAAGGTATAGCCTTCATTGTTTAACACTTGCTCCGTGATGTCTTCTCCGCTGTCAGCCCTTTCCATGAAGAAATCTGCATAGGGTGACTCGTTGCCTTCCATCATCTGTATCCATCCTTTTCGTAGGTTTGTACCTTCCTGATAGGGACGGAAGTCAAATTGTGGTCTGTCGTACAGGCTCCATCCTGAAATAATCAGGATAAACAGTACCGAGTAGTTAATGACTATCCATTGATTTGACTTGCTGACGAAGCGAAACATCTCCAATGGCCATTTAATCACTGTTATTGCTGCAGCTAACAGGATGACATTTTTCCAGAATGTCTGCCAGTTCGTTAGCACAAGTGCATCGCCGAAACAGCCGCAATCACTGATGGGGTCTGTCAGTGCCAACCAGAGTGTCAATGGTGTCATGATGCCCAGGATAATCGCTATAACCCTGGATGTAAGTCTACGTCTAATGGCAAACAGCAGGAAGATGCCTAAACAAAACTCCAGTGCTGCCAATCCTACGGCGAAAGCCAGTAGAACCATGTCTGGCAACCATCCGCCCAGATGCATGGCTAACAGGTAGTCTTGTAGTTTGTACAGCGTGCCTAAAGGATCTACGGCCTTAACGAATCCAGAGAGGATAAAGACCACGCCCAATAGCAGGCGGCACAAGTTGACTATCGTTTTTTTCATTCTCCCAACTTAATCAGTCCGAAGACCGCATAGTTGATGATGTCCATATAGTTGGCGTCAATACCCTCGCTGACGAGAGTCTTGCCGCTCAGATTTTCTATCTCTTTGATGCGCTCGATCTTGGTGAGAATCAGGTCGGTGTAACTGCTTACCCTCATGCCGCGCCACGCTTCGTCATAGTCGTGATTCTTACGCTTCATCAATTCCAGCGCCTCGTGGGCGTAGTGGTCGTAGAGTTTCATGGCAGCCTCATTGTCCATGTCAACGGTGTCTGCAAATCCTTTCTCTAGCTGTATTAGACCAACGATGCCGTAATTTATCAGCGCAACAAATTCAGGTCTGATACCTTCACCAACCAGCGATTCCTGCTTGATTTCCAAAGAGCGGATGCGCTTGGCCTTGATGAATAGCTGGTCTGTGAGCGATGATGGCCGCAGAATGCGCCATGATGCCTTATAGTCGTGCAGTTTCTTAGAAAACATATCACGGCATTCGGCAACGGCGGCCTCGAATTCTGCGTTTGTCTTTTCAAATTTGTTCATAATTCGGGTGCAAAATTACGCAATTCTCATGAAATAGCCAAATTTCACTCCATTTCTTTTTGCTTCTGGCGTACATACCTGATTTTTGCGCCAAGTACATTCCATTTGACTTGCAGCGAATCACGTTGGACACGTAATAGGGTTAGCTCTGTAAGCTCTTCAGGAGTGGCTTGTAGGGCGGCTTTGTGAGCCTCTACTTCTTTTTTCTTCTGCTCGTATTCTGCTTTGACCGCTTCTAAAGCGGAATCTATAACAGCCAGTTCTTGCTGTGAGGCATTCAGCGTGGAGTCCTGCTTGTGCTTCAGGGCTGCTTTCCGCGCTTCAATCTCGTCTTTACGTGAGTTGCCACAGGCTGTCATTAGAAAGAAGGTTGCAATAAGCGCTAATCCTATACAAATTCTTTTCATTTGTTTTGTTAATTATAGATTGATTAAGAAGGAAAGACCTACAGTGAGGTAGTTCATCTTCTTTTCTTTTTTGAGACAGTACGGATTAAGTTCCTGAGCGATTGTGAACGCTCCTCCGGTATTGTCGGTTATAAGTTGCGATACCTGTGGGTTGCTGATGAGGCTATAACCCACTTGGGTGAGCCCACTCTTTAAGAAATGATATGAGTCATTCATAAGGGTGAAGGTCTTCTTTGAATAGTCGTAGTCTGCAAATAGTCTGAATGAGAAGTTGCCCTTGTGACGATAGGTAAGTGAAAGCCCCGTACCGTATGATGTTGAGGATTTTGCACCCAGTGTCAAGTAGTCCCAATCATCGCTATAAGTGTCATTGTTAGGCGTGTTTGTGGGATCTTGCACGGTAAGATTTGTTACCTTACCATTGATAATGGTCATATTGTAGTTAATGTCTTTTACATAGCCCTCAGCATGGCCGTCTATATCGAGCTCTTGGGTGAAACTGCGACCGATGAGCATCTTGGTGCCCAATGAGAAGCGACTGCTCAATGGTAAGTTGAAGTACAGACCCAAACTGCCGGTAAACTCAGCTAGATGGTCGCTCTTGACGATACCCTCCATCTTGGTGACAGGTGCGCCTCCAGCTCTGATGACATCAGGCGTAAGTGAACGGGGGCTTGACGCATTTTCATAGACTTCGTTGATGTCGTAATCCCAAATATAATTGGCATCTTCGTTGGAGATGTCGGCATAGTTTCCAAACGATTTTGCAGACATTGCCCTAACGCGTAAGCGACCGCCAATACCTACATAGTTGTTGAAGAAATAGGCTCCTTCGGCATCGACCACAGTGGCAGAGTGGAAGTCAATGTTTACGTTTGCTGCCGGTTCATCGGCAAAAAGTGCAGCTAGCCCTGGATCAATTCCATGTTGCTCAGCATCTTGCAGGTCAGTGAAGATGTTAAAGTCAATATCTTTTCCTCCAAGTCCCACACCCATTGATATACTGAAGAACGAGGGACTGTTGGATGTGAAGCTTAAGTCATTGCGAAGCAGCCCTTTGTTCTTGAACATTAGGTCACACAAAGCATAACCCAACTCGGTGGATACAATACCGATACCAGCTCCCGACATGACGTCACTCACCCAGTGGCGATTATTAAGAACGCGCATCACGCCAGTGGCCGTGGCTACGCCATAGCCTGCTATCGAATACCAAGGAGAACGGGTGAGACCGTACTCTTTATGTAAAATGGTAGCACCGACAAATGATGTCGCCGTATGGCCCGATGGCCATGAGTTGCGGGTAGAACCGTCGGGGCGTAGCTCCTTGGCTGTGTATTTGATGCCGTTGACAAAACCGGCCATGATAGCATATGACGTTAGCGAACTCGCCATCAGTCGGGGCCAGTCGCTACGTCCTTCCACACCGCCTAATTTCAAGCCAACAACCATTGCTGGGCCAAAAAACTGTGTATAGTCGTCAATGCGGGTTTTGAAGTCTGTTAGCAACTGTGTGTTCTTTTTCCCTTGCTTATTGTTGACACGGAACATGGCTTTATCACTTTTGATTGCCCATCCGGCTACAAATAAAGGTACTCCCACAAATGTTAAGTCGTCCATGAACTTGTATTCTTTAACATCAGGATTTGTCTTCGACTTGAAGAAATCAAAATCCATTTTCGGCTCAGGTGACAAATCGTTCAGCTCGTAACTTAATGGTGTCTCGACAATCTCCACCAATTCAGGCTTCATTTCTGGGACGTCAAGTTTCAAGGGCTCTAGGTTTAGGTAGTTGTCTGCACTCATTGTTACGGACATCGCAACAAAGGTGAGAAGGAAAAGAACTTTTTTCATGTTACTATAATTATAATTTAATTTTCTGTGGCAAAGTTACTAAAAAAAATTAAAATGACATGCAGGGTGGTGCTTTTTTTGTAATTTTGCAGTCCAAATCATGAGAAAGATAAAAGAATGAAGTTATATTCTGACGAAGAACTGGCTGAAATATTAGACCAAGATATATTCCATCAAATCAGCGAAGCTGCCGATCGACTCGGGCTTGAATGCTATGTCGTAGGCGGTTATGTGCGTGATATTTTTCTTGAGCGTCCATCAAATGATATCGATGTCGTTGTCGTAGGAAGTGGTATCTCTGTGGCTCAGGAATTGAAGCGTATGCTGGGACGCAAAGCTCATCTCTCTGTATTCAAGAATTTTGGTACGGCTCAAGTGAAATTCCACGATACCGAGGTGGAATTTGTTGGCGCCCGTAAGGAGAGCTACAGTCATGACTCGCGAAAACCCATTGTAGAGAATGGTACGTTGGAAGATGACCAAAATCGCCGTGACTTTACCATCAATGCAATGGCTATTTGCTTGAATAAGAGTCGTTTTGGCGAACTCGTGGATCCATTCAATGGCTTGGCTGATTTGGAAGATGGTATCATTGCCACGCCACTTGAACCTGGCATTACTTTTAGTGATGACCCCCTGCGTATGATGCGTTGCATCCGCTTTGCAACCCAGCTTAATTTCCAAATTGAAGACGAGACCTTTGAGGCTCTAGAGCGCATGGCTGACCGAATTAAGATTGTTAGCGGTGAACGCATAGAAGTGGAGCTCAATAAGATTGTAATGTCGCCTCATCCCAGCAAGGGTTTTGTTGATTTGCAACGTTCTGGACTCCTCAATATTATTTTGCCAGAATTGGCAGCTCTTGATATTGTAGAACAGAAGAATGGACGCGCTCACAAGAATAATTTCTATCATACACTGGAGGTGTTGGAGAACGTTGTAAAGAGCGGAAAATCTTCGTTATATTTAAGATGGGCCGCTTTGCTTCACGATATAGGAAAGACGAAGACCAAGCGTTGGGATCCCGCTATAGGGTGGACATTCCATAATCATAATTATATCGGCGCAAAGATGGTGGGCGAAATCTTCCGTCGCCTGAAGTTGCCTTTGGGAACGGAGATGAAGTATGTGCAGAAACTTGTTGATCTCCATATGCGTCCGCAGGTTATCGCCGATAGTGAGGTCACTGACTCTGCTGTTCGTCGTCTGTTGAATGATGCGGGTGATGATATTGATGACTTGATGACCCTTTGTGAAGCTGATATCACCAGTAAGAATGAGGTGCGCAAGAAGATGTTCCTTGAAAACTTCCGTACGGTTCGTGAAAAACTGGCTGACCTTCAGGAAAAAGACTATAAACGCTTGTTGCAACCCGTTATTGACGGCAATGAAATCATGGAGCTGTTTCATCTGAAACCTTCGCGCGAGGTGGGTACTCTTAAGCAGTACCTGAAAGATGCTGTTCTCGATAATAAGGTTGAGAATGAACGTGAACCATTGATGCAATTGTTGATGGCAAAAGCAAAACAGATGGGATTGGTATAAAGTTTAACTAAAAAAGATAAAGAAATGGAAGAAAAAACACCTTTTTACAAGCAAATTTGGTTTCTTGGGGGCTTGGCAACCATCGCCATTTTTGCACTTTGTTTCGTAGGAATCAATTATGTAAGTCAGCCCGATGAACCTAAGGGACCAGAGGTTGAAATGGAAGTCATTGCAACGCTTCAGTCGAATGAACCTTTGATTAAGATTGCCCGTGAGCAAGGTTGGATTGAGGCTGATGCAACAGAGTTTACCAGTGTTGATGCTGCAGCAGTGGATAGTATTGGTACTATTTTTAGTGGCAGTAATCTGGAAAAGTTTTCAGAATTTCGCTATTTCGTTGGTCTGAAAACTATTGATGCTGAGGCTTTTGCACATGCCGATCAGTTGAAGGAAATCGTGATTCCCTCGCAGGTTGACGATATCGCTTATGGCGCTTTTGCTGATTGCCCGGCATTGGAGTCTATCAGCGTAGATACTGCTAATACTCGTTATGACTCGCGTGACAACTGCAATGGCGTTATTTGTACATGGAAAGGAAAGCTGATGCTGGTGGCAGGCTGTAAAAATACAGTGTTGTCCGACCGTGTCTATCATATCGCTCCTCATGCCTTCCGCGGATGTAAACAACTCGTGTCTATCACATTCCCAGAGCGTATGGAAACTATTGGTGATTCTGCGTTTATGGATTGCGAAAACTTGAAGGAAGTTTCTGTGCCTCAGGGTGTTCGCTTTGTTGAACCAGGCACATTCGTTAATTGTACAGCTTTACAAACACTGAGTTTGCCGAAGAGTATTGAGCGTCTGCAGAAAGATGCCTTCAAAGGATGCCGCAATTTGGTGAAGATAATATGCCCCAAGAAATATCCGCCAATAATTGAGGATGCTTTTGATTCTTATGGTTCTATTGTCTATGTACCTCAGGGGCTTCAGAATAAGTATTATGCAGATAAGTTCTGGAAGTACTTTAAGGATGTTAAGGAAATGGAATAGATTATTAATAATATGTAAAAATAGAGGTATGAGTGTTACGGCTTATACCTTTTTTTTTGTATCTTTGCAAACCGGAAACTAGACAAACCGATATAAGTTTTCGGAGGAAGATAGAAATTTATATATAAATTTAAGTAATAAAATTGATATGAAAAAGAACAAAATGATGCTGGTTGCAGTGGTTGCAACTGTGCTAATGTCGTGTGGCGGAGGCGGTGGTCGTCCCACATTCGGCGACAATGAGTATCCAGTAGATACTGTGAAAGTGCAGAACGCCTCGCTGCAGTCTGCCTATCCCGCTACTATCAATGGTATTCAGGACGTGGAAATCCGTCCGAAAGTTTCAGGATTCCTTACTCAGATTAATGTGACTGAGGGTCAGACAGTAAGTGCTGGCCAAGTTTTGTTTGTAATTGACAATGAGACTTATCAAGCTCAAGTGCGTCAGGCTCAGGCTGCAGTGAATACTGCTCAGAGTGCTGTAAATACTGCTAAATTGACGTTTGATAATACGAAGCAGTTGCATGCAAGTAAGGTTGTTGGTGACTATGAGTTGCAGACGGCTGAAAATACCTTCCTGAGTGCACAGGCTCAGTTGGCACAGGCTCAGGCCGCTTTGGCATCGGCTAAGGAAGCGCTGAGTTTCTGCTATGTAAAGAGTCCCGCAAAAGGTGTGGTAGGCACGCTGCCTTTGAAAAAGGGTGCGTTGGTAAGTGCTTCTAACGTGTTGACTCATGTGTCTGATATCAGTACCATGGATGTTTACTTCTCGATGACCGAGAAGGATATGCTGACAATGTCGCAGGGAGAAGGTGGCCTGAATGGTGCCATCGAGAACTTCCCTCCACTTAAATTGCAGTTGGCCGATGGTACTGTCTATGGCTATGATGGTCATGTTACCTCTATCAGTGGTGTTATTGACCGTTCTACAGGTTCTGTACAATTGAAGGCTCAGTTCCCCAATCCTGACAAAATCCTGAAGAGCGGTGGTTCTGGTACTATTATCATCCCTCGTACTGCCGATGCCTCAATTGTTATTCCTCAGTCAGTTGTGATGGAGGTTCAGAACAAGAAGTTCGTTTACCTGTTAAAGGACAGCAACAAGGTGGCTTACACTGAGATTACTGTTGATCCTCAGAACGATGGTAATAACTATATTGTGACCGGTGGCTTGAAAGTCGGTGATAAGTATGTGACTAACGGCATTACCAAGCTGAATGATGGTATGGAAATTGTTCCCATCACCCCTCAGCGCTATGAAGAAAAGATTAAGGAGCAGGCCAAAGCTATGTCTGCCAATGACATTGTGAATGCAATGAAGAAGTAATTTTGAAAGATTTATGACTTTTACGAATTTTATCAAGCGCCCAGTATTGTCAACGGTGATTTCTATCCTCATCGTTATTCTGGGTGTTATCGGACTGTTCTCGCTACCTATTGAACAGTATCCCGATATTGCACCGCCTACTGTCGTGGTTCAAACGCAGTACCCAGGTGCCGATGCTGAGACAGTGAAGAACTCTGTCATTACTCCGTTGGAAGAGAGTATCAACGGTGTAGAAGGTATGGACTATATCTCGTCAACGGCAGGTTCTGGCTCGGCTATGATTAGTATTTTGTTCCGTCAGGGCATGAATGCTGATATGTGTGCTGTGAACGTACAGAACCGTGTGCAGCAGGCTCAGGCTTTGCTGCCTGCCGAGGTAACACGTAACGGTGTGACCGTGATGAAGCGTCAGACTTCTCAGGTGTTGATGTTCACATTGACTTCTGATGGTCGTTATGACGATGAATTCCTGACGAACTATAATAATATCAATATCATTCCTGCTATCAAGCGTATCCAAGGTGTGGGTGATGTGCAGAGCCCTGGTATGAAGTCATACGCTATGCGTATTTGGCTGAAGCCCGATGTGATGAAGCAGTATAACCTGATGCCCTCAGATATCAGCAGTGTACTGGCCGAGCAGAACATCGAGGCAGCTCCTGGTACTTTTGGTGAGCAGTCGAATGTGGCTTATGAGTATTCACTTCGTTATACAGGTCGTCTGAAGTCTGCTGAAGAGTTTGGAAACATCATCATTTCAAGTGATGCCAATGGTCAGACTCTGAAGCTAAAGGATGTAGCTCGCATTGAGTTGGGCGGTCAGATGTACTCTGTGTCAATGAAGAACAATAACCTGCCCTCAGTATTGGGTATGGTACAGCAGATTGCAGGTTCTAATGCTAACGAGATTGCCAAGAAGGTGAAGGCCGAACTTGAAGAGCAGGCTAAACTGTTTCCTCCGGGCATGGAGTATAAGATTAACTATGACGTTACGGAATTCCTGTATGCATCTATCGAAGAGGTGATCTTCACCCTCTTCTTTACGTTGGTTCTGGTGTTCCTTGTTATCTACGTATTCCTTCAGGACTGGCGTTCTACGCTGATTCCTCTGATTGCCGTGCCCGTGTCATTGATTGGTACGTTCTTCTTCCTCAATGTGATGGGCTTCTCAATCAACCTGCTGACGCTATCCGCATTGCTGTTGGCTATCGCTATTGTGGTGGACGATGCTATTGTGGTGGTTGAGGCTGTGCATGCCAAGTTGGATCAGGGTTATAAGAGTGCGTTGGTTGCCTCTATTGATGCCATGAACGAGATTTCTGGTGCTATCATCTCAATTACTTTGGTGATGGCTTCTGTGTTCATCCCTGTATCATTTATTGGTGGTACTAGCGGTACGTTCTATCGTGAGTTTGGTGTGACGATGGCAGTGTCTATCTTTATTTCGGCTTTGAACGCTTTGACGCTGTCACCTGCTCTGTGCGCTATCTTCCTGAAGCCACACAGTAAAAATGGCGAGAAGGAACTGAGTCGTATAGACCGTTTCCATCTGGCTTTCAACACAGCATACGAAAAAATCTTAGGAAAATACAAGAAGAGAATTGAGAATACAGTGCGCAAACCTGTACTTATCTTGGTGCTTGCACTTATTGGTATTGGCGCTTTGGTGGGTACAGCCTCCTTTACGAAGACGGGACTTGTGCCTAGTGAGGATACCGGTACGTTGTTCTGTACAATCTCTATGCCCCCTGCAACCTCTGTGGCACGCACACGTCAGATTATTAATGAGGTGGATAGTATCTTGGCTGCTGACCCTGCAATTAAGAGTCGTGAGCAGATTCAGGGTTACAACTTCATAGCTGGTTCTGGTTCCGATCAGGCTACTTTCATCATCAAGTTGAAGCCCTTTGATGAGCGCCAGAAAGGTTTCTGGTGGAAACTTTCTGGTCTATGGGAGGGCGATGGTATCTATCGCTTCATGATTAATCCGTTGGATGCCCAGATGGTGATTGCCCAGATTTTTATCAAGACGGCTCATATCAAGGATGCATCTATCTTGGCCTTCCAGCCACCAATGATTCCTGGCTTCTCGGCTAGTGGTGGCGTGTCGTTGGTGATGCAGGACCGTACTGGCGGTGATCTAAACCGTTTCTACGGTATCGTGAAAGATTATATTGCAGAGCTCAATAAACGTCCTGAGATTCAGATGGCTCAGACCTCCTACAACCCAGCATATCCACAGTACATGGTACATGTTGATGTGGCTAAGTGTAAGCAGGTTGGCGTTTCGCCTTCTGTTATCCTCAGCACCCTGCAGGGTTACTATGGTGGACTCTATGCGTCAAACTTCAACGCATACGGAAAACTCTTCCGTGTGATGATTCAGGGTTCACCTGAGACACGCCAGACAGAAGAGTCGTTGAACAGCATCTATGTTCGTACCCCAGCTGGTATGTCGCCCGTGAAGGAGTTCTGTCGTTTGGAGCGTGTCTATGGTCCGTCAAATATTAACCGCTTTAACCTGTTTACATCTATTAATGTGCAGGTGCAGAATAATGACGGATTCTCTTCGGGTGAGGTGTTGAAGGCATGTCAGGAAGTTGCATCAACCATGCTTCCTGCAGGCTATACTTACGACTACACAGGTCTGACGCGTGAGGAGGCCAAGGCAGATAGCGCTTTTTCTATTAACCTGTTTGGTTGGGAGATAGAGATTCCGATGATTGCCATTATCTTCATGTTGTGTTTCATCTTCATCTATCTCATCTTGTCGGCACAGTATGAGTCTTACCTTTTACCCTTGGCAGTGTTACTTTCCGTGCCGTTTGGCTTGGCTGGCTGTTTCGGCTTTACAGCATTGTTTGGACATGCCAACGATATCTACATGCAGATCTCGCTCATCATGCTGATTGGTCTGTTGGCTAAGAACGCCATTCTGATTATTCAGTTCGCTTTGGAGCGCCGTCAAACGGGTATGGCTATCTCATGGTCAGCAGTGCTGGGTGCCGCAGCTCGTCTGCGTCCTATTCTGATGACGTCTCTGGCTATGATTATCGGTCTGCTGCCTATGATGTTCGCATCGGGTGTAGGCAAGAATGGTAACCAGACGCTGGGTGCTGCTGCCGTAGGCGGTATGTTGATTGGTACGTTGCTACAGATCTTCGTAGTGCCAGGTCTGTTCGTTATCTTCCAGACGCTGCAGGAGAAGTTCCGTCCTATGAAGTTCGAGGACGAGGAGAATTCTGAAGTAGCTGCCGAGTTGGCTCAGTATGCACATGAGGAGCCTGTGACTTATGAATTGGAAAAATAAGAAACATACAGATTATGAATATAAATAGAATCTATAAAGGCGGGGTGTGGGCAATTGCTTGCCTACTCCTCACCAGTTGCGGACTCTACAATAAATACGAGCGTCCGGAGGACCTGAATACCAAGGGACTGATTCGTGACTTGACGAGCGATGCGGATACATTGGCGTTGAACACGGATGAAAACTTCGGTAACCTGCCTTGGCGTGAAGTGTTTACTGATCCACAGCTTCAGAGTCTTATTGAGACCGCTCTTGAGAATAATACCGACCTGCGTAATGCTGCCCTCAACGTAAAGATGATGGAGACGGCATTGACCTGTGCCAAGCTGGCTTTCCTTCCTTCAGTGGCTTTTGCCCCTCAGGGAACTATCAGTCAGGTGCAGATGGATGGTGCTTCAGTGAATCGCACCTATCAGTTGCCTATCGCTGCAACTTGGAATATCGATCTCTTTGGCAACCTGCTCTCTCAGAAGCGCTCTGCTCAGGTGAAGTTGTTGGCTACAAAGGACTATCAGGTGGCTGTCCAGACACAGATTATCTGTGGTGTAGCTAATCTCTATTACACGCTGATGATGCTTGATGAACAACTTGATATCGTGACCGATATGGAGGGCCTCACCAAGGATACATGGGATATGATGCAGTTGCAGATGCAGTTGGGCCGTGCTCGTTCTACCAGCGTGCAGACGGCTGAGGCCAACTATTACAGCGTGCAGGCAAAGAAAGCCGACTTGAAGCGTCAGATCCGTGAGATGGAGAACTCTATGTCGCTGTTGCTCAATGAGCCAGGTCATCAGATTCCCCGTGGCAAGTTCTATAACCAGTCACTGCCTACGAATTTCTCGGCTGGCGTTGGCATCCAGTTGCTGAGCAACCGTGCTGATGTTCATGCTGCAGAAATGGCTCTGGCTCAGTGTTTCTATGACACAGAGACTGCCCGTTCACGCTTCTATCCGAATATCTCAGTTACAGGTACGGCTATGTTTACCAATAGTCTTGGTTCTGCTATTGTCAATCCTGGCAAGTGGATCCTCTCTGCTGTTGGTTCACTGACGCAGCCTATCTTCCAGCATGGTCAGATTGTGGCAGGTCTGAAGGTGGCTAAGGCTCAGCAGGAGCAGGCTCTGAATACCTTCCAGAATACCATTCTGAAGGCTGGTAATGAGGTAAGCAATGCCCTCTTGGCCTATAATACTTGCGA
>Ga0265298_10006272_pt1 | contig 14723 bp, 15 predicted proteins | sample AusTroGonzalo_MG_3_FD_193486 | JGI IMG/M metagenome (GOLD analysis project Ga0265298, IMG submission 193486) | Bovine rumen microbial communities from tropical cattle in Woodstock, Queensland, Australia - Gonzalo_01 | ecosystem: Host-associated > Mammals > Digestive system > Stomach > Rumen ... | reverse complement strand
TGCCCTGAACAGCATTGTGATTCGTGCCAAGCGCGAGGAGGTGCTGGAGAAGGGCAGTCCAAAGTCGGAGATCAAGGACTATGTGGAATCAGAGGAGGTGCCTGAGTTCAATCCGATCCAGGTGTTCCTCGATGGTCTGCCCAAATGGGACGGACAGAACCACATCGCCCGTGTGTTCAGCCGCATCCCTGGCATCAGCTCCGAACAGCTGAACTATCTCACCATCTGGCTTCGCTCTGCCGTAGCCCATTGGATGCAGATGGATATGCTGCACGGCAACGAGTGCGTGCCAACGCTCATCGGACAGCAGGGCTGTGGAAAGACCGTCTTCGTCCGTCGCCTGCTGCCTCCGCATCTGCGCGAGTATTTCCTCGGACACCTGAACCTGGCGAACAAGTTCGACAAGGAGATGGCTCTGACGAACAACCTCCTCGTCAACCTCGACGAGCTGGATGCCATCCGTCACAGCCAGCAGGCATCGTTGAAGCAGGCGCTGTCAGTAAACAAAGTGAACAGTCGTCCTATCTTCGGACGTACCCAGGAAGATCGCCCTCGTTTTGCCTCTTTCGTGGCAACGACGAACAACCGTCATCCCTTGCAGGATTCGACTGGCAGCCGTCGCTACATCTGCATCAGGATTCCTGACGGTCAGCTGATTGACAATACGGGTGAGATCGACTATGGTCAGCTGTATGCCCAGGTAGTCTATGAGTTGCAGGAGCTGAAGGCACCCTATTGGTTCAACAACGAAGAGGTGATCCGCATCCAGCAGCTGAACCAGGAGTTTATGGAGCAGAAGGACATCGCGGAGATCATCACGGCTTGTTTCCGCAAGCCGGAAGAGGGCGAGGTCGTGAAAACGATGAACAGCACGGAGATGCTGAAGATCATCCAGAAGGAATATCCTTCCGTGCAGAGCACTCATGGTACGAAGGTCAGCATTGGCACAGCGATGAAGGAGCTCGGCTTTGAGCACAAGGAACATTCGCATGTGGCCTACTACAAGGTTGTTCCGCTTCATACAGCCTAATGCTGGGGGAGGTCAGACGGGAGGTCTATAGGAGGTCTAAGGGAGGTCTCCAGACAAGACCTCCCGTCCTGAAACCCCTATAAACAAAGGCATTTCCAAGGCGACGGGAGGTCTGACGGTTTTTTCGGCTTGCGCCTCATTTTTCAGGACTCGGCAGGTCCTGATTTTTTGTTTTCGGCAATATGGTCTGTCAATAAAATTCATAACAAGACGTTTTTCTTCAACGCTTTTGTATCTGCCTGATATGCAAGCAGTTGCAAAGCTCCTGTTTTGAACTAAGGAAAACAAGAGTTTACAGTAAGCAAACTGAGAGTTTAGTTACTGCAAACTCCCATTTTGGACTATCTAAAATCTGTTCTTTCATCCCGTTCTTTCTATTTGTAAAATAATTTCAATTCTGTATCTAGGAAACAGGTCACATGGTCACACTTGTGACCGTGACCTATTTGCCAAAACCATGCTTGTTGCTCGGAGCACAAAGCCTTCATAATCGTAACACGAAGTTTTCATAATGGCAGCACGAAGCGTAGATAATCACAGAAAAAAGAGTTTATATATTGAAGTTTGAAGGCAACTTCTACTCTACTTACTCTTATAAGTCATTTTGACAAAATTATGGTTTTCCTTATAAGTTGATTATATTTTCTTCTGTGCGAGTCTGTATATTATTACGAACAAATGAACGTATAGGCTCTGGCACGTTGTACTTCTCAAAAAGATGCTCATCTATTTCCGCAATAGTTTCTTTCCACCATTCCTCATGGAAATCTTGAGAGGGAACAGCAAGAAATGCATCATAAGAGGTATGTTTGCTGTTCTTATAGTAAAAAAGTAATGCGCGGAAGAATTTGGTAAAAGCATACTTCACAACATAATCAGCACCTGACGCTGCAAAGGTAATAAACTTTTGTTTATCGTAGCTGCATTAAACAAAAGTTTAACCGACATTAACGATTCCGGTAAATAATTACAGAACTTTCTTATCTGGCGACAGGTTTTGAGGCGGTTCGGGCAGTTTGTCGCGTGAGGGGAGGGTTGTCGCTACAAGTTGGAGAGAAAAAGGTTGGAAAGTTTGGAATGAGACGGAAATCGCCGTAACTTTGCCTTCGATTTAAGATTCATACATAAGTTAGTTAGAGTTAGTTTTTTCATAATGCTTTTGGTTTTTGGTTATTGATTAGTTAGCATATAGGACTCGCAGGGATGCGAGTCCTATATGCTTAGATAGTGTGCTTATTTTATTGTGTTGAATAGTAGCGTCGAAGTGCTGAGGTTCGATGATCAAGCCAGCCATCGGGGTTACGCTAATTGACAGACATGATAATATCTATAATTGCATTGATGTCGTCATCATCAACATCGCCTTCACCTGTAACGTCTGCAGCTTTCTTGTTGAAGTTTTCTGAAGCATTCAAATTCATGAAGTTGATAACTTCTACGATGTCTGCCGCGTTGACAACGCCATCATCATTAGCATCGCCGAGCAAGAAGAAGCTTACCATTTTGACAGTCAGAGACAAGTCGTCAGTGACGTTCTCACGCCCCTCTTCACCATAAGGAGCCTTGTCTTCAAGCATACTCTTACACATCGCTTCTGTTCCTGGCATCACAATAAATGCAGGAGTCAGAGCCGACATGATATCCTCTGTATCGACATCGGCCTCATTGCCTTCTGCGTGGATGATGAACGCATTGGCCACAATGTTTGCCATCTTTTCTATATTAGGAGCCATGATTGTAGCGGCAACGGCACCAAACTTCGACGTAATCTTCGCCGTAAGCTTCTCCTTGACAGCCTTCTTGACACTGTCATGCAGTCGCGTCTTGGCATACTCGCCGTCGAATGTATCGTCACCCGGTAAATTAGTAATATGCCCCGTCGTCAGACTCAGTTCAGACAAGTCGCCGTTGATGGTCACCGTCCTTTGTCAGATCGCCTGTTATCAAGACCAAATCCGGCTTTATCTCTTCTTTGATCTTGGCCACCATCTCGTCAAACAGCGACTTGCTGTAGTCCACCATCTTACGCTGGCTACTGAGGTAGTTCGTCCAGGCCTCACCCTCACTGACCAGCAGTTTCGGAGCCATCACATGCGGATCCGACAGCACGACAATCTTCTTGTCCGCAACGACGAGTGTCTTAGCGCTTATGCTCATTGTTAAGAGCATCATACAAACGGCAAGAACAATCCGTTTCATATTCATTACGTTTTCATATCGACGGTTTGTCGGCTGTAATTGATTTTCCGCTTTTCGAGGCACTTGGCCTAATCTTCCTTTACTATCGGATAAAGTTCGATAAACTCGCCCTGATGGTTCTTTCCATCATTGATGAGTTCGGTGAATTTCTGGCCGACGGTCTCGATGTCGTGGAAACCAGGGAGGGCCATATTGCCGTTCAGGTCGGTCGTTGTGGGACCAGGATGGACGGAGAAGATTTCCACAGGCGTATTGCTCTGCTGAAATTCGATGGCCATCACTCCCATCATCGCGTTCTGTGCAGCCTTGCTGGCCACGTAGGCTAACGGGTGCCAGTAAGGACTGATCTCTGAGGGTACGGTGACATTGGCGATACGACCCTGATTCTTGGCAATCAAAGGAATCAGTGCCTTGGTCAGTGCAAAGGTGCCGATGAAGTTCACATCGAGGGTTTCGCGGATGACGCTGATTTCCGTATGCTCACTATCCACACTCATGTCGCCAGGAATACCAGCATTGTTGACGAGCAGCGATAATTCTGGATATTTCTCGTTGATTTCCTTAGCGGCCTGCTCGATGCTGGCGAGGTCTTTCAGTTCGATATTTACCCAGCCAAGCACGTCGATGCCTTGAGCTTTCAACTCATTAATGGCTTTTGTGGCGCGTTGCTCATCGCGTGCACCAATCACTACTTTCCAGCCGCTGAGGCCGAGATGCTTCGCAATTCCGAAGCCGATGCCCTTATTGGCACCAGTTACTAAAACAATCTTTTTTCCCATTTTATGTCTTGTTAGTTTTGTTTGTTCGTTGCGTTATGCCACTTCTGCAACCACTTCTATTTCCACCAATGCGCCTTTTGGCAAAGTCTTGACGGCAACAGCAGAACGGGCGGGATGTGGCTCTGCGAAGAATTCCGCATAGACGGCGTTCATATCGGCAAAGTCGTTCATGTCGGCCATGAATACCGTAGTCTTTACTACATTACTCATCGTCAGCCCGGCTTCTTCGAGAATAGCCTTCACGTTGGTAAGCGACTGGCGCGTCTGTTCCTTGATGCCTCCCTCTACAAATACCCCCGTAGTTGGGTCAATGGGAATCTGCCCAGAGGTATAAACGAGATTCCCCACTTTGATGGCCTGACTATACGGGCCAATGGCAGCCGGAGCCTTTGTTGTACTGATTACTTTCATAAACCTAATCTTTATTTTTTGCGTGCAAAGGTACGATAATCTTTGCAGAATCCGCACGATGACGTGAGAAAAAGCGATAAATATACCTAACTCATGGTACGATTGAAGGCAGTAATTCCCAATAATCTATAAATTACGAGTCAAAATCATCATGCATCAGGATTTTCTTCGTATATTTGCACAAAATAAACGAAATGTGTAATGAAAGTATAATCACAAAAACTATAATGATTATGAAGAATTTGATTAAGCGAGAGCAAAACAAACAAGTTTGCTTTGCCGAGAGTGAAAATTCTCGAACGAAGTTCAAGAGATTTATTGTAAGCCTCATGGCAATGATGAGTGTGCTGACAATGACAGCACAAAGTAGTGTGTATGATTTCACGGTGAAGGACGACGCGGGCAAAGATGTGTCGCTCGCCGACTACAAGGGCAAGGTGCTGCTGATTGTGAACACCGCTACGCGATGCGGATTCACGCCTCAGTACAAGGAATTAGAAGCACTATACGAGAAGTATGCAAAGGACGGCTTCGAGATTCTGGACTTCCCTTGCAATCAGTTCGGCGAACAGGCTCCTGGTTCCATTCAAGAGATTCACCAGTTCTGCACGGCCAACTTCGACATTCAATTCCCGCAGTTCGACAAGATTGATGTGAACGGAGCCAACGAGCATCCACTCTACACATACTTAAAGTCTCAGAAAGGCTTTGGAGGCTTTGATACGACCGATCAGCGCGGCAAGTTCATGGATGAGATGATGCGTAAGCAAGATGCCGATTACGACAAGAAGTCCGATATCAAATGGAATTTCACCAAGTTCCTCATCAGCAGTGATGGTCGTGTATTGAAGCGCTATGAGCCGACGGATAAGATGAGTACCATCGAGGCCGACATGCAGATGGAGGTCAATCCCGTGCTGAGCAACATCATGGCACGTCGTTCTATCCGCAAGTACCTCGACAAACCCGTGGAGCACGAGAAGTTGGAGGCTGTCGTGAAGTGCGGCATCAATGCCCCCAGTGGCATGAACCGCCAACCGTGGATTGTCCGTGTGGTGGAAGACCAGAAACTGATTGCCGACGTGACGGAGGTGTTCAAGCAGGAGAACCCTGAGCAGGTCGCCCGCGACAAGGACTTCAAGAATATGTTCCGCAATGCGCCGAACCTTATCTGCGTCTGTACCCCTGCCAATGGCGGTGGTGAACTCGATGCTGGATTGCTGGGCGAGAATATGATGCTGGCAGCACAATCGATGGGATTAGGCACATGTTGCCTTGGTGGTCCCGTTCGCTTCCTGCTTTCGAATGAGAAATGCAAGTTCTTCCTTGACCGCCTCGACATCCCCGCTGACTACAAGCTGAACTACATCCTCGCTATCGGTTATCCCGACGAGCAGCCCGACGCCAAGCCCCGCGATGCTTCAAAGGTGAAGTACATCAAGTAAAGCCGAGTGCGGAAAAGCCCAAAATAAGAAAGACGATGGCTATAGAAGATGCAATATTCAGGCGTTCAGAGCTGCTGCTGGGTGATGAGGCGATGGAACGGATAGCCCAGAAACGAGTGATAATTTTCGGCGTGGGCGGCGTAGGCTCTTGGTGCGCTGAGAGTTTGGTGCGCAGCGGCATCCGTCAGTTGACAATTGTCGATAGTGACCGCGTTTGCATCACTAACATCAATCGTCAGCTGATGGCAACGACAAAAACCGTGGGACAGGTAAAGGTGGAGGCATTGAAGGAACGTCTGCTTAGTATTAACCCTTCAGCAGAGATTACGGCGCTACAGCAGATATTTTCAGAAGAGACGGCAGACAGTTTCGCGCTTGACACCTACGACTATATCATTGATGCCATCGACTCATTAAAGGACAAGGCTGCACTCATTCTCTTAGCCTGTCAGACGAAGGCGAGACTCTTCTCATCGATGGGCGCAGCCTTGAAACTCGACCCCACAAGGATAAAGGTGACAGAGTTCTGGAAGGTGGAAGGCGATCCTCTGGCTCGTGCACTCCGTAAGAAGTTCAAACACTATGGACGATTCCCAGAACAGAAGTTCCAGGTGGTCTATAGCGACGAACTGCTTGACAATCGCGGCTGTCCTGCTGATGAAGGCGAGGAACCATCCCAGTTTAACAAACCACAGACAAACGGCACCCTTGCCCATATCACCGCCATCTTCGGCTTTATGTTGGCAGGATTAGTGATTCAGGACGCTGCGAAGTAAAGGTTCTAAATCAAATCCCCAGACCTCCTTCAAAATGCCTTTCCACGGCTTTCGACTGCTGGACGCGGGAGTTGGGAGCCACGTCGTGGGTCACCCAGATGTTGCCGCCGATAACGGAGTCGTGGCCGATAGTGATACGACCCAGGATGCTGGCATTGCTGTAGATGGTGACATTGTCCTCAATGATGGGATGGCGGGGGATGTTGAGCATGTTGCCGTCGGCGTCTTTCTTGAAGCTCTTAGAACCCAGCGTCACACCCTGATAAAGAGTTACGTGACTGCCGATGATACAGGTCTCACCGATAACAACGCCTGTACCATGATCAATGGCAAAGTATTCGCCAATCTGTGCACCGGGATGAATGTCGATGCCCGTCTCTGAGTGTGCCAGCTCAGTGATGATACGTGGAATGACAGGCACCTGCAGTTCGTGTAGCTTGTGGGCGATACGATAGTGAATCATGGCTTTCGTCACAGGATAGCTGAAGATAATCTCGCCATAGTTGATGGCTGCAGGGTCGTTGTCGAACATGGCTTGTACGTCAGTATAGAGCAACCGTTTGATTTCAGGCAGTGCATCGATCAGTTGCAATGCCAAGTCTCTGGCCTTATCCTGCACCTGCTGCCTCGACGTGATGGCCTCGTTTTTCTCGCCAAACTGAAGGCCGTATGATATCTGTCTTGCCAGCGTCTGAAGCAGTTCTTCCATGTGGACACCAATGTTGTAAGAGCGGATGGTTTCATGACACTGCCGCTTGTTGAAGTAGTCAGGAAAGATGATGCTCTTTACAAGGTTGATGATTTTCTTCACCTGTTCCACAGAGGGGAGTGAGGCCTCCGTCTGTGGCATCATACGTGTTTCCTGTTCCGTCTGGCGCGACAGCTGACGGACATTACGTTCGAGTATTTCTATAGTTTTTGTGTCCATAACCAATTATCAATTATCAATTGTCAAATTTAGAGATGTACCTCCTTATCCACCACCTCACCATTCAGAATCTTGAAAGAATTCAGATGCACACCCTCGTGGAGAGAAAGGATGGCATAACGGATAGTGGGGTCGTTGGCCAAGCGTAAATCCTCCTGCGAAGGACGCGAAGGCGAGGCTGGATGACTATGCCAGTTGGCGAGGATCTTGAGGCCTTTGCTTCGGGCATACTTTAAAGCGGCAAACTGGTCCTTTGGGGCGAAGGAGAAGTGTTCAGGGGAATGGTCAATGTTCTCCATCCAGTAGTTCTCCGTCACGACGTCGCCTTCCTCACCGCTGATGCCCAGCAGGTAACCGCACGTCTCGTTGGGTGCGTCCTGCCGGGCTTGGCTGATTAATACATCAATTATAACATTACTTATAAACATACTCATTTTCTTTTTCACAACGAATTAAGACAAATTTCACGAATTGCTCTAATTTATTTCAAATAACACGAATTAATGAATAAGAATTATTCAATTCGTAAAATTCGTGTAATTCTTTTAGTCGGCTGTCGCCTTTGTAAAAGCGGCAAAGCCGAGCGCGTTTTTATAATCAGTGGTTTTTGAGGTCGCAGGCGGCCTGCTCGTAGTCGATCAGGTGATCGATGGTGGGATTGGTGCCGCAGATAGCGCACGAGTCGCGATGCTTCACGGGAACGGTGCGGAACTGCATGGTCTTGGCATCGAAGGTGAGCAGACGGTTCGTCAGCAGTTCGCCAATACCTGTGAAATACTTCAATGTTTCTGCGGCCTGGATGGTACCGAGCATACCTGCGATGGCTCCTAATACACCAGCCTGCGAACAGGTGGGAACGGCACCCACGGGAGGTGGTTCCTTAAACATGCAACGGTAGCAGGCTGTACCAGGCAGATGGGTGAAGGTCTGGCCATTGAAGCGCAGGATGCCACCATGCGAGAACGGCTTGCCCGCCATCACACACGCATCGTTGATGAGGAACTTCACGGGGAAGTTGTCCGTACCGTCGACGATGAAGTCGTACTTCTTAATAATATCGAGCGCGTTCGACGAGTCGAGGAATTCGTAATAGGTGTCCACCTTCACGTCGGGGTTGATGGCTTTGATCTTCTCCTCGGCACTCTTTACTTTCGGCACGCCCACGTCCTTGGTGAAGTGAATCACCTGACGCTGGAGATTGCTCAAATCCACGACATCAGCATCTACGATACCGATGGTGCCGATGCCTGCTGCAGCGAGGTAGAGCGAAACGGGAGCACCCAGTCCGCCGGCACCCACTACGAGTACACGCGCGTTCATTATCTTTTCTTGTCCCTCCACGCCGACGTCCTGCAACAGGATGTGCCGCGAATAACGCTGTATCTGTTCTTCTGTAAAGTCAATCATAACGTTCCTCCCCCCATGAAATACAGGAAATCGACCTTGTCGCCTTCCTTCAGTTGAATACTCTCCCAGTCCTCGCGCTCGGCAAATTCCTCGTTCACCTGCACGCTGACCATCTCGGGCTGCAGCACGTTCTGCTGCTGAATCAGTTCATTCACGTTGAGCGGCAGGCTCACTTCCTGCGCGTCTCCATTTACATAAATCTTTGCCATAATCATTTGAGTTTGAATCTGGGTGCAAAGGTACGGCGATTTCTTGGTTGCCACAATCCCATAGGGATGGTAAATCGTATACCAAATCAAGGGTATGCAGAATGCCATGAACGTGCGATTGTGGGAGTGCCAAAACCGCCGTACCTTTGCACCCAGAACTCAAACGTATTTTTTATGGCAGAAAACAAGAAACTAAGCATCATCGCCTTCAGTGGCGATTTCGACAAACTGACGGCAGTATTTACATTAGGTACGGGCGCGGCGGCGGTAGGTTACGAGGTGAACATCTTCTTCACCTTCTGGGGTCTCGACGCCATCAAGCAAAAGCAGGGTAGAAGCTTTACCGGCGGCAACTGGCTGACGAAGCTCTTCGGCTTCATGATGGGCGGTCTGAAGGTCACACCCACGAGCCGCTTCAACTTCCTCGGCGCAGGTCCGAAAATATTTCGCTACCTGATGCGTAAAAACAATGTGGCGACACTCGAAGAACTGGTCGAGGCGGCCAAGGCGCTCGGCATCAACCTCTACGCCTGCGAGATGGCGATGCACGTGCTAGGCCTGAAGAAGGAGGACTTTATCCCTGAGGTGAAGGACGTCCTCGGCGTGGCGTCGTTCTTGAAACTAAGTGATGGAGGTCAAACATTATTTATATAACATAAGAAACGAATTACCATAATTTATCATAATTGTTCCATAATAATTACGGAATATTACGAGTTATTACGGCAAATTGTTTCTCAAAAAAGAAAAGGATATGGCAACAAAGGTATTAGACATCACGAAGGAGCACTGCCCGATGACCTTCGTCAAGACCAAGATTGAGCTCTCGAAGCTCCAGCCGGGCGACATTCTCGAAGTACTGCTCGCCGAAGGCGAACCGCTGGACAATGTGCCCCGCAACGCCAAGGAACAGGGCTACAACGTCCTTTCCGTCGAACACGTAGAGGGCACGACGCACAAGGTTACGATTAAGAAATAAGACAACGAATTAAAACGCGCTCGGCTTTGCCGCTTTTACAAAGGCGACAGCCGACTAAAAGAATTTCACGAATATAAAACATTTAAAACTCAAACAATTATGGCAGATTCTAATTTACAGCGCAGTGTGACCACTGCTACCGCCAGAAGACTGGCAACCACCACCAAGACCGCCCCGCAGATGGGCTCCATCACTCCGAGATTACTCCTTAAGTTACTGCCTTGGGTGCAGGTCAGCGGCGGCACGTTCCGTGTGAACCGCACGAAGGTCGAATTACGTAAGAATGACCGCCTTCCCATCCAGTATGTGAACGGTATACCTTCATTTACAGCAAAGAATCTCAAGGCTATTCCCCTCTTCTCTGAGTTCGACGACGAGATACTGAACCGTTTGGTCAGCTCGTTCGAGGCCAAAGAGGTCGATGTGGATAAGTTCTTCGTAGAGGAGGGCAAGGACAAGCAGCGCTTCTTCATCGTGGCCAGCGGACAGGCTGAGGTCATCAGCAAAGGCCCTCACGGTGAGGACTTACGGATTGCCCTGTTGGGCGATGGCGAGTATTTCGGCGAGGCCGACTTGCTGGACGAGCAAGAATCGACCGTTAGCGTCCGCGCCATCACGCCGACGACGTTCCTCGGGCTGAAACTGAAGGAGCTGATTAAGTTTATCAAGGAGGTGCCCGACTTCCGCGAGACGTTCGAGAAAGCGGTCGACAAGCAGCTGCGCCTGAAGGCCTCCGTCAATGACAACGGCGAGAAGCACATCGACCTGGTCAGCGGCCACGAGGAGGACAACATCATCCCCGAGACCTATATCGACTACGAGGAGAATCCGACGGAATATTCGCTGAACACCCTGCAGACGGTGGTTCGTGTGCATACCCGTGTCTCAGACCTTTATAACAATCCCTACAATCAGTTGGAGGAGCAGCTGCGCCTCTCCATCGAGAGCATCAAGGAGCGCCAGGAGTGGGAACTCATCAACAACAAGAAGTTCGGTCTGCTGGCAGCAGCTAATCCCGCCTACCGCATCACCACCCGTTACGGCTCACCCACACCCGACGACCTCGACGAGCTGCTGTCATTAGTCTGGAAGGAGCCTGCTTTCTTCATCGCCCATCCGAGAGCCATTGCCGCCTTCGAGCGTGAATGTACGTGGCGTGGTGTGCCCCCTGTGACCACCGATCTCTTCGGCACTCGCGTGGTTCTGTGGCGTGGTGTGCCCCTGATTCCTTCAGACAAGGTGGAGGTAGAAGGTCAGTACCTGACGGGCCGCGGCGTTGGTACCACAAAGATCATCGTCGTGCGCGTCGGCGAGAAGAATCAGGGTGTTATCGGTCTGCACCAGAGCGGCATCCCCGGCGAGATTGCCCCGTCTTTGAGTGCCCGTCTGATGGGTCTCGACAAGTTCGGTGTGGCCTCTTATCTGCTCACAAAATACTTCTCGTTAGCCGCTCTCACCGACGACGCCATCGCCGTATTGGAGAACGTTGAGGTGGGCTATTATCACGACTATCAGCATAGGAATAAAGTAGAGAAATAATGATAAATATTCAGAATATTAACGGATACGGTATTCAGGATCCTGGGTTCGAACTGCTGAGGCAGGTGGCGCAGAAGTACTGTCCCGAAGAATTGCAGGCGGAAAGGAAGGCAATATTGCCGGATGAAAGCCTGAATCTCACGGAACTGGAGACAGCCTTCAATGCGCTGCTGGCTGGCGGTAGCGGTTATGGCGAGTTGCCTTACATCGGCGACGTGGACGCCCAAACCTCTTCGCTGCCCAAGGACGATGGCTTCGGCATCGGCATCCCTGAGACGCAGAAGCTGCGCGACCTGCACTACGAAGAGGCCGATACGCTGAACTCCGAGCAGATCAAGCGCGACTTCCCCGTGCTCAATCAGAAGGTGAACGGCCACGACCTCGTGTGGCTCGACAACGGAGCCACGACGCAGAAGCCGAACCAGGTCATCGACAAGATTTCGGAATATTACCGTACTTACAATAGTAACATCCATCGCGGGGCGCATACCCTTGCTGCCCGTGCGACGGATGCCTACGAAGAGGCTCGCGAAAAGGTGCAGCGGTTCATCAATGCCGCCACCAGCGAGGAGATCATCTTCGTACGCGGCACTACCGAGGGCATCAACCTCGTGGCGCAGACCTACGGCCGACAGTTCATTACACCAGGCGACGACGTCATCGTCAGCGAGCTCGACCATCATGCGAACATCGTGCCCTGGCAGCGCGTGGCTCAGGAGCGAGGTGCAACACTTCGCGCCATCCCCACCGACCAGAACGGCGACCTCATCCTCTCGGAGTTCGAGCGCATCATCACGCCTCGCACGCGATTCGTTTCAGTGGGCCATGTGAACAACACCTTCGGCACCATCAACGATGTGCAGCGTATCATCGAGATTGCCCATGCACACAATATTCCCGTGCTGATTGACGGCGCTCAGAGTATTGCTCACACGCCTGTGGATGTACAGGCTTTGGGTGCTGACTTTTTCGTGTTCAGCGGGCATAAGATCTATGGTCCCAACGGCATCGGCGTAGTCTATGGACGCAAGGAATTGTTGGATAAGATGCAGCCCTGGCAGGGTGGCGGCAACATGATCAAGGACGTGACCATCGAGCGCACAGAGTACAACGTGCCGCCCGCCCGCTTCGAGGCAGGAACCCCCAACGTGGCCGATGCCATCGGACTCGGTGCAGCCCTCGACTACGTGAGTCATCTTGGTATCCGCAACATCGAGGCACATGAGCATAAACTGACGGAATATGCCCGCGAACAACTCGGACAGATTCCTGGTCTGACGCTTATCGGCAATCCCAAGAACCGTGTATCGGTAGTGAGCTTTGTACTCGACGGCATCCCCGTGCCAGAGGTCGGCACTCTGCTTGATAAGGAGGGTATCGCCGTTCGTGCAGGTCACCACTGTGCACAGCCCGCTTTGCGTGCCCTAGGCTACGAGATGAGCGTCCGTCCCACCTTCGCCCTCTACAACACCCGCGAGGACGTGGACAAGCTCGTGATTGCAGTACGAAAGATTGTAGGACAAAGATGATTTAGAAACAACGAATTAAGACGAATGACACGAATTGTATTTTATTGAAACTAATTGCCGTAATAACTCGAATATTCCATAATTATTATGGTCAATTATGGTAATTTGTTTCTTAATTATCATTTGTTTCATTCGTGAAATTCGTTTTAATTAGTTGTTAGAAAAAAGAACTATGCAGTACGAAACGAAAATATTGACGACGAAGTATCAGAAACCTGACGCATACGGGGCACTGTCGATGCCCGTCTACTATACGGCGGCGTTTGAGTTTGAGTCTGCCAAGGCCATGGGCGACGCATTTTGCGGTCGTTCCATGGCCCCGTCGTATGCCCGTATTGCCAATCCCACGACCACCTATCTGGAGGAGCGGGTGCGGCAATTGACGGGTGCGACGAGCGTGACAGCACTCAACACGGGTATGACGGCCATCCACTATGCCCTGACGGCTGTCAGCGCTGCTGGTCTCAATATCGTGGCCTCGAAGCATCTGTTTGGCAACAGTGTCTCGCTGATTCGCGACACGTTGGGCAATTTCGGTGTGGAACCTCGATTTGTAGATTTCACGAAGCCTGAGGAGGTGGAGGCGCAGATTGATGACAAGACCTGTGCCTTGTTTTTCGAGATCATCACCAATCCGCAGCTGTTTGTGGCCGATATCCGAAAGTTGGCCGACATCGCCCACAAGGCAGGAGTGCCATTGATCGCTGATACGACCATCGTACCGTTCTCCGCCTTCCGTGCCTCCGACTTCGGCGTGGATATCGAGGTGGTGTCGAGCACAAAGTATATCTCAGGTGGTGGCACAGGCCTCGGCGGTCTGCTCATCGACTACGGAAAGTTCGATTGGTCGCAGTCGCCCTCACCAGCCCTCCAAGCCCGCACCAAGAAGGTTGGCAAAAAACTGGCCTTTACGGCGCGAGTAAAGACAGAACTGGTCACTAATCTTGGTGCACTGATGACACCTCAGGCGGCCTATATGGAAACCCTCGGCCTCGACACCCTCGACATCCGTTTCCGTCGTCAGGCCGAGACCACGCTCTGGCTTGCTCGTCAATGTCAGCAACTGCCTGAGATCAAACGCGTCAACTATACAGGTTTAGAGGACAACCCCTTCTATGATCTCTCTCGTGAACAGTTTGGTCCTTTACCAGGTGCAGTCTTCACCATCGACCTCGAATCGAAAGAGGCTGCGTGGGCATTCATTGACAAGCTCCAAATCATCCGTCGCGCCACGAACCTCTTCGACCGCAAGTCACTGGCCATCCATCCCGCTTCGACCATCTTCGGCCTCTTTACCCCCGAACAATGTGCGGAGATGTCCGTCCCTGACACCACCGTCCGTCTCAGCATTGGCCTTGAAGCCGGCGAAGACCTACTGGAAGATATCAAGAACAGCGTATGATGTAAAATCTTTGTAATCTGTGGTTTAAATAATCAAATGTAAAATTCGGAAGAATCCACCAGTCCGGCTCGTAAGGCGTATTTTACGACT
>Ga0265298_10006271_pt1 | contig 14724 bp, 14 predicted proteins | sample AusTroGonzalo_MG_3_FD_193486 | JGI IMG/M metagenome (GOLD analysis project Ga0265298, IMG submission 193486) | Bovine rumen microbial communities from tropical cattle in Woodstock, Queensland, Australia - Gonzalo_01 | ecosystem: Host-associated > Mammals > Digestive system > Stomach > Rumen ... | reverse complement strand
CCTGTCTGAACACTGCTTCTCTTCCCGATCATTCCAAGCACATCCGTGAGCGGTGTAGCGGATGCGGACTTGGCAATCCAGTATGGCGTCTCGCCCGGTTCGGGATTGGCCGAGAGTATTGCCGCGCCAGCGCCGTCCTGCCCGCGATTGTGCTGCTTCTCGAGAAGGAGCGAGAGCTTCGTGCCGCCGAAATCGCCGTTGGCGACGGCGGACTTTCTCAAGACCACCATCGCCACGGCACATTCGTGCTTTAGTTCATCAGTCATTTGACATCACAAACCTCTAATCACTAGCCACTAGCCACTAACCACTAGTAAAGGAACAGCATTTCACGGTACTTAGGAAGCGGCCACTTGTCGTTCGACACGACCGTCTCAAGTGCATCCGCGATCTTGCGGAGCTCCGCCATCCGTGCGAGGATGTCCATGGTGTCGTAGTTGTCTAAGGCGTCCTGCAGGCGGGTGATGCCCTCGTTCATCTTGACGAGGCCGTTGCCGAGTTCCGTCATCTGCCCGTGAAGCATGTCGATTGCGACCTTCACGTTGCTCGAGTCGGTCTCGTTGTAGGCCTTCGCCGCCTCGAGATACTCGGCGCGAACGGCGGGGAGGATCATCGTCTTTGCGATGTCGACAGCGGCGTTGCCCTCGATGCGGACCTTCTTCTCGTATTCCTCGAGGAAGATCTCGTGACGGCTCTTGAGCTCGCGCTTCGTCATCACGCCGTACTTCTCGAAGAGCGCGACATTCTCCTTCTTGCCGAGCGCCGCAAGCGCAGAGAGCGTGTCGGGCGCGTTGGGAAGACCGCGCTTCTCGGCTTCCTTCGGCCAGTCGGCCTCGTAGCCGTTGCCGTTGAACACGACGCGCTTGTGCGCCTTGAGCGACGCCTGGAGAATCTTCTGGAGAGCCGCGTGGAACGCCGCGGTGTGCTCGCCCGGCTTCGCCTTTCCGGCGACCTTGGCGGCGTCGAGCTCGGCGGCAATCCTGTCTACCGCCTCTGCAACGATCGTGTTGAGGACGGTCATCGGGCCGGAGCAGCAGACGCTCGAACCAGGAGCGCGGAACTCGAACTTGTTGCCGGTGAACGCAAAAGGCGACGTGCGGTTGCGGTCGGTCGCATCCTTCGGGATTGCAGGGAGCGTGTCGACGCCGATCTTGAGCGAGCCCTTCTCTTCGCGCTTGGCGCTCTTCGGGTTCTCGATGCGGTCGAGGACTTCGGCAAGCTGGTCGCCGACATAGATGGAGATGACTGCGGGCGGCGCTTCGTTCGCGCCGAGACGGTGGTCGTTGCCAGCACCCGCGACGGAGGCGCGCAGGAGGTCGGCGTGCTTGTCAACCGCCTCGATCACCGCGCAGAGCATCGTCAGGAACACTGCGTTCTCGTGCGGATCGGTGCCAGGGTCGAGGAGGTTCCTGCCGCCGTAGGCGACGGACCAGTTGTTGTGCTTGCCCGAGCCGTTGATGCCAGCGTAGGGCTTCTCGTGGAGAAGGCACTTGAAGCCGTGCTTCTCTGCGACGTTCCTGAGCGCGTCCATCACGAGCATGTTGTGGTCGCTCGCGAGGTTCAGCTCCTCGAACTGCGGCGCGAGCTCGAACTGCGCGGGCGCGACTTCGTTGTGGCGCGTCTTCGCCGGGATGCCGAGCTTCCAAAGTTCACGCTCGACGTCGTTCATGAACGAGAGGACGCGGTCTGGGATCGTGCCGAAGTAGTGGTCTTCGAGCTGCTGCCCCTTCGCGGACGGAGCACCAAAGAGCGTACGGCCCGTAAGCACGAGGTCTGGGCGCTTCTTCCAGTATTCCTTGTCGATGAGGAAGTATTCCTGCTCGGCGCCGAGCGTGCACGCGGCGTGGCCTTCGGCGCGCCCGAAGAGCTTCATAAGGCGCTTCAGCGACTTGTCGAGCGCCTGCATCGAGCGGAGAAGCGGCGTCTTCTTGTCGAGCGACTCGCCCGTGTAGGCGCAGAACGCGGTCGGGATGCAGAGCGTCGCGCCGTTCGAGTGGCGCTTGATGAACGCCGGAGAAGTCGGATCCCACGCGGTGTAGCCGCGCGCCTCGAAGGTGGAGCGGATGCCGCCAGACGGGAACGAAGACGCGTCGGGCTCACCGACGATCAGGTTCTTGCCGCTGAACTGCATGATTGGCTCGCCGTCCTTCAGTTCGAGGAACGAGTCGTGCTTCTCGGCGGTGGAGCCGGTCATCGGGAGGAACCAGTGCGTGTAGTGCGTCGCACCGCGATCCATCGCCCAGTGGCGGATGCCGTGCGCGACTTCGCCCGCGATCGACGGATCGAGCGGTTTCCCTTCCCGGATCGTCGCCTGTAGCTTCTTGGCCGTGTCCTTGCTCAAATATGTCCGAATCGCCTCTTCGCCGAACACGTCTGCGCCGAAGCTGGTTGCAGCCTTTGTCTCTTCCGTCATTTTCTTGTTCCTTGTTTGGTTTGTCGAACGCGGTCATCGCATCCGCCGCCAAACAAATAGCACACGCCATGCCAAAACCTGAAAAAGCCTGATTTTAAAGGGTAATACGATGTAACGACCAAAATGCCCGCGACACATTTTGTCGACATGTCACCAGCCGAATTACACAAATCGTAAAAGCACCGCGCTTGGACTCTTCCTGCGCTTTACAGGATGTCCACCGGCATAGGATGGGGATGTGTCACGCGGGGGTATTTAAAGGCCGGAGGGCCAAACAGGAGAACCGCACCCACCGAATGACCCTTGGGAATCTTCAGGGCGCGGCGGAATCTCCTCGACAACTTGAAGGCGTGTACCGCAAAGCCGCCCCAGCATGTCCCAAGACCGTTTGCCTGCGCCAGCAAATCGAAATAGCTGAGGGCAATCCACGGATCCGCCTCTTTGCAAGGCGCCTTACGGGGCGTTGAGGCGACGATCATGCAGGGCGCATTGCGGAAGACGATGTCGTCGCCGCGCAGGATTTCATCCACATAGCGGCGAAACACGGGGTAGAGTAACTGAAGGACGCCTGTGCGGACAAGCATCCTCAGTTTCTTCGACGTCTCGCGGCGAAACCACTCCATGCGCTCCGCATCCCGCACCAAGGTGAAATGGAGCTGGTGGTCGTTGCACCCGGTAGGCATCCAGGCGAGGGTATCGACAAGTCGTTTCCAGACGTCCTCGGGAATCGGCCCCTTCCCCCAGTGGCGGACGCTCCGGCGCTGTCGGATGAGCGCCGCTTCCGCAGCGCCGTCTGGAACCGACTCGACGTCAAGCGTGTCGGCGAATCCGACGCCATTGCAAGTAACCGCCGCCCGCGCGCACACGGCAAGGCAGTGCTGACAGTTAATGCAAGACTGTTCATCCTGCGCCCTGACGGTCGGCACTCCGTCAGCCCCCGCCGTCAGAACGTGAACTATGCAGTCGCGCACACACGCGCCACACGCTACGCATTTTTCCCTGTCGATGTTTATCATTTTTATTCAATCCAGCGATAATCCACGTTTGGATCACTCAAGGCCTTTATCCGCCGCAACAGCCGATTTCGCGTCGAATTGTATCATACTCCCTGTCGAAAAATCAACAGTTGAGAATGATGTAGGCCACAAAGAACAGGAGAAGACAGGAGGATGGTAATCCTTACTTCCGTCAATTCACCATTAAATTATAGCGCTGCCGCTGGAGTCGACTCCCCTTCGCCATCTCCCTTCACGAATAGGTACGTCAAATCCACTGGCAGGGAAACTGATTATTTACCTTTTACCACACCAGAATTGATAACAAATGAAACACCCCACTACCATAGCCACTACCCCAAACCAATTGCAGACCTTGCCATCACCTCCGCATTTTTCACATCTCTCATAGCCGCCGTACCAACTCTCGACATGTCCCTTCCCTTCACAATCAGGGCATCGTTTGGTCACGGCTGGCAGCGCATATGCCGATTGCAAGCCGAGGCAGCATGCCGCCATCAGCGCCAGCGTTACGATAGATTTCTTCATAATTCTCCCTTCATTTACACTTTACTGACCATTTAAGATATCCACGAGCAACTCTTTCGCCGATTCATTACCCTGCTCGGCCGCCTTACGGAGCCATTTCACGGCCTCGACAGGATTTTTCGCGATGATCTCACCATTCAGATAACAAAGGCCAAGCATAAATTGCGCTTGGCAATGCCCCTGCTCGGCTGCCCTGCGGAGCCACTTCTCCGCCTCGCGACCATCCTCCTTGACAATATGGCCAGTCCCATACCAACACCCAAGCATACACTGCGCTTCGGCATTCCCCTGCTCTGCCGCCTTGCTAAGCCACTTCAATGACTCGCGATCATTCTTATCCACACCATTGCCTTTCGCATAACATGAATATAGCTCAAACTGCGCTTCCGCATTCCCCTGCTCTGCAGCCCTGCGGAACCACTTCGCCGCCTCGGCCTCATCCTTCAATACTCCAACACCCATCGCATAGCAAAGACCAACCTTGAACTGCGCTTTGGCATGACCTTGATCGGCGGCTTTTCGAAACCACTTCACGGCCTCGTTATCGTCCTTATTAACAAAAGTTCCATCGTAATACCAAGTGCCAACTTCATTCTGTGCTTCAGCAACCCCCTGATCTGCAGCCTTGCGGAACCACTCCCCTGACTCGTCGAGATCCTTCTCGACACCAACACCACTCGCATAGCACACCCCTAGAGCGCACTGCGCTTCACCGACCCCCTGATCTGCAGCCTTGCGGAACCAATATACCGCTTCTCGTACATCTTTATTTACACCATTGCCTAAATAATAACATGCTGCAAGACCGAGCTGCGCCTTGGCATGATTCTGGTCAGCCGCCTTGCGAAACCACTTCACCGCCTCTTGATAGTTCTTTGCGACGCCTAAACCTTTGCAATAACAGTCGCCAAGATTATATTGAGCATCGGCATCACCATTTGTTGCGGCAATGTATTTGCGCTTATGCTCTTCAACCTCAATGCTTGCTCTTGACTCAGCCGTAATTCGCTCGCCCTCTCGCTTCTCTGCCTCTGCTTTTGCCCTGACTTCTGCCGCCATGTTATCTGCAATAGCATTGCATGAATCGCGGAAGACACGTTCGGCAATTGCTTTGCTAAGCACTTTGCCCGTTCCTGAACATGTAACACATTTCTCCATGACAGCACCGTTTCCACCACATTTTTGGCATCGGCCGCCTCCTCCACACTTGTGACACGTCTTCGTCCCATTAGGCCTATCAAAACCCACTGTCACAGTCCGTCCAGAACCTTTGCAAGAAGAGCACCGTCCCTTACCATTACAAACATGGCATTGATGCGCTTTCTTGCCATTCCCAGAGCATTTCTTGCATTTGTCCTTCAACCTGTTCTCAAACTCCGCGGCCTTCGTCAGTTCCTTTTTAATTCTACTCTTATATATGTCGCTCTTCTCGCACGCGAAAAGACATGCCGCCGATGCCATGAGATATGCCTGCTTTCGCTCATCATTACTAGACGTAGCCATTGCAACAGAATGCAATGCACCAGCATTCTTTACACTTGGCTCTGCCGTTGCAATAGCCCGCAACTCGGATTCAGACAGGCTCGTTCGCTTTGGCGACGGTTTCTTGTCTGCCGCGGTTGCGCACAGCGACAACATCATGCACAACATTATCAGCATCGTCTTCATTGATTTACCTCCAAGCGTTTTGCGTCTTTACGGCTCTCGCCGTCGCCGCGGTCTTATCGTCAACCCTTCTTTCCCCCTTTGGACCCGCTCCAGACAGCAAACGCCAAAACTACCAAGACCGCAATCCCAAGCCAATTGCAAACCTCTCCATCTCCTCCGCAATTTCTACAACTTTCATAACCTCCATACCAATTCTCTACCCGTCCCATCCCCCCACAATCAGGGCATTTCTTGAATGGCCTTGGCAACGACGCATACGCCGATTGCAATCCGAGACAGCACGCCGCCATCAGCGCCAACGTTGCGATAGATTTTTTCATACTTCTCCTTTCGTTGATTTACCCCATTTCATCCCGCTTCGTGCCCCTCCTGCACCGCGAAAATATTCCCGACCGGAGCCAGCAATGCTTGAAATTATTCTCCAAATGTGACGGTCGCTTGCCATTTGGCTTTCACAATTTCTTCAATCGTTCCTTCGCATCATCACTCCCATTTTCAACCGCCTTCCTATACCACTTCGCAGCCATATTCTTGTCCGTAGTGACACCCACACCGAATGCATAACAATCTCCCAATGCAATTTGAGCATCACAATCATTCAGCTCGGCCGCCTTTCGAACAAGACTCATAGGTTCGGAAAGATCGACTCGCTTCAAGTAGGGTTTTATCTTTTCAAAATCAGGCGTGCCCCATCCGTCAAATCTGACCAAGCCCAGCTCAGACGCCACACCGCCTTTTGGACTGTTCAGATAAAGACCATGAGCTATTAGACATTTGGCAAGATTAAATAGTACGCAGGCACATCCTTGTTCAATCGCCATCCCCCTACGATACAGGTAAATTGCCTCTTCAATGTCACAAATGTCGTAACTAACGCTTCCCTCGGCTGCGATTTGGTCCAAAGCACCAGAAAGGAACATCTTCCTTACTATGAAACACATGGCCAAGCCGCTGTCTTCAGCTCCAGCTTCCAACCAGCGCCTAGCCTCGGTTTTATCTACTGCCACTCCATTCTTGCCAAAGTAATAGGACAAACCAATCATCACCATCGCATCTGCATGCCCTTGCTCTGCTGCTTTACGGTACCATAACATTGCCATGCCTTGCACTTTTAAAACTATATTCTCTTCAGCCTTTCTGCCGAGTTCAAACTGCGCTGGGGCATATCCCTGATATGCGGAACGTTCCAACCATTCGCGCCGAGGATCCTCTTTCCCTTCAGGTAAAAACATTAAATACTCAGATTCCCACAAGCCACCTGTATATCGACTGAGCTCAAAAACTGCTGGTGCAAAACCTTGCTCTGCAGCCTTCTTGAACCAACTTCCAGATTTAACCTTGTCCTCTTTACATCCTTTACCGTATTTAAGGCACTCGCCATACCGAAACTGTGCGGGAGCATATCCTAGTTCGGCAGCTTTGCGATACCAATATGCCGCTTCGACTTTCGCAACGTCACCACCATGATCGACACAAGGATGGTCAATGGTATCACATGAAACTGGCACATATTTATATTGGCGCTCAAAAATCTTGCGGTACTCTTCAAAGGCCTTGATCTTGAACTTCTCCTCAACGCTTTCCCTCGGAATAGAAATGTCCTTATGGTGATCTGTATTCTTCATGAACATTTCAGCTAACGCAAACTGCGCAGGCACGTTTCCGCGCTGTGCGGCTTTGTACAATCTTACCGCTTCGGCATAGTTCCGTGAAACGCCATTGGTAAAGCATGAACCAACAATTAACTCAGCTCTAGGACTTCCATTATATACTTTTTGCTCAAGACCCGACTTCCCTCGCTTTCCTTCCTCAGATGAATTGCTTGTCTCCTTTTCTTTAATCGCAAGTCTCTTTTTCCTCTCGGCAAAGTACTTCTCTATCTCCTTGGCATAGACGCTCTTGTTATCTTCACTCTGTGCAAAAGAATCCTTCCCCTCCTCGCCTTCCGGCGCATACAACCCTCCTTCCTCAGAATCCTTCTGCTCGCCTTCCTCAGATAACTCACTTGTCCCCTTTTCGACAACCGTATGTCTCTGGAAAGCAACAGCGACAATGGTCACTCCAAGCATCGTTGCCGAAAGGACAACTGCGGCAACCCCACCGACTAGCCATTTTTTATCAAGAAATCCTCCGATAACTTTCATTACGGCATTCTCTTCCTGATAGTTCCCGACGGCATCATCTGCCACCTCAAGAAACTCGCCTTCCGCAACAGGCTCTTCGGCCACCCACTCCTCTGCGGCGCCCTCGTCCCAACCCACAGGAACTTCTTCAGCAGGGAGTGTTTCTTCTGATAGTGTCTCCGCATCTGGACTCATGACGAATTTCGTTTCGCAATATGGGCATTGCCCCTTCAAACCGAGCCAATCCGCCTCGACATCCAACTCCCCTTTGCAATGCGGGCAGTGTATCTTGACAAATCCTGCCATGTTTTCACTCCTAATCTGCGAATCGAAGGTCACTTGCCTTTAAACTTTGCAATACCGCCAAGAACGGCCACAAGCGCTACCAAAGCCTTTCCAAGAAACTTTAACCCCAAAAATATATGCATTGGTTTCGGGGCATTGCCGCGAGTGCGACTGGGCGAAGGTCTCAACTCTTCAATATATGAGTCTATGCGTTCCGTAGCTGTTTCAACTGGATCATAATAGCCTTGATCTGAAAGTCGATCAGCCGCAAAACTTATCAACTCCTCGCGTGCCGACGAAGAACCGGCAACCGCGGCCGCCGAGCAATCTCTATCCCAAGCTTCCGTTCCATGATAGAGAATCATCCAAATGACACCAACAACTATCATCAAGACATATGCAATCCAAAATCCGAAGCAATGCATCGTGTTTACCATTGCACGAGCATCGGTCAATTCCGAGTCCGGCTTGAAAACAGCTACCACTTCTTCTTGAAAACACAAATAAACACAATAGAGATCGATCAAACACACTGCAATGCTCAGCATGAAAACAAAAAAGTTTTCAACACCAGCCCCAATCCCGAGAACAAAAAAGAACGCGCCAATCAGATTGAAAACTATCAATGATTTTCTAGCCCAACTCTTGCGCTGCGTTACAGCCACATACAGCCAAATCTGAACACCAAATGATGCTACCCCCAGCAAAAAACATCCTACTCTTCCAAAAGCATAACACTCTCTTATGTCAATGCAACTGATAATCGTAGATATTGCCGAAATAACCATGGTCAACAAAATTAGTTGAAGCAGTCTCTGGAAATATCCGTGGCTTGCGCTTCCCACTCCCCTCGTAGGTTCAACAACACTCGTGTCTGTCTCAACCGATGAATCAGTTTCAGCCCCCGCCTCGGACACCTTGACTTCTTCGACAAGGACTGCTCTCCCGCATCCAGGGCAAAAAGATGCCGTCGCCGGAATCTTAGCGCCGCATTGACCACAGAATGCGGCTTCCGTATTGTTCGGTCCATAGTAGAACTTATTGGCGCAAAATGGGCATTCAACATGCTGTCCGACAGAAATTTCCTCGTCGGATTCGCAAACCTCACCACAATGCGGACATTTAATGGTCATACAGGGCTCCTCTCGTTGTTAACATTTAGTTTTCTTTGCAATACTCCAGACTACATCGCAGTCCATCACAAGCCCGCAATGTTACGAAGCAGCCAATACAGCACTATCACGCCCGCGGCGGAAACTCCGACAACTAAATTCCTACTTAGTCTCGGCCATGCCAAAAGCGCAACTATCAGCGGCATCATGACAATCATAAGAGGGTTCATATCCCATGCGGCAGAGAAACGGAGATGCAGCAAATGGTGGACTCCGCGAAGCGTTCCACATCCTGGGCACTTGTATCCTGTCAAATCATAAAATGGGCATTTAGGAATCCAACTGACTTCAGCAGGATGATGGTTGTACAATATGGCACATCCCACAATGCCAACAATTGCAATTGAAGGCATTGTGAGATATGATATCACTTTGGACACCTTATTGATCACCGACACAACTCAGCCGTTTGAAAGCGCATTGATAAGTATCGACAGGACGATAAGCGTGCCAAAAACCGCTGTGGTAATATTTATCCACAGCAACGCCTTTTTTGAAGCCTCCTGCGCTCCTGCAATGTCCCCTTGGGCAAGCTTCGAATTGACTTTGCAGGCATACATCAAGGGAATAATGCCGGCAGGCAAACAAATTACAAGCTGAAGAATCGCTCCAAACATGTGACTTTTGACCTCACCCTTGGCAACAGGAGCCGCCTGTCTTCCACCAATGGGGGCTCCGCATTTAGTGCAAAAAGCCATTGCACCGTCAACTTGATTACCGCAGCTCATGCAGTACATTTGATTTTCTCCTTGTTTGTTTTGTTCTGTCTCCCTAAGAGCTTGAGCCCCGTTCAGTAATCGTCGGGGGCGGGAAACGAAAACCTCCTCCGATGCATCAGATGAGGCGCCTGAGAGAGCCCGGAAAGATACATCAGAGGAGGCGAAACTGCATTTGTGTGGCAGTGCCATTCTGCGCGCCTTTCCAGTGGAGTTTCTCAGGCTTCCATCTGACGCGTCCCATGTCCGCGTTCCTGGCTACTTTTCTTCGCCCTTCCCGCGCGGGAATTCTGTTTTGTCGTGGCGGTTCGAGATTGCTCCCGTTCCGCTTTTGACGGTGATATTATACCAAAAATCAGGCCTGCTGACGGAAATTTCGCGGCGCGATATCTCCGCCGCAGGCCTATCCGGGCTCTCTCTGCCGGACGCTCACTATGAGCATACCAGTATACGAGCGAACGCGGCGAATCTGACAAAAAAGTTAAATGCCTTTTGTCAGATTTTGCAGGGCGCGTCCATCTCGTCGAGGACTTCCGCCAGATTCTCTCGCAATTTGACCGTGAGGCGCTTGCGTATCTGATACAGACTATCACGGGATATCCCGTAAAGCTTCGTTACGACATCAGTATCCTGTCCCTCGACCGCGCTCGCGACAAATGCCGCATAGTGCTCCGGACTGACAGACGGCTTCATTCTGCGTAGCGCCTCTTCCATTGCTGCCGCTTGCCATTCGCGTTCAGAGAACTCGTCATCGCCACCGGCCGCCTTTGCCGCCTCCCAAAAGCCGGCTTTAAGCTCCGCGTCACGCTTCGACGCCTTGAGCCGATCCATGACACGCCAGTTTACGAGCCCTGTCAAATACGACCTGAAGCGCCCTTTCTCGCGATCATACTTGAAAGTCGGCAAGTTTCGCGCGAGATCGGCAAAAACGACCTGCACGATGTCGTCTGCGTCCTCGGGCTTGAGGCCCTTGTGCCGCGCCATTGAAAAGACAAATCCGGCATAGAGGTCGAAGAGACGATTCCATGCCGCCGCGTTTTCGGTGTCCGCCACCGCTTTTAAGACGCTTGACCGCGTCGTTTCGTTGTTAAAATGCCTGTAGGTCATTTGAGGCCTTCCGTGAGGTCATTCAAGAGATTGTCAATATCCTGCCGTGCAGCTTCCACGGCCTGCATGGCCTTTTGCTTCTGCTGTTCAATGTATCCGCGCTCCCTTTGCTCTCTGTCGTCGACTTTATTTTTCGCCGACACCCCGCAATAAATGGCAACCGCCAATCCAATGGCAACCACTACCGACACTATTATACCTATTGACGGAAGCACCATCCTGACGCGCAACGCAGTAAGATCCTTTAGCAGCGCCTTCGCGGACTGGTAGCGGCGGGATGGCGTAGGATCGGTCGCCTTGTTGAGAATTCGCCACCACGCAGGAAAGAATCTTGCGCCAGTATCTGCCACGATAGCGGGACCTTTGTCTATGTCCTCGATGCTCCTTCCAAAGCTCGCAGCCTTGAGTGTAAGCCCGAGACTGTAGACGTCGCCCGGTGCGGCGGTAAAATTTTCTGGCGGAACATAGCCGGGAGTCCCCACAAGTGAAGCGGCCTCGGACTCCTCGACGACAAGCCCTAGGTCCGAAAGGACTGGCCGCCCTCCGACATAGATTACATTCCCTGGCTTGATGTCGCGGTGAAGCAAGTGGTGGCGCTGGAGCGCGACAAGGCCTTTCGCAAGCGAGATACCGAGCTTTACACACTCGCCGAGCGGCAACGCCTTCTCGCCGTCGATGACACTGGCGAGGGTCTTAGGGCGATAGGATTCTACTGTTGGAGATTCACGGTCAAATTCATCGTCCGCGAGATCCATCACGACATAGAAGCCCCACGGCGTCTCCGCAAGCTCGTGCATGCGAACGAGCCCCTCCTGCGATGGAATCGCACTGTAGAGCCGTGCGCCTCGCAATTCGCGCGCGTAGTGCTCGTCACCGATGTCGGCGCGGCGGCAGACCTTTACCGCCGCCCATGCACCATCAGCGCCCTCAGCAAGATAGACGACACCATATGCGCCACGCCCGATCTCGCGGTCAAGCCGCCATTCTCCACAGTCGATGAGAGATTTAGTTTCCCCTGCCATGTTCACATGCGTAATTATACCAAATTCCGATTAACGGTTGATTTGTGGTTAGCTGGTGGCAACTGCCCCGCCGCAGGCCTATTCGGGCTCTCTCTGCCGGACGCTCATACCCCTCTGCACACTCCGCGCCTCTGCGTTAAAAACCCCTCTTCTGTTTCTCCTGATCTTTGTGGCTGAACAATTCGCCCCGCAGCCCAATCCACATGTCGCGATAAGTGAATTGGAATGCTAGACGCGAGACTGCGATTTCTCAAGTTCGGCGCGGTCGCGGTTGGTCATGAGACGGTCTACGATGCCGGACTTGACGTTTGCCCACGCTGAAACGGCGTCGAACTCGATGCCTGGTCGCAAAAGCCCATCCATGCCGTTTCGGTATCCGGGATCGGCCATTTTGCTCTCGACGTTGGCTACGTATTCGCGCCAACTCGGAAGGTCTTCGCCAAGCTCGGACTTGTAGCGCCGCCAGCAAGCAAGCACCTTGTCGACGTCCGGCTTCGCGTGTTTAAGGACATAGTCCATGTCAAAAAGGTCGCGCGTCTTCTTCCTCCCGTAGACCGCGTTGAACTTCGTCCCGAGCATTTCGTCGAAACGATAGGCCGTCACTTCGCACGAGCCGGAGAACCATCCGCTTTCCATTAATCATAGATCGTCTACCTCCAGTTTCTCATTTACATTAATGTGCCAGCGGCGATTGTGCGTGACAACGTCATGGCTCGACTCGACGTTTAGACATGTGTTTGCCACTCTGCAATTTGCCTTCCATTGCTCGCAAAGCGCGTTGGCTACATCTTTCGCACCTAGAACTTCGTCAAGGATGTATCCAAGCCGCTGAATAGACGTTCCCTTGCAATACTCAAAAAACGTCGTAGGAAGCTTGCCGAAGTCAAGCGAGTCCGACAATTCTGCAAGCACCGTGGCAACATTAGAAAGCCCTCCGCAATGCCTCGCGTACTGTACAAGCTCGACAGCGGTTAGTTCGGGCGACGAATATAGAACAGTTCCATTTGCATCATTTCTTTCAACGAGAAAATCAACAGGCATCTTGTATCGATAGCACCAGTGAATGCTGGCATTCATGTTTTTCGAAGAATTCAACGCCGGGTATGTCGTTGTTGCAAAATCCACTAGCGGCATCTGATGAGAAGCACCCCATACTTTCGCCGCTGTAAGAAGTCCAAAGTAATATGGCCGACCAAGAAAGCGCATCAACTCTGGAAGATAATATGTCGGAGGAATAATACCCCTCGACTTATATCTAATCGGCATAATGACATAAAATCGCCTGTATACAGAAACAATCCGCTTCTCGTTCTTAAGCCGCATAAGATTATTCTGTAGAACCTGTTTCTCAAGCGAAGGGAAAGCCGACGCGGCATTTTCAAGAGAAAATGTCGTGTGTCCCGTCATTTCAAGTTCATCTATCCATGCTCTAACCGTCACCGTTTTACACCTCTCAATAATCGTCATGCGATTAATATCAGTTGTGAAACGGCAATATTATACCAAAAATTTAGTCACTCGGGTTAAAATGTCGGGTGTCAGATTTTTCGCTGCACGTCTATCCGAGCCATCTTAAACCAAACGCTCCTTGTGAACATGCTTATACACGCGCAAACGCTATGAATCTGACATTGCAAACGCTAATGACATATTTTGTAAAATCAAAATCGGCACATTACAACAGATATACTACACAATAGTAACTGAGGCAGCATTTTAAGCGTTGGCACGGCGTTTGCTAAGTGGGGTGCGATGCTGCGATGGTCGCGGCGCAAGAAAGGAAAGATGAAACTGATCATAGCCTACATTCAGCCCGAGAGACTGAATGCCGTCAAGCAGGCGTTGTTCGCCCGCGAGATATACAAGATGTCTGTCACAAACGCACTCGGCTGCGGAAAGCAGGGCGGATACCTCCACTTGTACAGAGGCGCCGTCGAGGAAGTCACGCTCCACAAGAAGATGCGGCTTGCAATCGCGGTGAACGACCACTTCATTGACAAGACGATAGAGGCGATCATCGAAGGCGCACGCACGGGAGACATCGGCGACGGAAAGATCTTCGTCCTTCCGATGGATGAGTGCGTGAGAATAAGAACTGGCGAGCGCGGCCCATCGGCAATAGGATAGTTTTAGACAGGATTAACAGGATTTACAAGATTGTAGGATAATCCTGTTAATCATGTAAATCCTGTCAAAAAGAAAGAACGAAAACATGGAACCTGAAATAACCACTGCAGCAGTTCAAACCAACCTGAACGTAGTCTGGACCCTCATCGCCGGCATACTCGTCTTTACGATGCAGGCGGGCTTCGCGCTCGTCGAGACCGGCTTCACTCGCGCAAAGAACGCCGCGAACATCATGATGAAGAACCTCATGGACTTCGCGGCGGGCTCGCTCGGATTCTACATCCTCGGCGCAGCGCTTATGTTCGGCGCGACGAAGCTGGGCGGCTGGCTCGGCTGGGACGGACTGGGGATGCCGTCGCTCTCGACCGGCGAAGGCGTCTGGGACTGGACGTTCCTCTTCTTCCAGACGATGTTCGCCGCAACCGCCGCGACAATCGTATCTGGCGCAGTCGCGGAACGCATTGAGTTCAAGAGCTATCTCATCTACTCGGTGATCGTGTCGGCTATCGTCTATCCGATAAGCGGCCACTGGATGTGGGGCTCGCTC
>Ga0265298_10006268_pt1 | contig 14731 bp, 21 predicted proteins | sample AusTroGonzalo_MG_3_FD_193486 | JGI IMG/M metagenome (GOLD analysis project Ga0265298, IMG submission 193486) | Bovine rumen microbial communities from tropical cattle in Woodstock, Queensland, Australia - Gonzalo_01 | ecosystem: Host-associated > Mammals > Digestive system > Stomach > Rumen ... | reverse complement strand
TGGTGGTTTGCGTATGCTTACCTATAGTGATTTCATTGCGGAAAATCCTTTTGTATGGCAGTTGCAGGATTTTCGGGTCAAGAATGTCAAACTCGGTTTCGAAGGCGGTGTGCGTACCAATATTGCCGAAATCGTTGATTTGCATTTGGGCGTGCGCTATCGCAATACCGACAACGACCCGCTTTTCAAAACCGACGACTATAACATTGATTACTCGCACGCTGTAATACCGTTCAATAAGTTTACAGTTGTTTACGATGAAATCCAGACGGTGAGCGTGCTCGCAGATATGCGCGTGAAGTTGCGCAACAGCCTTACCGCCGATTTGGGCTTCGCCTACAACAATAACACGCCCACCGTTGAGGAGTATGCTTGGTATCGCCCTGAAATGGAAGGCAAACTGAAACTGACCTACGACCTCAACGAAAAGTTAGCTTTTAACACCACTTTCCTTTACCAAGGCGGACGCTATGCCCAAGTGCCTGAGTTTGGCAACCAAGGCTTGACTTATTCAACGCAAAAGCTGAAGGATGTCTTCGACCTCAGCCTTGGCGCGGACTACAAGGTGAACGACCAAATCACGGCTTTTGCGCTGTTGGACAATGTAGCCAATCAGAAATACAAGCTGTTTTACGACTATCCCGTGACGGGCATTCAGTTCTATGCGGGCGTGAAACTGAGATTCTAAAGAAAACGCCAACCGGTTCAGTGAATCGATTGGCGTTTTTCATTTCCCGATTATTGCGGAATCATTTGCTGTGCATCGGCTTCAGCAGGTCGTTGACGGTTTTCACGGGGTTGAAGGTCTCAATGGGTACTTCCACGAAAATGGTAATCCAGTCGGCCATAGCACCGTTCCAAAGGCCGGGCAGCTCCAAAGCTTTCAGCTCGCGCCCATCTTTTGACTTGTTCGAGACGAAGCCCGTGTTCGTGTCGACGTAGTCCTTCAGGTTAAAAGCTTCTCCCATGTAGTTCCAGCAGCCGCACACCAAGTCGACGGGGTTGAAATGCGTCGAGGCTTGGAAGATGGCTTCCTGTCCCGCGTCGCTATGGTTAATTTGCGAGGATTCAATGATTTGCAGTGACACCTCATCGTCCTCGTTTTTCACCCAGAAGGGACCACCGCCGGGTTCGCCTTCGTTCTTCACCATACCGCAGATGCGCATCGGGCGGTTCAGCTTATTATACAGATAATCAATTTTTTCAATGTCGTTGTATTCCTTCACGAAGTCGGGAATGTTAATCATCAGCGACTCCTTGGCGAAGCGGATGGCCTCGTCCAATTCTTCAGATGAAACCGCGCCTTGGTCAAGCATTTCTAAGTATTCGAACGTGCGCTGCTGCAAGTGGAGGAGGAGGCCCGCCAACACCTTCTTATATATGATGGTCGTCTGCGCCTTGGTCTCGGGCACGATGTTGTCGATGTTCTTGATGAACACGATTTCCTGAGCAAGGTCGTTGAGGTTCTCGATGAGTGCGCCGTGACCGCCAGGGCGGAACAGAATCTTGCCGTCAGCCTCGCGGAACAGTTCCCCATCGGCGTCGATGGCTACCGTGTCGGTGGATGGCTTTTGGCAAGAGAAGGTGATGTCGTAACGGACGTTGTATGCCTTTTCGTAGCTGTCTTTCAGCGCGTTGACCGTCTTTTTGAAAGGTTCTTCATGTTCAGGCGAGACGGTGAAGTGCAGTTTGGCGCAACCTTCGGCATCGGTGGCGTACTTGGCGGCCTCCACAAGGTGTTCTTCGAGGGCCAAGCGGTCAAATCCTTCATAATGATGGAACTTCAGCAGGGCTTTTGGCAACTTGCCGTAAGCCAAACCATCATCAGAGAGCAGAGCCTTCACGACTTTCACTTTGCGGCCTTGTTTCAGCATTGTGTCGATGTTCAGGCCATAAAGCCGTAAGGAGGCGGCGTCGAGGTTGTCGAAGAAAGCAAAGTTGTGGATGTGGGCGAAGAAAATGTCCGTGAAATTGGTCTCCTTGCCGCTTTCGACGAAAGCGAAGAGGTCCTTGAACATGCGCGAGGCTGCTCCCGAGGCGGGGACGAACTTCGTGAACTGGTAGAATTCCTTGTCGGCATCGAAGACCGCCGTCATCATGTTCACGGTTTCCTCGTCGAGGCGGAGAATGCCGTCACCGAGGGTGGCGGGGCGCATCAGTTGGACGAATTGAGTGCCTCTTTTCAGTTGGGCAACTTGCTGTATCACTTGATTTTCAGAGATGTTGCGCCCTGAAAGTTGGGCTAAATCTTTTTCTGTAAGCATAATCATGAGTTTTAAACGCTTCAAAAATAGAAAATTAAGTAATGCGGAAGAAAAAAACGGCAAAATTTTTCTGAAAACGTTTGCGTGAACGAAAAAAGTTGTATTTTTGCAGCCGATTTCAAGCCCAGGTGGTGAAATTGGTAGACACGCCACTTTGAGGGGGTGGTGCCGATTACGGCATGCAAGTTCGACTCTTGTCCTGGGCACTGATTCCAAGCCCCGATGGCGGAATTGGTAGACGCGTACGTTTCAGGTGCGTATATCGAGAGGTGTGCAGGTTCGACTCCTGTTCGGGGCACCAGAGAAAAAGAAACCCTAATTGATTGATAGTCAGTTAGGGTTAGTCTTTTTTTATAGGCAACGAAAACGAAAAAACATGACGAAAATAGTTGATGTGGTAATCATCGGTGCGGGACCTGCAGGAACGGTCTGCGGCTATTTGCTGAAAAAGGCAGGGGTGAATTGTGTCATCGTTGATTATGCGACTTTCCCGAGGGAGAAGATTTGTGGAGGAGGTTTGACCCCAAAAGCCTATGAACTGTTGCAGGAATTGATGCCAGAACTTCAATATGATTATCAAGGTGTTAAGCACTTCAAACTGATGATGGATGGCAAGACACTTTGCGAGGTCGACATGGCTAAGGAATTGAGAATGGTGCGCCGCAAGGATTTCGACAACAAGTTGCTCAATCAATTTATAGCTGAAGGTGGATCACTTCTCAAAAACAGTTTTTCGCGATTTGAGGAACAAAAAGATGGAAGAATCTTGGTTGCTCTTAAATCGGGAGAACAATTGCTTTGTGACTATTTGGTCGGTGCAGATGGAGCAAACAGCCAAGTCAGAAAGTATGTGACGGGACAACGCCTATGCAACACGCTTTGGATGGAACAATATGTGGAGAAAGGCCCAAATGAATTCATTTTTGAGTTCTCAAGTCACTATAAAAAAGGCTATTATTACAGCTTTCCTAATTTGGAGTGGGATGTGGTTGGAATGGGGGGAACCTATTCTTCGTCTGACGAAATTCGTTCTCGATTGAGTCAAAAAACGATAAGAAAGGCAATACCCGTAAATGATGCTACTTTAAAGGGTGCCTTTATTCCGGTGGAAACAGTTGGATCAGGGAAAAAACACATTATCCTCATCGGGGATGCTGGCGGATTTGCCAACAAATTGACTTATGAGGGGTTGTATTATGCTATCGCGACAGGCAGAAATGCTGCTAAAGCCATTTCGGAGGGGACAGATTTCGCAGTCACCAATTGTGAAATATTTCGGAAGAAACGTAAGGAAATCTGGATGACTAACCTGTTTTACAGCAGGTTAGGACTAAGCTTGATGAAGTTGGGCGCACATAGCCCGAAACTGATCAAAAAGGCTTTTGAGATGAATTACTGATTTGTTCAGTATTCCTTGTCTAACATAGGAAACGGCTTCCCAAACACTTTCGGGAATGGCGTCTCAAACTCCAAATCCTTTTTCTTGATAGGATGATGGAAGCAAAGTTTGTAGGCATGTAAACACAAGCGACCCAAGGAGTTGTCATAGGTTCCTTGAGGTCCCTGAGCCTGTCGAAGGGCCGAAATGCCATATTTCGGGTCGCCCACCACGGGGTGCCCGATGTCGGCCATGTGGACGCGGATTTGGTTCTTGCGGCCCGTCTCCAAGGTAAGTTCCACCAACGAATAGCGCGGCGTGGAATACAGGGTCTTGTAATAGGTCTGCGCGAACTTCCCTCCATTGTCGGTGGGGCTGGAGTAGGTAATGAAAGCCTTGTTGTCCTTCAGCCATGATTCCACCATGCCCTCCTTTTTCTCCATGCTGCCGCACACCACGGCCACATAGCGGCGGTCGTAGACGGTGTTTTTCCAGTCCTCCTCAAACATCAAAGCCACTTCCTTGCTTTTCGCGAAAAGCATCAGGCCGCTGGTGTCGCGGTCAAGGCGGTGGATGGTGTGGGCGCGGCAGCGTTGTTGTGTGTAGATAAAATATTGGTTCAGAATACTTTGTGCGGTTTCTTTCTCTTTGGTGGGGCTGTTGGTGAGCAGGCCTTCCTTCTTGTCGATGACGAGTAGGTATTTGTCCTCATAAACGATGCTCAGCCACGGACTGCGGAAACGCTCCTTGGCCGTAGGTTTGCCGATTTCCACCACCATGCCGGGCTGTAAGGCGAAATCGAACTGGGTGGTGCGCTCGCCGTCCACCGAAACGACCTTGTTGGCCAACATGCGTTTTACCTTGCTGCGACTGATGCCGTCCAACTTTTTCATCAGGAAATCCATCAATTGTGTGGACTCCACGACATTGAATTTCAGCGGGTTCTTCTGCGAATGCGGTACTTTCTTTACTGTCTTTTTCATGATGCTTAGGTTAGAAGGGTACTTCGGAACTTGGTTCGGGCGAATAGGGCGACATGCCTTCGTCGTTGTTCATTCTGGAACTGATGATGCGTGGCTGCTCGAATTGGCTGTTAGGCCCGAGTGTAGTGAATTCGCTATTGTCGAAGCCTTGTTCAAACTCCTCAAAACGAGCATATTGACCTACAAAACGTAGCTCCACCTCGCCTAATTTACCGTTACGGTGCTTGGCGATGTCGATGATGGAATAGCCTTTAGGTTTGTCTTCGGCATCCACACCATCTTTGTAATACTCAGGACGATAGATGAACATCACCATGTCGGCATCCTGTTCGATGGCACCCGATTCGCGCAAGTCGGAGAGGATGGGTTTCTTGGAACCGGGACGTTGCTCCACACTGCGGCTCAGTTGTGAAAGGGCCAACACGGGGATTTCCAGCTCTTTAGCCAAACTCTTCAACGAGCGTGAGATGGTGCTGATTTCCTGCTCGCGGTTGAGGCCCTTGTCGCCCTTGGCGGTCATAAGTTGCAGGTAATCAATGAAAATCATCTGAATGTCGTGCTGTTGTTTCAGTCGGCGGCATTTGGCGCGAAGCTCGAAGATGGAGAGTTGCGGCGTGTCGTCGATGAAGATGGGCGCATCGGTCAGCGGCGTGACTTTGGTCATCAGTTGCTGCCATTCATATTCGGCCAAGTCACCCGAACGGAGCTTGTCGGCGGTGAGCGAGGTTTCGGTCGAAATCAAACGTGTAACCAATTGAACTGACGACATTTCCAACGAGAAGAAGGCAACCGGACGGTTGAAATTGACAGCGGCATTGCGGGCCAGATTCAAGGCAAAGGCGGTCTTACCCATACTGGGACGTGCGGCCAAAATGATGAGGTCCGACTTCTGCCAGCCTTGCGTGATACGGTCGAGTTCGGTGTAGCCCGAGGGCACACCGCGCAACTTGTCATCGGTGTTCTTGGCGTTTTGGATTTCCGTAATGGCCCTGCTGACCAAGTCTTGCATCGAGTCGTAGCTGCGGCGCAAGTTGTTCTCGCTGATTTGGAAGAGGTTGTTTTCGGCCTTGTCTAACAGGTCGAAGACATCGGTGGTGTCCTCGAAAGCCTCGTGAATCATGTCGGAGGAAATCATAATCAACTGACGCTGAATGTGTTTCTGCATGATGATACGGGCGTGATACTCGATATTGGCCGCCGAAACCACACGGTTGGTGAGCTTCGAGATATAATAGGCTCCACCCACCATCTCTAACTCTCCACGGAATTTCAATTCGTTGGTAACAGTCAATATATCAATGGGTTCCGACTTTCCAAACAAGGATTTGATGGCGGCGAAAATCTTCTGGTGCTTGTCCAAATAGAAGGCTTCGGGCGACAAAATGTCGATGACCGCGTTGACGGCCTCCTTCTCCAACATTAAGGCACCGAGCACGACTTCCTCAAGGTCGGTGGCTTGTGGTGGGATACGCCCCTGACTTGCAAACACTTGCTCAGGGGTCATCAAATTGCGTTTCGCAAGGTCGCCGAAAGGACGGCGCGTAATGGTATCGTTGGGCATGATTTTTCTGTTTTGAACGGCAAAATTACAGATTATTTCTCGACCTGAATTGCCCGAAACAAGTAAGTTATCAACTACTTGAAGAATGTTTGATAACTTTTTGCAACGATTTCATTTTCAGCGATTAAGTCTTCCCGTGCCTGTTGATAACCTATCAAGTCATTGCTGGTAGCTTCAAGGATGATTCTGCTGTGTTCGAATAGTTTAACCTCTGAAAAAAGGGCCTCCGCAAGGCGTTGCAAAGTAAGCCCACGCTTGATTTTCGGATGGTAGAAATCGGATTGTTGCAACACCTCGAAAAGATTGAAAACCTTGTAGCCCACCGTTTGGTTTTGGATGATTTCGTGACGGAGTAGGGTAGTGGTCAAGTTTTGCGGCGTGAAACACACAATTTGCTCATAATGAGAGAGTTTTTCAATCAGAATATCGATGGCTTCCTTCCATCGGTTATGATCTTCAAAACAATCCCAAACGAAGCAACCTTCAATTTCATGTTCGCCTTGCAGCGCAAAGGCCAAAATCATCTCCTCGTAAGGCTTTGTCCCGTCAATTTCGGGCACGGCCGGACGATGCAGCAGCAGGTTCAAATAGGCGACAGATTTTGGTTTGGGTTGCGGTGCCAAGGAGTAAAGTGTCTTGTAATCAACATAATACGAGTTGGTTTCCAAAGCCTCAATCTGGTGGGCTTCCAAAGAATCTGGCTCAATTTGTTGCAGCATCTTGGCATTGGTATTCATGCCGTTGAAGTAGGATTGGAACAAAATCGCATCGTCCATTGCGGTCGTAAACAGGAAGCTGTTTTTCGGGACCAATTTCCAGCAATGTCCCTGAAAATCACAAGGGTAGGGATTGTTGCATTGCGTCCCGATATTGACCAAAGGCGAATGCGGTAGCGCAACCACAGCCTTCAATCGCTCCACATTCTCGGCAACAAAGGCTTCTCTCTCAACGACATACTCCATCACCGATTCCAACTTGAAAAGTTCTTTTACATCAATTGCACCATCTTTCACATAATCAGCGTTTAGGTACATTAGGCGAAAATCGCTGAGCGGTACTCCGCAACCGTGTAAAACGTAGTATTGCAGCGCGGCATCATTATAATAGGTGTCGCTGAGGCGCAGCGAACTCTTCACCTCCACGGCCAACCAACGCTCGCCGTCACGGACGAGCATGTCGAGCATGATGAGCGTGTCATTGTATTGAAAAACAGCCTCATACATCACTTTGACTTCGAGATTGCTGAGGTTTTCCATGGTTTCTTGCACCTTCTTCGGGAACTGCGAAGGCGAATTGGGCGACATGTCGACACCGCCAGGGAAATAATCGTGGGCAAGCACGCCCACATCCGTGCCGCGCTGGAACTTAGCCCTTTGCTCGATGCTGAGTTTGTCGCGTAGATAAGGGTGCTTTTTCTGCATGTACAAGGCTTTCTCGCACTGCAATCCCTTGATATAGGTCGATTTAGAGAGAATGTGCATGGTCAGTTGGTATAGTCTACACAATCTTCGGTGATGATGGGCAGGTAGTGGAAGCGGCGCATCAGTTGAGCGACGGCTAAAACGTCCTTTTGGCAATAAATCTTGATGCGTTCGAGGTCGTTTTCCTGCCAATACACACGCCCCACATCGCTCCCGCTGATGTCGTCCTTCGGCGTGGGAATGTCTAAGACGGCGCAGAGTAAATCCAAGGAAGTGTAACTTTTGTAGTCGCCGAATTTCCAAAGTTCCATCGTGTCAATGAATTTGGTTTCCCAAGGTTTCTTTCCTGCAACTTGCAGAATGTGAGGGATTTGTACACCATTGATGAGCATCCTTCGTGCGATGTAGGGGAAGTCGAACTCCTTACCGTTGTGGGCGCAAAGTTGGGCTTCGGGAAAATCGTAATAGCGGTTCAGCATGTTGGCGAAGTCGATGAGCAAAGCTTTCTCATCGTGTCCGTAAAACGACTTCAAACGGAAACGCTGGTCGTTGAAGAAACCCACTGAAATACAGATAATTCGGCCAAATTCGGCATAGATGGCGGCACGTTCGTAAAGCGATTCTGGCGTGGCGTTCTCGTCGCCTCTGCCAATTTGCTCGGCCTTGTGCGACCACAGTTTTTGCATTCGTTCGTTAAGTTGGTCGAAGGATTTCTCTTGCGAGACGGTCTCAACGTCAAGAAAGAGGATTTTGGAAAAATCGGGATAGGTCATTATCGTTTGTGTTTGTAGGGGCGGACCTGCGTGTCTGCCCTTAATTGTTATCGTTAATCAATCATCGTATCTCCTGAAAATCAATGTATTTCCCAGTCGGTTCCACAGCATCAATCTTCATGTCGGTAATATATGAATAAGGTGTGCCCTCGCCGCAAAGCAGGGTGAAACGGTCCAAATCCTTTTCCTCGCCCTCAACCTCGATGTGTACGCTGCCGTCGGCGTGGTCGTTCTCCACATAACCGACCACATTGCATTGCAGGCCGTAACGGTGCACATATCGGCGAAACCCAACATTGAACACGCGACCGTAAATCCTTATTTCGTAAGCTTTTGTCATAGGGCGAATTTTAATCCGGGAATCTGTTTGAGCAGCGCATAGGTTCTTTCCAGATGTTCCTTGCTTTCAACGTCGATGTTGTAGCAATAGCTGATGTAATTGCCTTTGCCACTGCTTCTTACGTTGACAAAACTATGTACGGTTTTACTCTCCGACAGGGTCTGGCTGATGTTCCGTTTGGCTTCCTCTATGGGAAACTCGGCGGAAATGATCAGTTTGATGTCGAAGTTCTGAGGAAACTGGAGCTTTTCTTCTGTTTCTTGCGCTGTCATGGACTGGAATTTTGCGCAAAAATAAGAAATTTTGTTTAATTTTGCGGGCTGAATTTTCAAACCAGAAGAAGTGCTGAACCTTTGGTATACCATAAAGTTTTTCATCAAGGGCATGATTATGGGTGCGGTCAACGTGTTTCCCGTGTCGAGTGGCACTGTTTCGCTGATTTTGGGGGTATTTGAACGGTTTGTCAATTCCATCAAATCCTTGAACTACAAGAACTTCAAGTACCTTCGCAAAGGCCAAGCCTCTGAGTTTGCCCGTCGCACCGATTTCAAGTTTTTCCTGACCATTATCACGGGACTGATCACAGGCATGGTGCTCACCGCCATCTTCCTGAAACAGACCCTGAAATCTTACGAGGTCTACACTTGGTCGTTCTTCATCGGGCTTATCATCGGCTCGGTGGTTTACGTGATGAAGCGTGTCGAGAAGTTGAATGTCAAGAACATGGTGCTCTTTTTGGTGGGCATGGCCGTTTCGTTTCTGCTCTCCATCAAGTCCAATCCCTATTCTAACGACAACTTCCTTTATCTTTTCCTTTGCGGCATTGTAGGGGCAACGGGCATGGTCGTTCCCGGCGTTTCCGGCTCACACCTTATGCTGCTGATGGGCAATTACGAACTGATTGTCACAGAGGCAATTCCGTCTTTAGCCAAAGCCTCAACATTCATGCACGGGGCAAGAATACTGTTGCCTTTTGTCTTGGGTGCCATCGTGAGCATCGTGTCGTTCTCTTACCTGCTTTCGTGGCTCATGCGCGACTATCGCGACAATACGCTTTCAGCCTTGGCAGGTTTCATGTTGGGCAGCCTTCCGGTGGTGTATCCTTGGAAAGAGCCGACTGCCGACATGATGGATTATGTATTCCATCTGCCCTCATGGAACACGGAGCTGCTGATGGCTATCGTGATGGCCATATTGGGCGGCCTGACGGTGTATCTGCTGGAACTGATGGCGCGGCACACCGAACGGAAACAGTTGCAGCGACTGCAAAATCCCAAACCTCAAAAACAACATCGTAAACATGGCAAGAAAACTCAATAGAATCATTTTCACCCTCCGCGAAGGCGAAGATTTCATCCCACTCATATCGTTGTTGAAGGCCACCGATGTGGTATATTCTGGCAGCGAAGCGCAAGAGGTTGTCACGGCAGGCATGGTGCTCCGCAACGGCGAGGTGGAAACCCGCAAGCGGGCTAAGATTACCGCTGGGGAAGTTGTTGTTTTTGAGAATTATGAGATTTTTGTTGAGGGGTGGGATTGATTGAAATCAATCAAGAATGTAAAATCACCCACAAAAACTTTTTGGGCAGTTTTATCGAAAACACTTGCGGGTAATAAATTTATTACCTACTTTTGCCGTCAAATCTAACGATTATGCCAACGATATTTACGCTTTTTGGTTATAGGTTTTTGTTCTATTCCAATGACCACACACCCATTCATGTGCATGTAGTGAAAGGTGGAGCAAAAGCAAAGTTCAATCTGTTTCCAGTGGAACTTATAGATAATCATGGCTTTAAGTCAACGGAAATAAAGATGATAGAATCCATCATCGAAGAGAATGTGGAAACTATCGCCCAGCATTGGAACATGTTTTTCAACAACAACAAATAAGGAGGGAAAACGATGAAAATAGAAAAGATTTGGCTGACGGAAAATGCCGTTTGGATTCGGACGGAAGACGGCAGGGAAGCTCGCGAATTGTATGCAGATTATCCGAGACTGAGAGATGCCTCTGTGGAGCAATTGGTCAATTATGACTTTGACGATTTTGGCATCCATTGGGAAGACCTGGATGAGGATTTGAGTTTTGAAGGCTTCTTTGACAAGCAGGAACCGACCCCATTATATAAACTTTTCATGTCTCATCCAGAATTGAATGTATCAGCCTTGGCACGACGAATGGGAATCTCGCAAAGCCTGATGGCGCAATACATCAGTGGAAAGAAAAAAGCCAGCAAAGCCCGCATGGACTTGATTTTCGAAACGATTCATGAATTTGGGCGGGAGTTGGTGGCGGTGTAGAAATTGGAATTTACCCATCAAAAATAGTTTTGATGAGTATGAAACCTTGCTGAAAAGAATAGAAGAGAGAGGGAAAGAAGTTATTCTAAATGTGTATATTGTTTTGACACCCAAAGTTGGTGACCATGAAAATCGATTTGATAAAACTCGCTTGATTCTCCAATATATTTAAATTTTTCTCCAACTTTTGGGTGACGATTGGTACCGTCTTTCCATTTGAAAGTTTCGGCTTCCATTGAAGGCTCTAGCCTTAAACGAAGTAGTGATCCGTCAATGACAACATTTTGATTGGTAACAGAAGAAGTGTTATTTGAGGCAGTCCCTTGTGGCTTGAAATCTTTTTTTGTTTCTTGTTTGTCATTATAAATAGTTGTGGAATTGCTTTTTGTCTTCTTTGAATTAGAATTGCTGTCCTTAATATAGTTGCTATAAATGAAAGCAGCCAATAACGCGATGAATAACCAAATGATGAGTTTTAAACTGAAACATCCATGATTGTAGTGTCCCTCATCAGAATTGGCCTTAGCCTCTTGTGCCTCTTTTCTGCACTTATCACAACAATACCCACCAACATCATTTTCAGCAGCATAAACGCTTCTGTAATGACGGCCGCACCATTTGCAAATTGCCATATTATTGTCTCCTTTTGTTTGTTAGTTTATCAATTTGTTTTTCTCAATTCGGTGTAAGACAGAATCAAGTTACTTTGCGTATTCTCTATATGGTTTGAAGTACTTTCTAAATGATACCGTTTGGCAATCTCTTGCGCGATATGGCTGTTGATGTATTGGAGATTGCCGTTTTCAGCAACCAAATCCAAGTAGGCTTTCATGAGTTCTTTGTCATTTTGGATGAAACAAAAGATGCTGTCCGTAATTTGCGACTCGAACTTTTCAAACAGTCTATTCAAGAACTCGTACATTGTTTTTTGTTTTAATTCAATGACGCAAATTTACGTACAACTACGTTCACCATTCCAACAAAAACCGTCGGTAAAACCACCACTTTCGTTGAAAAATACAACGGTTATAAGGCCGATTCCGCATTCAATAAGTCGGCCAATTGAAGTGCGATTTCAGGGCTTAAGTTATCGAGATGAAGTGTGAGCGAAGATGTTTTGGAAATCAATCCATAGTGCTGTTCTATGTCGGAAAGGAAATTGTGTTTTAGCACCAATGAGATCCTCGCCAACAACAAGGCATCAATGCTTGGGCGTTCAAAGATGCTGTAAACGGTACTTCGCTCAAGGTGGATTTGCCTCGCAAATTCCGATACAGTCATTCCGCTGTCGTCGAAGACGGTTTTAATGAGTTGCCCGATATGGAGGTTTTGTGTGGCCATGTTGTATGTCCTTTTGGATGATGACACGAAAAAAGCGTGGAAGATATTTCTTGTCTGATGCTCGGGTTACCACACCCACCAAATCTAACAAGATTTCCACGCCATTCAACATGGCGTTTTGGAAACTTATTCTTGATTTGGTGTTCTTGAAGGAACTAAAGTGGTAATTGAGCATCAAGAATTAGCCTCAAATCGCTAATTATATTATGTCAATGTGTTGTTTTGCTTACATAAGTGTTTTCGTTTTGTTGGCTGCAAAGATATAAAACTTTGGGTTGCTATAAAAAATATTGTTTACCTTTGCAGCATAAAATGATAAATTATGAGTGAACAAGCCATGTTGTTAACCATTGCAGAATATTTCAAGACACAACCTGTTTTGAAGGCATGGCTATTTGGCTCCTATGCCCGAGGCGAGGCCACACCTGAAAGCGATGTAGATATACTCGTTGAGTTTGACCATAGTTCTCCTATCGGTTTGTTTGCCTACGCGAGAATGTGGCGCGAGTTGCAGGAACGCATTGGTCGTCAAGTTGACCTTGTGGAAGAAGGTACATTGCTTCCTTTTGCTGTGGAATCAGCTAACCGTGATAAAAAACTGGTATATGAGAGAGCAAATTAAGGATATTGAGCGCTTATATCACATTGAAGCGAGTATTGGTCATGTGATGGATTTTCTTGAAGGGAAGACCTTTGAGGAAATGAAAGACGATAAGATGTGCTTTCATGCGGTGGTTTACAATATTATGATTATAGGTGAAGCGGCCAATATGCTGACAAAGGAGTTTCGTGAAGAGCATTCCGAAACGCCCTGGCGCAGTATTGTTGATATGCGCAATGTACTTGTGCATGGCTATTATACAGCAAGTCCCTTGTTCATTTGGGAAACCTACACCAATGACCTAGGTCCACTTCTTGAGCAAGTGAAATGCTATATTGAAGATTTACAGCAGATTAACAAGAAATAAAGCAATATGATTAAAACGAAAAAATTGCAGCCATTTGGCTGCGATTTTTTTTCGTTCAGGGTTTTCTGCATGGAATATACTCCACAGAGAACTTATAGATCATCAGCCCTTAATGGCCTTTTCGATACGACTTACACCAATCACGGCAAAAATATGTGCCAAGCCGAGGATGATGATGGCGATGCCGATGAGACCTGAGAGCGTAGCGGCGGTGATGTCGAGATTCTTCAATCCGAAGAAGCCGAGGATGGCACCGCAGATACCGAGGATCAGGATAATCCACCAAATGGAGAAACCGGCCTTCTTATAGTCGAAGCTCTGGACGGCCACGCTAATGCCTTGGATGATCACCCAAATGGCGAATAGCACGGGGAGCGAAATGGCGGTTCCAAACAGATGGAACAAGATGAAACAGCCGAAAAAGATGTCAATTAGGGCACTCAGCATACGACTGCCGCTGTAAGGAATGAAGGCTTGTGTCCGGAAAGTGAACATCAGCTTGACGATACCCAAAATTAGGGTTGCGAAACCCAGAATCCGTGCTGTGGAAATAAGGGTGACGTTGGGGTTGGCGATGCAGAAAACGCCCAGTGCGATGAGGAGGAGGCCCGAGATGCAGAGCCAGATTTTTTTACCTGTCTTCATGACTTTTAAATTTTGATTGTAAATTGAATTGATAGTTGTTTATTGGGTTTTAACTTATTTGTCTTTCAACATATTCCTGTATAGTCGCTGTGCGAAGAACAGGCCGACGAAGAAGCCGATGAGACCTATTGCTCGGAGCGTGATGGTGACCGCAGCCACGCCTTCTCCTGTAAGCGCAGAGGTCGTACAAAGAATAGCTGAACCGATAATAACCGCCACAATGATGGCTGCCCTTATCGCATATTTCGTCAATCTGTTGACCGTTCCAAGTGTCTTTTCTTCAAGGCTGATGTCGTTGTGCATCTTGATCTGTCCCTTTTCCAGCATATCAAGGGCGTCACAGTACTCTTTGGGAAGATAATCGTTCTGCTGTGAAGCAATCTGTCCTATCTTTACATAGGTAGGGCCTAAATCCTGTAGGATGTTGACCGTAATTTCGGGCGTGATGCCGTTGTCGTAATTATACTTTCTCAGGACGGAGATGATTTCCTTAAGCCTTCCATTGGTATTAGGCTCGGCTTTTTCGCGTCTCTTCTTTGCTTGATAAGTGCTGTAACAAAGTTTGACATGGTATGGATTTTTAGGATTAATATTTTTTGTTGTATCTATTGTTAGGTTATTAATTTGTGGTTTTCTTTCCCATGTCTGGCATCAGACGCTGGACGAATTTCTTGTCGTAGAAAAAGCGGCCCGCAATGACACGGATGACCGTGTAAGCTGGAATGGCGGCCAACATGCCCAGAATGCCTCCGA
>Ga0265298_10006267_pt1 | contig 14732 bp, 10 predicted proteins | sample AusTroGonzalo_MG_3_FD_193486 | JGI IMG/M metagenome (GOLD analysis project Ga0265298, IMG submission 193486) | Bovine rumen microbial communities from tropical cattle in Woodstock, Queensland, Australia - Gonzalo_01 | ecosystem: Host-associated > Mammals > Digestive system > Stomach > Rumen ... | reverse complement strand
TATTCCACACGGATAGGTATGAGACAATCCTGACGAATCCACGAAATTCGTTTCGTGTAGATTTCTCCCGTTGTTTTCGGGACCGACTGGAGAACCCAGCATTTGTGTCCGTCAACAGATTCCTCGCGGAGCAACGTATGTGTGTCTTCGCTTAAATTGCGCCGACCCATGTCGTCGTATGTGAAATCAGAGCCCATGAAATAGTCGGTTTTTGACGAAGAACCACTGATACGGCGAGTTTTTTTCATTGCCGGCAAATACAACCATTTGTCATCTTCCTTATCGGTTCTGTCGTAGTCCCACGTTAGGAATCCCGTTCCTTTTACATCGCCGGGATAAAGGAAAAACATGATTGTTTTGCGGTCTTTCCCGTAATCTTTTGAATAGGATTTTAATTCACGTACACGTTGACTCCCGTTTTTGTTGATAAGTGTAAGACTTATTTCGCAATAGCGTGTGTCTCCATCTGGACGTTCGTGTACTTTTGCGGCGATTTGGTCGCCTGTAAGTGTTTGTGCCATCATTGCTACGGTCGCAAACATACTAACAAATGTCATTACTATTTTTTTCATCGTATTAAAAGTTTATTTGTTATTCATTACTTTTCGAAATCTCTTCATTTGATATTGATTCTTTCCCAAAGACTTTGAATTTTCGCATTACGATAGGCGAAATGAACAAGTCGGCGAACAACGCAGCCATAAGTCCGGCAGCGGCAAGAATGCCAAGGTCACGGAAATTGTTGGCGGTTGAAGTCAGGAAGCCAAGGAATGTGGCGGTTATAATTACTGTTGACATTACCACGGCAACACCAATCACGCGGAACGTGCGCAGAATGGCATACCTATAATTTGCCTTTCGGTCGAACTCAAGGTGCGCATGATTGACAACGTGGATAGTGTCGTCAACAGCCAGACCAAGCACCATTGGAATTACAATGGCTGTAACCATATCGAGCGAGTAATTAAACCAGCCCATCACGCCGCCCACAAAGATTATCGGAGCAAGGTTCGGAATCATTCCCACAAGCCCCAGTTTCACGTTGCCGAAGGCCAGCATAAGCAGCAGACCCACAATCAGCACCGAAATGAGCAGCGACCACATTTGCCCGCGTACCAAGTATTGTTGCATTACGGTGAATTGCGGCAGATTGCCCACAGTTGAAATCACGGCGTCGGGGAACAATTGCGCGGCGTAGGCCTCAAGGTCGTCCATATTGGCCTCAACCTCTGCCGAGTTATATTTGGTGATTTCTACCTGAAGACGCAACTTGCTGTAGTCGTAATCAATCCAATAGTTTGTCTCGGATCCGCCAGCATTCTCGTAAAGCAGAAGCAACTGCGCCACCATGTCGCTTTCGTCGGGAATGCGATAAAACGCCTGATTGTTCTCGTTCAATGTACGGTTCATGTCTTTCAAAATAGGCAGAATAGAATAGTGTCTTTTGGTAAGTTCGTATGTTTCAGTGCGTTTTTCAAGTAGTTCAAGTTTGCGCAACACCTCGGGCTTTTTGGCATCGTCGGCATTAGGTAGTGAAATAAGCATATCATACGAGTACATAGAACCAATCTCCGACTCGCTCACTTTCAAAAGTCTGTCAACGTATGGTACTTGGCGTCCCATTGTCTTTTCAACATCGAAAGCCGGCTGAATGCGATAAACTGCCGATGCACAGATTACTGCCAGCACACACGACACAACCATTATTGGCATGCTGTGCCCTAAAACCCATTCGCCCAAACGTTGGAACCATGCGTCGGCACGACCCTCAATGGTATTCACAAATGACTTGCGTAAACGTATGTTCTTTTTGCCAAACGAATAGATTATCGGCGTGAAAATCAAGCAAGTGAGCACCACCGAAATAATACACAACGATGAATTGATACCAATGGCTTTCATTGGCACAATCTTCATAGCAACAAACGAAAGCATTGCGGCAATGGTGGTTATGCCCGAGAACAGCACAGGCCAGCCAGTTTCGGTCACCGCCTCGGTAATGGCACGCATACGGTCGCCGTGTTGGAACAACTGCGTGCGGAAGTAGTTATAAATGTGAATATTATAAGCGATTGATATGGCAAAGCACAGCACCACAACCGACAATGTGGCTGCCGAATCAATGTAGAGCCCTGTCCAGCCAATCCAGCCGAACGCCATCAGAATACTCATAATGGTGGTGGCTATTGGCATCAGAATGCCACGTAGCGAACGGGTGACAATGGTCATAATCAATATGCCGATAATCATCACCACAACCAGCATTATTGCCATCTGCCCGTGCATATATTCGTTCTTTTCGTAAGACATAAACGGCATTCCCGACGCAGACGGATGCAAGCTTGCGTATTTTTCCTGTGCGCAAATTTCCTTCGCCTCGCGACCTGTCATCAAATCGGGCGATTCATTCGTTTCGGCCTTCCAAACGGAATCTTCCGGGAATGGTCTTAGTTTAACCATAATCCACGACATTGTGCCGTCCTCCGAAATGAGCCGCTTTGCAAGTTCGGGTTTCGAGTAGGCGGCTTTTTTAATAGTTGCCAAACTTTCAGCATCGTCGGGTATTTCGTCGGGAACAATCTGCCCTAACTCCATTCCATCCTCCGTGCCTATCATAAATTCAAGGTCGGTTAACGATGTTATACTTTCGGAATACGAAAGACTATCCATTAAGTTGTTGCTCAACTCACGAATGAGTTCCAAATTTTGTTTGGTGAATAACCCCTCGTCGTTCTGCACCAGCACGGCCACGTAGTAGTCGTTGCCGAAAATAGCCTTGAACTCGTCGGATTTCTCGAGCATCGGGTCGCCTTCAACAAAATAACTGTCCCATGATGTTTCAAAATAGATTTTTTTCAGTCCCATTGCCGACAATATAAAGATTGCGACAAATGTCAGCACCGTCAGCAGGCGGTGTTTCAGGTTCCACTCTGTCATTGCACGGAACCGAGAATTGATTTTTTCAATGTTCATAATTGTATTATTTTTATTGTTTTAGGTATGATTTTCCGTCTTTTATGATGATAATCTTGTCGGCGCCAGCCACGGTGCGCAAGCGGTGGGCTATCACCAGAACAGTTTTTCCTTTTATCAGTTTTGAAATGGACTGTTGTATAAGTGTCTCGTTTTCAACGTCGAGTGAAGCCGAAGCCTCGTCCAATAGGATTATCGGGGCGTTTTTCAGGAACGCGCGTGCGATTGAAATGCGCTGACGCGCGCCGCCCGACAGTTTCTTGCCGTTCTCGCCAATCACCGTCTGCCATTTATCGGGCAGATTTTCAATAAATTCGGTACAATTGGCAAGAGCCGCCGCCTGCATCACCTGCGCGTCGGTGGCGTTTTTGTCGCCAATGCGGATATTTTCCATTACGGTGTTGTTGAACAGCATAACATCTTGAAAAACAATCGAGTATAAACTCAACAACTCTTCGGGGTCAACTTTCGAAATGTCTTGTCCGCCAACGGTTATAGTGCCCGAGTCAATGTCCCAGAACCTTGCCGCAAGCCGCGAGACGGTGGTTTTGCCGCTGCCCGAAGCACCCACAAGCGCCGTAACCTCGCCTTGTTTTGCGGTGAACGACACGCCGTCGAGAATCTTTTTGCCGTCCTGATACGAGAATCGCACATTGTCGAAAACAATGTCGCCACCATCAACTTTAAGTTTCTCATTACCAGTCTGTTCCTTGTGCAACAGAATGTTATTGAGCCGCTCACTGTTGACATCGAGCGCGATAATGGCCGCAAAATGCTCAAGCGAAGTGAGCAGCGGGTCGTAGAGCCGCGACGCGACAATCAGGAATAGGAAGAACTCAAGAACGCCCAAACCGCCTGATTTCAAGAGCATTGCACCCACAAGTGCGGTGGTGGCAATGCCGAATTTCAGAATCATTTCGGCGTTGCAGACGAATAATCCCGTGCCGAGTTCACTCCAGAGTTGGCGTTTCTCAACGTTGTGGATTTTTCGTTTAACCATCTGAAAATAATCGTCTTGCACATTGTTTTGCCGCAAGTCGCGAACGGTTTCCAGACATTCCTGAATTTTTTCAGTCATTTCAACCGCGGCCACGCTTTTCTTTGTGCCAAGCCGATACTGCACCTTACGCGAGAATGCCACAATCAGCAGACATATCGGCAACGGCCAAACGGCAGCCAAAGCCATCTTCCAATTGACAAAGAGCAGGCATACCGCCACAATACAAGTGCTTGCTATTGAGCCGATTAACTGCGGAATGAAGTGCGACGACGCCTGTTCAATGCTTGCCGCGTCGTCCATCAGAGCCGTTGTCAGGTCGGCGCTGTCCTTTTTGGCGAAGAACGACAGCGGCAGTTTCCGTAGTTTTTCGGCAATCGAGATACGGCGCACACCGCTTTCGCGATACGTTGAGAAATAGCAGGTGTTGTACTGAATCACAGTTGTAACAGCCATCAGTACCGTCCACACGCAAATGCCAAAAATATAGAATGGTGCGCGACCGTCAAGCGTTCCGCCCATAATGTCTTGAACAAGGAAATAGAGCAGCGCGACGGGCGAGAATATAACCAAATCGTAGAAAACATTCGCTACCGACGCAACAACCATCGACTTTGCTCCCTCGTCGGACAGGGCATATTTTTGTTTAAGATTTACCATATCGAATCATATTAAGAGTTTTTGATTTTCCATTCAACCGATTGTTGATACTCGTTGAACATTCGAGCGTAAAGGCCGTTTTGTGCCAGAAGTGCCGCGTGTTTGCCGCGTTCCGCAATCCGTCCCTTGTCGAGCACAAAAATCTCGTCGCAATCGACCACGGTCGAGAGTCGGTGGGCGATTTTTATGACAGTTTTGCCCTTCGAAATTTCGCTGAAGGCCTTCAGAATCTTGTCCTCGTTTTCGGGGTCGGCAAAGGCGGTTGCCTCGTCAAGCACCAGAATTGGCGTGTTGCGAAGCATCACCCGCGCTATGGCGACTCGCTGTTGCTCACCGCCGCTCAGATAGGTGCCGTGGCTGCCAATCACTGTTTGGGCTCCGTCGGGCAATTTTTCCAAAATGTCGGCACATTGGGCGCGTTTCAGAACTTCCAGTACCTCGTCGTCGGTGGCGTCGGGACGAGCCATTCGCACGTTCTCCATTATGCTCGTTTTGAGCAGTTTGCTGTCTTGAAAAACAAACGACACAATCTCTGACAGTCGCGCCTGCGGAATGTTGCGGACATCAACTCCGCCAATCAGAACCCTTCCACCAGTAGTGTCCCAGAATCTCGACACAAGGCTTGCCGAAGTGGTCTTGCCGCCACCCGACGGTCCCACAAAAGCAACCTGCGAACCTGCCGCAATCTTCAGCGATATGCCATCGACAGCGTTTCGGTCGGCGCCAGCGTATCGGAACGTAACATTCTCAAATTCAACCGAATTATCTTTTGGCAACTGCGGATTCCCGCTCTCTTTTATTTCCTCCACATCGAGCACGCTGTCAATCCGCTCGAAGGCAGTGCTGACAATCATATCGGCTTCCGACGAGTACATCAACTTATTGAGTGTCACGGCAATAATCGGCGTGAAAATTATGTAGAACATCAGATTGGTGAAAAATTCGGGATTCGACGCTGAAGCGGTGTTCCATAGCGCGACGGCGGTCAATATGGCGAACGCCGAATTGATTACAACCGTGTAGGCGGTCATCGGCACGCGGAAACGGCGGGTGTAACTGATTGTGAACCGCTCGTAGTCGTCAATGGCGCGTTTGAGCCTCTTGAACGAGAAAACCGACTGCCCGAAAGTCTTCACAACGGGCATTCCGCGCACATACTCAACGGCCTCTTTGGTCATATTCTCAAGCGCAACGTTGTAGTCTTCCATATCCTTTTTCAACTGCGGTCCCACCATAAAACCGTACATAATCAGAAACCCGACAACGACGGTGGCAATGCAGAGCAACCCGATTCGCCAGTCGAAATACATCAGCAGGGCGAGCATCGCCACGGGCGTTGTAATGGCCACGGTGCGGTCGGGGACAATGTGCTCAAGAAAATTGTCGACAGACGCTGTTGAGTCGGTAATGATTTTTCGGATTTTGCCGCTACCCTCGCTCTCAATGTGCCCGAGCGGCAGCCGTAGCACTTTCGCCACGCACTGCTCGCGAAGGTTTGCCACTACGCGGAATCCGCCAATGTGCGAGCAGGCCAACGCACAAAAATAGACACACATTGCGTTCACGGCAAACTTGACGGCCGCGAATCCGTAATCCTCAATGTTTTGCGCTTTCGCGAAGTCGGGCATCACGGTCAACACCTCGTTCACGATTTTCCAAATGTAAACAAACGGCACCAGCGCCAGACAGGCACTCAACGCCGATAAAACTATCGAGCCAATGGTGAACCACTTGAACTTTCCCGCGTAACCCATCAGTCTCAAAAGGTTCGGTTTTTTATTATTCTCCATATAATATTGACATTTAATACTGTTATCATTTCCAAAAACGAACAACATTTACCAACAAAAAGACCCATAAACGAGTCTTTTTCCCAACTAGTACAATTTGTTATGGCTACTAATTATTCTCATATCTAAATGCTGTACGTTTTTACACTGCAAAAATGTGTCTTTGCAGAAGGTGGAACAATCCCTAATAATTGTGATTTTATGTAAGATTTCTCCCATTAATCGAATAACGAAACTGACATGGTAATAGAACAAAAGAGAAGAAAAAAGTAACGGCTCTCTTAATCGGTTTTATCGATTGATATTATAGAATAAATTCATTGAACAAATATATGAAACTATTTTTTACAGCCATATTTTTGCATCCGAAATCTAAGTTCAACCCGGGCGGACGAAGACGAAAGTTCTATGTTTAACTTAAAATGTAATGGTATGGGCTTTTTAATTGTTATGGGAGTTATGGTACTTCTAATTAGTGTAAAAGTAATTTTCTTTTAGTGTATGGGAGCAATATGTGATTTTTTGACACAAGGTGGTGTGGCACAGGCAATTATAATAATTGCTTCGACAATTTATGTTGGTTTTTTGTTAGGGAAAATCAAAGTTGGGGGAATCTCGCTGGGCGTGACGTGGATTCTGTTCGTCGGCATATTCCTCGGCTATTTCGACTGCTTTGCCGTGAACGGCGAAATTCTTCATTTTGTAAAGGAATTCGGGCTGATTCTGTTTGTGTATGCCATAGGCAGTCAGGTCGGTGCAAGTTTTTTCTCCTCGCTGAGGAACGGCGGTCTGCAAATGAATTTGCTTGCAATTGGCTTAATTTGCCTCAACGTGCTGACGGCGTTGGGCATCCATTTTTTCACAAAAATTGACCTTCCAAGCGTTGTGGGACTTATGTCGGGTGCGGTGACCAACACACCTGGCTTGGGTGCGGCACAACAGACGTTCAGCGACATAAGCGGCGAAAGTGCGTCGTTTCTTGCCGCCGGTTATGCCATCGCATATCCCATGGGCGTGATTGGCGTGATAGCAGTGTTTATCGTTGTTAGGGTTTTTTGCAAGGATTCCGCTGAGAGTCAAGACGTTGTCGAGAAAAATCCGTTGGACATTTTCACGCTTGAGGTGCAAAACACACTTTGTGTTGGCAAGACGTTGCAAGAAATAGAAAACGCCATAAAGGTGAATTTCGTCATCACACGATTGTACCACACCAGCACGCAAAAAATGGAAATTCCCAACAAAAGGTCGGTGCTACAGGCTGGCGACAGGATTTATGTCGTTGCTTTGAAAGAGGATGCGCAAACAATAGAACTCAGCATAGGCAACCGAATTGACATGGATTTAGTGTCGTGGGACAAGCTGGACAGCGAACTTGTGTGCCAACAATTGCTCGTCTCAAAGCCGAATATCAATGGGAAGTCAATTTCTTCTTTCGATTTCCAGACTGTGTTTGGTGTAAACGTATCGCGAGTGATTCGTGCGGGAATCAGTTTAATCCCCACGAAACAGCTCAAAGTGCAAGTTGGTGATATTCTTGTAGTTGTAGGCGACGAAAAGTCAATCAAAAAATTGGAACTTTTCATAGGAAACTCGGAGAAGAAACTCTACGACCATCCTTTTATGATTCCCATTTTCTTGGGAATTGCGTTAGGAGTCATTATTGGTTCCATACCGTTCCATATTCCTGGGATTCCTCAACCTGTAAAGTTAGGATTGGCGGGCGGTCCGCTCATTGTGGCGATTTTGCTGAACAGATTCGGCACAAAATTGCGGATTGTGACCTACGCCACCCGAAGCGCCATGAAAATGTTGCAGGAATTGGGGATTTCGTTATTCCTTGCCGCAGTCGGGCTGAGTTCAGGGAAAATATTCTTTGAAACGCTCGTTTCGCAAGGTGCGACGTGGTTTTTGTTCGGAACGATTATCACATTGATTCCGTTGATAACAATCACACTTATAGGAAGATTTGCGTTGAAACTTGAAGTTCCTCAACTATTGGGACTGCTTTCGGGTGCGTGCACCAATCCTGCGGCACTCGCCTTTGCCAACAGCACCGACGAAACGGGAAAATCCTCGTCATCGTATGCAACGGTCTATCCGCTAACCATGTTGTTGCGGATTATGGCGGCGCAGTTCATGATACTTGTGGCGATGGGATAACCAATCGGCAGAATGCTTTCGCTGAAGGTGTTTTGCCGATTTTTTTGTCTTATCCCAAATTCGGGTAATTCTTTCCGAAATTCAGATACCTTCAATCCCCTGAATGTGGCATATTTTTGTGTCAGTAAAAATTCAAAACGTATTTGAAATGAAGAATTTAGTATTAACCGCTGCGTGTATTGCCGTACTAATGGGCTGCTCGCAACAAAAAACCGAAAAGACAATGAACACACAAGAATTGCAACTCACACAGGAATGGGACAAGGTTTTCGCGCAAAGCGACAAGGTGAACCATAGCAAAATCACGTTCCACAACCGATACGGCATTACGCTGGCAGCCGATTTGTATGTGCCGAAAAACGCCACAAAACCATTGCCCGCCATTGCCGTGAGCGGTCCGTTTGGCGCGGTGAAAGAGCAAACTTCGGGCCTTTATGCACAAACAATGGCCGAACAAGGATTTCTGACCATTGCCTTCGACCCGTCGTTCACTGGTGAGAGTGGCGGCGAACCGCGCCGTATGGCTTCGCCCGACATTAACACCGAAGATTTTCTGGCGGCTGTCGATTACCTGTCGAATCGCGAAGATGTTGACGCAGAGCGAATTGGAATAATCGGCATTTGCGGTTGGGGCGGAATGGCTGTGAATGCCGCCGCTATCGACCCGCGCATTCGGGCAACCGTAACTTCAACAATGTACGATATGAGCAAAGTGAGTGTTGAAGGCTATTTCGGCAGCGAAAACACACCTGAACAACGTATGGAGAAACGTCGCGCAATCAGTGCCCAACGCACCGAAGACTATCGCACAGGCAGTTACAAGCGTGCAGGAGGCGTGGTTGACCCGCTACCCGACGACGCACCGTGGTTTGTGAAAGATTATTACGACTACTACAAAACACCCCGAGGCTACCACAAGCGTAGCGGCAACTCGAACGACGGTTGGAATGTTATTGGCTGTCAGTCGTTTCTCAACCAAAATCTGCTTTGTTTCGCCAACGAGATTGAAACGCCCGTTTTGCTCGTTCACGGCGAGAAGGCCCACAGCCGTTATTTCAGCGATTACGCCTTTGAAAAGATGACTGGCGTGAAACCTGAAGATGGCAAAAGTGCGAAGGTTGGCAACAAGGAACTGCTGATTATCCCTGGCGCTGTCCACACCGACCTTTACGACAATAAGGCTGGAGTGATTCCTTACGACAGAATCGCAGAGTTTTTCCGTGAGAATCTAAAATAATGCAAGGACAATGAAGCAAATCACCTTTATCGTAACAATTGTTTTATTTGTCTGTTGTTCAGCGAATAATAACCTGAAAGCCGAACCTATGAACGAGAAATTGTATATCACCGTCAACGGCACAACTTTCACCGCCACCTTGGTCGACAATAGTTCGGCGCAGGCGCTAGTCGATGCTCTGAAAAAAGCGCCAATCACCTACGAGGCTCACGATTACGGCAATTTTGAGAAGGTTGGCGATTTGGGACAGTCGTTCCCCACAAACGACGAACAAATCACTACAGAGCCTGGCGATTTAATTCTGTATCAAGGACATAACCTTTGCATTTACTACGATGTGAACACGTGGACTTTCACTCGTTTGGGCAAAATCGACAACGCCACACAACAGGAACTGAAAGCCGCGCTGGGCAATGGAAATGTTAGCATAACGCTCTCATTGTCAGAAATAAAAACTGGTATAAACGATATAAAATCTTCGCCTGACAATGACAATCGGAAATTCGACCTTCAAGGCCGTCGCATAAGCACCGCCACAGTCGGGCAGATTTATATCGAAAACGGACAGAAAAAGGTGAAAATCAGCAAGTAACTTAAAATCAACAATATGAACGTTTTGGTAATATCAACAAGCCTGCGCCCCACAAGCAATTCCGATGCTTTGGCGCGTGAGTTTGCGCGTGGTGCCGCCGATGCAGGGCACAAGGCCGAGGTAGTCTCGCTTCGCGGAAAGAAAATTGAATTTTGCAAAGGTTGTTTTGCCTGTCAGCAAACGCAAAAATGCGTGATAAAAGACGATGCACCCGCCATTGTGGCTAAAATGCACGATGCCGATGTAATTGCCTTTGCCACACCCATTTACTACTACGAGATGTGCGGTCAACTGAAAACCCTTCTCGACCGCGCTAACCCGCTCTATCCGTCTGATTACAAGTTTAGTAGCATTTATATGCTAACCACCGCCGCCGAAGACGAGGCGTTTGTGCCCGAGCGTGCCGTTGCGGGCCTGACGGGTTGGATTGACTGTTTTGAGAGGGCGCGGCTGGCTGGCACTGTCTTTGCTGGCGGCGTGAACGAAATGGGCGAAATCGAAGGCCACAAGGCACTTGGCGAGGCGTATGAAATGGGCAAGTCGATAGGGAAATAATTGTTTGAAATTCTATAAATTTGCAAAAAGCAAAAGAAAATGAAAGAGATACATTTCGATACAGTTCAGCAATTCAACGATTTTTACGGCTTTGAGACTCTGCACCCGTTGGTGAGCGTGGTGCGCTGTGAAAAGCAACAGCCTATCGACGAATGTTTGGTTCACTATGGCGTGTACGCATTGTTCCTGAAAGAAAACAAAGGCTGCAAACTCTCGTACGGCCGTACCAAATACGACTTCGACGAGATGACCGTCACTTCGTTCGCGCCTGGCCAACAGATTCTCGTTGAGCCGAACCCCGACGTGGTTTTCCCGAAATGGACGGCACTGGTCTTTCACCCTGATTTTCTGGCACGCACGCAGTTGGGGCGGCAGATGTCGCGCTACGAGTTTTTCTCTTATTCGAGCAACGAGGCGCTGCACCTTTCCGTAGGTGAGATTGAGATTTTCCGCAGCGTTCTGGCAATGATTCAGCAAGAGTTGCAGCACGCTATCGACAAGCACTCACGCGAGTTGATTGTGTCGAACATTGAATTGCTATTGAACTATTGCTTAAGGTTTTACGACCGTCAGTTCATTACCCGTGAGGAGATAAACCACGTAACGGTGCAGCGTTTCGAATCGCTTTTAGACGATTATTTGACCGAAAAGGCCGAAACCGACGGCATTCCGACAGTGGCTTACTTTGCCGAGCAATGCAACCTTTCGGCTGGCTATTTCGGCGAGTTGGTGAAGGTGGAAACGGGCCGCACAGCGCAGGATTTCATTGCCGACCGAATTGTCCGTCGCGCCAAGGAACTGCTTAACAGTCAGACGTTAAGCATTGCTCAAGTGGCCGACCGTCTGGGCTTCGGCTATCCGCAACATTTTGTCCGCTTCTTCAAACGCAAAACGGGCAAGACACCAACAGAATACAGGGCGGCGTAGATACTTTCCGAAATCTGGCTAACTAAAAGAAATCGAAAGAGTTGTATATTTGCTTTATCAAATCACAAAACAATGAAACAGATAGTATTAACAATCTTTAGTTTATTGATTATGAATACAATATCAGCACAAAACAAGACGCTCGTGGCATATTTTTCGGCAACAGGCACTACCAAGAATGTGGCCACCGAACTGGCAACGGTTGCCAATGCCGACCTTCACGAGATTAAGCCTGCTCAAATCTACACCAAAGCCGACCTTGACTGGCACAACAAGCAATCGCGCTCGTCGGTGGAGATGGCCGACAAAAGTTCGCGTCCAGCCATCACCGACAAACTCGCCAATATGTCTGATTATCAGACAGTTTATGTCGGATTTCCAATTTGGTGGGACACAGCACCCACAATTGTCAACACATTTTTTGAAAGTTACGACTTCAAGGGCAAAACCGTTTACTTGTTTGCGACAAGCGGTGGAAGCAGTATCAATAAAGCAGTGAGCGACTTGAAGGCGACGTATCCCGAAATCAATATCAAAAGTGGCCGTCTGCTCAACGTTGCAGATAAAAAAGTGTTGCAGGAATTTGTTGGGAAACAATAATTAGTCTGTATCACACAAAATAAAATGTTTCAATCGGCAAAATGCTTTCGCTGAAGGTTTTTTGCCGATTTTTTTTGTCTTATCCCAAATTCGGGGTGATTCTTTTCAAAATCAGTTAATCGCCAACAGACAAAAAATAAAATCATAACCTCCACTTCCAAATTTTTCAAAAATTTCTATCTTTGTGCTGTCATATCTGCAACAAGCACGCATGACAATAAATTAAGAGCCGTTTTTACAATGTTTGACCATACAAGCAATGACATTACCGCTGAGCTTGCAAAACTGCACATATTGCAAGGTGCGGACTTTATACGACAACTCAAAAACATCACTCAAATGGGAGTGTTTCAATTAGTAGAGGAAGAGACAAACATATACACCGCTGGCAGCGAATTTTCCGCCGACTACGACAATCTGCTCTGTGTTGCACAAAAGGCGGTGGAATATGGTTTTACTGTTTACATTCTTCCCAATCCGAATGAAATACGTACCGCCGATTTTATTTTTGAACGAAAAGGAGTTTACAAAATGTTCGATTTAAAAACTATCAGTGGAAAATCCTCTGTCGGCAACCGTTTGTTAGAACCCATCGGGCAAACCAACAGAGTTCTGTTAAATATTGTTGTCGGCGTAAACCCTATGAAGTTGGCGAGATGTGTAAAAACATACTTTGAACATAATCCGAATGCTGTTGAAGTTATGATATTCAAAGGGAAGAAAAGCATTTCCGTTATAAGAAATGACACAACCCACCAACATTTTTTCAAAATTTTTGTTGCAAAATACGTAAAATAAAAAAGCCACCAAAGTGGCTCTTTTATTTTGGGCAGTATCGATAAAGCCTTACCCTTCCTCGGGAAACTTACCCGGATAGTTAAATTGTCATTTAACAAGGCAAATATACATCGTTTTGCAGATAAATGCAATTTTTTTCGAATTTTCATTCGTTTCATTATTTCACTACAACCTTTTTCACTTGCGTTCCACAATGCACAAAATACGTACCCGATGGCAAAGAAGCGTTATTTTGCACCTTTTGCCCTGCCACATTGTATATTGCATATTCCTCACAACTGCATTCTATTTTTCCATTTACTACACGGATCTGAATTTCATCAGAAGAAACAGCGTCTATGGCACTGCCACCGCCATTTACTATAAATTCTTGGCTCTGCACCGTTTCAAATACTTCATCATCCTCTGGCACAACTTTTATTACATAATTTGCTTCTATGCTTTTCGGTAATGTTATTGAAAACGCTTCTCCCGATTTTATTTCCACATTATCTTGCACCACAATGCTTGTTCCGTTTACTTGTTCTATGACTACTTTTGCAGTATAGTTTTGATTGTCTGCATTGTTTATGGTGCATTGTATTGTGCCGTTTTCTTGCTTTTCAAAATATGAATCTAAAGTACGTACTTTGTGTATACCCTTATAAATACTTAGATTGTAATAATACCTACAAGTATATACAACATTAGGATTATCACTTTTATTTATATATAAATGATTTTGCATGGTAAAAGGGACATTATTCCACGACAAGCCACCATCTTCACTATACATTGCTGTCTCAACTGGATATGCCGAATTTTCGGAAAGTAAAGGCAACAATAGTTTCCCATTTCCATAGTCAAGTATTCTACTACTAAAACTGTTTCCCTCTTTATAATTTTGAGGAGTGTTTTGTGGAGTAGAAACAACCGTAAAGTGTATATCCGTATCACAAGTATAGATATATCCTTCCCACCAATCCCACAATATCCATTTGTCATTTATATAGTCAATATATATTTGGGGATTACCATTCCCTAATATTTCCTCATATACAATAGAACAATTTAATGTATATTTTTCTTGATTGAGTTCTGCCGCAAATATTACTTTTGAATTATCACTTCTGAATAACCCTATATGTTCGTTTGCGAAACACCCATTCAACGTACCTCCGAAATCCCAAAAGTCATCTCCATCAATATAGATTTCTTTCCAAGAATCTCCACCGTCCTGTGTTTGAAAAAGTCTATAATCATCATAGATATAACCAAATTTCTCCGAGAAAAACTGCATACGTTTGTTACCTATCGCCCCCGACCAATACTGATATTTTCCTATCCACGTATCTCCTCCATCTTGAGAAATGAATAAACTATCCGCACTTGACATATAAATAACATCATTTGGGAAAAACTGCATAGAGTATAATTTCGTATTGAAATCTTTATATGTCCACG
>Ga0265298_10006266_pt1 | contig 14734 bp, 11 predicted proteins | sample AusTroGonzalo_MG_3_FD_193486 | JGI IMG/M metagenome (GOLD analysis project Ga0265298, IMG submission 193486) | Bovine rumen microbial communities from tropical cattle in Woodstock, Queensland, Australia - Gonzalo_01 | ecosystem: Host-associated > Mammals > Digestive system > Stomach > Rumen ... | reverse complement strand
GGCACGGATATTACGTCCCTCACGACCGATGATACGACCCTTGACTTCGTCATTCTCGATATGGAAGACAGAGACAGTTGACTCAGCAGCGGTTTCAGAAGCCACACGCTGGATGGTCTGGATAATGATTTTCTTCGCCTCTTTATTAGCCTCCAGACGCGCATTGTCCATGATCTCGTTGATGTAAGACATAGCCGCCGTCTTGGCCTCATCCTTGAGGGCCTCGACGAGTTGTTTCTTCGCTTCTTCAGCCGACATACCGGAGAGTTGCTCCAGTTGTTTCTCGGCCTGCTGATGCATTTTCTCCACCTCTTGCTGCTTGTAATCGAGCGCCTGTTGACGCTGCTCAATCGCTTGCGTTTTTTGGTTCACTTCGTTGAGACTACGCTGGATATCACCTTGGCGTTGGTTGAGTTGTTGCTCACGCTGATTGAGACGTTGCTCTTGCTGCTGCAAGCGCTTGTCTTGCTCACGCACACTATTGTCGTGCTCCAACTTCAGGGCGATAAATTTCTCTTTAGCCTCAACAATCTTGTTCTTCTTCAGCATCTCCCCCTCTTCTTCCGCTTTCTTAAGCAAGTTAGCGGCAGCAATGCGGGAAATGAGATAGTAGATACCGGCTCCTAACAGGAGACCGCCTACTCCACAAATAATCAGTAAGATTGCTGTGTTCATTGATTCAATTTTTCAGTTATTAATTCAGTTAGTTTTTTTAACTCTTTCTCTACGGGTACCAGCGATTTCTCGCGGGCATCCGATTGCAAAGCCACCGCTACTTCGAGCGCCGTATACATCCATAGTTGTTCCGCCGAAGCGTTGGGACGCAACTTGAGGTAATACTGATAGCGCCTATTGAGCAGTTCCGCCGCCTTGCGGTAGTTGGGTTCTTGCTCACGCGGCACATCCAGCCCCACCGTATGGGCGTCCAGATGGAGGTTGATATGTTGCTTATCCTCGAAGGGCATTGATAGCTCTGTCCACTTGCGCTATAAGCGCATTAATTCGTTTGGTAGCTTCTTCGCTGGTCTCCGCCGCTGTGAGAGCATTGGCCGTCGCCAAACGGCGGTTCTGCTGCTGCAGTTGCTGCAACTCACTATGCGTGCGAATCAATTCCTGACGCTGACGCTCGACATCTTCGCGCAAGGCCGCATTCTCTTGCTGTAACGCCGCATAGCGCTCCAGCAACACATGCACATTTTGCGAAAGATCATCCAGAGCCTGCATCTTAGAAACTATAGCCTACACCGATACCGATGACTCCTTTGAACTGCACGCGCTCCGCCATTACACCTTCCTTATTGGCAATCAGTGTACCCGGGTAGTACTTGAGGCTCGTTTGGAGCGTCACTTGCAGACATTTGAGGAACTGATAACTCATCGCTACATCCCAGTCTACATCGAACATACCGATGAAACGGTTCTTATTCGAGTACGTGAAATAGCGTTCCTCTGCCGGAAGGGCATCCCAACCGGCTTCTCCAGCTTCATGGGTAGCTATCCAAGCATCCTTCAGATTGAAACCCTTACCTTGATACGGAGTAAAGAGAGCAAGCGTGGTGCTCAGTTTGAAATCCTTGTACGCATAAGCGATCGAACCCTTGAGGCTGAAACCGAACTCCGCGCGATAGTTACGGAATTGCTCATCGGCATTAGCATTGAAATAAGTTGTACCGACGGTACGTTGCAATTCGCTACGCACATCGGCATGTGACTCCATCAACCGCTGATATTCCGCATTCCAAGCGTCCTCTGTACGCGGCTCCTCCGGTGTACTTCCAGCTAACCATTGCTCTTTCGTATATTTCTCGTTCAAGCGGTTGCTGATATAAGCCGTCGAGATACGACCGGCTATCGGAGAGATATACAGGGAGAAGTCAGCACCTTTGTAGCTGCACTTATAGTCAATACCGATGGAGATATCAGTATACGACGGAGCAAGCCATTTGGAGATGATCGGGTTATAACCCGTAACATAGTTACGACCCGGCGCATACTGGCTCTGAAAACTACCCAGCACAGTCAGATACCAGTTCTTCTTAAACTCCCAACCGAACTTGGTAGCGAGTTTGATATTATCGCTGGATTTCTGGAAAGCATCTTCGTTCTGGTCAATCCAAGTCAAACCGAAATCGGTATCAAAATTGGTCTCCCATGCCAAGGCATTCTTATGATAGAGCAAGTGCAATTTCGCATAAGCGATACCGTTAACATTGTTCTTACCACCGGCAGCCCAGTTAACCAAACCCGTTGCCGCAGCGTTCAGGCCGATCGTACCGTCAAATTTCCATGCTTTCTCGCCTTCTTCCAAACTCTGCAGACCCGCACCCGCTTTGGCAGCCGCTTCTGCATTACCCGTTACAACCGCCTTGTCCACCTCCTGGGCAGTCATTGTCATCGCCGCCAACAGGCAGAACGACAAAGATAAAATTGATTTTCTCATACTATTCCTCATTGTTTGTTACACGAATTTTAATCGGTTTCTCAAAAAACCGCACAAAGGTACAAAAAAAATCTCATATACGCAAATAAAATAGGTACGCGCGTGACTTTTTTTGTCAAATGTGTCAATTTTTCCACATTTTTTTCAAATATATGCACACGTATGTGCGAAAAAAGCAGTAATTTTGCAGCGTGAATTAATATCCCCTATTGCGGGCATTAGGGAAAGATCAGGAGTACCTTGAGACTACATCGAGGGAATATCGTATCCCACCACACCTTATATATACTATGTATATATCCCGTGATTTTGAAAGAATAATAAAAACACAAAAATATGAAAAGCATTGTAAAAAAGATTTTATTCCTTACGGCAGTGTGTTTATCTACGAGCATTGCTTGGGGTGCCAGCATTTACAAAACCGATTTAGTAGCAAGTCCTACCGGCGCTACGGCTCAAGGAGACAAGGGTGAATTCACCAGTGCTCCATCATGGGCCTCCGGATATACCAAATGCTACCACACCACAGGTTCGGCAGGAGCAGTGACGATCACTTTTACAAGTCCCATCAATCTTTCCGGATACACCAACTGCAAATTCACGTTGGTATGGGGTGCAGAATCCAATCGTCCTGTAAATTTGAGTATTAACGGTGGTGCAGCAACAGAGATTGACAAAGTAGCCAGTACTCCCGAAAGAAGTGTAGTTCGCACTATCACTACAGACTTATCTGTAGCCTCTATCAGTTCTATCAAAATAGCCGGTAGTGGTGGTGGAAACTCATATTATATGCAATTTGAGATTACCGGAGAAGGTGGTGGTTCAGGCGGAGACGAACCCGGTGGAGGCGATGAGCCTGGCGGTGGTGATGAACCTGGCGGTGGTGATGAACCTGGCGGTGGTGATGAACCTGGCGGAGGCGATGAACCCGGCGGTGGTGACGAACCCGGTGGAGGCGATGAACCTGGCGGTGGTGACGAACCCGGTGGAGGCGACGAACCGGTTGGCGAAGAGTGTGCAGCATTACTTCCTGCAGCAACAGGAGACACTCCCGCGAAAGGTGCAGAAGTAGCGCTCAAAGAAGAGAGTTACGGAGGAAAAATCATCTTTGCAGATGCAAAAGATGATAATTACGAAGCATCTTTCATATACACGGATTACGGTTTGCAAATGAGTAAGGGAGGCAAAGACTCCGTCCGTGTCGTTTTAGAGAGTATTTTGCAGGCGGGTTCTGTCATCAAACTGGATATTTATCAATCCACCATTTCCGACACTAAAGTTCGTGGCTTCATTCTACAAAATACAGCTAAGAAGACTGTTCTTACTGCTACTTGGCAGCCCACAGAGGAAGATAAAGAAAGAACATTTACATATACTGTCACTGCTAGCGATGGTATTGACGGAACGTCTTCATTTATCATCCAACGTAGCAACACTGCCGTTTTGAAAGCAGTATATGTTTCCAATTGTAGCACTCCTCCGGAGCCGGAGAAATCACATGACGCGACCTTGAAGAGTCTGGTATATGGTAGCGATAATACTTCGGTACCGGGCTTTAAGGCAAATCAGTTGAATTACGAAGTAGAGTTACCTGTCGATTATGTAGGCGGTGCGCCTTCGGTACAAGCAGAAGTGAACGATGAGGGAAAAGCACATGCGGACGTTACGCAAGCTACTACCCTGCCCGGCACGGCAACGATTGACGTAACGGCTGAAGACGGAGAAACAAAACTGCAATATACCGTAACATTCACCAAAGAGAGCGCTGATCCGAAAGTACAAACTGCAACTTGGGATAATATCAAAGGAACGGCTAGTATTGATCAAGTTAACAAGACCATTACAGGTCAAGTGGAGAACAGCAGTAGCCTCACGCTCGAACCGCAATTCACAGGTAAGTATCTCGACTCATGGGTTCCCGCCGGAGCACAAGATTTCAGTGCAGGTCCGATCGAATACACGTTCTCTGCTGCAACGGGTGAAGAAACGAAGTACACCATAACTATCACAGAAGCGCCGGCAGCATCGTCGGATGCCACACTGAGCAGTTTGAAATACAACGGCACCAGTGTACCCGATTTCGCTCCCAACACCTTGGTTTACAACATCGAGTTGCCGAAAGGAACAACCACTCCGCCTACTATAACCGCAGAGAAAAACGACGCCAAAGCGCAAGCTCCGGATATTACCCAAGCACCTACTCTGCCCGGTACGGCGAAGGTTGTTGTGATCGCTGAAGATGGTACCACCTCTCTTACCTACACAATCAATTTCACCGTAGAAGTGCCGCAAAGCGGTTTGAAAACGCACGAACCCGGAAAATACGAAGCCACCAAAGCTGACGGTGGATATAACACAGCGCTGACCGTTATTGGAGGCCGCGAATATGAGGTATATTACACCGAGCGTACTGCAGATGGGAACTTTCCTACATTCTCCACTACGCTTGCCGATGAAGGAAAAGCGACCGGTATCAGCGATTCTTCCTCCGAGACCAAAAACGAAGGACGAGAAGGCGACAAATGGTTTGAAGGAACGATTACCAGCCATTCGGAATGTAAGAATGCTACTTCGGAAGATGAGTTTGCTTTTGAGACCAAGAAGATTCGCGAGCACCGACTGGGGGCATCGGATACCTATCAATTCAAAGTACAAGGGTTTGACCAATTCTCACTTTGGGGTATGGATAAAAAATTGGATCCCAAAAACGGAGACCAAGTATTTGTCGTTAAAGTGGATGGAATAGTACAGCCTATTGATGCGTCCCTATACGATACCAAAAAGTATACTGTTCGCCGCTTCAACCTCACCCCGGGCGAGCATCTTATTGAGATATCTACCACTTGTACCGAAAAGAATACCTGTTACATGGGTGGTGTCTCCCTTCGCGTAGCTCAAGTGCCGCGTGTAATGTATTTGGACGGCAATGACTCGTCACAGGTAGTGAAAGCAGGTAGAGAATTGGACCCGATTTACTATTATACTAAGTATAATTCATTCGGCGAGACTCGCTTGATTTGGGAGGATGATAAAGAGGCTACAGGTGTAGGATTGAGCGTCTATAGTAAAGACGAAGTCGGAGACACTTTGGTGCTGTCCGGTACTCCTGTTTGTCCTGCCGGCGAATATAATTACCGCGTGGAGAGTTATACGGAAGGCGGAGTGATGACCAAAAGTATCAGCGGTAAATTCAGCGTGATCTATGAAATCAGTTTCAATAACGAAGAAGATACGATTGCCGAGGCCTACCAAGGGGAAGAAATGGACTATCCGATCGTCTTCAATTACTATGCGCAGAGCATCGATGATATCAGTTTGGAATGGGACGGTGACGCGCCTGATGGCATCATAGCTACGGGGTCCAACGGACGCTATACCATCACCGGCACGCCCACCACGCTCGGTACGTACAAGTACACCATCAGCGTAGAAGGAGGAAACAGTCTGCAGGGTCAGCTCAGTGTGATTGAACTGAATCTGGGCGAACATCCGATCTTGTACTTGCAAAACAGACGCTACGGATATAAGGACGATGGTATCTATTACTACCTCAAAGAGCAAAGAGGTTATAATCTCGTACAACGTGTGACCAAAGACGGTTTGCGTCCTGCGACACAGTACGAGCAGTATGACTGGATCCTTATCTCCGAAGATGTAAACGCGGATAACGGTGAGGTACTGGCTGTGGACAGTGGAAAAGCGTACCGTCCTGTGCTCAATATGAAATCGTTCTCGTACGCTCCGAATCGTTTGAATTGGGGTAAACCGGATAACGGTAGTATCACCGAAGAGGGACGCTTCATCACCGTGACTCGCGGCGATCATCCTATCTTCAAGAACTGGAAACATAATGGCGAGAAGATTCAAGTGCTGAATAGGGTTAACCGCAAAGGTCTGATGCCGATAGAGGTGAATTATAACGGTACCCTCTGTTTGGCTACGGCGCTTACACGCGACACCAATTACTACCAAGATGGTGATCCGGCTACGTTCCTGCATGAGATACCGGCAAGTATGCACAACGGATACAAATATATTTGTATGCCTATCGCGCTGAACAGCAGTAATGAGTTGACGCAAGAAGGTAAGCAACTGCTGGAGAAAGTAATTGCCTATCTGCAGAACGATGAAGCAACAGTTGAGCCGACCGAGTTGGAAATCAAGTCCTTCTTGATTGATACGATAGCGGGTGTGATCGATAATATAAACAACACGATAACCTTTGAAATCAACCGCTCGCTATTCCCGGGAGATATTGAGGAATACCTGTCAGCCGTTGTGCCGACGGTAACTCTCGCTGACCCGGAGAACTCCTACCTCATTCCGGATCCCAACGAACCTATCGACATGAATTGGACGAAATGGATCCCGCTTACAGTCACCGTCACGGACCACGTCAGTCAACGTGTATATACGATCACTATCAATCTATGGTCATTGGAAGGCATAGAGGAGGTTTACACCTCCGGTGATTGGGTCAATGTATTCGATATATACGGTCGTAAAATTGCTACCACGAACGAAGATATCTATTCGATGGCCCTGCCGCACGGCATGTATATCGTGGTAACAGAGAACGGTCAAACCCTCAAAATCATGCGTTGATGCGAACGGAGAAAGAATTAGAAGGTGTGACCCTGCTGGGTAACCAAGGCGTGCAGTACAGCGATCAGTATAACCCTGGAGTATTGGAGACATTTGAGAACAAGCACCCGGAGAATGAGTATCTGGTGACTTTCAACTGCCCGGAGTTCACTACCCTATGCCCCAAAACCGGACAGCCCGATTTCGGACATATTTATATCAGTTATATACCTCGTGAACGGATGGTGGAGAGTAAGAGCCTCAAGCTCTACCTCTTCTCTTTCCGGAATCACGGAGACTTCCATGAGGACTGCGTGAATATTATCATGAAGGACCTGGTCAAACTGATGGACCCCAAATACTTGGAGGTCACCGGTTGGTTCATGCCCCGCGGCGGAATCAGTATCTACCCCTTCGCCAACTACGCAGATAAGGAGCACGAAGAACTCAAAAAGCAACGTTTACTAGCGCAATTCAGCAAGGTGTATGAAAGATAGTCTGATTGTACTCTCCGGCGGACTGGACTCGACGACGATGCTGTATGAGTATGAGTACCGTATCGGTATGGCGCTGTCTTTCCATTACGGTTCGAACCATAACGACCGCGAGTTGGAATTTGCCAAACTACATTGCGAGCGACTCGGGATACCCCATATGGTCATTCGGTTGCCGTTCATCAAGCAGTTTTTTAAGTCCTCTTTGTTGGAAGGAGCAGATGCTATTCCCGAAGGGAATTACGACGATACGAATATGAAATCGACCGTGGTACCGTTCCGCAACGGGATTATGCTTTCTATCGCAGCGGGTATCGCAGAGAACAATAAATTCCAATACGTCATGCTGGCTAATCATGCCGGTGACCATACAATCTATCCTGACTGTCGACCGGAATTCGTGGAAGCGATGAATAACGCAATCCATTTCGGCACATGGAACGGCGTGCAATTACTCACGCCTTATACCCATCTCACTAAGGCTGAGATAGCGGCCAAAGGCAAAGAACTGAATCTGGACTACGCCGAGACCTGGAGCTGCTACAAAGGCGGAGAGCATCATTGCGGTGTGTGCGGTACGTGTCGTGAACGCAAAGAGGCCCTGGCTCAAGCAGGCATAGAAGATCATACTATTTACGAGAATTAACATGTATTACGTAGAAAAAAGAATAGAGATTTCAGCGGCGCATAACTTAATGCTCTCTTACGAGAGCAAATGCGAGAATCTGCATGGTCATAATTGGATCATCGTGGTATATTGCAAGGCAAAAGAGTTGAATGCCGATGGCATGGTGACTGACTTCACACACATCAAAAAAGTGGTCAAAGATACCTTCGACCACAAATATATCAATGAGATTTTAGATGTCAATCCGTCGGCGGAGAATATCGCCAAATGGATCTGCGACCATGTGGAAAACTGCTATAAAGTGAGCGTGCAGGAGAGCGAAGGTAACACGGCTATCTACGAACGCGATTAACGAAGTCCCACTATCTTGTGCAACTGCACACTCAGGCGCCAGAAGGGGTGCGCCAAGATATACCGCACCGTCTCATCCAAATTATCATTGGCGTCATCTTCCCATTCGTCGATACCGCTCGTCATGAGCCATTCGCCGGTATAACGCAAAGGCTGCAACATCCAATGTTCAGCCTTTAATTGTGTGCGCCACACTTCCGGATCGTACGTGCCGGTAAAGACCACTTTCACTTCGTTCACCTGCTGGAGCGCCAACTTCGTGCCCTCTTTGGGTGAACAGGTGATCCAATCGATGCCATCGGGTAACGCACGCGTACCGTTCGTCTCGATGCAGACATAAAAACCCGCGGCATGAAGGGCGTCAATAAGCGGTTTATCGGCTTGTAAGGCAGGTTCTCCGCCCGTAAGTACACACATCTTACGCCTTACATTCGGGATGTCATAGAGGTCCTGTATCTGAGCGATGATTTCATCCGCACTCATCTCGGTGTAGCCTTCAAACTCAGTGTCGCACCATGGACAGCGAAGGTTACAACCGCTGAAGCGCACAAAGACAGCGGGGATGCCGCTATGCGCACCCTCGCCTTGCAAAGTATAAAATATTTCGTGAACGCGATACACTTATTTCACCGCCTTGAACGACATATCGAGGCTCTTATAACTGTGAGTCAAAGCGCCTACAGAGACAAAGTCCACTCCTTGGAGCGCATAGTCACGAAGCGTATCTATCGTGATACCACCGGAAGACTCAATCTCCATGTGACGACCGGCTTTCATTTGCCAAGCACGGATGATATCGACTGCCTCTTTGGTCTTAGCCGGCGTGAAATTATCCAGCATGATACGGTCAGGGATATTGGTAGCCAACGCCTCGTTGAGCTCATCGAAATTACGCACCTCAATCTCGATTTTCAGGTTCTTACCTTTCTCCTTACAATAGTCGCGAGCACGCGTGAGCGCGTTCGTGATACCACCGGCAAAATCCACATGGTTGTCCTTTAGAAGAATCATATCGAAGAGTCCTATACGATGGTTCATACCACCGCCAAGGGCCACCGCTTCCTTCTCCAGATACCGCAGTCCGGGGGTCGTCTTACGCGTATCCAACACATGGCATCCCGTGTCCGCAATAAGGCTCTGGTACTTATTCGCCGTAGTCGCTACACCCGACATGCGCTGCATGATATTGAGCATCGTGCGCTCGATCTGCAGCAGGCTGAGTTCTTTACCGTACACTTTAAAGGCAATATCGCCCGGTTTGACATGCGCACCGTCCTCTAAGAACTGCTCAAAGCGACACTCGGGATCGAAATAATTGACGATTTCTTTGGCCACCTCCACACCGGCCAATACACCGGTGTCCTTGATGATCAACTGTTGGCAACCCATTTGGGTAGGCGGAATACAACTGAGCGAAGTATGATCACCGTCGCGAATATCCTCTTCAAACCAAATAGCAATAAGCTTACGAAGTTCTTGTTTATCCATAATAAATCGATTTTGCGCTGCAAAATTACTGAAATTTTTGCACATATGCAAATTTTTAAAGGATTTTTTTGTATATTCCAAAAAAATGTAGTACCTTTGTGCCCGATTTTAATTTGGCGTATTGTGCGCGCACGCGTGATACATATGGTAATGGGGATCTTACTACTCTGGTCGGTAGCGGTTAGAGGAGAGGAAATTACGCTCAGCAGGGATAGTATTCCTGCAGATAGTATCATGGTATCGGCGGACAGTATCATGGTATCGGCGGACAGTATCAAAACGGATAGTATCCAAGCGGATAGCATAGCACCATTGGCAAGAGAAGAGAAGAAAGAAGAGTTGACGGCGCCGGTGTATTATCAGTCGAGCGATTCGATGGTGATGTTGCGTAATGGTAATGCGTACTTGCACGGTAAGGGCGAATTGAAATACGAGAAGATGGAGTTAACCAGCGAGTTTATCAAGATGAACCTGGACTCCAGTACTATTTACGCTCGCGGTGTATATGACAGTATCGAATACGAATGGATCGGAAAGCCTGTTTTAAAGGACGATAAAGACGAGTACGAGACCAATGAGGTGACGTATAACATCAAGACCAAAAAGGGATATATCCGGCATGTGGTGACCCAACAGGGCGAGGGATACGTGATAGCGGACAAGACCAAGAAGATGGATAATGACGAGATGATGATGGGCGGCGGGCAATATACGACCTGCGAGGACCATGACCATCCGCATTTCTACTTGAAGATGACCAAAGCAAAGGTTAAACCGGGCGATTATATCGCGACAGGTCCGGCGTATCTGGTAGTAGGCGACGTTCCCCTACCCTTAGCTATCCCGTTCGGTTTCTTCCCGATCACGAAGAAGTACTCTAGTGGTTTGATCATGCCTTCTTACGGCGATGACTATCGAAGAGGTCTGTATTTCACCAACCTTGGATACTACTTCGCCATCAATGACTATTTGGATTTAGAGGTGACGGGTGATGTATATACCAAAGGTACATGGGCTATCCGGGCGCAGTCGAAATACATCTGGCGGTACCATTTCTCGGGTAGTTTGAATATCAGTTACCGAAACGATGTGACGAGTGAGAAAGGTATGCCCGACTACGGTTCCAATCGTAATTTCCAGATTCAATGGAGTCATTCGCAGGACTCCAAGTTCAATCCTTATTGCACTTTCTCGGCGAGCGTCAATTTCTCGACGAGCGGTTACAGCCGCAGTAATATCAATAATTATTACAATGCCGAAGCTTACTCAGAGAACACCAAGAGCAGTACGATCAACTATACCCAACGCTTCCCGGACAGTCCGTGGAGTTTAAGTATGACAGCGGGTATCACGCAGCGTACGCGCGACTCGACGCTGACGCTCACCGCACCGGAGTTGACGGTGAACATGAGTAGTATCTATCCGTTCAAGGAATGGCGCACCAAGTCGCTTAAGCGCAAAGGCAAGATCGCTACCGGTAAGGAGAAATGGTACGAGAAGATCAAGATGAGTTATTCGATGAACGGTCGTGTCGCTACGCGTGGAGATATGCGGGAGAAAGACTACGCCCACACGAGTTTCACGCGCGACTGGCACGTAGGAATGCAGCACTCGATACCCATCAATGCCAGTTTCATGTTGTTCAAGTACTTGAATATAACGCCTAGCATCAATCTTAAAGACCGCATGTATTTCCAGCGCGTTGACCGGTACTGGGACCCACAGGCAGAGCAATTACAAATGGATACGACCACGGGATTCTACAATGTATTCGATTTCAATCTGAGTCTGAGTATGAGTACCACGTTGTACGGTTTCTACACGCCTATCAAACGACTCTTCCCGCATAGCAAGGTGGAGAAATTCCGGCATGTGGTCAAACCGCATATCAGCATGACCTACCACCCGGATTTCGAGAAACCGATGTGGGGGTATTACGGTCGATACACGGATAAGAACGGCGAGGAACAGATCTATAACCGATACGCTACCGGCATGTACGGTAACGCCCCTCGAGGGATGGCGGCGACACTGAGTTTCGGTGTAGCGAACAACCTGGAAGTGAAAGTGGTCAATAAGAACGATACCACGGGTAAAGCACCGTACAAAGTGATCAGTCTGATTGATAACTTCAGCGTGGACGGAGGGTATAACTTCGCACTCGACTCCATGCGGTGGAGCCTCTTCACCGTTAACCTGCGTTTGAAATTTCCGTACCTCAACAACTACAGCGTGAACCTCTCCACCACGCTGGATCCGTACATGTACGAGATCATCAACGGTTACCCGCGTCGAACAAACAAACAATATTGGCATAATCACCGTTTTCCGCATTGGAGTGGTCTGAGATGGAGTTTCAGTTACACCTTCGATAATAACACGATCAAGAAATGGCGGGAAAAACTGATGGGTTTGGATGAACGGATCAAGGCGCGGAAAGAAGAGGAGGAAGATGAAGATCTGAACCTGCAGCAGATAGAACGCAATGAGGACGGTACATACAAGAACACCAAGACCAACAGTACGAAAGAAGAGACGGTGGAAGACGGATATGTGCGGACCGAATTCCCATGGAGTTTCTCTATCAACTACTCCTTGGCATACGGTTCGGGACCTGAGTTCGACTACGCGAAGATGTATTACAAGATGATCTTCACCCATAGTCTGAGCATGAACGGTTCCATCGGTTTAGGTAAGGGTTGGAAAGTGAGCGCCAGCATGAGTTATGACTTTGACTACCACCAAGTGACCAGTTGTACCTTCAATGTCAGTCGTGACCTGCACTGCTGGAGTATGAGTGCCAGCATCAACCCCATCGGACCGTTCAAGAGTTACACCTTCCATATCGGTGTGAACGCGTCCATTCTGTCCGACCTCAAGTATGACAAGAGTAGTACCAGCGCCACCAACGAGACCATACATTGGTGGTGATAAAGTTTAAGGTTGAAAGTTTAAAGTTCAAAAATATGATAGAAAATTTGAAAGTAGTAAAAGCCACGTACGCGTTGTATATCAACGGCGAGGGTGGTAAAGAAGAATTGATGGAGCAAGCCACCGAAGCCGCTCCGTTGGTATGGTGCCAAGGGGAAGGGATGATGCTGCCTGCCTTCGAAGCACAGATGGCCGGAAAAGAAGTCGGTGACAGTTTTGATTTTGTGCTCAAAGCAGCTGACGCCTACGGCGAGTATATCCAAGAAGGGCTGATGGACCTGCCGAAGAAGATGTTCTTCAACGGCGACGGAGAGTTCGACGAGGAGCGCGTCTATGTGGGTGCTATCGTGCCGATGAACACCGTGGACGGTCAGATCGTCAAAGCACAGGTCTGCGAGATCACGGACGACCAGGTCACCATCGACCTCAACCATCCTTACGCCGGTGAGGACCTGCATTTCACAGGCAAGATCCTCGAGATCCGCGATGTGACGGAAGGTGAACTCAAAGCCATTCGTCATAAAGGGTGCGGTGGCTGTCACGGACATTGCGGCCAAGACGGCTGTGAGGAGTGCGAGAAAGGAGGCTGCTGTGGGTAATATTGTGGCTATTGTGGGGAGACCTAATGTAGGCAAATCCACGCTATTTAACCGCTTGACGGGTACCCGTCGGGCGATCGTGATGAATACCGCCGGTACAACGCGTGACCGGCAGTACGGTAAGGCCGAATGGTGCGGTCGCGAGTTCAGCGTAATTGACACCGGAGGATGGGTAGTGAACAGCGATGACACCTTCGAGTCTGAGATCAACCGACAGGTGGACCTCGCTATCCGTGAAGCCGACGTAGTGCTGCTCGTAGTGGACGTCAACCAAGGCGTGACGGAGTTTGATACCGAAGTGGCGCACCTTCTTCGTCAAGCGAAGAAACCCACCATCCTGGCGGTGAACAAAGTAGATACGTTCGAGAACCAGTACGGTGCGGCGGAGTTCTATAAGTTGGGCCTTGGCGAACCCTTCATCGTCTCGGCAGAGAACGGTCTGGGCACCGGTGACCTGCTGGACGAAGTGGTGTCGCGTTTTCGTAAGGAAGATGACTCCGATGAAGAGTTAGACGACCTGCCGCGTTTTGCGATAGTGGGTAGGCCTAATGCCGGTAAATCATCCATCCTCAATGCCTTCATCGGCGAGGAACGCACCATCGTGACGGATATACCGGGCACCACGCGCGACAGTATCTACACCCGCTATAACAAGTTCGGTAAGGACTTCTACCTCGTTGATACAGCGGGTATTCGCAAGAAAGCGAAAGTGACCGAAGACCAGGAGTACTACTCTGTAGTACGTTCCATCCGGGCCATCGAGAACAGTGACGTCTGTATCCTCATGATCGATGCTACGCGCGGTATCGAGGCGCAAGACCTGAATATCTACTCGCTGATTCAAAAGAACAAGAAAGGACTCGTCGTTTGTATCAATAAATGGGACCTGATAGAGAGCAAAACGAACGCGGATATCAAGGCGTACGAAGCTGCTATCCGTGAACGTATCGCACCCTTCACGGACTTCCCCATCATCTTCACTTCGGCGCTTACCAAACAGCGTATCTTTAAAGTGGTGGAGACAGCGATCCATGTATACGAGAACAAGAATAAGAAAGTTCCAACCGCGCAGTTGAACGAGAAATTCCTGCCACTGATTGAGAACTATCCCCCACCCGCTTGGAAAGGCAAGTATATCAAGATCAAGTACTGTACCCAGTTACCCAACACGCAGATACCTACTTTCGTCTTCTTCGCGAACCTACCGCAGTACGTCAAA
>Ga0265298_10006265_pt1 | contig 14735 bp, 9 predicted proteins | sample AusTroGonzalo_MG_3_FD_193486 | JGI IMG/M metagenome (GOLD analysis project Ga0265298, IMG submission 193486) | Bovine rumen microbial communities from tropical cattle in Woodstock, Queensland, Australia - Gonzalo_01 | ecosystem: Host-associated > Mammals > Digestive system > Stomach > Rumen ... | reverse complement strand
CTCGTGTCAACTCCCTTATGGACATGCACGGCAAGCAGGCGCATGTTTTCGAACCCTCGGAGCGCAAGTGTTCGCCGAGCACGCTCTCGTCGAAACTCGCCGAGTGGCTTGCGGCCCTTCCCCGACCCCTTGGCGTCCTCGGTGCAAACGACCAGATCGCCCACCAAATCATACGGGCATGCCATCTAATCCACCTGCAAGTCCCGGAAGACGTTGCCGTTGTGGGGATCGACAACGACGAGGAGCTTTGCGAAAGCGCGCGTCCTTCCATATCCAGCGTAGACGTCGGATTTGCCGCGTCCGGCCGGATTGCCGCCGAAGTCCTTGACAGACTGATGTCCTCGCCAGACATCGCCCCGCTTCATATCATGTTCCCGCCGCTGTGCCTGGTGAGGCGCAAATCGACAAGGCGTCTCAGGAAACACGACAAGGACGTCTCAAAGGCCGTGGAACGAATTCGGCGAGAAGCCTGCAACGGCCTTTCCGCTCGGAACGTGACCGAGGATTTCGACTGCTCTCGCCGCATGGCGGAAATCCGCTTTCGGAACATCGTCGGACACTCCATCCTACAGGAGATACGCCAAGTGCGTTTAGAGACTGCCAAGCGCCTGCTGCGCAATCCTGGACTGGGGATGGACTATATCGCCAACAGCTGCGGCTACAGCTCACCTTCGACGTTTTCCATCTTCTTCCGCGAGGAAACCGGGCAATCCCCGTCGTCCTGGCGCGATTCAGTCTGCACATAACCCGCCGCGGCAAATCTGCCGCGGTCACGCCCGGAACCCGATCGTCCTGCGGTTCTCCGGCAGCGGTGGCAGCAAGCGAAGAGCATACGATTTCATGCTGAAGAAACGTCAGATTTCAGACAATCGCTATTTCTTCCATCGAAGAGAATTCTATATGCCAAGCAACCTACGGCCAGGCACAATTGCCGAAAAGAAACCACTCCCCTCAACAACCGGGTCAAGATGTCCATCGTACACCAATACAGGCCGCTTGCTCATTCCGCTTCTGAGGGGAAGCCGCCGCATTCTCTCTTGTACTTCATCTTCAATTTCTGGACCAATCTCATTGCAACGCTTGACTTCAACGACATACGCGGTTCGCGGAGTCTGGACCAGAAGGTCAATCTGGCAACCTGCCGCCCCGCCATTCCGGCTCTTGCGCACATTTCTGTACGGTGCCGCCGACTCGACAGTGGAATTTCCGATCCCAAGGAAGCGAACTACTTCCATCGCATTGTTGACGATCAGGTTCTCGAACTGAAGCCCCATCACCGAATTCCAGGACGGCAGCGCGGAGAGCGAGGCGAAACGATATGATCCGCGCTTGATCATTTCCTTTCGCGGCTCTATGTATTTCAGGTAGAATCGCGTATAGTTGTCGCGCAGACGATACCTGGACACGCGAGACTCTTTGCCCGTTTCCGGATTTATCCCTGAATCGGAATCGATAAATCCCCCTTCCTCTAGTTCCCGAAGCCGATCGCTCAGCGCTCCGTTCCTGTCGATGTCAAGCCGTTCGGCAATGTTGGCTCCGCTCATCGGTCCGTCCGCCAGCAATTCAAGAGTCCGCCGCCTTGTCGTCGTGTCGCCACCGAACATCGAGTTGAAAATCGCGTCGAAGTCCTTGAACAGCTCGCCTTCCTTTCTGAAGCAAAGCCGCCTTATGTTCTCTTCCGCAGACAGTCCGGGATCTACTTCCTCAAGATATCTCGGAACACCGCCAGTAACGGACAGCACATCGAATATCTCACGTGGATTCAAATCGGGCGCACCCGGCTTCCAGAATTCCGCACATTCGGCAAGTGTCAACTCCGTAAGAACATAGTCACGGGAGAATCTTCCAGTAAACCCAGTATTGCCAAGAATGTTTTTCTTTATCCATGCGGACACGGACCCGCATACCACAAGGACCAGTTTTTCGTGACGGTGAAAAAATGTTTCCCAGGCATTTCGAAGAACTGCCGGGAAGGTGGGATCATACCCGCCCATCCAGGAAATTTCGTCTAAAAGAATGACGGTCTTTTTCGTGTCGTCAATCGCCCGGTCAAGCCAGAAAAAGGCATCTTTCCAGTTGGGAAGCGAAAGGATCGGCGAATTGGTGTACCGCGCAAGTGTCGCCGCAAACTCCTTGAGCTGATCATCGTTCGTAACGGCATGCTCCTGATCTGGCGCAAGCCCCTCGAATTCCATATAGACGTCAGCCGTGCGTTTCGCGAACTCCCTGAAAAGCGTTGACTTGCCAATTCGCCTGCGTCCCCTGCATGCGACAATCGACGAAGCCCTCTTTCGCCACAACGACGAAAGATCGTCAAGATACTCTTTTCTTCCAATAAACATAGTTAATCCTCTTGAATACGAGAGAATGATACCATAATGCGCCGCCGAATGCAAGCGCGAAACTTAACAATGTCAAATTTCGCGCTAATCCAAACAGCGGTCTAAAAGCGCGAAAATCAACAATGTCAAATTTCGCGCTACCACTAGCATGACATTAGTTTGAATCGACGCGCCTCGAATTTCGCCGTTGCTATTGCGCAATCGCCTTGCCGCGCGTCGATTCGCGGACGACGAGGCGGGCGGGGAGGAGGATTTCGCGCGGCTGGACCGACGGACGGCGCATGCGTTCGAGTAGCGCGGAGAACGCGGCATCGGCAATGCCTTCGCACGGCTGGCGGACGGTCGTGAGCTGCGGCGTCATAATGGACGCAATCTGCACGTCGTCAAATCCCGCGAGCATGACATCCTCGGGAACGCGCTTTCCGAGGCGCGCAATGGTCTGGCGAAGGTGGGCAACCGTCTTGTCGTTGCCGCAGACCATCGCATCTGGCTTCTCCTTTGCGAGAAACTTCCTTATCGCGGTCGATTCGTCTGGTTCAGCCCTCAGGATGCAGGTCTTGACGCCCCGCTTCTCTCCGGCAGCAGACATGACGCCGCTGCAGCGCAGCCGGACGCTCGCCGCACAACGGTTGTGCATTAGGAAGCATATCCGCCTGGCACCGGCATCCACGAGGTGTCTTCCAAGGAGCCGACCAGCCTCGAAGTTGTTTATTCCAACAAGGTCATAGCCGCTCCGCTCGGGAGGTGGCACGATGTCGTTGTCGATGAGTACGACGGGGATCTTCGCCCTGTCGAAAATGGAAACTATCTCGCCGTTGACCGTCTGCATGTCGTCAAGGAGAGCCGCCGGCTGGAGTATGACGCCGGAAACTCGCTTCGCCACGAAATCCTCCGCCAGAGCCTTCGCCTGTTCTGCGCGGCGGACTGGATCTTCGGAGTATGCATCGCCGAAGAGAAGTCCGTAGCCGTCTTCCTGGCAGCGGCGGGATATCGCGCCCATGACGGGCAGGAAGAACTCGGAATACGCGACGCCGGGAAGTATCATCCCAATTGACCGATTCGCGGGGAAGGTCCCCTTGCCACGAAGCGACTTGGCGAAGCCGCAGCGCTCGAGCTCCTTGAGGGCGGAGACGGCGGTCGCCCTTGCGACGCCGAAGCGCCGCATCAGCGCGGGCGCGCTCGGAAGGCTCGCATTGCCGGCATACTTGCCCGCGATGATGTCGGCCTTCAGCACGTCGAATATTTCCATGAACTTGTTTTCGCCCATACGCCCCTCATTCCACTTGAAGTGACCGTTGACAATTATACCACACTTCGCCCGCGCAAACCCAGCGCCCGTCGTTGTCTCGCGTCACACGCACAAGACAAGCTCCGTCCCGACGGTGGCCTTGACTTGGCACTCGTCCGCAAGAAGCAGCCTGTCGCCCTTTCTTACGGCAAGGCCGTTCACCTCGCCCCCTGTCCCCGTGACTACGGCGACACCGGCAGACCTGGGCATCTCTACATTCCCACCTCCGGCGACACGCCACATCGAGAACTTGTCCGTCAGACCCGGGCCGCAGACGCAGTCGCGCAGACTGTTTGCGGGACTCACATACTTTGTGCACAACTCTTCAAAGGAACATCCACCGTATTCATACACATCGAACATCTTCTCCCATCCGACTCCGCCGTGCATCTTCGCGTCTGGTATGCGGCGGCCGGAGGGGGTAAAGCGCTCGGCGACTACCATGAGGTCGCTCGGTTCCTGAAGTTCGACCATGAAGCACCCGCCGCCTATGGCATGAGGGACGCCGCCATCGACAAAGACGAAGTCGCCCGCCTTCACGGGAATTCTATGGAGCAAGTCAAGAAGACCTTCCTGCGCCTCGAACGCTTCGCGCCACATCTGCCGCGTCACGCCTGGCTTGAAGCCGAGGTAGACACATGCGTCGGGCGCGGTGCCGGGAAGAAAATACCAACACTCAGTCTTGCCAACGCTGGAGTTGAAAAGCCGCTTCGCGCACGGCACTGTCGGATGCGCCTGAATGACAAGTCGCTCGTCCGAGTCTAGGAGCTTGACGAGAATCGGGAGCGACCCCACGACATCCTTCACAAGCCGTCCGTCTTCAAGCCGGCCAAGACCTTCGCCCGCGATTTCAGCCGAGCCGTTGAACGCCTGAATCGTGGAGGCGATCCAGTCCTCAGGGCGCGGCACTCCGTCCGACACATCAGCAAACACGCCGCAGAACGCATCTATGCGTCCGCCGCCGAGATATGTCCGCCTCACGCGGTTTGGATGGAGCTTCGCTATCATTAATGTCCTGTCATTTGCCACTAATTATAGCAAAACAACAGGACAACAGCTAAGTTATCTAGACAACTTTATACTGCAAAGCCGACGCATAACATCGTCCATGGGAAGTCGAGTGTCGGTCGTGCTTGAAAGTTAACGCAGCTCGAACGCGTACTTGAGGTCCTTGCCGACCTGCAGGCGGTACGGCTCCCACGGCACTCCGCCGGTGCCCCACGTCATCTCGCCGGCGAGGCCGGACTGCCCGAAGTCGATGTCGAGCGTGCGGGCGTTGCCGGGCTTGAAGTAGTGCGGATTCCACCCGTCCGCGAGCTCCTCCGCCGTGCAGGGCTGCAGGCTGAAGTCGAACTTCGGACAGCCCTTCACGTGAATCGCCTCGCCGTTCGCCGCCGCGATCTCGAGCTCCCTCGTGTCCATCCGGTTGCCGTTCTCCTGCGGCACCGCGTACGGGAAGAAGAGGTCGTCGGCCGCCGCCGTGTAGCGTCCGTAGAACGCGGACGCCTTGCGGTCCGAATAGCTCTCGTGCGGACCGCGTCCGAACCACGTCACGCGCTCAAACGCGCGCGGCACCTGGCAGGTAAGGCCGAAGCGCGGCGGATCAATAAGGTCCTTGCCCTCCGGACGCAGCTCGAACTCCACGCGGCATGCACCGTCCGCAAAGGCGTACACGAGCCGTCCCGTTGTTTCCTTTACGTCGGGGAACGCGAACGAAACCTCGATCCTGCCATCGCCAACCTTGACGTCCGTCACCTTGCGGTTCGCAGCCGCGCCCTTCCACGCATTTTGCTTGCGCGAGTAACCCGACCCCGATCCGTTGGAGGTCGGCGCACGCCAGAAGCTGGGCTCGAGCGGCGCGGCAAGGCGCTCCTTGCCGCCGACCTTCCAGCTCGTGAGCGCGCCGTTCGCCTTCGAGACAGTCCACTCGGACTTGCCGGAAGTCACCGTCACTGCGCCAGCCGCGTCATTCATTGTGGCGTTTGACAATGCCGCGAGCCTCTGCGGGTCGCGCGAGCCGGACAACGCCACCACCTGGTCGCGCGCCATCTCCCAGCCCTTCTCGCAGAACGGCGTCGCCGCCGCGGTCTTGAACGAGAAGTTCCAGGTGCGGATGCCCGTCCCCTGCTTCATTGGCAGAGGCGCAAGCGTCACGCGCTTGGCCGCCTGCGGCTTGACGTCCAGCTGGCCCAGCGAACCCGAGGCGACGACCTTGCCGTCGTCCTCGCACGTCCAGTCGCAGGAGAGCGCCGAGAGGTTCGCGAAGAACGCGCGGTTGGTGACGTCGAAGACGCCCTTCGCCGCGTCGACCGCGAGCACGTTCACCGTCTGGTAGCAGTACTTGACCTCGGGAAGCTGCGGAGTCGGCAGGCGGTCCGACGTGACGATGCCGTTCGCGGCATTCGGCCAGTAGCGTCCGTCCGCACGCGGCCTGCGGTTCTCGGCCACCTTGATCTCGGCCTTGAGGCCCTGGTCGGCGTACTCCCAGATGAACCCGCCCTGCAGGTTGCGGTAGGTGTTGATCGCGTCCCAGTAGTCCTTCAGGTTGCCGCAGCTGTTGCCCGCGGCGTGCGAGTACTCGCAGATGACGAACGGCTTGTCGGTGTCCTTGCGCTTGCCGTAGTTGACGAGCGACGCCACGCGCGTGTACATCGCGTCCATCATGTCCTTGTAGCCGTTGAACTGGTTCATGATGAGGCGCGTGGAGTCGAGCGAGCGCACGAGGTCCGCAGCCTCGGGGAAGAAGTCGCTCCACGCGACCATGTTCTCGTTGCCGAGCGACCAGATGACGACGGAAGGATGGTTCTTGTCGCGCATCACCATGCCGCGGTCGCGGTCGAGCGCGGCGGCGCGGAAGCGCGGGTCGACGACGGGATTGCGCGCACCGCCCGTCACGCGGGCGAGCGGATTCTGCCGCTTCGTGTGGTTGATCCAGCCGTGGTGGCTGCACCCGTGCGTCTCGAGGTTCGCCTCGTCCACGAGGTAGAGCCCGTATTCGTCCGCAAGGTCGTACCAGCGCGGATCGTTCGCGTAGTGGCTCAGGCGCACGCCGTTGATGTTGTTGCGCTTCATGATCTTCACGTCCTCTACCATGCGCTCGTACGGAACGGCGTAGCCATGGTCGGGATCCATCTCGTGGCGGTTCACGCCCTTGAAGAGGATCGCCTGTCCGTTGAGGAGGATCTGCGAGTCCTTGCGCACGACCTCGCGGAATCCGACGTTCTGCGGCACGGCCTGGAGAAGGCGTCCCGCGACGTCCTTGAGCGAGACAACGAGCCGGTACAGGTTGGGCTCCTCGGCGCTCCAGAGCTTCGGCGCCTTCACGCGCAGCGCGAGGCGCGGCGATGCGGCGACTTGCGAAACGGGGACGAGCTTGCCGGCCGCGTCAAAGAGCGAGAGCTCCACCTTGCAGTCGCTCGGAATGTCGGCGTCGACCTTCAAAAGCCACGTGCCGCCCGCATACGCCTCGTCCTCGGATGCGCGCACGGTCGCGACCGCGAAGTCGCGGATGCGCTTCTCGGGCTCGCTGCGGAGGAACACGGGACGGACAAGGCCCGAAAGGCGGTAGAAGTCCTGGTCTTCCATGTAGCTGCCGTCGCAGAGACGGTAGGTCCTCACGGCGAGCGTGTTGCGTCCTGCCTTTACGAAATCCGTGACGTCAAACTCCGCGCCCTGGCGTCCGTCCTGCGCATAGCCGAGCTTCTTCCCGTTCACCCACACGTCGATCGCAGAGGCGAAGCCGTCGAAGCGGAGGAACGTGCGGCGCGAGGTCCAGTTCGCGGGCAGCGTGAAGTCGCGCCTGTAGCTCGCCGTGCCGTTCGGCTCGGCGTGGACGAGGAAATTCGTCGGCGCGGGGCGGCTCACGAACGGCGGGTCGGCCGTCCAGTAGTAGCCCACGTTGCGGAAGATCGCCGTGCCGAATCCGGCGCACTCGAGCGACTCCGGCACGTTCACCGTCGACCATGAGGAGACGTCGAACGCGGCAAGCTCAAAGCCAGTCGGAGCCTTCGCCGGCTCGGGCGCCCACTGGACCTTCCAGACGCCGTCCAGCGACATGAACCACGGCGAATCGGCGCGCGACTTCGCCTTGCGCGCCGCCTCGACGCCGTCGTACGAGAAGATCGGCACGTGCGAGTCGCATCGGTTGACGGCGAAGACATGCGGATTCTCCCACGGCTGGTTCTTCGCGATCACCGACTCGCGGTAGGTCACGAGCGGCGCGATGCCGCTAAGATTGTCGCCGCCCTTCCACATCTTGGTGTTGCAGGCGTACTCGAGTCCGTCCCACACGCCTGCGCCGTCGCCCCAGGTGGAGAAGGTCACGATGCCGAACTCGCGGACGTCGACCTCGAAGCGCTTGGACTCGCCCGCCTTGAGAAGTCCGCTCGACCAGAGGCGCTTGCCGTCGCCGAGGATCGAGAACGAGAACGTCCCCTTCGTGACCTTCGCCTCGCCGAAGAACGCCGCCGCGCCGGCGCGGATGACGTCGAAGTCGCTCGTGCCCTTGAGAGGAACAGAGTTCGTGCCTTCGCGCGGCATGACGGCCGCATCGACCGCCGAGATCGGCTCCACCTTCGCAAGGTCGAACTGCGCGGGCTCGAGCGCACCGTAGTCGAGCTTCGACTTGGCGGAGTCGTCCGGCGGATCGATGTTGGCCTTCGCGTCGAAGAAGCCGATTCGCTTGGCGACGTCGTCGCGCGTCTGCGCGTCCTCGCTCCAGTGCATAGAGCGGTTGACGACGTACGATCCGCCCCTCAGGTTGGCGCGCGCCTTGCCGGAGTTGCCGATGAAGAAATTGTCGACGATCACCGACTTGTCGAAGTTGACCGTTCCGGCTGCTGGGCTCCACACGCAGGCGTAGACCGTCTCGACGACGCAGTTCTTGACCTCGACGACCGCGCCGTCCGCATTCGGGCTGATGGCCGACTTGCCCTTGGCGGTATGCTTGTAGGTGCCGTTCATGAGCGTGACGGTCTTCGGCGCGACGACGCGGAAGAAGTCGCCCGAAGTTCCGGTGAGCGTCTTTCCGTTCAGGTCGATCGTCACTTCCTTCGCGATCTTCAGCCCGGCGTCGCAGACGAGGTCGGACTCGAGCTTGATCGTCGCCCCGTCGCGCGCGGCATCAAGAGCCGCTTGAAGCGTCTCGTGCTGCGAGCTCTTCCCGCCGTCCTTCGCCGTGAGCGTAACTGGCCCGGCCGCAATTGCAGCCGCCGCCACGAGAATCGCCACCGCCATTATCAGTTTCTTCATCGTCGAGTTTCTCCTTGTCGATCTTAGTCGCCTAACTGAATCTGCTGTAATTATAGCATTTCCCATGCAACCGCAGGTGCATAAATGCGCAAAAGAAAAGTGTGTAATATTTAAGCCATAGTCTTCCACGACAGTATGAATGGTTTTAGGGTCTATGTAGTTTTACCATTCCCATGTCATTTCGCGAATGTGAAAATGCATCACAAGAAACCGCCTGTGCGCATCAATACAAATTCTCGTAATTTTGATATAATGTTTGCAGTGCACTCTGCAACGATGGATTTGAAATGCCCCAATTCAAGTTTTAGCATCCAAGCCATGTCGGAAGGAGGCAATAAACACAATGCAAGGTCCTGCTGAAAAGACGATCGCCACCAAGCCCGGATTGGCAAAGCGAACAAGGTTCACGCAAGTTTCGCTGTTCAGCGTTTTGCTCAGCGGTCGCTATGGCGGAGTAATCACCGTCGGCGAGCTGAAGAAATTCGGCAACATGTCGATCGCCACAATGGACCGGCTGGATGGCGAGATGCAGATGATAGACGGCGTGGTCTATCAGGCGCGTGCAGACGGACACGTCTATCTGCCTGACGACGACGCCACCATTCCTTTCGGCACTGTTGCGGAGTTTCACGCAGAGCACACCCTGAAACTCGCAGACATCACGAGCTATGAAGCATTCGAAGCGCAGATGAATGGATTGTGCTCCGCGGAAAACATTCCGCTGGCCATTCACTTCACTGGCGACTTCCTCCACATGAAGGTCCGCACCGTCGCACGCCAGGAGCACGACGGCGTCGGACTTGCGGAGGCGGCAAAAAACGAGGCCGTCTTCGATTATAGCGACATCCGCGGCGACCTTGTGGGCTTCTGGCTTCCCGGATATGTCAAAGGCGTCAATGCGCCGGGCTGGCATCTTCATTTCATGGATGCTGGAAGGCAGCACGGGGGCCATGTTGTCAACTTCTCGCTGCAGGCAGGGGAATTGCGTTACTGCCATGCAGACGACTTTCAGATTAGACTGCCCGATGCGGCAACGCTTGCGGGACTGGACCTCGCCAAGGATTGGAGTCACGAACTTAAACAAGCCGAGGCGGAACGGTGACTTGTCAGCCGAATTTGGCGGTGCAAAGAGACCGGCACGACGGCGACTTTCATTGTTTCAAGTGTTGGCGAGGAAGGAGAGGATCGAGCGGCGGTAGGCGCTTTCGCGCGACGCCTCGGCGCGGCGCTTGAGCGCGTCGGACGGCGTGACGCCCTCGCTGAGGCAAATGTCGCTTGTCCGCTGCACCGGCAGGTATTCGGTCCACCTGACCGCAACCTCGTGCCAATTCCCGTCCCCGCCGTGCACCTCTTCGTAGTCGACCCGCTCCTCGCCGCGATAGCCGTGCGCCGTGACGGCGACGGTGCTTTCCCCGCCCTCGCGCCGGACCAGCTCCGTCTTGAGAATGCTCCGCGTGACGCAGCTTGGGTGCGCGAACTTCGCCTCTCCGTGGTAGTTCGCGACCGACTCGTGCTCCCAGAACGAGGAGGCCTTGCGTCCGAGGACGTCCTTCCAGATTTCCTCGTGCGTCCGCGTCTGCTGGTAGAGGGGAATCGCCAGCAGCGGCGCAAGCGAGAAGTACGCGTCCTTGAAGTACCTCTCGTTGAACTCGACGAAATACGCGAACGCCGCGTCGTAGTCCCAGTTGCGGAAGCGCGCGGGGTCCGTGTCTATCGTCGCCGCGTCGAGGTGCCGCGAGTAAAGCACGTTGACCTTCCGCTGCTTGACGAACGTGAAGTCGTCCCCGTAGCCGACCGCCGTGTCCTTCATCAGGTTCAGCATCTGCGTCTGCGCGACGGGCGTGAACAGCAGCCTGAACTCGACTTCGTGGTCGCGGTCCTTCGCGTGGAACCACGTCTCGAACTCGTGGTTGCTCATCAAGGTGAAGTTCGATTCGTCGTCGAGGTTGCGCGAGTAGGCCTTGAGCCTGTTCAGGCGCCACTTCTTGCGGATGGAGCTCCACAGCGCCCCGTCATCCCCCGCAAGGCCCGAGGGCTGGCGCGAGAAGGAAAGGTTCGGCGCGGCGTCGTTTCCGTACACGAGCAGCTTCCGCTCGCTGTACACGGGTATCGGCTTCTTCACGTGGGCGCGCAGCGTCTCGGACCTCCTCACGCACTGCCTCTTGCCGTCCACGCCCACCGTCCATTCCGTCCACGATATCTCCTTCGTGCCCTCGTACGTCTTCTCGCCCCACTCCATCTCGAGGTAATGCCCGAACACGAACGGATTGCCGTTTATGACGCCGGACTGCGCGAATATGACGGACTTGCCGTCGTTGAACGAGTCGTCCCATCCGAACTGCCCGTGGAGCGACGCCAGCCTGTCCGCCGTGAAATACGGATCGAACTCCAGCCTCGGCACCGTCGCCTCGACGAGCTTCACCGTCATGTCCCACGTGTAGAGCTCGTTCAGCGGCTCCATCTGCTTCCAGGCTTCCCCCTTCTTCTCGGCGATGCCCGACTGAAGGTCCGCAATGCGCCTGGCCGCGGCGCTGAAACGGCGCAGCATGGCGATTCCAAGGACGATCCCCGCGACGACGACGGCGACGCACGCACCCTGCCCGTCCTCGCCGCCCATGGATATCGCGCCGACGAGCGCCGCGGCCGCGACGACGAAACCGACGGACGCCAGGCATCCGCTCCGCGCCTTCTTGCCGCTTGCGGAATCCGCCTGCCCCTGGAGGCTCTTGATCTCGGCTACGAGCTTGCGGTTCGCCTCGACGTCGACGCCGGAGCGCTCCGTCAGTTCCTTGAACTTCTCGCGCGTCAGCGCGGCGAACTTCTCGCGGAATTCGTCGCGATAGCGCGCAAGCGGCTCGTAGACGTCCTCGGTCAAAAGAACGTTCCCCTCGCCTGGGCCTTGACTTCGGCGGAAGCGGTGAACGGAATGCGCGTCGTGTATCCGGCGCGGGCGGCGACGATCTGCTTGGTGGGCCACTCGAAGACGTCGGAGTTCCACTGCATGACGGAATCGTTGTAGAGCTGCCGCGCGGCAGTGATCTCCTTCTGGAGATAGCTGTTCTGCTGGGCCGCCTCGGCAATGGCCGCGTGCGCCTTGAGCTCGGGATACGCCTCGACCTGCGGGAAGAGCCTCCCGAAGCATCCGTCGATCTGGTTCGCGACGGCGTTCCTGTCTCCGTCGGCAAGCCTTCCGCCGCGGAACGCCGCGACCGCCTTCATGACGTCCTTGTCGAGGTCCACCGCCTTTTCGACGAGCTTCGCCAGGTTCTTCAGTATCTGCACGCGCTGCTCGAGGTAGTTGTCGATCGTCGACGCGTCCGCCTGTATCTTCTGCTGGAGCTTCTGGAAGTAGTTCCTGGCGCTGATCTTCATGAACAGGAAGACCAGGCCCGGGATTATCCCGAGGCACCACAGCACGACCTCGAACAGCGTCGAGCCCCAGCCGACCCGCACCGGGAGCTGCTTCTCGATCACGTTGATGTCTCTCCCCGCGCCATTGACGGGACCGGTCACTTCGTCCAGTTCGTTAGCCATTGCGTTTGCTCCTTTTCGTTGTTTGACAAATCAAGAGTCGCGGCGGATACGCCGCGCCGGCTCGGTCAGCCCTCCTCCTCCGGGCGGACCGACGCCGCCTTCGCCTCGGCGAACTTCTTCTGCATCGTCGGGTTGCCGTACGTCAGCTTGCGAATCGTCAGGCCCTCCGCCTTGTCGTTGGCGAGGCGAAGGTTGTTCTCGCTGCTTAGAAGCGCCTTCTTCGTCTCCTCGAGCGCCTTGATCGACTTGTCGATCTCGGCGATGGCCTTGTCGAACTTCTCCTTTGCAAGGCGGCAGTTGTTGCCGAACTTGTCCTGGAAGTCCAGGAGCTTCGCCTCGAAGTTCGTTACGTCCACCGACTGGCGGCGCATCTCCGCGACCTCGCATTTGTACTCCATCGCCTTCCGCGACGCCTGGACGAGGAGCGTGATTATGGGAATGAAGCACTGCGGACGGACAACGTACATCTTCTCGTAGCCGTTCGCCACGGACACGATCCCGGCGTTGTAGAGCTCGTTGTCCGGCTCGAGCATCGACACCAGCACCGCGTATTCGCACTTCTTCTTGCGGCGGTCCTCGTCGAGCTTCCTGAAGAAGTCCTCGTTCTTGTGCTTCGTGGCGGTAGTGTCCGCCTCGTTCTTCATCTCGAACATGATGGAGACGTATTCCGTTCCGTCCGGCGCGAAGTCGCGGAACACGAAATCGCCCTTCGTGCCGTCCACGACCTCGTTGTCCTTCTCGAACGTCGCCTGCGGCAGGGCGAAGCGCATGAACTGCTCGTAGAGGGTCGAGCAATGGACCTCGAGCGACTCGCCTATCATCTTGGTGCTCATCTTTGCCTTCATGTCCTTGTAGAAGGCAACCTGCTCTTCTGCCACCTTGAGGCGCCCTTCGTAGTCCGCCTTGAGGTTCGCTATCTCCGCGTTCTTCGCTTCCAGCGCCTTGCGCCCCTCGGCGTCTTTCCTCTCGAGCGCCCTTTGGTCCTCCAGTGATTTTTCGAGAAGCGCCGCCTTCGTCTCGCTGTCCTTGTTCGCGATGGCCGCCTCGAGCTTCGCTATCTCGCGATCCTTGGCCTCGAGCTCAGCATCCAGCTCGGACTTCTGCCTGGCAAGCGCCAGGTCAAGCCTCGTGCCCTCATCCTTCCGGATCTCCCTTAGGCGCTGCTCCAGCTCGGCGTTGAATTCGGAAGTCTTCACCTGCTGCAGGATGAAGGCATAGTCAGCCTCGTCCACGGTGAATACGCTTCCACACTTCGGACACTTCAGCTCTTTCATGTCTACCGCTCCTTTGTTTCGCTTCGCCCATCCGCCTCTGCCTACTATTATACCAAATTCCGCCCCCGCGGCAAATCCGCCGCGACACCTTGTCCACCAGTTTCGTACTTGTCCGCCGTAGCTCGTTAGAGCGAAGGAGGAAGCTCGGCGCGGAGGCGCTCGGCCTCGGCTTCGTCATCATGCATGACGGCGTATTCAAGCAGCGCATCCAGCCGCTTGATCTCCTCAATCGTCTCGTCTCTCTGTGGCATCGCCATATACGCAACCTTCCATCTGGCTATCTGTGAAGCACTTTATGCAACGAGGCGACAATGGTTATGTCATCGTCGTGGTCGATTGAGATATCGGAATACTTGCGGTTGATTGAACGGAGCAGAGTTTTACCGCCCTTCTTGACAAGCTTCTTCAACAAATACGCGCCACCGAGTTCAGGGTCGGCCGCCTTATCGTTTCTCTGAACAAGAACGATTTGGTCGTCGTAATTTCCGCCGCCAATCTTTCTTACAACGCAAAGATCGCCATCGTGGATCATCGGCTCCATCGAGTCACCCTCGGCATGAACCACAACCATAGTCTTGTCGAGTCTTCCTATGCCCTCGGCCTTGACCCAGCCCTCCGGCTCAGTAATCTCACCATCACCCAACACGCCGCAGGCAGCGCGAAGCGAATAGAGCGGCAAATATTCACGGAACCGCAGATCCCCGACGACATCGCTCACCACACCTCCCCAGCCCTCCCACTTCTTGCTTTCCATGCGTTTCTTCTTGAACTCTACATAACTTATGTCCGCAAGAGCTTTCAGAAAAGCAAGATACTTAGACTTGTCGTTCAAGAGCGCGTCAAACGCCTTGTCGTTCTCTCGATATGCATCAAGAACAATCTGGTCGAGAACGCCAGGGAAGATGCCCTCGATGTAAACATTTCGCTCATTGGCCGTCGCCGCCTTCTTGAGCTTCGCGCTGGAAAGCACCTTCGGCAACACCATCTCGACAATAACGAGGTCAGAGTCGGTGAAATCCCCCGCATACGCCTCATTGATCGCGTTTA
>Ga0265298_10006264_pt1 | contig 14736 bp, 11 predicted proteins | sample AusTroGonzalo_MG_3_FD_193486 | JGI IMG/M metagenome (GOLD analysis project Ga0265298, IMG submission 193486) | Bovine rumen microbial communities from tropical cattle in Woodstock, Queensland, Australia - Gonzalo_01 | ecosystem: Host-associated > Mammals > Digestive system > Stomach > Rumen ... | reverse complement strand
CTCACGACCCTCCTTGTTCTCAGCCAGGATCATCTCACGCATAGCCTTGATCTTCTCACCCTCGAAGAACATGTGCTCGGTACGGCACAGGCCGATACCAACGGCACCGAATGTGCGGGCTACCTCAGCATCGTGAGGAGTATCAGCGTTGGTGCGTACAACCAGACGAGTGTACTTGTTGCACAGATCCATCAGCTCGGCGAAGTCGCCGCTGATCTCGGCAGCCTTGGTCTCAATCTGACCCTCGAATACCTGACCTGTTGAACCGTTGATTGAAATATAGTCACCTTCCTTGAGGACAACATCCTCAATCTTTACTGTCTTCTTAACATAGTCAACGCTCAGAGCACCTGCACCTGATACGCAGCACTTACCCATACCGCGGGCAACAACTGCAGCGTGGCTGGTCATACCGCCGCGGCATGTCAGGATACCCTCGGCAGCAGCCATACCGGCCAGATCCTCAGGTGAAGTCTCTATACGAACCATGATAACCTTGTGGCCGTTCTTGTGCCAAGCCTCAGCGTCATCGGCGTTGAATACTATCTGACCGCAAGCGGCACCCGGTGAAGCGGGAAGACCGGTGGTCAGAACCTTAGCCTTCTTAAGGGCGTTCTTATCGAATACGGGGTGGAGCAGTTCATCAAGCTTCTGAGGCTCGCAGCGCTGGATGGCGGTCTTCTCGTCGATCAGACCCTCGTGCATCAGATCCATGGCGATCTTAACCATAGCGGTACCTGTGCGCTTACCGTTACGTGTCTGGAGGAACCAGAGCTTGCCCTCCTGAACGGTGAACTCCATATCCTGCATATCGTGATAGTGGTTCTCAAGTTTTGTCTGCAGTTCATCCAGCTCCTTGTAGATGGCGGGCATTGCCTCTTCCATTGAAGGATACTTGGCCTTGCGCTCCTCCTCAGATACGCCTGCCAGGGCAGCCCAACGCTTTGAACCTTCGATGGTGATCTGCTGCGGAGTGCGGATACCTGCAACAACGTCCTCACCCTGTGCGTTAACCAGATACTCACCGTTGAACAGGTTCTCACCGGTAGCGGCATCGCGGCTGAAGCATACACCTGTAGCAGATGTGTCACCCATGTTACCGAATACCATAGCCATAACTGATACGGCGGTACCCCATTCATCAGGTATTCCTTCCATCTTACGATACAGGATGGCGCGCTCGTTGTTCCATGAACCGAATACGGCGCAGATGGCACCCCAGAGCTGATCCATAGCATTGGTCGGGAAATCGTGACCGGTGCGCTCCTTAACGGCAGCCTTGAACAGTTTAACCAGCTTCTTGAGGTCGTCAACGCTCAGGTCCTTGTCCAGAACTACGCCGCTCTCTTCCTTAACTTTCTCGATGATGGCCTCGAAGGGATCAACATCGGTCTTGTTCAGGGGCTTCATACCCAGTACTACGTCACCGTACATCTGTACAAAGCGACGGTAGCTGTCCCAAGCGAAGTGGGGGTTGTTAGTCTTGCGTGAAAGACCCTCAACAACCTCGTCATTGAGTCCCAGGTTCAGGATGGTGTCCATCATACCCGGCATTGAAGCGCGGGCACCTGAACGTACTGATACAAGCAACGGATTCTCTACATCACCGAACTTTGAATTCATCAGTTTCTCGATGTGGGCGATAGCCTCTTCAACATCCTTCTTCAGAATGGCTACAACCTTGTCGCGACCTATCTGATAGTACTCGTTACAAACATCAGTGGTGATTGTGAAACCCGGAGGTACCGGTACACCAAGCAGATTCATCTCAGCAAGGTTAGCTCCCTTGCCACCAAGCAGATTACGCATTTGGGCATTTCCCTCAGCTTGTCCGTTTCCGAACTTGTAAACTCTTTTTTCGCTCATAAAATATAAAATATGTTGTATTGTTTATGTCGTATGTTGCGTTAAGTCCTTTTCTCTTTTGCGGGTGCAAAGGTACTCAATTATTATTAAAAGATGTGTATATAGACTGGTTGTTTTTGCGTCATTATTTGAATTTTCTTGTTTTTTTTATGCTTTTCCCATTAACACAAAAAGAACCGTCATACTAAATCACTAATTTTGCAGTCCAAACAAATCAGTTATGTCAAGAAAGAGACGTGAACAGCCTATTATAGAGAATGTAACCATAACCGGAGTGGCTGCAGAGGGAAAAGCCCTGGTACGCATAAATGACCTGGTCGTTTTCGTGCCGTTTGCCGTCCCCGGTGATGTCGTTGACCTCAAGATTCTCAAAAAGAAACACAGTTATGCTGAGGCCGTTGTGGTGAAATTCCATGAACTCTCTAAGGTGCGTGCAGTGCCGTTCTGCGAGCATTTCGGCATTTGCGGCGGCTGTAAATGGCAGAATCTGCCGTATCAGGAACAACTTCGTTACAAGCATCAGCAGGTAGTAGACTGTCTTACTAGGATAGCTAAGGTTGAATTGCCTGAAATCAGTCCCATACTTGGTTCTGATGAGATTATGCATTATCGTAATAAGCTGGAGTATTCCTTCAGTAATATGCGTTGGCTTACGACTGAGGAGTTGAGTACGCTTGATGATCCGGACAACACATCACAGCGTAAGCAACCCGGGTTGGGTTTCCATATTCCCGGCGCTTTTGACAAGGTTCTCCACATAAACAGCTGTAAGCTTCAGGATGAGGTATCGGATAGAATCAGGAATGCAGCATATGCTTATGCTGTGGAACATGGCATCCCTTTTATCAATCTGCGTTCACTTGAGGGCGTACTCCGTGATATGATGGTCCGTGTGGTCACAACGGGCCAGATTATGGTGCTGGTTCAGGCCAAGGTAACAACGCCTGCTGAAAATGAACAGTTCATGGGGTTGATGCAGTTCCTTTCTGACAGTTTTCCCGAGATCACATCACTTCTTTACGTGATAAACAACAAGTGTAATGACACGTTCGGTGATCTTGACGTACATGTATTCCGTGGAGAGGAGTGTATTTATGAAACCATGGAGAATCTCCGGTTCAAGATAGGGCCTAAATCTTTCTTCCAGACCAATAGCCGTCAGGCTTATAAACTCTACTCAACAGTAAGGAATCTTGCGTCACTTGGTGCCCAGGATGTTGTATATGACCTTTATACAGGTACTGGAACCATTGCTTTGTTTCTTGCAGGTGGAGTCAAGAAGGTGGTAGGAATAGAGTATGTACCGGAGGCTATAGAGGATGCAAAGGTAAATGCTGCCGTAAACGGAATCGGTAATACAGAGTTCTTTGCCGGCGATATGAAAGATGTGTTAAATGCCGGTTTTATAGCAGAGCATGGCGCACCTGATGTTATTATTACTGATCCGCCACGCGCCGGAATGCACCCCGATGTGGTTAAAGTGATACTTGAAGCTGCTCCAAAACGCATAGTATATGTAAGTTGTAATCCTGCCACCCAGGCTCGTGACATTGCTCTTCTTGATCAGGGTTATCGTGTCGTCGCGGTACAGCCGGTTGATATGTTTCCGCATACCCAACACGTTGAAGTGGTTACTGTTCTTGAGAAAAAATGTTAAGATTTCAGTTCTCCGATTTAACCAATTGACTTGCTGGTTATCAAAGTATCGGAGAAAAAAGAAAATCACCTATATGATAAGAAAACTTGCTTTGCTGTTTGTCCTATTGCCTTTGCTTGGCCAGGCTTATGCCCAGTCAGACCGGGATTCCAGTGCCAACTCTAAATCCGTTTCCAATACAGATACAACCGCTATCGCACCGGCAGAGGATGTTATAACCCAGCCGGAGTTTAAAGGTGGTATTGAAAAGATGTATAAATACATTTCTGATAATTTTGAATATCCGGATGAAGCAAAGAAACGTTCTGTAAACGGTAAGATGGAGGTGGAATTTACTGTGGAGAAATCGGGAGATATAACTTATGTCGGTATATTGAAAGGTCTTGATTATTCTATTGATGATGAGGTTCTCAGGCTGTTGAAGGCAATGCCGCGCTGGACTCCGGCAACCAAGAACGGAGTTCCTGTAAGGTATAGGGTTTCAATGCCAATAACTATACGTGCATCCAGAAACAAAAATCAGAAATCAAGCACTGATTTGCAGGATTACAGGGATCAATAATGCTTTTTCCGTATTCCGCGTTAACAAACCGCGGTTTGTGATATACTATAGATAGAAACACTTTAAAACAGATTTATTATGAAAAAGGTTCTTTTCTTACTCTTTTCTGCACTGATTGTTTGCAGCGGATGTGATATTCATAAGACAGAAATCATTAAGCCCGGGGTTGACATTTATACGGAATATATTACAGTCTCTTCTGGCCAGTGGAAGAGAAATGAAATAAGCGATGGCGCTGCCGGGTGCTATATCTATACAACTGTTCCATGCAAAAAGATAGATCGCAATGTATTGGATAATGGTGCTGTAGTAGTATATATGTATGATAATGAGGAAGGCGATAATCTTCTTCCGTATGTGTTCCCCGTTGAAATAGAAAGAGGTGTTACGTCGCAAAACATAAGGTTCCAGTTGAATAAAAAAGGAGAAATCACCTTTGTCGTGGAATGGGGTAATGCCAAGATATATACAATTGATTATGACATCAAATTCAAGATATGTATTTTTGCCCCTGAGAAATGATAATTCTCTGTGAATGACGTGACAATTAAGGCCCTTTGTGGCCTTTTTTATTGTTCAGGTGCCTGGAGAATAATGGTCGTAGCGCCAAGCGTTATTATAGCACCGTCTTCAATACGTGCCCTCTCTCTGTCGCCAAGGATGCGGTTATCCAGGAATGTTCCTGTCAGGCTTGGAAAATCTCTTAAAGTGTAACTTATTTCGCCAGTCTGTTCTCTCTTGGCCGTTATCACGCAGTGACGGCGGTCCATACTGCGGTCTGTCGTGTCAATAGGGATGGTGATGTTGTCGCCGGGGTTGTATCTGCCAATGATATTGTCACCTTCCTTCAGCGCAAAACTCTGACGGTATCCGAATACGTTCTCAATCACGGTTATTGAGCCGAACCCAATGTCGTTTGTCTCCTTTTTTCGGTCGGCATCCTTTTGTGTCGCTGCCAGTTTGCTGGTTCCTATGCGTATCTTGAACTGTTTGCGGCAGTTCTCGCATTCAAACACCAGTGACTGCCCTTCTTTGTAAAGGGTTTCATCAAAGGTGTTGTAATGGTCACATTTAGGACAGCGTACACGTTTCATATATGTTGAGGATTGTGATTATCAAACAAAAGCTGACCTGTAAGCCGGGTTCTGTAGAGTTGGCACACGTGCCTTCCCTGTCTGCCATTAATCTTGACCTGCCGTCACCGACAGGCTCCGTGGCCTTGCAGCCACGCGCGTTCTACCCTCCGGCTCAGGCGAGCAGCCCTCTGACGCCGGTATACATGAACTTGCAACTTCCAAGACGCACAGCACTTGTGTCACCACAAGCCTGGTGGGCTCTTACCCCGCCTTCTCACCCTTACCTTACGGCGGTTGTTTTCTTCTGCGTTTATCAGCCATCGCTGACTGCTTCCCGTTAGGAAGTGGAATGCTCTGTGTCGCCCGGACTTTCCTCAGCCCCATAAGGGACAGCGGCAGACCGGTCAGCTTTCAGGGTGCAAAAATACTCATTATTTTTTGTTTTGCCCCAATTGCAATATCTTTGCGTATTTAAGAACAGACTAAAACAGATTTCAAATGAAGTATAAGAATTTATCAATGTTTGCCATTGCGGCAGTCATGCTGTTTTGCGTAGTATCGTGTTCAAAGTATGAAACAGTCAAGGGCGATCCTATGAAAGCTAAGATATATACTCTTGACAACGGGCTGAAGGTTTACATGACTGTAAATAAAGAGCAGCCTAGGCTTCAGACTTACATAGCAGTGCGTAATGGAGGTAAGAATGATCCGTCCGATAATACTGGCCTTGCCCATTATCTGGAGCATATCATGTTCAAGGGGAGTGAGAGTTTCGGAACGTCTGATTTTGCAGCAGAGAAACCTTTGCTGGACCAGATAGAGGAGCAGTTCAATATATATCGTACCAAGACTGATCCGGATGAACGCAAGGCGATTTATCATATTATTGACAGTTTGAGCTACTTGGCTTCAGAGATCGCTATTCCCAATGAGTATGATAAGCTGATGTCTGTGATAGGTTCACAAGGAACCAATGCTTTTACATCGGAAGACCTTACTTGTTATCAGGAGAACATCCCTTCAAACCAGATTGATAACTGGGCAAGAATTCAGGCTGACCGATTCAGGAATATGGTCATTCGCGGTTTCCACACGGAGTTGGAGGCTGTGTATGAAGAATACAATATGTATCTAAACAGAGATGCCCAGAATGCCATTTATGCAATGGATTCTGTGTTTTACAAACACCATCCGTATGGACTTCAGCAGGTTATTGGTACTCAGCAGCATCTTAAAAATCCGTCAATATCGGCCATAAAGAAACAGAAAGCTACGATGTATGTTCCCAATAACATTGCTATATGTGTCTCGGGTGATTTTGATCCTGATGAGTTTGTTTCTACAATTGAGAAGTACTTTGGTGATTGGGACCCCAATCCTTCTATTCCTGAATTCAAATATGAACCGGAGGAAGCGTTGACGGAGCCTGTGGTCAAGAATGTATACGGTACGGAATCGGAGTTCCTGCTTATGGGTTGGCGCTGTCCGGGTGAGAAGGATAAGGAAAGTGAGGTGGCAGGTATAGTTGAGTCTATACTTACCAACGGCAAGGCAGGCCTTATAGATCTGGACCTTAACCAACAGCAGAAAGTCCTGTATGCGGGTTCTCAGATTTATGATCGTATAGACTATTCTGATTTTCTCATTCAGGGATATCCCAAGGATGGTCAGACAATGGATGAGGTGAAAGAACTGCTGCTTGCTGAGGTTGCTAAATTACGTGCAGGTGATTTTGATGAGTCGCTTATCGAGGCTGCTATCGCCAATATCAAGCTTAGTCAGATGCGTCAGTTGGAATCCAACAGCAGCCGTGCAATGCAGTTCGTGAACTCATTCATCAAAGGCTCTGATTGGGCTACAGAGGTTGGATTGCTTGACCGTCTTGCCAAGATCACCAAGGCTGATGTGGTGGAGTGGGCAGAGAAATACCTCTCTGAGGAATCTTATGTTGCGGTATATAAATATCAGGGTGTCAACCCCAAGAATAATAAGATAATAGCTCCTGTCATTACTCCTATTGCCACTAACCGGGACAAGCAGAGTGCATTCCTGAAAGAAATATCAGAAATTCAGGTCGCTCCAATTGAGCCGGTGTTTGTTGACTATGAGAAAGACCTTTCCAAATCGGAACTTAGGGATGGTATAGAATTCCTTTACAAGAAGAATGAGAATAATGATATTGTAACCGTTTCGTTCCGTTTTGACATAGGAAAGAGTGCCAATCCGGCTCTTTCATTGGCTTTTGATTATCTGTCATATCTTGGTACTCCCACGCGTAGTGCTGATGAAATAGCATTGGAGGAGTATAAGATTGCAGGTAATCACAGTTTCAGCGTGGGTGACAATGTCTTGACATTCTCTGTTAACGGTCTTGCAGAACATATGGGACAGATGCTTGATATTGTTGAAGACCTTATGCTCAATGCTATACCTGATCAGGATATACTTGATAACCTTAAGGCTGATGAGCTTAGGGCGCGTCAGATGTCCAAGACTAACCAGAACAATTGCTCAAGTGCTCTGAACCGCTACATAATATATGGTCCGGAGTATGTTAAGTCAGTAAATCTCTCTGATGCCCAGGTTATGGCGCTTACATCCGATGAATTGCTGGGCATGGTCAAGGATATTCTCAGCAAGCAGCATACAGTTCTTTTCTATGGGCCCTACACTGAGGCTAAGGCCAAGGAGATTATAATTGAACATCACAAGTGTTCTGAGAAACTGGAGAAACTGGTAAAGAAATATACAAAAAAGAAGATTGTCAATCAATCCAAAGTCTATATGGCTCAATATGATTCCCGTCAGTTCAATTACATCCAATACTCTGACCGGGGAGAATCTTTCTCTATTGATGATGTTCCTGCCATTGAACTCTTTAATGAATACTTTGGAGGTGGAATGAATACTATTGTTTTTCAGGAGATGCGTGAGGCCAGAGCTCTTGCATATAGTGCAAGCGCAAATCTGTCATCGCCTTCTTATCTTGATGACACATATTGTTTTTATGCCAGAATAGGTTCGCAAAATGATAAACTTAAAGCTGCCGTTGAGGCATTTGATCTTATCATTAATGATATGCCTGAGTCTGATAAGTCATTCCAGATAGCCAAGGCTGGATTGGAATCGGTACTTCGCACTAGTCGTACTGTTGGAATGTCGGTATTGAATAGTTATCTGAATGCTAAGGAACTTGGGCTTAAGGAACCTTTGGCAAAGGTGGTTTATGACAAACTGTCAGATATGACAATGGCTGATATTGTGGCTTGCCAGCAGAAATGGATAAAGGATAGAACCTATATCTATGGCATTTTGGGCGATATCAATGATCTGGATATAGAGTTTCTGAAAACGCTTGGAACTGTTGAACCGGTTTCTCTTGATGAACTGTTCGGATACAAATAATGTGTTAATTTGATGCCTGTATGGTTAATTATTGGCAAAAGATGGCGTTTGCCGGTAACATTGGCCCGAATGTTGTATATATTTGGATGTGACAAGTGTTAATTCAAACCAATTAATTAACAAAAACAAGAGGATTAGCTATGAAAAAAGTAATTAATGTCGTATTGTTTTCACTGACGCTTATATGTTGTTGCATACTGGCATCGGTCATAACCACTAATCTGGTTAATAAGAAGAACAGTAAAGTCATTTATGTATCTGATGATAAGGCGCCTTATACCACGCTCTCCCAGTCAGCTTTATCTGCGTCTAAGATGCAGCCGGTAGATCTTACTGATGCTGCAGAGAAAACCGTCCATGGCGTTGTTCATATCAAGTCTACAGTAAAGAGTCGCACTCAGACATATCAGGAGATTCCTGATATATTTGAGCAGTTCATGTTCGGCGCCCGTCCCAGGCAGAGGCAGTATCGTACTGAGCCTCAGGTCGGTTATGGGTCTGGCGTGATTCTTACCAAAGACGGCTATATTGTGACAAACAATCATGTTATAGAAAAAGCTGATGAGATTCAGGTCACCCTTAATGACAACCGTGTCTTTATAGCTACAGTTGTAGGCACAGATTCTAATACGGATCTTGCTCTCATCAAGATAGAGGGTGATGAATTCCCCGTTGTTCCTATGGGTAATTCTGATGACCTCCGCCTGGGTGAATGGGTGCTTGCGGTTGGTAATCCCTTTAATCTTACATCAAGTGTTACTGCCGGCGTGGTCAGTGCCAAGTCGCGTAATATCGGATTGTATCAGGGAGGTGAGAGCATAGAATCTTTCATACAGACTGACGCCGCAATCAATATGGGTAACAGTGGCGGTGCTCTGGTAAATGTCCGTGGTGAGCTGGTCGGAATAAACGCAGCGCTTGAGTCACCTACAGGTACTTATGCCGGATACGGTTTCGCCATACCTACCACCATTGTCAAGAAGGTGGTTGCTGACCTTAGGGAATATGGCACTGTTCAGCGCGCTGTACTTGGCATTAGCGGCGATAATGTAATCAGCATGCGTCAGGATGAAAGAAACAGGAATGTTGATTTCGGTGATGCCATTGATGGTGTCTATGTGATAGGTCTTTCCGATGGCGGCGGTGCTCTTGCTGCCGGAATAAAGCAGGGGGATATTATCACGGAGATTGACGGCAAGAAGGTCAAGACCATGAATGAGCTTCAGGAGACTATTGTTCAGTATCGTCCTGGTGATAAGGTTACAGTTACTCTGCTGCGAGATAAGAAAGAAAAGAAAATAGAGGTCGAACTCAAGAATTCACGCGGCAATACTGATATAGTCAAAGAGGCCGATATGGAGGTCCTTGGTGCTGTATTCCAGGATGTTCCGGCTGAAACACGCCGTACTCTAAATATCGGCTATGGCATGCAGGTAAGTACTGTTAACAATGGCTTGCTTAAGGCTGCCGGAATTCAAAAGGGATTCATAATTCTCAAAATCAATAATAGGCAGATACGTTCAATTGATGATATTGAACAGATATACAAGGAGGCTGCAGACTCTCCTGATCAGGTACTCTTCATATCAGGCATCTATACGAATGGACGTAGGGCAAACTATGCTGTGAGTCTTTCTGAGGATTGATTAAAGAGCTATATTCATGCAAAAATTGAAGTGGTTTCGGCCGCTTCAATTTTTTGTGTGTAAAATGTCAGTTTTCTCTAATAAAATAAGTAAATTTGCACCCAATTCGCTTATTTAAGAATAATAGGCAATCTCAAGTCTTTAAAGAATATAAAGTTACATACTGAAAATGAGGCAACTAAAGATTACAAAGAGTATAACAAACCGTGAAAGCGCATCACTTGACAAGTATCTGCAGGAGATAGGTCGTGAGGAACTTATCACAGTTGAAGAGGAGGTTGAACTTGCACAACGTATCCGCAAGGGTGACCGCGCCGCTCTTGAAAAGTTGACACGTGCTAATCTGCGTTTTGTCGTTTCCGTCTCTAAACAGTATCAGAATCAGGGTCTCAGTCTGCCGGATCTCATTAATGAGGGCAATCTTGGCCTCATTAAGGCTGCAGAGAAGTTTGATGAGACCCGTGGATTCAAATTCATCAGTTACGCTGTATGGTGGATCCGTCAGTCCATACTTCAGGCTCTGGCTGAGCAGGCTCGTATCGTACGTCTGCCTCTTAACCAGGTAGGTTCACTCAATAAGATAAGCAAGGCTCTTTCCAAGTTTGAGCAGGATAATGAACGTCGTCCATCACCTGAGGAACTGGCAGAGGTACTCGATATTCCTGTTGACAAGATCGCTGATACTCTTAAGGTTTCTGGCCGTCATATATCTGTTGATGCACCGTTCGTTGACGGTGAGGATAACAGTCTTCTTGATGTTCTTGTCAATGATGATTCTCCTATGGCCGATAAGACCCTTGTAAACGAATCGCTTTCCAAGGAGATAGATCGTGCACTCTCCACTCTTACGGATAGAGAGAAAGATATCATTCGCATGTTTTTTGGTATTGGTTGTCGCGAGATGACTCTTGAGGAGATAGGCGATAAGTTCGGCCTTACTCGTGAGCGTGTTCGTCAAATTAAAGAAAAGGCTATCCGTCGTCTGCGTCAGAATTCACGTAGCAAACTCCTGAAATCATACCTTGGCTGATATGAGGCAGGTTTTTAAACCGTTTTTTGCGATTGTACTTCTCTTTGTGGCGTTTCCTCTTTGCGCACAGAGGTCAGGAGCAAAAGACCCTACACTCAATAGAGGTGAAGGGCTTGAAATGACTCGTAGCGATCTCGATAAGATGCGTAACCAAAGTCAGGATAAGAATTCCCGTCAGGTTGATATATTCATGTTTGCCTCATCTTTTTCTCTGCTGGATTCAGTTCTTTATGTTTCTGAAATCCAGAAACTGGAAAACGTTACCGTAAACAATAAATGGTTCGTTAAGGAACGTGCAGCTTTTGAGAAACAGTTTACGGATTATGTCAGATCAGGCTATATTGAGTCACAGCTTACTTCTATTATTTTTGCTGAAAAAAACAAGAAGGTTGAAAGGCGCAGGGCACGCCTCATAAAGAGAAACGCAAAAACAAACCGTTTCAAACTGATAGAAGTTTCTGGGTTCAGTTTTTCAGATCCAACTGTTTCGATAAGAAAATAGAACCTGTTAATATTGCAGGTGTACTGCAATTCTTAAGCCCCATTGGTCCACATCGGGGCTATTTTTGTATGTCATCCTCTTGAACCAGTTTATGGATACCAGTTTAAAGATGTTCTCTACACCTGCACCTATCTCTACAAAGGGTTCTTTCATTACAGTCCCTGTTGCTTTGCTGCGGTCTGTCGGGTATGAAAAAATCTTGCCGCTTTTGTCAATGGCGGGATTATTCTCGTCGCTAAGAGAGCCCCATGTTCCGCGGCAATACAACACTTCCCTTAGTTTTAGATTATTGAATAAGGGAATTCTGTTGAATATCAGTCCATTCATGTAATATACCACATCCCATGTCAGATGCTGGTCCATCACGAACTCCATGGGGGTCATGGTTTCAAATGTTTCCTTTCTGTATGTATATGATAGGTTTGCATTAGGAATAATGAGTAGAGGATAAGGTGCCTGTCCCCATATCTTTCCTGCGCGTAGCATCACATCAAAATAACCTATAGGTGCAGCCATCAGTCTCTGACGATATGATATCTCGGTATGCTGAATAGAGTAGTCACTGCCTAATAATCCTGCTTGTGAGAAAGTGTGGTTTAGGGTAAATACCGGATGCTCGGGAGTCTTGCTCTTTCTGTTCCATTTGTGCTGTACAAACTTTTCGTGGGGAGCATATCTGAGTCCAATTTCCAGTTCTGTTTGCATAATCTCTTTGACCGGTCCGCTGCCATCCGTTCTCTCCATAGGGATGAATTTGGTAGCTTCGTTAACCCTGTTCCGGAGTGATGCGGTAAGAGAAAAACCGCTATGACGTTCTCTGGTATATGTCAGTTCTGTGTTTCGTACATAGCCTATCATATTGTCCGGGAGTCGCTTCAAAGAGAGTAGGGCATTGTCCTTGTTGGTGTAGAGGTATTGCTGTCCGTATTGGTATATGTCGTTTTCATATTGTAGCCTCAATGAATGTACAGGGAATTCGTTCCACTGTTCTTTCTTTTCGGGGAAAGAATACTCCAGTCTGCCATAGTACTTGAACCTGTTGTCATCAACGCCGTATATCAGATAGCCGGTACCAAACAGATGTGGATTCAGGTATGCTGTGGTCATTCCGCCCAGTTTGATTCTCATTTTTTCCATACCATTATAACTTATTATGGTATTGACAGGTCCTATGTAAAACGGGTTGTTCTCTTCCCTTATAGGAACAAAACCTGAAAAAATAAGATTGACAAGCTGCTCGGTCCAATAATATACTGGAACATCACGCAGTTCTTTCAGCATCTCTTTAACATCGTTGTTCTTTCCTCCGTCTGTACCTTCTTCTTTATTGCGGTATTGAGCCCAGAATTCATCATCTCTTCCGTATGCTTCTTGAGGCTCAATTACAGGTTCCTGATGGTCAAATGGTTCTCGGTCTACATCGTCATTGAACTTGTATCCCGAGTAGAAAACCTCTCGTCTGCCATAAATACCATCAATAAAATCATACAGTTTGAATTCTGCGGTTATGCATTCATATGTCAGAAGTCTGGGGTGCTCGCTGTCTCTTGCAAATTTCTGTTCCAGATTCATGTACTCAACAAAGTTCAGGTTAATGTCATATGGTACATTCATCTGTATCCATTTCACGAAATGGGTTGAATCTATAGTTATATAAAGGTGTCCTGTGAATCCAAATGATTGAACATTTCTGGGCGCGAAAGCAAGATCGACACACTTTTCTCCCTCTACCCAAATGGTGTCCTGAAGATAATATTTGTAGTATGTCGTGGCGTAGTCTGCAAATGGGCTTACAAACTCGTTACGCATTATCATCACCTTTTCATTAAACAGATCCACGTCTTTGAGGGTGGCTTCAAGTGAAGCTCTAACCTCTTCGTCGGGAAGGAAATCTTCAATACCAATCCACTCTCTTCCATGAACAAGCTGTTTCTGTCTGGATGGCCTCTTCTGGAAAAAGTCGGTCGCAGCAAGTTCTCGTGTTGAAATGTTTAGAATAGGTTTACCAGACACTTTTGATGTATCCACGTAGTTGCTCAAGAATGGGAATTTCCGGAACATCGCCTGTTGCTGTTTTTCTTCAGTGAAGTTGTCCAGGGCAATAACAAATGTCTCATAACGGTCTCTTGAAACATAATCATTATCAAAAGGATTGTCATCGTTCCTTCTGTTGATTATCTCTGTGGCGAGTTCTACGGCAGGATTTCCTTTCTTTTTGTATCTTTCTCTCTTAGGTTTTATAACTACTTCATCAATCTCATATGAGGTTTCTTCAAGAATAATCTTAAGCGGAAATACTGTTTTGCTGGACAGGGCAACTTCATAATCTTTATATCCTATTGATGATACTACTAGCGTCTGTCCTGCAACTTTTCCATTGAATGAGAAGTTTCCGTTATAGTCTGTGATGCATCCTGTTGAGGTATTTTTCAGTCTTACTGTCGCGTATGGTAATATTTCTCCTTTGTCGTCCTTGACATTACCGCTTATTCTTACAACCTGGTTTTGTGCCACAAGAACAACAGTTCCCGCTACAAGCAGGAACAATATGCAGAGTATCTTTCTTAATAGTCCTATCACACCTATTTTATATATAGCAATACCTTTTTTGGAAGGGTTGCATTGTTTTTTCTGCAAAGATAGTGCAAGCCGAGAGGAGAAAAAAGAAGTTTACTTATTTTTTCTCCCGAGGCGCCGCCTATCTTCATTGCGCAGCAATAAAGATAGGCATTCTTTACTAGATATGTAAACATATATTAATTGTAAAAATATAAATGCAACTAAAAGAGTGTTTTGCGTATTGACTGGGGGGTCAACTTTATTTAAACTTGAAGTTTTTCTCAAAAAAGTCGCGAAATTGTTTGGTGGGAATTTAAACTCGCCGTATCTTTGCATCCGCTTTCCGAAAGGAACAGCACCAAGAAACGATCATTGAACAGATTTCATACAGACAAGTAGTACGACGGGCGTGCTCTTTTTCAAGAGTATGTCC
>Ga0265298_10006263_pt1 | contig 14736 bp, 9 predicted proteins | sample AusTroGonzalo_MG_3_FD_193486 | JGI IMG/M metagenome (GOLD analysis project Ga0265298, IMG submission 193486) | Bovine rumen microbial communities from tropical cattle in Woodstock, Queensland, Australia - Gonzalo_01 | ecosystem: Host-associated > Mammals > Digestive system > Stomach > Rumen ... | reverse complement strand
CCGCTCTTGTCCAAGGTGTGCCTCATGGTGGGGTCCTGTACGATGATGTCGTAGTTGTCCCATGACAGCCTGACGTTGGGATCGTTCTCGTCGTTGGGAGTGAACGTGACTTGCGCGCCCTCCTTGATCGCTGGAAGACCGCTGACGTAGACCGTTCCGTTGAATCTCATCGTTATCTCGTCCTCGAAGTTGGGGACGACGGCACCGATGAGGATGATGGTCGTCTTCTCGCCGAATACGAAGCTTCCAGTGGTGCATTTGAAGGTGGCCTTCTCCACTATCGTGATGGCGGTCTCCGAACCGAAGTCCATGGTGAACTCCCCGATGTCGACGACGGCATTCCTGTGGATGACTATCTCGGATTTGTCGGCGTATGTGATGTCATCGGTGAGCGTGAACTCTCCCTTGATGTCGATGATCTTCGTTATGGCCGCGGACGAATCGTCCGATCCCTGGACCACCACGAATGCTGCGGCCAGAATGATGAATGCGACCAATGCCGCCGTGCGGACCTTCATAGGGTCTTCCTCCTTCCGACGAGGAACAGCAGAGGCACGGCCACTACCAGGAATGCGATCGCTCCGGATGACAATGCGATACCGACTCCCTCCGCGAATGCGGCGGCGATCTTATCGGAAAGTCCGGGCACCAGTCTGATGAAATCCGCCAGGGGCGTGATGAGAAGTGAAGCTAATGAACTATCGGAAGGCAGCTCGAACGGGAATATCTCGTTCCAATGGTCCATGGTGCCTTCCATCTCCAGTTTCATGTAATAATCGGACACGGCCTGGAAGACGTTGTATCCGAGCCACAGGGCGACCGTACGAATCATGATTGCGAACGACATTATCGCCCCGTTGTTGTCCCTCGTGGTCCTGTTCTGGATCGTTGCGTTGAGCATCGAGACCAGACATCCAATCGCCAGACCTAGAACGAACAGATGCAATGCGAAGAAAATCGAGGGGTCGTCCTCCTTGACGAACACCATGGAGAACAGCGCCAGTGGCGATAGGATAGCTGTGAGGATGAACCAAGGCAGATGCCCCGTTTTGTCGATCAGCTTAGAGATGAGGATGGCTGTAACGGCAGCCCCTCCGACCATAATGCTGAAGAACGGCGCAGCCTCGGAAACGGACATGCCGTATGTGAAGAAAGCGATCTTCACCATGTACCCCACGGTACCCATGTCGATCAGGCCCAGAAGCACGATGAATATCATGCACACCGCTGTCAATCTACCATTGTCTATCTTCCTATGGAAGACAGAATTCGGATTCACTATCTCGACGAAGAAGAACAGCAGCGTCAGCATTATCAGGAACGCCACCCACTCCATGGTGACCGTGCTCTCCAGGTCCCAATTCAGATATATCTTCTCTAATAGGTAGACGGTGACACCCGCCCATATCATGCAGACGATCGCTCCGGGAACATCGGCCTTCATCTTCCCGGGCTCTCCGTTCTTGAGGACCTGCATGGCAGGGAACATCATGACCGCCTGCGCGACCGCCAATGCCATGAAAGCGTTGGGCCATCCGATGGAATCCACAACGGCCCTTCCGACGAAGAGACCGAACAGCATGCCGATACCGAATCCGGCCGACATGATTCCGTTGGCCATGTAGCGCTCCTTCTTGCTGGGGACGTCGAAGAAGATCTGCGCGATGCATGTTACGATCACTATTCCGGTACCGAATCCCTGCACCAGACGTCCGAGCAGGAATGAATTCATGTCCGTGCACATGGCGCAGAAGAACGATGCGCCGACGAACATCACCGAACCTATCGCATACGGTGCTCTGCGCCCGTACCTGTCGATGATGCAGGCGGACAATCCCATCGCGGAGCATTCTCCCGCTACGAATACGGGGAACGCCCACGAGAAGTCCTTGGAGGGGAACGAGTTGAGGTCGAACATCAGATCGAATGAGATGATCTGAGTCAAAGCGGCTGGAACGCACACCACGAACGTACTGAGGGACAGAAGAATGAGTCCCGGTATCTTCTTCTTGGTGTGCGCATCGATCACTCGCCAGAGCCTCCTAAAGTAAAAGAACCTTAGACGACCTACCTATAAAACCCCTTGTCGATGCATTCAATTCTTTATCAAAGCAAGGTCAGAACAGATCGTCGTCATCGTCCAGGGATTCCTCGGGCTCCTCTTCCTCTTCCTCTTCGTCCTCTTCGACGTACGGCTTCACGTAGTACTCGTCCTCGAGCATCAGATAGCTGAGCGTCATGGCGGGATAGTGGGCCTTGACGACCTTTCCCGGGTTGCGAAGCATGCTGCGGAAGTAGCTGTCCTTGACGAACGCGATGATGTTCCCGTTGCTGTAACGGTCGATCAGGCAGGTGATCTGATAAAGGGCGTTGACGATGTTGTCGGTGTACTCCTCGTATCCGTACCTCTGCGTGGAGGCCTCCACGTTGGGCCTGATGTTGGCGACGAATTCGTTGTAATCGTCCTTGTAGTTGTTCAGGGCGATGAGGCTCTTCACGATTCCTCCCGTCTGCCTGACGATGTCCATCAGGACCTTCGAGTTGCAGTAGCCCACGTAGACCATCTTGACGATATCTTCCTGGACCTCGTCGTAGTAGAACTCCCTGGATCCCAGGGTGTCGAAGAACTTCTGCTCGAACCCGACGTTGATCTCCTCCATGTACTTGAATCCGCCATAGCCCTTGAACCTGGACATGTCATAGAAGTTCTCGGCGGTCTTCGCCACATAGGCCTTGATGTTGGCGAGCATCGCCCTGTTCAGCTCGGGATCGTGGTCCGGGTTGAGGATGATCCTGTGACCGTATCTGACGAATCCGTACGTGGCTGTGGGGATGTATGTGACGGGGTCGTCGGGGTTGGTGGTGTACCATATGCTGTTGTAGCGGGGGTCTTCCGGATGATGGTAGCCCTCGTTCTCGTTGTAGTATCCGCACAGGGGGGTCTCGAAGAACAGACCGTAGAAATCGTCCTGCGCCAGCTCTATGTCGCCGATGAATTCCTTGACGGTGCCGTCGGCGATGGAATCCGATATGTTCCTGGCGAGCAGGTTCCCGCCTGCGGCGGTCCTGCTGTATCCCGCGACGAGGATCTTCGTCCTGCCCGTTATGCCGCGATCCTGGATGAACTTGCGGAGTACCCTGAGGCCTTCTTCCCCGACCTGGGCGAAACCCGTGTGGTCGCCGCTGCGGCCTATCATGAGATTGGAGGCGAACTCCACCGAATAGTGCGCACCGCTCAGTACGAGGAAAATCAGGTTGCACCCGTTGATCTTCTTCAAAGCGACCGCGACATCGGTGGATTCCATGGTCGGCAGGGATGTGTAGACGTCGTTGACGTAGATGTCGCTGAAACCGAGGTTCCACAGCAGCTTCTGGATGGAGTTCGACCTCTTTGTGGGATCCTCTTCCTCGATGCATGCGGCGAGCTCCAGGTTCATGGCCAGGGTCATCAGCTGAGGGTTGTACTCAGTCGCCGGTCTGTCGAAGTAGCAATCCCCGTAGTAGAGGAACATGTCCCCGGTCTTCTTCCTGTACCAATCGAATCCCTGGAAGTAGTATCTCTCTACGCCGTTGGTGTTCCTCTGCTGTCTGAACTTCACAGTGATGCCTATGTCCTCATCGGCCTCGAACTCTATCCATGGCTTGCCGTTGATGAGCTTCGCGTCGAGCGTCCCTTCCTTTATGTTCTTGAATTTGAAGATGTACTCGACGATGCGGTATGCGGACTCGTTGCGGAACCTGACGGTGTTCTCCTCCGGGATCGTCTCAGGCGCATCGGACCATGCAAGGTCCTTCCCGGTGTAGATGATGGTCGCGGACTTTGGTATCCTTTCGTCCTTCTTGATCTCCCTAGTCTTGCCCAGACGCAGAGCTATAGAGAAATCCTTGACCCCATCATTCCAATCGTCGACCTCAGCGATAGCGACGCTGTTCGTGTAATCGAGGAACTCTGCGCCTGCGGTAGCAGCTGCTGCGACACCCTCGAGGACGGCCGGAATGATATCCATCGGTTTCATTGCATATCGAATTACATAGAATGTAGATTAATCATCGCCCATGTTGCTCATTGAATCGATAGGGCTCAGCGGCGGTACTGAGGGAACATGTCCCTGAAGACCACCGCATCCTTCTCGATCAGCGGCGACTCACAGATGAAGTTGCACTCCTGCTTGGAATCCTCCAGGATGTTCGCCAGGAGCTGGAGGTCGGGGTCCTTGGACTCCAACGGGAGATGCGATATCTCTCCCTTGTCGCCGTACTTTATGCAGCTGATATGGAAGTGGGCTATGTCCCCTGCCAGGGGGAAGAACTGATCGATGAGTCCCTGCATGTCAGCCTCGGTTTTGAGGTAGCCGTGGCCTCTCGCGTGGACATGGGCGACGTCTAGTACAGGATGTACCCCGTCCACCTCGTCCATGACCTTTCCGATCTCGTCCAGTGTACCGAACTGGCCGAGCTTTCCCATGGTCTCGACACCGAGGGTCACATCCTTGATGCCCTCGTCTTCCAGCTTGTCCTTGCACTTCCTCAGTCCGTCGATCACATTGGGAAGGGCGGTCTCCGGGGATTTGCCGTAGGAGGCGGCATGGATGACGATTATGTAGGCCCCGAGATTGTGGGCGGCACGGGCGGTGTCCATCACCCAATCGATGCTCTTGTCGCGGGTCTCCATGTTGTCGGAATTGAAGCTGATGAAATAGGGCGCATGGCAGCTGAGCCTGATGTCCAGCTCCTTGGCCTTGGCTCCGATCTCCTGAGCCCTCTCGGGCTTTATGCGCGCACCGCGGACGAACTCCACCTCGAGCGCGTCCAGGCCGAGGCCTTTGGTGTATTCCAACGAACCCTCGGGGTTCTTTCCTGCCGAAGGGTAACCTGCGGGACCGAATCTCATCATGCGAGGCCGATAGGGTTGACCGAATAAATGATTATCTGGGAAGACATAGGGCGCTCCGATGAGGATCGATCTGAAGGTCTCACTTGACCCCACTCTGGGATGCGGACAGGCACACCGCTGGCACAAGCTGGAAAACGGCGATTGGGAAGGGGTATGGAGAGACCAGGTCATCACCATGAAGCAGCTGTCCCCGGGATCCGTTGAGGTCAAGGGGACAGACGACCGCAAGGGCATCACGAGGTACCTCGGCGGCGATGACGACCTCGACCATATCATAACGGAAATCTCCAAGCGCGACGAGTACGTCGCGAACCTGGCGGAGAGATGCCCGGGGATGAGGATCCTACGTCAGGACCATTGGGAATGCCTTGCGACTTATCTTCTCGCTACCAACGCAAACGTCGCACGCATAGGCAAGATGGTGGAATCGGTCTGCGACCATTTCGGTAAGGATCTTGGCAGGAGGCACGGATTCCCCACCCCAAAGCAGATACTGGACGGGAAGGACTGCATCGGCGAATGCAGGCTCGGATTCAGGGACACGAGGCTGATAACCCTGGCAGAAAGAGTCGAATCGGGAGATATCGACGTGGAGGCCTTCGCGGAGATGGATTACGACACATGCGTCCTGGAGCTCCAAGATATCAACGGTGTAGGGCCCAAGGTGGCCGACTGCGTAGCGCTCTTCGCCTTCGAGCACATGGAGGCATTCCCGATAGACGCTCGTATTTCGAAAGTCATGGAGAACATCTACGGCGTGACCGGCAGCTACAAGACCGTATCAGCATACGGAAGGGAGAAATTCGGGATCTATGCCGGCTATGCACAGGAGTTCCTGTATCACGCCGACTTCATCGAGTGAGATCAATTCCTGGAGATCACGACGCCGCTGCACATGTGAGGGCAGACCACTTCCGTGGTGCCGAACTGCTGCTTGTAGATCTCAGCCAAGATGCCCGTCTCCCTCACGAATTGGCAGACCCTGCACATCTCCTCCTCAAAGGAGGTCATCTCCTGGGCGATCAGCGCTGCGGACTCCTTGATCCTTGCGATAAAATCAGGATATTTGGGGGAGCTCTCGATGATCTCGCTCTCGCCCCTCTTCTTCTTCAGATATTGGGAAATTGCTGCATCAGTTACACCGAATTTCCTTGCGACCTCCGCCTGCGTCATGTGGTGCACACTGACCAGCTCATTGGCCACTTCCCTCCTAACGATCGGGAGGACGTACCACACGATAATCTCACAGGGGATCTTCATAGTGATACGCACATTATGACAGTATAAAGAACCGTATCATAACACTATTTAACTATATTTAACGCAGTTAAGTACTATCCAGCATATGCTGGCTCATGCTCCGGTGTTGACTTTCGTGTAGAACTCGGAAACGTCCCAATCCTCGTCGTCCCTCTGCCTCTGCGTATCGAGCCTCGCACCGACAGACTGCGCAGCCTCCTTCATCATGCGGGCGGCGCGGTCGTTCCCTTGGAAGTCCTCCACCTTCGCGCCGGCGACTGTGATCTTTCCGATGAACGAACCTATGACCTTGTTGTTGGCGATGATGACAGACCTCGTGGTGCCTGTCTCCGTCTTGAACATGTCGCGGAAGTACACGTTGAGGTTGTCCTGCGAGTTCAGGATCAGGGACTCTCCCGCCCTGCGGCTTGATTTACCGATATCTTCGGCGAGCATCCATCTCAGAGTGGGGTCTCCCGAAACGAAGAATCCCTTCTTGACGAATCCCTCCGCCTCGATCTCCTTCAGGACCTCCCTTGTGAATCCCATCCTGCTGGACAGGAAGGTGGACATGTCCTCTGCCGAGAATATTCCGAAGTCCCTGAAGTGCATCTTCGCGACCTCCTTCGCGGCTTCCATCGGTGTCATGCCGTTGTCGGGTACGACGCAATAACCGGAATCCGCACCTTGGTAGATGACGGAGTTCTTGTTCATCTCCGCGAAGAGCTCGTTGGTCCTCTCCAGCGATAGCGGGGACTCCTCGATGATCTTCTTCTTGGACACCGGCTGCATCTTCATGATAAGATTCAACAACAGCTTTCCGTCCTCGTCCAATTCGTAGGCCTTCATCGCCCTGAACAGGGATGCGTGATAGAGGTTGGTGTAACCCTGGTAGTTGGGCACCAACGACATCTTCACCAGGTTGCCCTTCTCGAACTGCTTCTTCATGGTGGTCTTCTCGGCCACGCGGGTCATGATCTCCTGGTCTCCCCTGATGTATCCGCGGACCTCGACGCACTCGTCCACCGAGCTGTACTTGTTGGTCCTTGAGACCCTCTGCTTGGTGAAGACGTAAGTGATCATCTGCTCCTCCGTCATGGTCCAGGGATCGAAGTCTCCCTTGGCGTAGAATCCGTTGACGAACACGTATCCTGAATACTCTAGGACCTTGACGACATCGTCCTCCAGCTTCTCGGCGTCGGTCCCCATTACCTCCCTGATGCGGACGATGTCGATGTTCTTCTGCTTGTAGAATCCCATCATGCCGTCCACGGCCCTCAGGACCTCAGGCAGCATGCTGGCCTCGTCCAGGTCCATGGAGCGTATCTCGATGACTCCGGACATCTCCCAGATCTCAAGCGCTCCGACGATGGCGTTGCCTTTCACAAGAGGGAAGATCCATCTGTCGCCGTAGCGTGCGGATATCTCGGCCCATTTAGAACCTAGATCAGGATCGAATAATGACAGTAATCTGATCGGATACTCCTGCTCCTCTACGTTCTCGAGCAGCGGGATCTCGTCCGCCATGATGTACATGGGGCTCTGCCCCTCTCCGACGCTGATGACCTTTGCGCCTATCTCCTCGGCGCACTCCTCGACTATGTCCAAAGGAGCTCCGACTATGTAGCGCAACGCGGATGCTGGAAGCGGACCGTATGCCCTTATGGCCTTGCTTATGAGGTCCTTTGCGGGATCCCCGAAGGCGTCCCCGGGATAGTATACAGCATAGGTGTTCTCGGTACCCCAGTCCTCCTTCTCGTTGAATGCGCGTATGACACGCAGCGAGCGGTCCAGACGCATGACCGCCTCGCGGACCAGCTCCTTATCCTTACCTGTCTCCGCGACAAGCTGCCTGAGGGTGGCGGTTCCCATGTTCTCGATGGTCTCCAGCAGCTCCAGGTCTCCCGGGGCGGTCTCGTCGGCCCTGATGGCGGCGTACCTGTCGGCATCGTCCCTCATCACGAACCTGACCTTTCCTCTGACGAACCTTCCCAGCTGTATCTCGCCGGTCTTCCTCAGCTCGTACCATTCCTGCAGGTCGAAGTTCTCAACCCTGTTGTAAACATCTAACTCACTTCCGGCAGAGCCATGGAAGTCGAAGAACTCCTGGATTGTCTTGAAGTGCTGTCCCTTGGTCAGCCTGTAGCGCTCGACTGTCTCGTAGCTGTAGATGTTGTCGTGACCGGCCTTGAGTCTCATGTGGTCGATCTTGAGCATGTACTGGTCGTTCTCGGAGACCAGGAACCTTCCCTTGACGACGTCCTCGTTGGCGACCAAAGATTCGAGGGAGGCCTTCGCCTGCTCCTCTGTCAAAGACAATGCGAATGCGACCTCTTGGACTGTTGCAGGAGCGAAGCAGTCCAGATACCTCATGACGATGCGGTCGGTGGCATCGTTCTTATCCACCTCGGGATACTCCACGCGACCGAACAGCCATTTGTTGTTGGAGAGATCGGACCTTGTGATCAGGTACATGGACTCCAGCTTCCTCAGGGACCTGACCGCCATGTCCTCGCTGATCTCCAGTTTCTCGGATATCTCGTTGAGCGGGGTGTCCATGTCGATGATGTCGTAGACGGCCTTGTCGGTCTCGTTCATCTCGCGCTCCTTCTTCGTCGCCGCGGCATAGTACGGAAGCTCGTCGGCAACCATGATATGCGGATCGTCCAGGAACACAGTTCCGATGTCGCCGGAGTGCATCAGCTCGCGCACCCAGCCGTCGATGGTCTTCCTGTCCTCGTCCGTGTATGAATAGATGTTCCTTCCCCTCTCGCGCAGCGCCTGCAGAGGTCCTGTCTCCATCAGCAGCTTCAGGATGTCCCCTTTGTTGGTGATGCGTGTGGGCTTCTGGGCGTAGTAGGGTATGATCTGGTCCTCTTGGAACTCGAATTCGTTCACGCTGTCTCCCAAAGCACGGTACAGGACCTTCCTGTGGAGCTCCCTGAGCAATGCGGAACGGTCCTCCATGAGAACGATATCGGAGAATCCTGAGAGGATGGCGGAGTGCGCGAAGGGCGAGGGGGTTCCGGAGAAGCGGATGATGTTCAGCTTCATCTCACCGGAGTCCAGAAGGTTGAGGACATGCTTGGCGTTCTTGATGTCCATGTCGTCCTCCATGACCTCTCTGTAAGTCTCCTCGATGACAGGGACTCCTTCCATGCCGCCGAGCGCCTCGAGCAGGTAAGTGGACCTGATCTGCTGCCTGTTGACGGAGATCGGCCTTCCCATGTAGTTCCTGAGGATCATGAAGCTCCTGGCGGCGGTGTGCCTGAACCTGAGCTTGAAGATCTCTGAATCCTTCAGCGATTTCCTGAGGACTGTCTCCAACTCATCGGATTTGATCAGACCGGGCAGCTGGTCCAGGTCGAAGGACCTGGGGCATCCCAGCATGAAGCTGTCATCCGATATGGTGACAGATACGTTGGCTCCCAGCATCGCGGTGAGCCTGTGAGCATAAGCGCGTGACAGAGCATCGTTGACCCTGCGACCGAACGGGAAGTGGAAGACGATCTTCTGGTTGCCTGAAGGGTCGATGTACTCCTCCACGGCCAGCTTCCTATCGTCGGGGATGAATCCCGCGACGGCGTCCTGCTCCTTGAAGTATGAGTATATGCTCCTGGCAGAACCCTCGTCCACATCGAACTCCGCTGATATTGCGGCGATTGCCTGCCTCTCGTCCTGCAGGATCCTCTCGGACATCTCCCTCCTGAAGATTGCGACATCCATGGAGAGGTCGAACGACCTGGGGAGCATCTCTCCCGCCCATGAGGGCACGGTGGGCTTCCTTCCGTTGGCCTCCTTCACATAGGCGGTCATTCCCTTGGACCGGACGAACTCGAAGGACCTTCCTCCCAACACGAAGACGTCCCTGGGGGACAGCCTCTCGACGAACTTCTCCGAAAGCTCTCCGGCCACCGTTCCGTGGTTGTTGATGACACGGTAGTTGGCCTCCTCCGGGATCGTTCCCAGGTTCATGAAGTAGATCATACGGGAGCCCTTCTTCTTTCCGAAGATGTTCTCCTCCTCGTCGTACCATATTTTAGAATATACTCCTTCGAAATCGTCCTTGCTTCCGAGGTACCTTATGACCTGCATGAAGCTCTCCTTGGGCAGGTTGCGATAGCAATACGAGCCTTTCACCAGATCATATGCTTCATCGATATCCCATCTGTTGTCCAGGGACATTCCGACGATGGTCTGAGAAAGAACGTCGAGACAGTTCTCAGGAATACCGACACGATCGATATCCCCTCTGTGCGCCGCACGGCACATCACGGCGCATTCGACCAGATCATCTGGATCGAAGACCAGCAGCCTTCCCTTGGCCACCTTTCCGAAGCTGTGCCCGCTCCTTCCGATCCTCTGCAATCCTTTTGCCACAGACTTGGGAGAACCGATCTGGCAGACCAGGTCCACCGAACCGATGTCGATTCCCAATTCCAATGATGTGGAGGAAACGACGCACTTGATCTCTCCGTGCTTCAGACGCTCTTCCACATCCAATCTGATGTCCTTTCCGAGGGAGCTGTGATGGACCTCTATGTTCTCCAGTCCGCGCTCCTTCAGCTTGTAGACGACGCTCTCCGCTCCCGACCTTGTGTTGGTGAACACCAACGTGGTGTCATGCGAGTCGATGAGCTCCTTCAGCGTGTCGTACATCATCGAGTTGACGATATCGGATGATAACGCCGTGAGGTCTCTTGTAGGGCATATGACCTGCAGGTCCAACGTCTTCTTGGACCCTGATTCGATCAAAGCCACATCCCTTGCTGTTCCGTCGGGGTTGCATCCGACGAGGTATGTCGCGATCTCCTCTATGGGAGCCAATGTCGCTGACAGTCCTATGCGTACGAAGTCGTTCTCGCAGTGGTTCCTTAGCCTCTCCAATGTCAATGAAAGGAAGGCTCCCCTCTTGGAGTCGCAGATGTCGTGGATCTCGTCCAGGATCACCCATTCGACCTTCTTGAACGCATCCTTGAATTTGGGGGCTGCAAGTATGAGCGCCAGACTCTCTGGCGTGGTGATAAGGATGTGCGGGGGATGGCGGACCATCTTCTGCCTGTCAGCCTGCGATGTGTCTCCGGACCTCACGGCCACGGTTATGTTCGGTATGTTCATCCCGTGTCTGTGGGCGACCTCCCTCATCTCCGCCAGCGGAGTGTTGAGATTCCTGTTGACATCGTTTCCGAGCGCCTTCAGCGGCGACACGTAGATGCAGTAGACACGTTCCTCCAAGGTACCTTCCCTAGCATAGCGCGTGAGCTCATTGATGATGCTCGTGAAGGCTGTCAGGGTCTTACCCGATCCCGTCGGGGACGAAACCAGGACGTTGCGCCTCTGGTGGATGACAGGGATCGCCTTCGCCTGCGGAATGGTGAGGTCGTCGTACTTCTCATTGAACCATGTGGAGATCAGAGGCTCCATCATGTTCATGACCTCATCCTTAGAGTATGTTCTGTCTACTTTCTCAACCATAAGGGATAATCGCTATATCCATAGCGAGCTAGAATAAAAACTTTTATTAGTCAAGGCTAAAAATTCAAAGTTTAAAATCGGTAGCCAGCATGTTTCTTGATAACTCTTAGATATTAGTATAACAGTGTTAACTACCCGATTTTCGGAGAGTTCCGGAGCATGGTTCCAAATATATACCTACTAAACCCTTCGGAACCTCATGAGCCCGAAGGTGTGTGGCATCGCATTGGCAGTCCTAGCGACGTTATCGCTGGCATTCTTAGCCCTTGCAACGGATGTCGCACTGGCCGACGGCGACGAACCTGAGCCCGAGCCGACTCAGATCGAGTACCTTCAGGGATACGTCTTCGAGATTCCCCCGCAGATGGACCGCCAGCCCATAGCGGGCGTGGTCGTCAAGACATGGATCTCCGTGGACAGGATGTACGGAAGCGACACCACCAAAGAGGACGGAATGTTCAAGGTGCAGTACAACCCCGACATCAGGTACATCTCGTTCTCGGTCGAGGATTACACGGTCAAGGACTGGTGCTCCGAGCTGAAGAAGGCAGGGGACACGGGGATGTTCGAGATCGACCTGAAGGATGATTCCGAGGTCGATGGGGTCCACTATCTCTACGACAACTCCGGAAGCACCGTGATCATCTCCCGTACCATCGGTACCATCTTCGGTAACGTGGTGACCACCATAGGTAACGCAATAGTCCCTCTGGAGGGCGCATCGGTTACCATCGAGTCGTCATCTACTCTTCTGACAACGAAGACCGACGAATCCGGGCACTACTCGATGGATTGCCCCACCGGAACAACCTATCACATAACGGTCACGTCCTCGGGATTCAAGACATGGACAGCGGATGATGTCGAGCCTTCCAAGGAAGCGTTCAACATCAGGATGCAGCAGAAGGATCACGACGTCATCTTCGGATTGGATCTGGCGCACACGCTGATGCTCATAGGTCTGCTCATCTTCCTAGTCATAGCGATCCTGGCGATCTACATCGTAAGGAGACCTGAGGGCATGGACAAGATCGCGGTGATCAACGATCTGCCCGAGGTCAAGATCGACGAGGGCCGTGACGAGGACGATTAAGGTCTGACCAGCGAAGAATTGACCTTGTCATACAGGCTGTTGCCGTTAGCATCGATCGCTACAACCAGAGGTCCGAACTTATCCGTATCGAATCTCCACATGGCCTCCGCCATTCCGAGGTCGAGCCATTCCACGCCGACGCACTTCCTCAGCCCCTCAGCGAGGCTGACTGCTGCACCGCCGGTCGCTGCCAGGTAAACGCAGCCAACCTCCTTCATGGCGTCCATTGTCTCCTTGGACATTCCGCCCTTTCCGATGACGGCGCGGATCTTGAACTTCCTTATGAAATCAGGCTCCAGCTTGTTCATCCTGGCGGATGTTGTGGGGCCTGCGGCGACGACGGCCCATGTGCCGTTGTCCCTCTGGACCATGATGGGTCCGCAGTGGAACAGGACTGATCCCTCGATGTCCTTGGGGACCTCCTTGCCTTCCTTGACGTACTCCATGGCGCGGATGTGCATCTCGTCGCGTCCGGTGATCACGGGACCGTTGACGTAGCATGTATCCCCGAGCTTCAGGGACCTGACGGTCTCCTCGCTCAGAGGGGAGCTGAGAGCGATCAGAACTTCACCCCCTGCGAGTACTCTACACCGTTAGCGGTGATCTTGGCGGATGCGCGGCGGGTGGCCCAGCATCCGATGTTGACGGCCACTGGCAGGCTTGCCGTGTGGCAGGCGCACTTCTTGATCCTGACTCCGAGGGATGTCGTGGAGCCTCCGAGGCCCATGGGGCCCAGACCGGAGCCGTTCAGAGCTACGAAGATATCCTCCTCCATCTGCCTGAGCACCGGATCGGGGTTCTCCTCATCGATGGGGACCAGGAGAGCCTCCTTGGCCATCGAGACGCAGACGTCGGACGTTCCGCCGATGCCGACGCCAACGATTGTGGGCGGACAGGGACGCCCTCCGGCGTCCAGGACGGAGTCTATGATGAACTTCTTGATCCCCTCTACGCCGTCGGCGGGGTTGAGCATCGCCAGACGGGTCATGTTCTCGGATCCCGCTCCCTTAGGGAGGACGGTGATCTGAGTGAAATCGTCATCAGTAGGGATGTAATGTATTATCGGCATGCCCGGACCGAGGTTGAGGCCGCAGTTCTCCCTGGTGATGGGGTCCACGGTGTTAGGCCTGAGGGGGATGTCCTTTGTGGCCCTCTCGACCGCCTTCGCGATGTCCTTGCCGATGGAAGAATCGAACTTGCCCTTGACGTAGAACACCGGGATTCCCGTATCCTGGCACATGGGGACTCCGATGTGCTCGGCCTTCTTCACGTTGTCCATGATGGCCCCAAGTTGGGTGTACGCGATCTCGTTCTGCTCCCATCCGGACGCGGCCTCCATGGCCCATCCGATATCCTCGGGGAGCTTCGTGTTCGCCAGACGGAGGAGGTTGTAGACGACGTCCTCCACAGGCTCGGGCAGTTTTATCATGATACACGGGAGGGTCTGCCCCGTATTATATTTGTCCGTTCACGGGACCAGATAGAGAACGTCGTCGATGACGACGGTCTTCACGGTTTCGCCGACCTCGTAGCCCTCAGGCACCCTGAGGTCGACCGTAGAATAATTGTCTGGATGCAGGACCTGCACCTCATCGCCCATGACGTTGACGACGGTGGCCTCCTTCAGGTCGTCCTCCTTCTCGTAGAGCTTGATGTCGGGCATGTCGGACTTCCTGACGGACCTCTCCCTGAAGTTCATCAGGTCCAGGATGCGTCCTCCGTTCCCGGAGACGCGGGTGAGCTTGCAGTACCTGTTCTCGAAGATGACAACATCCCCGACATGGTACTCCGGGAGCCTGACCAGATATGTGAGGCGGTACATGTCCTGACCGTCAGTGGTCTGGCCCACAAGTTTGGGCGACTCCTTGGTCTCCGCGCAGAAGACCTCAGAGAACTCCTTGGCCAGGTTCTTCCCCAGCGATATGGATGATAGATAGACGTCCACTCCGCCGGTGACGATCTCCATCTTTGTGATGAACAATGATTTGTTGGTAGCCGCCGCTCTGGCGACGTACTCCTCGGTGAAGGCCAGCGC
>Ga0265298_10006262_pt1 | contig 14738 bp, 10 predicted proteins | sample AusTroGonzalo_MG_3_FD_193486 | JGI IMG/M metagenome (GOLD analysis project Ga0265298, IMG submission 193486) | Bovine rumen microbial communities from tropical cattle in Woodstock, Queensland, Australia - Gonzalo_01 | ecosystem: Host-associated > Mammals > Digestive system > Stomach > Rumen ... | reverse complement strand
CCCCTTCCGTAAATAATTGTTTGGGAGAATTGATTTTGTTTGCCAAGCCGATGATTACACAAATAACTGCTGCATTATGTTTAGCATTGTTAGTCCACTTAAATGAAGTGTAAGCAAAGTTAATCTCAACATCACTCAGAATATTGCCCCATAATAGAGATATATGCTCACCTTGGCTTACAGAATTTGTTGATACAAATGCACATTTACTCTTGCTTTTATAAATATACCGTGCTCCTTTATAAAACCATTGTGATATATAATCAAGTTTCCTGTATGATGAAAAAACACCTGAAAAAGTGTAATCCATATCTTCTTTCTGAGAATCATCTTGCATCCTAAACCCTAAATACGGCGGATTACCAAAGATAAAGACTTCTTCATCTGGAGTATGAGGGCACACTGTATTCCAATCAAGACGACAGGCATTACCACAAACAAGCTGAGTGATGTTCTTCAAAGGCAAGGCTTTAGTGTTAACGCCAAAGTCTTCGTTCAGTTTGGTATTCATCTGATGCTCTGCCAACCAAAGGCTAAGCATCGCCACCTCATGAGGGAAGTCGAGCAATTCGATGCCATAGAACTGGCTCAGCGAAATGACGCTATTATCTACAAACAAGATTTCGCCCTCTGGCGTACACTTGCGCTGCAAGGCGAGGATATCCATTTCGAGGAAGCGCAAACACTTATAAGTGATAATCAAGAAGTTACCACTACCGCAGGCTGGGTCGAAGAACTTCATGCGGCTCATGCGCTTCAACAGCGTATCGCATTTCTTGATGACAGGCTTCAACTCATCGTAGAACTGCTTGGAAGTCAGAGCGCCAATGTTCTTCAACTGTAGTTTCTGCTCGTAGAACTCGTTGAGTTTGTTGTACTCTCCACGCAGTTCATCCAAGAACAGCGGATTAATCACTTTCATGATGTTTGGTACGCTGGTATAGTGCATACCCTGATTGGCACGTTCCTCTGGATTCACCACCGCCTGGATCATCGAACCGAAGATGTCTGGGTTGATGTCCTTCCAATCCAGTTCGCCACATTCGATAATGATGCGACGGGCCTTTGCACCCATTCGTGGTATCTGAATATGTTTGGAGAACAGGCCACCATTGACGTAGGGGAACTGCTTGATAATACTCAGCGTCTCACGGCTGCGAAGCGACACATCCATAATGTTAAAGGTATGCGCGAGATAGTCACTTAGGTCTGAACCGTCTTCTTTGGTATATCGCTGGATGGAGCTGGTAAAAAGATTATCCTCAAAAATGCCCGTATCCTCAGCAAAGAAACAGAACAGCAGACGGCTGATAAAGATATTCAGGTCGTGCAGGTCATCATCGCTACGAAATTCGTTGTAGCTTCGTAACTCATCATGCAACTTGGCCAGTTTTTCTGCAGCCTTGATGTCGGCAGGGTTTTCCTCCACATAGTGCACACGCTCCACATCCATCAGCGGATAGAAGAAAGCGAAGTCTGATGGCAGTCGCTCCAACAGATTCTCGTAGGTATCTTTCTCGCGAAGGTCATAAGCCAATATCGACTTGCCATCGCTCACAGCGATAATTTTTGGAGCAGCCTTGATAATCTGTTCGTTCGTTTTCAGCTCTTCTAATTGGCTTGTCAAGCCAAACATACTGACGGGCTGATAGCAGAACAAGCCCTTGATGAGTAGTCCATCAAAGGTCTTAAGTACACCTTTACCCTCTTTGTAACGCTCAATGTCGCGTTCGCTTTTGCCAAAGGAATAGAGCAGTTGATAGCCCACTTCTGCTGGATTCACACCATTGCTAAACGAATCGGCCAGCCGTTGCTCTATCTCCCTATAGCCAAGTTGCAGTTTCTTTCCCATAGTTATTGATGATGAAGAAAGCGGACGGGATTCGTTCAGAAACGTGAGACACCAGCCAAGCGCATAAAAAGAACGTGGACAATTTATACTTATCCAACGTCTCAGGCGCTTGGCCGGTGCCCACTACAAGAGATAAGATAAATGCCCACGCTTATCAGCATGAGCATCCACTTCTTATCATTCTTGTAGTCGTCTATTTTGCGGCCAAGCTTAAGAGACGTTTTGAATAAAAAGCGTACGCTTCATTTGTTTAACCCTCAATGTCATACCGCCACCCTGCACTCAGGGAATCAAGCCGTAGCAGGCATCGTTTACAATGCGTCGGCGATACTTGATTGCAAAGATACGAACTTTTCCAATAACTACCAAATCTTTGACTACTTTTTCGCTGCTGTCAGATGATTGGTATTCACCGTCATCCCTCAACAATCAATCGAAAAAAGGAGTCGCAGAACTAATGTCTGTGACTCCCGTAACTCATGAAACTCCTGAAAAGTGAAGCCAGCGGTCTTCTGTCCCATCCACTTATTGCAAGTAGGGTTTCAGCTCTTCATAATATGGTGTATTGTGGAAATAATCGCTGATGGTCCGGTAGTTTCCTATGTGCGGGGTGTTATTCCACCTGGCTTGCCTGAAGTCGCTGCCCTTTGGTTCTTTTGCCAGCATCTTCCTGAATCCATCCATTGCCTTGATGTAGTTGTTGAAAGTGCGTGGCGTCATGGTCAAGGCGGGAATGACCCTGTCACGGACAAATTCGAAGAAGGGCTTCCTCCCCTTGATGCCGAAGGTCTGGCTGCCCAGTCCCTCATGCTCGACGAGCAAGAAGAGATAGGCTGCGAAGTCTACGATTGTCTTGGATCTACCCGTCAGTCGGGCCTCTGGCTCGATGCCGAAGAACTTGACAAAGATCTCCCAGAAGCTGCTGGCCAGCTTTCCGGGGTCAACGAACGACTGGAAGAGTCCAGAATTGCTCCCGTCGTCGCCGTCGTCAGGCATCTTTTCAATCATCTCCCCCACTAACTTGGTAAAAGTCACTGACGCCAAGTAAAACTTCTGCATCGCTACCTTCTTCCCCGACATCTGGGCGCCATCTCTTACTTTCAGATTCAGCTGATAAATCTTTTTTCCATCACTCCATTCGAGCAGTATCGGAAGGCCCTGCCGTCCTTTTGTGAAGCTGATTTCGGCATCGCCGACGACGTTGACGGTAAGGCCTTTCTTGCGCGTGTCGGCAATCTGCTGTCCGGACAAGTAGCACAGGACGGTCACGGTACCGTCTGGATTCTCCTGGAGATCCTCAACTGGTATTCCCGACCTGAGGGAGAGCCCTCTCGTGGCTGTATAGCCTTTGCTCTTGGGAACAAAGCTTCTGCCGCGCCTTAGTAACGTACCATTGTCAGCTGCAACCATTTTTGCCGCAGAATACCTCTCGGTCCATCTCAAAATCTTTTTCGCCTTGAAAGTCTGTATTTTGATATTTTTCTTGTTGGCCATATCGAAAGACTATTGTTGTTTAAAATGCAAAGTAAGCAAATAATTCCTATATAGCCAAATTATTCCAGCACAAAATAGCAGAAGCCATAGAAAAAAAATGGTCAGAGAGCAGGCAACAAAAATGAGAAAATCTTGGTTCTTCACTGAATTTTCACTACCTTTGCACCACATTTTTATTATGAATCTATGTCTATCCAAGATATACCTAATGACTTGATACTGTTCTTCACGCTCTATGGCGGAGGAACTTTGGTGGCTCTCGTCGCCAGCATCTACCTCTGTATGCGACGGGGCAATGCCTTTGCCCCCGACATTACGCCGCCGATGCCACTACGTCGTTGGGCAGCGTCGTTCTTTGCCGTTGCATCTTTGGGCCATATATGGTGGTATTTATTCTACATCTATTCCGGCGACGTCCATTCTGTGAGCTATTTAGTGGCTGCCATGCTCGACTGCGTGGGATTACTCACCACAATCGCCGGCACGCTGTTTGCCATGCTCCAAGATCGCAAGCGGCCTGTCTGGCCCATCGTCATAGCAACGATACCTTACGCGGTGCTTCTGGTGTTGAACATAGCTTATCCCAGTGGTCATTTCATATACATAGCCATCGCATACTTCCTGTTGCTCTACGCGCTCTTTAGCATTTATATGGTATTTGCTGTCAGGCAATATGGGCGGTGGCTGCGCGACAATTTTGCCGACTTGGAGCGTAAGGAGGTATGGATGAGCCACATGCTGGTCATCGTCCTCTTGCTGTCAATTATCACTTATGGATTCGATGGCGGCAACCTGATCATCAGCTACCTCGCACAGCTCATCGGCCTCGTACTTACCGGTCTCCTGCTGTGGCGAGTGGAGACACTGCCAGACTTGGGAACTCAGGAGACCCACCCCCACCCTGTGAGGGAGGGGAGTGAATACTCTCAAGAACAAGCGGATGAACTATCTACTCCCCTCCCTACAAGGGAGGGGCAGGGGGGTGGGTCCGCCACCCAAATCGAACGAATGCTGGCAGAGCACTGCGTGGGCACACAACTGTACCTGCAGCACGACCTCACCGTGCAGCAGCTTGCCCACGCTCTTGGTACCAACCGCTCATATCTCAGCCAGTATTTCTCCAGTCAAGGCACTACTTACAATGCTTATATCAACGACCTGCGTATCAACTACTTCATGCGTCTCTATCGCGAGGCCTCCCAGGCGCGCCAGCCCATCACTGCCCAGCAACTGGCCAGCAAAAGTGGTTACCGAAGTTACAGCACCTTCAGCCTTGCCTTCAAGCAGCGCATGGGCCAGAGCGTGACGGCCTGGATACGCAAAACGGGCAAGTAATGTTTTCGGGTGGGAATTCTGCAGTCGCAAATCCATGAATGTGTTCTTAAGAAAAAATCAGGACAATCGCTTAGAATGATCAACAAATGTTAAAAGTGTGCCAAAGCTTGGCACAGTGTGTGCCAAAGGCGGGCACACTGTGTGCCAAGCTTTGGCACACTTCACGATTAAGCTGATCAAATTTGGCCGTTAAGTAAAAAATATGTATCTTTGCAGCGTATTACCAAAAATGAAGCTTATGATTGATGAAAACATCCTCCGAGAGAAAGCCAAGAAGTACTTAGTGTGCTTCCACGCGACTTGTCCACGACGTGAGCACTGCCTGCGCTGGATAGCGAGCCATTACGTGCCCGAACGCCTTTTCAGCGTTATCTGTATCAACCCCAACCACGTAGGCGACGTCACCGACAGCTGCATAGCCTACCGTGACGATCAGCCTCAGCGGGTACCCGTCGGCATGGTCCACTTCTATGAAGCCATGCCTGGAGCCATGGAGCGCGCCATCAAATCGCGCCTCATAGAGTACTATTCACGGGTTATCTATTACCGTTACCGCCGTGGTGAACTCCTGATTACTCCTGACGTGGAACAGGTAATTGAACGCGTCTGCCGCGAATGCGGGTGGACGGCTCCACTTGTCTTCGACGGCTATAGCGAGGAATTGCTATGGTAAAACGGAATTACCGCAATAGGGCTTTATGCGTCCCTCAGAACCGAAAACAACCTATCTTCATGCGTATTTTGCTCTTTTAACGCTATTATCACTCGTTATTTGCAAAAAAAGACGTATCTTTGCAGAGACTAATGACCGTCTATTTATTTATGTAAATCAATACTATTATGGCTAAGACTATCAGAACAATTGCGATGAGTGCTATTGCAGGTCTCGCAATCTTGAGCGGATGCTCTCAGAAGGCAACAGAAGTCACCCTTCAGGTACAAACCAAGTACGGCACCCTTGAGGGCGTTGAAGAAGATGGAGTGAAGAAATTCCTGGGCGTTCCTTTCGCACAGGCTCCTGTCGGCGAACTCAGATGGAAAGCTCCACAGCCTGTCCAGGCCTGGGAGGGTGTACGCGAGGCCAAGGCGTTCGGCAACGACCCCATGCAACCCAATGTCTTCGGTGACATGCAGTTCCGTGGCCCTGCCCGCAGCGAGGACTGTCTCTACCTAAACATCTGGACGACGGCAAAGACAACGGCCGATGCCCTTCCCGTACTGATCTACTTCAACGGTGGCGGACTGATGGCCGGCTCTGGCAGCGAACCCCGCTACGACGGTTCTTCCTTAGCCAAGGAAGGTGTCATCGGTGTGACGGCAAACTACCGTGAAGGTGTGTTCGGGTTCTTCGCACATCCTGACCTCACAGCAGCATCAGAGTACAAGGGAAGCGGCAACTTCGGTTTCCTTGACCAGGTGGCTGCCATCCAGTGGGTGAAAGAGAACATCGAGGCCTTCGGCGGCGACCCTGCCCGCATCAACATCGTCGGTGAGTCAGCAGGCTCCTTCTCCGTCTCACTACTCATGTGCTCGCCCCTCTCCAAGAACCTCATTGCCGGAGCCATGCTCTCCTCGGGTGCCGAGGTACTGCCGTACGGACCGACAACGCAGGCCGATGCCGATGCTGCCGGTGCTGCCCTCCTCAAGGAGGCTGGCATAGCAAGTCTGGCTGACGCCATGGCAATGAATGCCGACTCTCTGCAGCAGGTCCTTCCTCCCAAAGGCATGGCCAGCGTGGTGCTCGACGGCTACTTCATGACCGAGAGTGCTGACGACGTGTTCGAGAAAGGCCAGCAGGCACAGGTTCCGTTGCTCGCAGGCTGGAACTCCCTGGAAGGCCACCCCATGCAGGCACTCCAAGGCCAGGCCCCCACGCTCCAGAATTTCAAGAATGCCCTGAAGACCCAGTTTGGCGACATGACCGACGAGATCTTCACAGCCTACGGAATTAAGACAGACGAAGATGTCATGAACCAGAAAGGCTTCGACCTCGTCTCCGACCTCTTCACCGGCTTCCCCACATGGAAAGTCTGTGACTACCACGCAAAGACCTCGCACCAACCCGTCTACCGCTACCACTACATGCACCCCCGTCCTCAGGTTTCCGCCAAGATGGGCGACATGGTGGGCGGCCTTGCCGGTGGTGTTCGTGAAAAGACCGCTGAGGAGAAGAAGGCTGCCGACCAGCAACCTGCCATTGCTCCCGGTGCCGTCCATTCTGCCGACATCGAATATGCCATGGGAACCCTTGACACCAACGAATTCTATGACTGGCAGGAAGAGGACTACGCCATCTCCAAGCTTTTCCTCTCCTACTATGCCAACTTCTGCAAGACGGGTAATCCTAACGGCGAGGGACTGCCCCAGTGGACTGCCATCACCAAGGACAATCTGGACAGCGCGCCTGTCATGAAAATCGATGTGGAGTCTGCCGAAGTTGCTTCCCCCGAAAAGGAGAATGCCTACCGGACGCTCGAGAAATTCTATCGAAGCAAGAAATAGGAGCCTTAACAGAAACATCCTGTAACCACGTGGTTTACAGGATGTTTCTTGTAGCGGGAGGGGGACCCGAACCCTCGACCTCCGGATTATGAATCCGACGCTCTAACCAGCTGAGCTACCCCGCCATGCTTCATTTAAGCGGGTGCAAAGGTAATATATTTTTTTCAACTTCCAAACTTTTTTCTGAAAAAAATGCTTTGTTTCGAATATTTTTTGTATTTTTGCAGGGAAAATAGATTTAATAACAATCTGCTAACACATAAAGAGTATGCAAAAACTGACTATTGAATATCCATTATCAACAGAATCGCCCAAGATTGTTTGGGATATGATCAGCAATGCCACGGGCATGCAGAAATGGCTGGCCGACAGCGTGACTGAGGACGGAGACGTGATGACATTTACGTGGGGACACCCCTGGACAGAGCGTGACACGAAACAGTCGCGGGGGCTCGAGAAAGAGAAATATGACCACATACGCATGCTATGGGACTACCACGAGGACACACCGGAAGCCATCTGGGAGATGCGCATCGAGAAGAGTGACCTGACGGGCCATCTGAACCTGCTCATCACCGACTATGCCGCCGACGAAGACGAGGCCAACGACCTCAGAGGCATCTGGGACGACAATCTGGAAAGACTGCACCGCGTCAGCGGGCTGTAGGGAGATTAAACATTAAAAATTCAACATTAAATTTGAGAAAAGCATAAAAGCTAAGCCAAAACGTGTTAATAAATGTAGAGGTGCTGAAAATCTTTAATGTTTAATTTTTAATGTTTAATTTTCTTTGTACCTTTGCAGCCGAATTATGTTTCGCATCAAGAAATTAGACATATTCATCGCCAAACAGTTCGGGCTGCTGTTCTTTGCGACTTTCTTCATCTGCCAGTTTGTGCTGATGATGCAGTTCCTGTGGCGATACGTCGACGACCTGATAGGCAAGGGCCTGTCGTTAGAGGTGATGGCCCAGTTCTTCTGGTACATGGGTCTGATGCTGATGCCGCAGGCTTTCCCACTGGCCATCCTGCTGTCGTCGCTGATAGCCTTCGGCAACCTGGGCGAGAGTTCGGAGCTGACAGCCATCAAGTCGGCCGGCATCTCGCTGATGCAGGCCATGCGGTCGCTCATCGTCATCGTGTTAGCGATAGCCTGCGTGTCGTTCTACTTCCAGGAGGTGGTGGCCCCCAACGCCTTCATCTCGTTCCGCCAGCTGCTCATCTCGATGAAGCAGAAGAGTCCGGAACTGGAGATTCCCGAGGGCATCTTCTACGACGGCATACCCGGCTCGAACCTCTACGTACAGAAGAAGGACATGGAGTCGGGAGTGCTCTACGGCATTATGATCTACCGCATGAACGGAGGCTATGAGGACGCTGCCGTCATCCTGGCCGACTCGGGCCGCCTGCAGGCCACGGAAGAGAAGAAGCACCTGCTGCTGACGTTGTACAGCGGCGAGTGGTTCGAGAACATGAGACAGTCGGGCATCGGCGTGTCGGCCAATGTGCCCTACCGTCGCGAGACGTTCTCAACGAAGCGCATCCTGCTCGACTTCGACGGAGACTTCAACATGGTGGAGATGGGCGGCATCTCGACCGACGCCCGTGCCAAGGGCATGCGACAGCTGATACACGACATCGACTCCATTAAGGAATACAACGACTCGGTAGGCCGCCACTTCTACAAGGAAGCCCAGCAGTCGACGTTCTATCGTCCGTCGTTAGAGAAGAAGGACTCAGCGAAAGTCATCAGGGAGTCTACTGCCAAGGCGTTCAACATCGACTCCATCTATGAGAAACTGTCGGGAGAAAGCAAGCAGCAGGTCATCAGAATGGCCGCGAACAACGCCAACATGGCACTGAACGACATGGAGTTCAAGGCCGACTACTCGTTCAACCTGAACCGTGAAGACCGTCTGCACCAGATAGAGGCCATCAACAAGGTGACGCTGGCCCTGTCGTGCCTCATCTTCTTCTTCATCGGCGCACCGTTGGGAGCCATCATCCGCAAGGGCGGACTGGGTGTGCCCGTCATCATCAGCGTGCTGGTGTTCATCGTGTTCTACATCCTGGACAATACAGGCATGAAGATGGCCCGTGACGGCAACTGGACGGTATGGTTCGGGAAGCTGTTAGGAACGGCCGTGCTGTCGCCCATCGCAGCCTTCTTCACCTATAAGGCCAACAACGACTCGGTGGTCTTCAACATCGACTTATACCGCGAGATCCTCAAACAGATGCTGGGACTGCGCACCAAGCGCCACATTGCCTTCAAGGAGGTGATCATAGAAGACCCGAAGTACCTGACGGATGCCGACATGCTGAAGAGCGTCAGCATGGAGATAGACCAATATCAGGAGGTACACCGCCTGCACCGCCTGCCAAACCCCATCAAGGTATTCTTCCGTCCTGGCGACGACCACGAGATAGAACACATCAACAGCGTGCTGGAGGTGGCCATAGAAGACCTGTCATACACCAGAAACAAGTACGTGATGACGAAGCTGAACCAGTATCCCGTCATTGCCACCCATGCCCACACACGCCCGTTCCGCCGCAAGTGGATGAACGTTATCACAGGACTCTTCCTGCCCACCGGTCTGTTCTTCTACTTCCGCATGATACGCTTCCGCTTCAGGCTGCATAAAGACCTGCAGCACATCAAGCGTGTCAACCAGAAGCTCATACCGAGAATCATCGAGCTGGGCGACGTACAGAACGAGATGGGTACCATCCTATAATATATAATAAGGTATAAGAGATATGGAGACTTTCAAACTGAACACCATCGACGAGGCACTGGCCGACTTCCAGGAGGGCAAATTCGTCATCGTAGTAGACGACGAAGACCGCGAGAACGAGGGAGACCTGATATGTGCCGCAGAAAAGATAACCCCTGAAATGGTGAACTTCATGCTGAAGAACGCCCGGGGCGTGCTCTGCGCACCCGTCACCATCAGCCGCAGCAGGGAACTGGACCTGCCCCACCAGGTGCAGGACAACACGTCGCTCTTGGGAACGCCGTTCACCGTGACCATCGACAAGATAGAAGGCTGCTCGACGGGGGTCAGCGCCCACGACCGCGCAGCCACCATCCGCGCACTGGCCGATCCGGCATCGACAGCCAAGACCTTCGGACGTCCCGGACACATCAGTCCGCTCTACGCCCAGGACAACGGCGTGCTGCGCCGCTCGGGCCATACGGAGGCCGCCATCGACCTCTGCAAGCTGTCTGGCCTCTATCCCGCCGGTGCACTGATAGAAATCATGAACGATGACGGCACCATGGCCCGCATGCCCCAGCTGATGGAGTTTGCCCGCCAGCACGACCTGAAGATCATCACCATCAAGGACATGATAGCCTACCGGCTCAAGAAAGAGAGTTCAGTGGAAAAAGGCGAGGAGGTGGACATGCCTACCGACTACGGCCACTTCCGCCTCATCCCCTTCCGTCAGAAGTCGAACGGACTGGAACATTTCGCGCTGATCAAAGGCGAGTGGCACGAAGACGAACCGGTGTTGGTGCGTGTCCATTCCAGCTGCATGACGGGCGACATCCTCGGCTCCAAGCGGTGCGACTGCGGCGAACAACTGCATAAGGCCATGCAGATGATAGAACAGGAAGGACGCGGCGTACTTCTTTACATGCAACAGGAAGGGCGCGGCATCGGACTCATGAACAAGATTGCCGCTTATAAGTTGCAGGAAGAGGGACTGGACACGGTGGATGCCAACGTACACTTAGGCTTCAAGCCCGACGAGCGCGACTACGGTTGCGGTGCCCAGATCCTGCGTATGTTAGGAGTCCAAAAGATGCGGCTGATGACCAACAATCCCGTGAAGCGCGTCGGACTGGAAGGCTACGGACTGGAAATCGTGGAGAACGTAGCCATCGAGACCACGCCCAACGAGTATAACCTGCGCTACCTGAAGACGAAAAAGGACCGCATGGGACACACGCTGCACCTGAAATAAAAGGCATAAAGGTAAAAAAGTGAAAAAGTGGCGCAATTATTCGTTTAAAAAGAATAAAATGCTTACTTTTGCACCCGAATTTATACACATAGCAAAAATATGGCACAATTATCTGACCGTTTGCAGCGACTCGCCCCCTCAGCAACACTGGCGATGTCGCAGAAAAGTTCTGAAATGAAAGCCCAGGGCATAGACGTCATCAACATGAGCGTCGGCGAGCCCGACTTCAATACACCCGACCACATCAAACAAGCTGCCAAGTTAGCCATCGACGAGAATTACTCGAAGTATTCGCCCGTCCCCGGCTATCCTGACCTGAGGCAGGCCATTGCCCGCAAACTGGAGCGCGAGAACCACCTGCACTACTCGCCGGCGGAAATCCTGGTTTCGAACGGAGCCAAGCAGAGCGTCTGCAATACCGTCATGGCACTGGTGAATCCTGGCGACGAGGTTATCATCCCCGCACCCTACTGGGTCAGCTACCCGCAGATGGTGCTGCTGGCAGGCGGTAAGCCCGTCATCGTAGAAGCCGGCTTCGAGCAGAACTTCAAGATGACGGCCGAGCAGTTAGAGGCTGCCATTACCCCGAAGACCCGCATGCTGATACTCTGTTCGCCCAGCAATCCTACAGGCAGCGTCTATTCGAAAGACGAGCTGGAAAGCCTGGCCAAGGTCATCAGAAGCCACGAAGACCTCTTTGTGCTGGCTGACGAAATCTACGAACACATCAACTACATCGGCAAGCACGAGAGCATTGCACAGTTCGAAGGCATGAAGGAGCGCAGCATCATTGTCAACGGTGTGTCGAAGGCATACGCCATGACAGGATGGCGCATCGGATACATCGCAGCCCCGGAGTGGATTGTCAAAGGCTGCAACAAGCTGCAGGGACAATACACCAGCGGACCGTGCTCCGTGAGCCAGAAGGCCGCCGAATATGCCTACACGGCAAGTCAGGAATGTGTGGAGGAGATGCGCAAGGCCTTTGAACGCCGCCGCGACCTCATCGTACGTCTGGCCAAGGACATCCCCGGACTGGAGGTCAACATACCGGAAGGTGCCTTCTACCTGTTCCCCAAGTGCTCGTCGTTCTTCGGCAAGAAGAGCGTGGTCGACGGTTTTGCCGTCAACAACAGCACCGACCTGGCCATGTACCTGCTGGAAAAAGGGCACGTGGCAACCGTCGGAGGTGACGCTTTCGGTGACCCGGAATGCTTCCGCATGAGCTATGCAACAAGTGACGAAAATATCGTCGAAGCCATGCGCCGCATCAAGGTTACACTGGCCGAATTGAAATAAATGCGGAAAAATAGAGTTAAAAGTTCTTAATTACGCTGATAGGTCATTTGAATTTACTATCTTTGCGGAATCAATGTGAAACTAACAAACTTAATTCATTTAATAACTAAAAATTAATTATTACATTTATGGCAACAACAACAAAGGCTGCAGCCCCAGCCAAAAAGTCGGGCTTCCAAGGTGTTAAAGCTGCATGGATCATCCTCGTAATTTGCGCTATCGCCGGTTACAGTGTATGGTATTTCATTATGGGTAATCCCGACAACTTCGTCGGTGGAGACCGTACCGGACACCCCGCAAACCTGTTAGGAACCGTGTATAAGGGAGGTTTCGTGGTAGGTCTGATCCTCACCCTTCTCTTCACTGTTATCTGCCTTGGTATCGAGCGTTTCTTCGCTATCAAGAGTGCTTCTGGTAAGATCAACCTTGCCAAGTTCACCGCTGACGTTAAGAAGCTCATCAAGGATCAGAAGTTCCAGGAGGCTGATGCTCTCTGCGACAAGATGCAGGGTTCTGTAGCCAACGTCGTGAAGGCTTCTATCAAGATGTACCAGACTGTTGAGGGCGACTCTACACTGAAGAAAGCTGCTAAGGTTGCTAAGATCCAGCAGGCTCACGAAGAGGCTACTCAGCTTGAGATGCCTACCCTTCAGATGAACATGCCGATGGTTGCAACTATCGTATCACTCGGTACCCTGACCGCTCTGTTCGGTACGGTGCTCGGTATGATCGGTTCGTTCCAGGCTCTGTCTGCCGGTGGTGGTGCCGACTCTATGGCTCTGTCAGCTGGTATTTCTGAGGCTCTTGTGAACACGGCTTCTGGTATTTTGACCTCTTGGGTGGCTACCGTGGTCTATAACTTCTTCTCCAACAAGATCGACAAGCTGACTTACGCTCTTGATGAGATTGGTTTCACCATCGCTGCAACTTACGATTCTAACCACAACGAGGCTTAATTTTTAGTTCCATTCATTTAAAACCCTAAAAACCGTTTTAGAATGGCTAAAGTTAAGATACAGAAAAAAGACATCTGGATTGACATGACACCCATGTCAGACGTGATGACGCTGCTTCTGTGCTTCTTCATGTTGACATCAACATTCCTGACGCCAGAACCAGTACAAGTCAACACGCCTAACTCGGTGTCTGAGGTCAAGATTCCGGAACAGGACGTCCTGAACATTCTGGTAACACCGACTGGACAGGTCTTCCTGGGAACGGAAAACAAGAACAACATGCAGGCAATGCTGGATGAGATGGTCGACAAGTTCGGCATTTCTCTGAACGCAAACCAGATCAAGCACTTCCGCGAGGATGCTATGGTGGGTGCCTCCATGTCGCAGCTTGGAACATACCTCAACCTTGAGCCCGAAAAGATGGGCGAGGCTATCCAGAAGCTCGGCATTCCGCTTGACAGTATCAACGGAGGCAAGAGCGAATTCCAGAACTGGGTCACAGCGGCCCGTAGTGCAAATCCTGACATCAGACTCGCCATCAAGTGCGACTCCAAGACTCCTTATTCTTCGATTAAGAAGTTGATGTCAGAGCTTCAGGACATGAACGAGAACCGTTTCCAGCTGATCACGAATCTCGATGTTAAACGTTTAAACGATTAGTATTATGGCAAAAAAGAATCTATCCAAGCAAAAGAAAATGGATACCCGCGTGAACTTCACGCCGATGGTAGACATGATGATGCTGTTGATCACGTTCTTCATGCTGTGTACTACGCTGGCCAAGCCGCAGGCTATGCAGCTGACCATGCCGTCAAACGAAGACACGAAGCAGCTGAATGAAGATCAGAAGCAGGTAACGAAAGCTTCTCACACCATCACCCTCTATCTGGGTTCTGATGACAAGGTATGGTACATCGCAGGTCTGCCCAACTACGATGATCCCTCTTGCGTGAAGCAGACTTCCTATGGTAAGGATGGTATCGAGAAAGTTCTCAACGAGCACACCACAGAGGAAGGCGTCAACCCCGTGGCCAAGATCAAGCTGGCCAAGAAGGAACTGGATGCCAAGAAGAATGCGTACAACTCGAAGATGACCGACGAGCAGTACCAGGAGGAACTCAAGAAGCTGAAGAAGGGTGAACTCCCCAGCGGCGAGAAAGTTCCTGCACTGACTGTCATCATCCGTCCTCTGAACACCGCAACCTATGCGAACATGGTGGCTGCTCTTGACGAGATGCTCATTAGCAATATTGATAAGTATGTCATTGACAACGTCGACAAGCTCAGTGAGGACGACAAGGCCCTTATCGAGCAGGCTGGCGTTA
>Ga0265298_10006261_pt1 | contig 14738 bp, 10 predicted proteins | sample AusTroGonzalo_MG_3_FD_193486 | JGI IMG/M metagenome (GOLD analysis project Ga0265298, IMG submission 193486) | Bovine rumen microbial communities from tropical cattle in Woodstock, Queensland, Australia - Gonzalo_01 | ecosystem: Host-associated > Mammals > Digestive system > Stomach > Rumen ... | reverse complement strand
GAGCGGAGTTTCTTCACTTCCGACACCATTTCCCTGCAGGCTGCCAGGTCTTCCGGCGAGAGGGCAGTCAAGTCCAGTTCAAAACCAAAATTTCCCCCTATAGCCACATCACCCCGCATTCGGATATTGACTGATCGACCGGTCTGGTGATTCGGGACGGCGCTGACGTGGGCACCCATAGCAGAGGCTGGATACACAACTGAGGTGCCATACTGCAGTTTCAGCCGCTCCACCGCGTCGGTATCATCGCTGGTCCAGGTCTGAGGCATATAATACAACATACCGGGATCGAAACGTCCGCCGCCACCGGAACAGGATTCAAACAACACATCCGGATAAGCAGAAGTAACTGCTTCCAGAACCCGGTACAGCCCAAGCATATACCGATGCATTGTTTCTCCCTTCCGATCCTGCGGAAGCACGGCGGACACCGCCTCGGTCATATTCCGGTTCATATCCCACTTGACATAATCGATACCGGCTGAGCCCAGGACGGATGACACGGACCTTATAATATACTCCTGAACTTCCTGACGGCCCAGATCCAGAATCAGCTGGTTCCGGGACTCAGTCCGAGTGCGGCAGGGCACATGGAGGCACCAGTCCGGATGAGCCCGGTAGAGGTCGCTGTCCGGCGAGACCATTTCCGGCTCAAACCAGAGACCGAAACGAAGGCCCAGAGCATGGATCCTTTCCGAGAGACCAGACAGGCCGTGGGGGAGCTTTTCTGTGTTCACAACCCAATCGCCGAGAGAGCAATTATCCGAATTCCGCTTTCCAAACCACCCATCATCCAGAACGAAGAGTTCGACACCCAGTTTCGCAGCTTCGGTGGCAATGGCCAGCAGTTTTTCCTCATTAAAATCAAAATAGGTGCCTTCCCAGTTATTGATCAGCACCGGACGGGGCTGATCCCTCCAAAAACCGCGGGCCAGGCGGGACCGGTACAACCGGTGGTACGTCTGGCTCATCCCGTTCAGCCCTTCACCTGAATACACCATAACGGCCTCCGGACCGGTAAATGATTCGCCCGGTGCGATGGTCCAGGAAAAGACATCCGGATTCAGACCAATAGACAGGCGGGCGTGGCCGGCATTGTCGACAGCGCCGGAGGCTGTGAAACTGCCGCTGTATACCAGGCTCAAAGCCCAGACGCTGCCGGAAAATTCATCCGCATTCTGTTCGCAGAAAGCAATGAAGGGATTTTCTTCATGGCCGGAGGCGCCGCGCCGGGAAGCGATCCGGTATTCCCCCTGCCCCAGGGGCGTACGGACAATGGACCTTTCCCGGGCCCAGGCTCCTTTCAGGTGAATCACATCAAACGCGGAGGACCAGAACGGAACGGAGGCGGAGAGAAGGCCGGTCAGGACTACCGGGGCGGAGGAATCATTCTCCACCGTCAGGCTGCGGGTGACCGCGCCGGTATCCGCAAAGACGGAGAAAGCGGCAGTTACCCGGATCCCGGTATCCGGATCCCGGAGGCGGACGATCAGCGTATCCGCCTCTTCCTCTTTTTCAACATATGTGGCAGGTAAGCCTGGCAGGGCAGGCTTACCGGGCACGGCTTCCCATTCAGTGACCCGGAGATCCACCACATCATCCCCGGCGGAATTCCGCAGGGCTACGGAAGGAAAACCGTTCCACCCCCGGCCGCACACGGGAATCTCATGGGGAATCAAGGAAAGGGGGAGATCAAAGCTGGCGACGGGACAATAATCCGCCGGATTATAGCACAGAGAACCAGGGGGAACAGCCCGGCCCCAATACAGGTTCAGAAGGCGGTTTTCCCCGTCCCGGAACAAAACATAACTGGTCTTTTTGCTGCAGAGATAAACGGTTCTGTTGTCTGAATCAAACCATACGGACATATTCCAGCACCTCAACTTTTTCATAATTGCATACGCCCGGTTTCTAACCTGTATTATAGCTCAATCCTGAAGGCGAGACAAGGACCTCTTTTCTTTGGCAGGACTTGTTTTTTCTTGTCAGAGGACGCCAAAAACGATATAATAAAAATGGTATTTTGTTGCCCGGAAGGAAGGTTAAGCGGAACCATGTTTTGTCAGATTGTGATAGATATCGTTCATCAGAACGTGGCGAAACCCTTTACCTACACGGTTCCGGACGGGATGCAGCTGGAGCCTGGGCAGCGGGTAACCGTACCCTTCGGCTCAGGAAGAAAGGAAGGTATCGTAACAGCCCTTACGGAAGAAGCGCCGCCGGATCTGGCACCGAAAAAAATCAGGGCCGTGATCGGGCCGCTGGAAGACTACACGGCCGTTCCACCGGAGCTGATGACCCTGGCTGCGCAGATGTCCGAAGATGCGCACTGCCCTCTGGCAGAGACACTGCGTCTGATGATCCCCGCACAGATGAGGGGGGGACGCGTTCATATCAAGACGGAGCGAATCGCCCGGCTGGCCGTCTCCCGGGAGGCTGCGGAGGCGGAAATCGCCGCTGACAAGAGAAACACAAAACGGTCGCAGCTGCTGGCAATTCTGATGGACGGAGAACCGAGGACTGTCACCGCCCTTGCGGAGTACATACGGGATCCGAACGCCGTGCTGAAAAAACTGTCTCAGGACGGATTCATCACCCTGGCGGAGAAAGAAGTACTCCGGATTCCCGGGGCGGAAGATATCGGGACTGGCCCGGACTTCGAGCTGACGCCCGGCCAGCAGGAAGCCCTGGAGGAGATCCTGCCGAGCCTCCGGGGAAAGCCCGGAAAATTCCTCATTCACGGGGTGACCGGGAGCGGAAAAACCGAGGTGTTCATGGCAGCCGTCCGTACAGCACTGAGTCTTGGAAAAGGCGCCATTATCCTGGTACCGGAGATTGCCCTGACACCGCAAATGGTGGCCTGGTTCCGGAACCGGTTCGGACCGGTGGCGGCGGTCATTCATTCCCGGCTGAGCGCGGGGGAACGGTATGACGAATGGCGCCGAATCCGCCGTGGAGAGGCCCGGGTTGTGATCGGCGCACGAAGCGCCGTGTTTTCCCCGGTAAAACGGCTGGGGCTTATCGTGGTTGACGAGGAGCACGAGGGAAGCTACTACAGCGACCGACATCCCCAATATGACGCACGGGACGTCGCTGCCAAGCGGTGTGAAAACGAAGGGGCCACGATGATCCTGGCCAGCGCTACTCCCAGCATTCTGAGCTTTGCCAGGGCCCGCCGTGGCGATTATATGCTGCTGGAGATGCCAGAGCGGGCCAACGGGCGGCCTCTGCCGAACGTAGAGCTTATTGACATGCGTGAGGAACTGGAAACCGGAAACCGTTCGATCTTCAGCCGGGCACTGACCGCCGGGCTAAAAGAATGCCTCCATCGGGGAGAACAGGCGATGCTGCTGATCAACCGGAGGGGATACCATTCCTTCGTATCCTGCCGCAGCTGCGGAACCGTCATCCGGTGCCCCCACTGCGACATCAGCCTGACTTACCACGAGGATGCGGGCAGAGGGCGTCTGAAATGCCACTACTGCGGATATGAAACACCATCGCCGCAAACCTGCCCGGCCTGCGGAAGCCGGTATATTAAGTTTTTCGGCACCGGGACGCAGCAGGTCGAAGCGGAGGTACGAAAACTGTTTCCGGATACCACAACGGTCCGGATGGACACGGATACCACCAGCGGCAAGGACGGACACCGCACCATCCTTGAAACCTTCCGGAGCGGGAGGGCTCGGGTACTCATCGGTACTCAAATGATTGCAAAGGGTCTGGATTTTCCCCAGGTCACGCTGGTCGGGGTAATCGCAGCGGATATGTCGCTGAACCTACCGGACTACAGGAGCAGGGAAAGGACATTCCAACTGCTGACCCAGGTCGCCGGAAGAGCCGGCAGAGGTCGGATGCCGGGCCAGGTCATCATACAGACCTACAGGCCGGAGGATCCGGTGCTGAATTACGCCGCAAAGCAGGACTTCCGATCCTTCTTTGAAGACGAATTCCAGCGCAGGCGAAACGGCCTGTATCCGCCATTCACGATCATGGCCCGTATCCTGGCGGAAAGCGGGAGGGAAGAATCCGCGGAAAACGCGTCCTATACACTGGAAAAAGCGGTGGATGAAATGATTGAGGAGCACAGGGAATGGAAGCAAAAGGTGCTGCTGATCCAAAGAGACATTCCTCCGGTAAAGATGCTCCGCGGCCGGCACCGGCGACAGATTCTGATGAAGCTGCTTGTCAGCCGCGAGGCAGACAGACTGCTGGCCGCAGTGACTAACCTGTGCTGCGGCGAATATCCGGAGACAGAGGTATGGCTGGAAGTCAATCCGGCCAATATGATGTAAGGGAGATGCAGGAAAACAATGGGAATCAGGAAGATAGTTACGCTTGGAGACGATACGCTGCGGAAGCACTGTAAACCGCAGGAGAAGTTTGACCGCAGACTGGAAAAGCTGCTTGGAGATATGGCAGATACCATGTACAAGGCGGAAGGCGTCGGCCTGGCGGGACCGCAGGTCGGTATCCTCCGGCGGGTGGCTGTGGTTGACGTGACGGAGGACCACAGCGGACTGCTGGAGCTTATTAACGCGGAGATCACAGAAACCGACGGGGAACAGACCGGCCGGGAAGGCTGCCTGAGCGTTCCTGGACGACAAGGGGTTGTACGCCGCCCGATGAAGGTTACAGTCCGGTACCAGGACCGCACGGGGACATGGCGGGTGAAGACCACTGAAGGATTCGAAGCCCGGGCGATCTGCCACGAGCTGGACCACCTGGACGGTACTCTTTACATTGATAAAATGGACCGGGAACTGACTGAAGAAGAGATCCAGGGACACATTCCGGAGGACGACCATCCATGAGAATCGTATTTATGGGAACGCCGGAGTTTGCTGTGCCATCCCTGGAAGCCCTTATCCGGGAGGGCTTCGAGGTGACAGGCGTGTTTACACAGCCAGACAGGCCCAAAGGACGTGGAAATAAACCGACTCCAAGCCCGGTGAAGGAGACGGCCGTGTGTGCCGGGATACCCGTGTTCCAGCCGGAGCGCATCCGGCGTGACGGAGTCGAGAACCTGAAGGCGCTGGCTCCGGATCTGTGTGTCACCGCGGCCTTCGGGCAGATCCTGAGCCAGGAGATCCTGAACATCCCGAAACTGGGGAATATCAACGTGCACGCCTCCCTGCTGCCCCGGCACCGGGGCGCCGCTCCGATTGCCTACGCCATCCTGCAGGGTGATGCGGAGGCCGGCATAACCACAATGTATATGGACGCGGGTATCGATACCGGCAATATACTTATGCAGGAAAAAACAGCTATCGGAGACACTGAAACCTGCGGGGAACTGACGAAACGGCTCAGCAGGATCGGGGCGGAGCTGCTGATACGAACCATCCGGGAGATGGAATCCGGAACGCTGAAGGCAATACCTCAGGATCACAGCCAAATGACCTATGACCCGATGCTGAAAAAAGAAATGGGCATCGCAGACTTCCGGAAAGAAGCCCGGCTGGTCAAGGGTCAGATCAACGGACTGAACCCATGGCCCTGCGTATCGGTTCCGTTTGCGGGACAGCGGATCAAGCTGCTGCGGGCAGCCATGGCGGAAGGAAAAGGAACTCCCGGCACCGTCCTGGCTGCTGACCCGAAACAGGGGCTCGTGATCGCCTGCGGATGCGGGGCGGTTCGTATCATGGAGCTTCAGGCGCCCGGCGGTAAGGCGATGCGGGCTGAGGATTACCTCCGCGGCCACGCGATTCCGGCCGGAACGGCTCTGAGCGAGGAGAAGGTATGAACAAACCAGAAACAAATAAACCGGGCATGAACAAACCATATAAGGGGAAGCCGGACATGAAGAAATCCGCCCGGAGCGCCGGAAACAGGAAGTATGCGCGACCGGCACCCGGAAAACCAGGACAGGGGATACCCTCGCGGGGGAAAACGGCGAAACCGAAGCCAACGGCTCCCGTGACAGAAGGTATGCCCGCCCGGAGGACCGCCCTGAAGGTAATCCGGAAGGTGACAGAGGAAGGCGCATACGCCTCCCTGGCGCTGGATGCCGCCATGCGGGGCTGCGGCCTGATCGCCACGGACCGGCGGCTGGTATCCCGGCTGGTATATGATACGCTCGACAACCTGATTTTCCTGGACTACATCCTGAACCAGGTTATGGCACGGGAAGACACAGACATCAAGCTGCGGAACATTCTGCGGCTTGGAGCCTGCCAGATTCTGCTGGAGGACCGGATCCCGGAGAGCGCCGCGACTAATACCAGCGTTGCGCTGTGTACTGAACTGGGCATGGAAGGCCTTAAAGGCGTATGCAACGGGATCCTTCGAAACCTGATCCGGAAAAAGGACGAACTGGTTTTCCCGGATCCGGAGACGGAGCCAGACAGGGCAGCGACGATTAAGTACAGCTTTCCGGAGTGGCTGTGGGCAGAAATCCGGGAGGAATACGGGGCGGACGCTGAGTCTATCGCCGGCTATAAACACCGGGAGGAAGGCTGGACGCTGAGACCGAACCTGACCCGCCTGGGAGACCGTGAATTCGAAACACTCCTGAAGCGGAAGGTATGGCAGAATGAAAAACTGCCAATACCCCATGCATGGCGGGTGAAAGGCGCGATGGATATCGGGGCGGACGCGGATTTCCTGGGGGGCAATTTCTCCATCCAGACACCAGGGAGCATGCTGGCCAGCCTGGCCATGGACGCAAAAAGAGGACAGACGATCCTGGACTGCTGCGCGGCACCGGGCGGGAAGAGCTGCTACCTGGCTGAGATCATGGGCGGCACCGGGCGGGTTCAGGCATGGGACCTACATGAACACCGGACGGCCTTGATTGCCGCCCAGGCGAAAAGGCTGGGGCTGGAGAACATCCGGCCGATGACCCGGGACGCGGCGAAACCACGGGAGGACCTGAATATGACCCTGGATGGCGTGCTGCTGGATGCCCCCTGCACCGGAACCGGTATGATATCAGAGAAGCCGGACATCAAGATGAGGGTGACGCCGGAGCGCCTGGAGGAACTGAAGACAATCCAAGCCCGCCTGCTGGAAACTGTTTCCGAATATGTTAAACCCGCCGGAATACTTGTATACAGCACCTGCTCCATCCTGAAGCAGGAAAACGCAAAACAGGTGAAGCACTTCCTGGCGGCGCATCCGGACTTTGACGTGATCCCGCTGCCAGAAAGCATTCCGGAGGATTTCAGGAGACATTACTCCGAAAACCAGGAGGAACCAGGGCTGCAACTCCTGCCACACAGGGACGGTACAGAGGGATTCTATCTCTGCCGCATGATCAGAAAGGCATAAACACAACCATGACTGAATTAACAGGCATGACACGGGATGAGCTGGTTTCCTGGGTCAAAGAACTCGGATACCCTGCGTTCCGGGGAAACCAGATTTTCCGATGGATCCATCAAGGGCGTGACTTCAACGAGATGAGCAATCTGCCGCTCAGCATGCGGGTGGCGCTGAATGAAACCGCCGTGGCCCAGCCGATATCCATTCGTCTGCAACGGGTCAGCAGTCTGGACGGAACCGTCAAGTTCCTGTTCGCCCTGCGTGACGGGAACTGTATCGAGGGGGTCCTGATGCAGTATAAATACGGCCTGACTCTGTGTATCAGCACCCAGGTCGGCTGCCGGATGGGCTGCAAGTTCTGCGCGTCTACGCTGGAAGGCCTAGTTCGGAACCTGTCTGCAGGCGAGATGCTGGGAGAGATTCTGGCTGTAAACCGGTGGGTGGAGGAGAACGGAAAAATCGAGCGGATCAGCCATGTGGTGCTGATGGGCAGCGGCGAGCCGCTGGACAACTATGACCAGGTGATTCGCTTTCTGAAGCTGCTGAAAGAAGAAGACGGCGTTCGGATCGGACTTCGGAACGTAAGCCTGTCCACCTGCGGCCTGGTGCCGATGATATACCGGCTGGCGGATGAAAACCTGCCGGTAACCCTCTGCATCTCCCTGCACGCGCCAAACGACGAGGCAAGGAAGCGTATCATGCCGGTGGCAGAAGCCTACAGCATTGCCGACATCCTGAAGGCCTGCCGGGCGATGATCCAAAAAAACGGACGGCGTATCATCTTCGAATACGCCCTGTCCGAAGGGGAGAATTCTTCGGAGAAAGATGCGGCGGAGCTGGCTGACCTGCTGCGGGGTATGCAGTGCCACGTGAACCTGATCCCGCTGAACCCGGTTCCGGAGCGCGGCATGAAGGGCGTCGACGAGGAAACAGTAGCCCGCTTCATGAAAGTGCTGGAGAAAAAGCATATTTCCGTAACCCGGCGCCGTGAAATGGGCGACGACATCGAAGGGGCCTGCGGCCAGCTGAGAAGAAAAACAATGAACGATACTGCTACAGGAGACTGAACACAATGCGGAAGTTTAAACTGAAGGGGACCGTAGCGCAAAAACTGATGGAATTTGAAAACCCTGATCCACGAAAGCCAGCGGTCAACCCGGACGGCGAACCGGCGGGAAAAACAGGCGGCGAGGAAACGGAACAAACACGGCTGAAAATGAACGCTGTCTGGCGGACAGACACCGGCAAAATCCGGAAGAGCAACCAGGATACCGTCATTCTCGCCGGGGGACTGTTCGGGATTGCGGACGGTATGGGCGGTCACAACGGAGGCGAAACCGCATCCCGGGGGCTGCGCGACGGCCTTATCCGGGAATTGCAGGGGAAATCAGCTTCCATGGACGCGCTCAAGGAAGCTGTGCAAAAAGTCAATCTGGAGCTGTGGCAGCAACAGGAAGCTGACGCCTCCCTGACCGGAATGGGAACGACGCTGACTGTGGCATGGATGACCGAAAAGCAGGCACTGATCGCCCAGGTCGGCGACAGCCGGGCCTACCTGATCCGGGACGGGGAAATGAAGCAGGTAACGGAAGACCACAGCATGGTCGCCGATATGGTCCGACGGGGAATCCTGACAGAGGATCAAGCGGCCTGCCATCCTATGCGGAATTATATTACCCGGGCTATTGGCACGGAGGAAACAATCGAAGCGGACGGATACACGGTAGACAGGAAGCGGGGCGACCGATGGCTGATCTGCTCTGACGGCCTTTACGGTATGATGCCGAGGGATACCCTTGCGGGCTTTGCGTCCGTTCCGGATCCTGATGAAGCGGCGAACAGCCTGCTGAACGAAGCGATGGTCAACGGCGGAAGGGACAACATCTCCCTGGTCCTGATCGACGATCTTGGTGACGCGGTAACGGAAGCTGCTCCTGATGAGGAGGCAGCGGAATGACAGAGAGAATCCTGGCGAACCGCTACCGGCTGACTGAACAGATCGGCATGGGCGGTATGGCCATCGTTTACAAGGCGATCGATATGCGGACGGGGCACAATGTCGCAGTCAAGGTGCTCCGGCCGGAATTCAACGAAGACATCGAATTCATCAGCCGCTTCCAGCGAGAAGCTGAAGCGGCAAGCAAGATGACCCACCACAACATCGTCAACCTACTGGATGTCGGCATGGATAACGACAGCCGGTACCTGGTGATGGAATATGTACAGGGGAAGACCCTGAAGGAAGTTATTCAGGAGCGGGGCAAGCTGACGCCGCCACTGGCCTGCCAGATCACAATCCGGATTCTGAGCGCACTGGAACACGCACACCGAAACGGCATCGTACACCGGGATATCAAGCCACAGAATATTCTGGTTCACGCCGACGGCCACATTAAAGTAGCTGATTTCGGCATCGCCCGGATAGCAGACAGCTCCACCCTGACCCGCGGGGACAATGTGATGGGCTCTGTGCATTACTTTTCTCCGGAACAGGCCAGGGGCGAAAACGCACAAGCCACCAGCGATATATACTCCACCGGCGTGGTACTTTACGAAATGCTTACCGGACGGGTTCCTTTCGACGGAGACAACCCGGTTGCTGTGGCGATGCAGCACCTGCATGCCCAGCCTGTACCTATTCAGACGCTGGCGCCGGATGTAACGCCTGCCATCGCCCGGGTCTGCATGAAAGCCATGGAAAAGAATCCAGCCATGCGCTACCAGAGCGCCCGGGATATGGCCCAGGACCTGCGGTCAGCCCTGGAGGAACGCGGAGAACGTGGAAAAGGCCAAGGAAACGAACTGGAAATCCGGCAGCCGAAACCCCAGATCAAAGAGGAAGCAGCCGCCCGGAAAAACACACTCCGAAGGGCGCCGGAGGAACGGCAACGGAAGCGCTGGCAGACAGTGCTGCTGAGCCTGCTGATGAGCGCTGCAATTCTGACAGGGATGGTTTTCGGCGGTATAGCCATTTACCACCAGGTCATGACCAGCGTCAAGGTACCTGAAGTGATTGGCATGACCCTGGAGGAAGCAGAGAATTACCTGACACGGGAAGGCCTGAGTGCAAATCCGGTATACGTCAGCAGCGAGGAATATGAAGCGGGGATCGTTTTCCTGCAAAACCCGCTGCCAGACGCCACTACCCGGAAGGGTGATACCGTGCTGCTGACCGTTTCCAGCGGTCGTTCCTCCGTACCGATGCCGGACCTCAAAGGAAAAACCTATACTGACGCGGTTAACACCCTGAAAGGCCTTGGCGTAACCCAGATCACTGTCGAGAAGGTGGCCCGGAATGATTATCCTGCTGATACCGTGGTCAGCACCTATCCGGAAGCAGATACGGCCATCACAAAGGATACCGTCATCACACTGTCTGTCAGCGGCGGCGAAATTGTAGTGCCGGACGTCACGGAGATGGCCCTTGCCGAAGCGGAACAAATGCTGATTGACAACAACCTGAACCTGAATCCCCAACTGCAGTATGTAGATACCGAGTATGAAGACGAGCACGGTATTGTTTCTTCTCAGTCGCCGGAAGCTGAAAGCCGCGTTGTCCAGGATACTTCCATCAGCCTGCAGGTGTACCGATGCGCAAAGAAGAACCCTTATACGGAAATCACGGTCACCATTCCCGAAAGCGAAAAAGACGTGACGGTTAAGATCATGATCCGTCCCGCCGGTTCCAGCTTTGAATACGAGGACGCAACGATCCTTTGGACTTCGGATGCGGACCGGAGCCGGAGAATCAGCGTCAAGAAGCCCGATGAGAGGGAATACACCTATACCGTTTATGTGGACGGAGTCCAGCAGGAACAGAAGGAACTGAAGGAAACTGCCGGAGAATGAGAACATATGCCAGAAAAGACGACGATGCAGGGAACACTGGTCCGGGGAATCGGCAGCTTTTATACAGCCCGGGACGAACAGGGAAATGAATATACCTTACGGTGCAAAAAGAAATTCCGCCGGGAAAGGATGACGCCCCTGACCGGCGACGAAATCATATTCACCCCGGGTATCGGAGAAGAACACGGGTGGATTGAAACGATCCTGGAACGAAAGAACGAGTTTATCCGCCCTCCGGTGGCGAATATCACCCAGATGGTTCTGGTGACCGCACCTGTACCGGAGACGGACTGGCTGCTGGCAGACCGGATGATCGCCCGGGCAATCGGCCAGGGCATCAAAACAATAATCGCTGTCAACAAATCGGACCTGGACCCCATGCTGCCAGAACGAATTCGTGAAGAATACCGGGCGACCGGAATACCAGTGACCGGTGTCAGCGCCAGAAACGGACGGGGACTGGAGAAACTGCGGGCGAAGCTGCAAGGAGAAATCAACTGCCTGGCCGGGCAGAGCGGGGCCGGAAAGAGCACGCTGCTGAACGCCATGCTGGGCCTGGACCGGGAAACCGGAGAGATTTCCGGACGAATCAACCGTGGAAAGAATACGACCCGAACCGTCGAACTACTGGAGAAGGACGGGATCCGTATCATGGATACCGCGGGATTCAACCTGCTGGAGCCGGAGAAAGGCCTGGAGCCGAAAAAACTGAAGGAAAGGTATCCGGAATTCGCCCCATACGAGGGGAGATGCCGGTTCAGGGAATGCCTCCATGACCGGGAGCCCGGATGTGCGGCAACTGAAGCAGCCGAAAAAGGCCTGATCAGCCAGGGACGGCTGGACCGGTACCGGGCTCTGCTGGCTGAAACCCGGACAGAATGGGACAACCGGTATGAATAATCCATCCGGACCGGAAAGGAAACGGCCCGACCGAAGAAAACGGAGGAATAAAACAATGGTGAAGCTTGCGCCGAGCATTCTGGCGGCTGATCCGCTGAACCTGGAGAAAGAAATCCGTCGAATGGAAAAAGACGGGTGCGACTGGATCCATGTGGACGTGATGGACGGGCATTTTGTACCGAACCTGGCCTACGGACCTGACGTCGTGAGGCACCTGAAGCGGGTGACGGCATTACCGTTGGATGTCCACCTGATGATGGAATATCCGGAGACAATGCTGGATACTTTTCTGGACTCCGGCGCGGACATCCTGACGATTCACGCCGAGGCTGAAGGCGACATACGGAAACTACTGCGACGGATCCGGACCCGGAGAGCGAAAGCGGGGCTGGCACTGAAGCCGGAAACGCCCCTGGAAAAGGTTACTGAGCTGATTCCGGAAACCGATCTGGTCCTCTGTATGACTGTGGAGCCTGGATTCGGCGGGCAGGAACTGCATCCGGAGGTGCTGAAAAAGATCCGGAAGCTCCGCGACATCGGATATCAGGGCTTCATCGAGGCAGACGGAGGTATCCGGGAGGATAATCTGAAAGCCCTGGTGGACAGCGGACTGACCGTCGCCGTTATGGGCACCGCCCTCTTTCATAACACCGAAGGGGAAGCAGCTGTCCGAAGAATGCATGGCATAGGAGCATAAGAAATGGAAACGGATACCATCGTTGCTGCCGCAACGCCGCCGGGAACAGGCGGCATCGGCATTATCAGGCTCAGCGGGCCGAAGGCAAGGAACATCCTGGAGGAGGTTTTCCGCCTGCCATCCGGACATGGCTGCACCTTTGAGAACCACCGGTTTTATTTCGGAAAGATTATGGACGGGGAACGGCAGCTGGACGAGTGCATGGCCGTGCTGATGGCCGCGCCGAAAAGCTATACCCGGGAGGATGTGGCGGAGATCCACCTGCACGGCAGCAACTGGCTGATTCAGGAAGGTATCCGGATGTGCCTTCGACGGGGTGCGCGGCTGGCTGAGGCCGGGGAGTTTACCAGGCGGGCTTTCCTGAACGGGCGGATCGACCTGAGCCAGGCAGAAGCGGTTATGAACCTGATCAGCGCTGAGAGCAGGCAGGAACAGGAAGCCGCCGTTCGTCAGATCAACGGCGGGGCAGTCCATTTCGTCAAGCCACTTTCAGACAAACTGACCGGTCTGCAGGCAGGGCTGGCAGCCTACATCGATTATCCGGAGGAAATATCAGAAGAGGAGGGAACGGCACAGCTCGTTCCAGGTATCCGGAAAGTGCTGGACACACTCCGTGACGCTATCGACGAACGATCCTCCCGGCTGATTTACTCCGGGCTTCAGGTGACCCTGTTCGGCCGCCCCAACGTCGGTAAAAGCAGCATCCTGAACGCGCTGCTCGGAGAGGAACGGGCCATCGTGACCAGTATCCCGGGAACGACCCGGGACGTGATCCGGGGGCAACTGACACTGGAAGGCATTAAGGTCATGATCACAGATACTGCTGGTATCCGGGAAACGGAGGATCCGGTTGAACAGATCGGCGTCGCCCGGTCTGAAAAAGCCATGGCAGAAGCAGACATCCGTCTGCTTATTCTGGACGGTTCCGAGGATTTGACAGAAGCAGACCGAATTCTGCTTTCAGAACTCGGGACAGGGGACGCTGTTGTGATCAATAAATCCGACCTGGAGCAGAAAATTTCTGCAGAAGGCCTTCAACGGGAATATGCCAATGTTCCATGCCTGACCGTGTCTGCGGAGCATCCAGAAAGCCTGCAGCCGATACGCGACATGATCCGGGAAAAGGCTGTCGTACGATCAGGCTTAGCCGTAACCCAGCCACGGCACCTTGATGCCCTGCAGCGGGCAGCTGACCATCTGCAGGATGCACTTGATACAGCCCAGAGATTTACGCTGGATATGGTATCCGTTGATCTGCAGGCCGCCCAGGAGGCTTTATGCGAGATTACCGGAGAACGAGCTGACGAATCCCTGCTTAACCGGGTATTCTCTCAATTCTGCGTAGGAAAGTAGGCAAGAAGCATGAACGGTTTTCAATATCAGGCCAGCGGACAAAACAGCCTGAAAAAACTGCCGGCGATGATGGAAAAGCTGCAGTTCAGACGGCCGATGCTGGTCGGATCTGCCCTGACCGGCACGCTGCTGAGAAGCGTGCCTGAACTGCTGAACGCACCGGTATATTCCGGGTACCACGCGAACCCGGATCTGGCTGATTTGGCGAAGGGAACAGACCTCTTCCGAAAAGAAGGATGCGACGGGCTTATATCCATCGGCGGCGGTTCCGCGATGGATACGGCAAAGGGGATCAAAGCCCTCCTGGCAAGCGGCTCAGAAGATAATATCGCTGCAAACCTGCTTCCGGAGGCAATGACTCTTCCGCATATCGCCATCCCCGGCACTGCGGGCAGCGGGGCTGAGGCGACCCAGTTCGCCGTTCTGTACCGGGAAGGAAAAAAGCTCAGCCTTTCCCATCCTGATTTGCGGCCAGACGGCGTAATCCTCGATGCTATCCTGCTCGAGACGCTGCCGGCGTACCATAAAAAGTCCTGCGCGCTGGACGCCCTAAGCCAGGGGATAGAAAGTTACTGGTGCACCGCCGCTACGGATGAGAGTAAAGTACATGCCTTCCTGGCCGTAATCGGCGTACTGGACAACCTGAAAGCTTACCTGGCGGACGATCCACATG
>Ga0265298_10006260_pt1 | contig 14739 bp, 9 predicted proteins | sample AusTroGonzalo_MG_3_FD_193486 | JGI IMG/M metagenome (GOLD analysis project Ga0265298, IMG submission 193486) | Bovine rumen microbial communities from tropical cattle in Woodstock, Queensland, Australia - Gonzalo_01 | ecosystem: Host-associated > Mammals > Digestive system > Stomach > Rumen ... | reverse complement strand
CCGTGTACATCGACGATGAGGTTCCGTTTAAGGAAATGGAAGCGGTGACCTTCTCCTACAATACGAGCTGGGAAATGCGCACGCTGTCGGATCAGGACGGAAGTCCTTACCGGTTTTATCTGACCAAAGGAAGTCATACCATCCGCATGGAAGTGACGCTCGGCGAGATGGGCCCGGTGCTGAAACGCGTTGAGGACAGCATCTTCCGCCTGAACCAGATCTACCGGAAACTGCTGGTTCTGACCGGCGCGAATCCGGACCGATTCCGGGACTACAATCTGGTACAGGTTTATCCGGAAGCGATTGAAGCCATGGATCTGGAAAGCAAACGCCTGTATAAGATTGTTGACGATATTGTTGCCACAACCGGGGAACAGAGTGACCGCGCTGCCTCTGCCCTGACGCTTGCAGTTCAGTTGGAACAGTTTGTTGAAAACAACGACAGAATTACGGAAAGTTTTTCTAACTTCAAGGACAATATCACTTCCCTGGGCACCGCCATGCAGAACATGTCCGAAAGCAAACTGGATGTGGATCTGATCATGATTACGGGTGAAAAAGCGGAGATTCCATCCGTACACGAAAACTTCTTTGAAAGTGTCGCCCATGAGGTTCGCAGCTGCGTGAGCTCCTTCTTCGTGGATTACAACTCTCTGGGCAACAAATACGATGCCAGCGATGATGTGCTGGACATCTGGATTACCACAGGCCGCGATCAGAGCACCGTTTTGAAGACGATGGTGGACGACACGTTTACCGCCGAGAGCGGCATCAAGGTGAACATCAAACTGGTTCAGGCAGATGCAATCCTGACAGCGGTTGTGGCCGGAAACGGACCCGATATCGTACTGAGTGTCAGCGGCTGGTTTGCCGTGAACTATGCGATGCGCAATGCAGTGGAGGATCTGACGCAGTTTGCGGATTATGAAGATGTAGTGAAACCTTTCTACCAGAGCATCCTTGACCCGCTGACATACAACAACGGAACGAAAGTCGGCGTATACGGCCTGCCGGAGACACAGGACTTCCCGCTGCTGTTCTACCGGACAGATGTTATGGAAGAAATGGACCTGAAGGTTCCTGATACCTGGGAGGAACTGATCGCTGAACTTCCCACCATTCAGGGAGACAGCCTGACGGTTGCGATTCCGTTCCCGGACATTGCCATTGCGGATACGTCCGTTCTGAATACCATGATTTACCAGAATGGCGGAGAAATCTACGATCAGGAAGCGAAGAGAACGCTGATTGACAGCGAAGCCGGGGTAGCCGCCTTCAAACAGTATGTAAGCCTGTACAACGACTACGGCCTGCCGACAATCTTCGATTTCGTCAGCCGCTTCCGCAGCGGTGAAATGCCGATGGGCGTGGCATCCTATGCGACCTATAATACGCTGATGATTTCCGCTCCTGAAATCCGCGGACTGTGGGACTTCACCCTGGTTCCGGGAACTGTTCAGGAAGACGGCAGTATTGACCGGACTGCTCATACAGCCGGCCTGTGCTGCATGATGATTAAGACGGACGATGAGAAAGTCCGGAACAACGCCTGGGAGTTCATGAAGTGGTGGGTGAGCGCTGATGCGCAGGTCCGCTTCGGACGGGAAATGGAGAGTGTTCTGGGCGCCAGCGCACGCTATCAGACAGCCAACCGGGATGCACTCCGGAGACTGGCCTGGAGCAATGAACAGCTGGCTGTTCTGGAAGAGCAGATGTCCCACACTCACGGCTTCCCGGAAATCGCGGGCGGCTATTCCACGACGCGTCACATGACCAATGCCATTCGCCGGGTGATCACCACCAAGGAGGACCCGAGGGAAACGCTGCTGACCTACGCACGGACCATCAACGAAGAGATCAGAATCAAACGGCAGGAATTCAACCTGCCGGTGGATTAAGAAGGAAGGAGGATCGTAAAGCATGCAATCTCAGTCTTTCGCTTCACGCTATCTGACGATGAGACGTGAAAAAATGCAGCACGGCTGGCAGCTTGCAAAACGGAACAAAGTCTGCTATCTGTTCCTGGCACCGTACGCCATTCTGTTCTTCACGTTCTTCATTTTGCCGATCGCAACATCCATTTATTACAGCTTTACGTACTACAATATTCTGGAGCCTGCCCGTTTTATCGGATTCCAGAACTATATCAACCTGGTCCTGCAGGATGAGGTGTTCCTGACAGCTATTAAAAACACTTTTGTAATTGCTGTGATTACAGGCCCGGTCGGATATATCCTCTCCTTCCTGTTTGCCTGGTTTATCAATGAACTTCCGAAATGGCTCCGGGCCATCGCGGTTGTGGTGTTTTACGCACCTTCCATCGCCGCAAACGCATACACTGTTTTCTCCATCATATTCCGCGGGGATGCTTACGGATGGTTCAACGCGATTCTGATGGAGTTCGGCCTGATTGAAGCGCCCAAGCTTTGGCTGCTGGATCCGAATTACATGATGACCATTCTGATCATCGTTATTCTGTGGATGAGTATGGGCACCGGATTCCTGAGCTTTGTGGCCGGTTTCCAGGGCATTGACCGGAGTATGTACGAAGCCGGCTATGTGGACGGCGTTCGCAATCGCTGGCAGGAACTGTACCACATTACACTTCCCAGCATGAAACCCATGCTGCTGTTTGGCGCGGTCATGAGCATTACTTCCGCGTTTAACGTCAGCGACGTTCCGAGAGCTCTGTGCGGATATCCTTCCACAGATTATGCGGCACGCACGGTGGTCACCCACCTGTTTGATTATGGTTTCAGCCGGTTTGAGATGGGCTATGCCAGCGCCATTGCAACCATCCTGTTCCTGGTCATGATTCTTTGCAAGAAAGCAATAGCCGGATTGCTTGGAAGGGTGGGAACCTGAGATGAGCGAAGTGAATACCGTCAAATCTGCGGGTACGATGAAAAATATCGCCGGAAAGAAATTCAGAGGACATCTGGTGGCCGGAGAAACCGGCGCAGCATTCTATGAAAAAGGGAATGATACGCCGCTGGTTCAGTGGAACTATACGCGGCTGCACCGGATGGACAATATCCGACGGGGCGGCACCAGCAGCCAGGTAACGGTGATTCTTAAAGACGACAGCCGGTACATCTTTGAACTGGACCAGGGCCTGAAAGTTTACAACTACATGGATCAGCACTGGACTGACAAACCCGTGACGCCCAGGACCCGGGGCGATGAACTTCACCGGCTGGCAGAACTGCGGGGCGAGAAAATCCAGGTTCCGAAAAAGCATATGATTACCCGCCGGCATCCGAACCGTTCCATTGCAGGAGATATCGGCATCTATCTGCTGCTGATCATCATCGGCGCGGCGATGGTTTTCCCGCTGGTGTTCCAGGTCGGCGCATCGCTGAAACCGCTGGATGAATTCTTCCGGTTCCCGCCGCCTGTATGGCCTCAGCATCCGACAACAGACAACTTCTCCGATCTGTTTGTGACCATGGGCCAGAGCTGGGTGCCCTTCAGCAGATACCTGGTGAATACCGTGTTCATTACCGTTGCCGGTACCTTCGGACATCTTGTCATTGCCAGTATGGCCGCATTCGTATTGGCTAAGTATCAGTTTCCGGGCGGCAAGACTTTTTTCGCAGTGGTCACAACCTGTCTGATGTTCTCCGGTTATGTCACAGGCATTCCGAACTATCTGATCATGAGCAAACTGGGAATGATCGACACCTATTGGGCGCTGATTCTTCCGGCCTTTGCGGCTCCCATCGGACTGTTCCTGATGAAGCAGTTCATGGAGGGCCTGCCTACAGCGCTGATCGAGGCGGCAACGATCGACGGCGCCAGCACCTTCGGCGTATTCTGGCATATTGTGATGCCGAACGTGAAGCCGGCCTGGCTGACAATGATTATCTTCAGCGTACAGTCGCTTTGGAATACGAGCGCTGCTACCGTCATCTATTCTGAAGCAAAGAAAACACTGGTGTACGCACTTGGACAGATTCAGGCCGGCGGTATTGCCCGTACCGGTCAGGTGGCTGCAGCACAGGTGATTATTACGGCCGTTCCCATTATTATCTTTATCCTGAGCCAAAGCCGGATTCTCGAGACAATGGCTTCTTCCGGCATCAAGGATTAAGGGAGAGGAGGAATGATGATGAAGAGAACAGTTTCATTTCTGTTTGCTCTGATGCTGCTGTTTGTTTCGGCGGCCTATGCAGATGACGGATTCAGCACCTCCTATACCTACGGATACGACTACTGGGAGGATGTTCAGGAATCGCCGGATGCATACCGGGTGAAGACCGTGCTTGACAGTACGAACCTCGGGATGGATAAACTGGACAATCAGGTTCTCAGAAAACCACAAAGTCTGTTTGTGAAGGATCAGGAACTGTATATCTGCGACACCGGCAACAACCGGATTATTCAGGTACATGTCAGCGGGGATCGTTACGATGTCGTCCGTGTGATCAATGCAGTGAAAGGTTCTGCGGAAGATTATGAACTCGCCGAAAGCTTCAACCTGAAATCACAGGAATATGAGAAAGCGATTACCGAACGTGTTAAGGCGGAAGAAAAGCTGGCAGAAATGACAGGCACTTCACAGGAAGAGGAAAACAGTGAAGCTGCTGCAGTGATGGAAGAAGTACAGGAAAGAGTAAATGAAGTGCTCGGAACGGAAAGCACAACCGAGGCACCAGAGGAAGTATCCGCCAGCGACGCAGAGATCGAAGCAGCCACCCTTGCGCTTGAACAGGCCCGGGAAAGGGAAGAGCAGATTCATCAGGAAACGGTTGAAGCGGAAGAAAAGGCGAAAGCGCAGGGATGCAGTATCTGGCAATATGATGCATGGCAGAAAGACGGGGAAGGAAACATTGTCTCTGTGCTGAACACACCCAATGATATTGCGGTCGACGATACGGGAAATATTTACATTGCCGACACAAACAATTATCGTGTGATCAAAATGGACCGGGACTGCAATCTGATCTGGGAGTTTACAAAACCGCTCGACGCAACATTTGACCAGAGTCAGAACTTCCTGCCGAAGAAAATCGTTGTGGATGTTGCCGGGCGGGTATACGCCCTTTGCCAGAATATTAACAAGGGACTTGTGAAATTTGAAGAAGACGGTGTCTTTTCCGGTTTCATCGGGGCCAACGCGGTTTCGGTTTCCATGGTGGACTACATCTGGAAACGGTATTTCCAGACAAAGGAACAGCGGGCACAAACCGCCAATTTTGTTCCGACGGAATATGAAAATATCTGTATTGATGCAGACGGCTTCATTTATGCTACCACAACTGTTTTCAGCGAAGGCGATCTGAGATGGGATAATGCCAAACCGATCCGCCGGCTGAACAGCCTTGGAAATGATATCCTGATCAAGAACGACAAAATTCCGCCAATCGGCGATATTGAATGGATCTCCGGAGGCGGTGAAGCCACCGGGCCGAGCAAACTGGTCGATATCACGGTTCTGAACAATGATATGTATGTCGCCCTGGACAGAGTCAGGGGACGTCTCTTCGGCTACGACAGCCAGGGTGTTATGCTGTGGGCCTTCGGAACAAAAGGAAATGTTGACGGTGCTTTTAACGGAGCCATCAGTATTGAACACATCGGCCATAACCTGCTGGTGCTGGATCAGCTGAAAAACAGCATCACCGTTTTTGAACCGACAGAATACGGGAAAACGATTTACAGCGCCATCGATACGTATCTGAGCGGCGAATATGACGAGAGTGCAGCGCTCTGGCAGGAAGTTCTGAAGCTGAATGCCAATTATCCGTTGGCGTTCCGGGGAATCGGCCGGGCAGTGCTGCGACAGAATAAATATAAGGAAGCCATGGAATGGTTTGAGCTGGCGCATGACCGGGAGAACTACGGTCGAGCATTTAAACTGTACCGAAAGGAATGGGTTGAAAGCAATATCTGGTGGATTGTACTGGTTGTTGCATTACTGCTGATTGTTCCCCTGGCCATCGGGATGATCAAGAAACTGAAGTGGGAGGTGATCATGCATGAGCATAGCAAAGTCCGCAAGTAAGGGCGTAAAGCCGCTCCGGAGCACTTCCGAAAAAACAGAGAGCCGGAAAGCCTGGTGGAAGCGCTATCTGGCTTCCATGAAGTATGGGCTGCATGTGATTACTCATCCATTTGACGGATTCTGGGATCTGATTCATGAAAAACGCGGCACCATTGCTGCGGCCAACACATTTCTGATTCTGTTTCTGATCACCAGGGTATTGAAACTGCTTCTGACCAGCTTCCAGTTCATTTCAGCACCGATTCAGTATATCAATGTGTTCCAGGAAATGGGATCCCTGGCGCTGCCGTTTATCATCCTCTGTCTGGCCAACTGGGCGATGACCACCCTGTTCGACGGAAAAGGGCGGTTCAAGGATATATATATGGCCATGTGCTATGCACTGATTCCGTATATTCTGATCCAGATTCCGATGATTGTCGTCAGCAATATGCTGACTTATGAAGAAGGAAGTTTCTACACGGTTCTGCTCTCTTTCAGTGTCATTTGGTGTGTCTTTCTTGTCTTTGTCGGGCTGATGGAAGTTCATGATTACGGTCCGGGCAAAACCTTTATTTTCCTGATTGTCACCATTTTCGGCGCTGCGGTGATCATCTTCCTGCTGCTGGTTTTCTTCAGCCTGCTGGGAGACGCACTGAGTTACTTTATCAGCCTGTACCGGGAAATTGTTTTCCGGTTGAATTAAGGAGGGAAGAGGCTTATGTACAGACAGAAATCCCTCATTCGGCGCCTGATTCCCTGGCTGATAGCGGCCGCTGTGCTGGCTTGTCTGATTATCTTCGTATTTGTGCCGATTTACAGCCAAAAGGAGGAAGCCAATGAAGAACAGCCGGTGATCGCCTATTATGAAGGAGACGAGAAGGCGCTGACCATGGAAAACGAGGATCTTGTGTTTACCATGGATCCGATGACGACGCGCTTTCAGGTTGTGGAAAAAGCCACCGGGCGCACTTGGGATTCCACACCCAAGGACGCGGACAAGGATCCGATCGCATTGACGGCAAACAAGGAGGCCCTCGGCGCCACGCTTCTGATTGGATACACGACGAGCAGCGGCGAAATCACGCTGAATAACAACGCTTATTCAATGGCCAACCAGACTTATCAGCTGAATAAACAGGATGACGGTTCCATCCGGGTGGACTATGCGATCGGCCAGATCGAACGCGTTTTCATGCTTCCGAGCGCCATCACGAAAGAAAGATTTACCGCTTTCACGGATGCAATGTCGAAGAAGAACAAGAAGCAGACCACCTCCAACTATTCCCTGTACGAACCTGAAAAGCTGGATAAGAAGGACAATAAAGACGAAATTATCGCCATGTATCCTTCCGTCCAGGAACAGGCTCTGTATATCCTTAAATCTGACGTTTCATCGACCAACAAACAGAAACTGGAAGGGTATTTTGCTGAAGCCGGCTATACGCAGGAGGATTTTGAAATCGATCAGCAGTTGGTTGCAGGGAAAAGCGGGACAAGCGGTCCTGTGTTCAATGTCAGCGTGATCTATCGGCTGGAAGGAAAGGATCTGGTTGTTGAAATTCCGTACAGTGAAATCAAATACAAGAGTGACTATCCCATCACATCCGTTACGCCGCTGCCTATGTTCGGCGCGGCGGGAACGGATCAGGAAGGGTTCCTGTTTGTGCCGGAAGGCGGCGGAGCACTGATCAGATTCAATAACGGTAAACTGTATCAGAGCGCTTATTATGCGAACCTATACGGATGGGATTACGGCGTTCAGCGCAAGGAAGCCGTCAGTGAGACGGAAAATGCCTTCCCGGTTTTCGGCGCCACCCATGACGGCGGATCATTCCTCTGTATGATTGAGGGAGCCAGCGCTTACGCCGGTATTAATGCGGATATTTCAGGACGTAACAACAGTTATAATACGATCAATGCCAAGTATTCCGTGCTGCATGCGGAACAGTATAACGTTTCGGCAAAAACCACACAGCTGGTTTATGTGTACGAGAAGGAAATCCCGCAGGATACCGTCATCCAGCGGTATCGGTTCGTGGACAGTGATGATTATTCCGATATGGCAAAAGTTTACGGGGATTACCTGCGGGAAAGACACCCGGAACTTGCCGCAGCCACAGCCAGTGAAGAAACGCCCGTGCATGTGGAACTGGTCGGCGCCATCAACAAAAATGTCATCAAATTCGGCGTGCCTGTGGACAGCGTTGTACCGACCACAACATTTGAACAGGCCCAAAGCATTCTTGACGAATTGACGGACAGCGGCGTGCATAACCTGAATATCCGGATGACCGGATGGATGAACGGCGGCGTACGGCAGAAAGTGCTGACCGGCGTTCATGTGCTGGGAGAACTGGGCGGCCAGAAAGCAATGGATTCGCTGATTGCGGAGGCACAACAGAAAAATGTACAGCTTTCCTTTGACGGAATTACTGCCTTTGCCTACAACAGCGGATTGTTTGACGGATTCCTTCCGTTCCGCGACGCAGCGCGGTTTGCAACCAGAGAGCAGGTGCATCTCTATCCGTACAGCATTGTGACTTATCAGCAGGCGGACTGGCTGTACGACTACTATCTGACCCGACCCGGATATGCACAAAAAAACACTACGAACCTGATCAACTATCTCCAGGAAAGGAAAGCTGCCGGAATCGCATTCCGGGATAACGGCAATCTGCTGAGCGCAGACTATTATCCGCAAGATCTGGTGACCCGCGAAAAAGTCAAGCAGATGAATCTGGAAAGCCTTGCCGAAGCAAAAGAAAAGGGACTGAAGGTTACGATCAAGGAAGGTAATGAATACGCTGTTCCTTATGCGGACCTGATCACAGATATGAACCTGACCGGACAGGCATATGCTATTATTGACGAGCAGATTCCGTTCTATCAGATGGCGCTTCACGGGATGAAGGATTTCACCGGAGAGGCGATCAACCTTGCGGGAGACTGTGTATCATCTCTTCTGGAGTGTGCCGAATACGGAACGGGACTGAACTTTACCTTCATCGCGGAAAATACGAAGATTCTTCTGGAATCCTATTACAGCTGCTATACTTCCGCAGGCTATGAATACTGGAAGGATCAGGCGCTGTCCATGATCCTGAGATATCAGGAAGAAATGCGGGGTCTGAACAGCCAGCGCATAGCACACCACGAACGCATTGCAGATGAAGTGACCATGACAACGTATGAAGACGGAACGGAAGTTTATGTTAACTATGGCAGCAATGATTTCCGAAAAGGGACCGTTCAGGTACCGGCCCGGGATTATCTGGTGAAAAGGGGGAATGAAAAGTGAGCCGGGACAGAAAACTGATCACGATGCAACAGCGGCGTGCAAGAACGGGCTACAAGTTTATTCTGCCTTTCATTATCGGTTTTGTTCTGTTCATGATCAAACCGATGATCCAGTCACTGATGATGTCCTTCAATAATGTTAAGATTATTCCGGGGCAGGGATTCCAGCTGACCTGGATGGGGCTGGATAACTATCATAATGCGATTGCCGTTGACCCCTATTTCAATCAGTACATGGTGGATGAGATCAGCCGTATGGCCATCAATACCATTGCTACGCTCGTGCTGAGCTTTGTTATCGCCGTTATTCTGAACCAGGATTTCAAGGGGAGAACACTGGCCCGGGCGATCTTCTTTCTTCCGGTGATTCTGTCCAGCGGTGTGCTCCCGGGCATTGAAAAACAGAACGAGTTCTATAACATGATGGCGGGTGTTGCGGAATCCGTGGAAGGCGCATCGGGCATCAACATTTCAGCGCAACTTCAGAACATGTTGTCCGCATCCGGTGCGGCAAGCGGATTCTTCGATGTGATTTTTCAGATGATCGACGCAATATATGACATTGTCATGGCAAGTGGTATTCAGATCATCGTTTTCCTGACCGGTCTGCAGTCCATTTCACCTTCATTGTATGAAGCAGCGGATGTTGAAGGCTGCACGGCATGGGAATCCTTCTGGAAGATCACTTTCCCAATGGTCAGTCCTTTGCTTCTGGTAAACTGCATCTATACCATTGTGGACTTCTTCATGAAGAATGACAACAGAGTGATGGAACGTATCAGTACGGTGATGTACAGCGATTTTAACTTCGGCGTATCCTCGGCGATGAGCTGGATTTACTTCGGAGTGGCGCTGGTGTTTATCGCCATCAGTTCCTTCATCATCTCAAGGGCGGTGAAATCAGCACAATGAGCAAGAACAATACCGTTTACATCGGCAAGAACAAGAATTTCTGGGATCGGAATCGCAGAAGTGGCGGATATCTTCTGCGGAAAAGAGCCGGACAGATCGCTGTTTCAGTCACGCGTGCCCTGTTGCTGTTCGGGCTTTGCTTCATGATTATTCAGCCGATGCTGACGCGCTTTTCCATGAGCCTGATGGAAGAAAAGGATCTGTATGATTCCACCGTTATTCTGCTTCCGCGTCATGTGACGCTGGAAAACTATGTACATGTTGCAAACCTGAACGACCTGCCAAGATCCATGCTGAACACCCTGTGGGTTTCCCTTGTGATTTCGCTTTCGCAGATTGTTTCCTGCACACTGGTTGCCTATGGGTTCGCACGCTATGAATTTCCGCTGAAGAAATTCTGGTTTGCATGTGTTCTGGCTGTGATCATCATCCCGCCCCAGACCATTCAATCCGCCCTGTACATGAACTTCGCAAACTTTGATATTCTACGAATTTTCACGCTGTTCGGTGCGAATGCGGAAGGGCTTACCTTCGGCCAGCGAATTCAAAGCGTTTTCGACGGTACCGGAACGGGACTGATTGCCCTGCTTACCGGAAAAACCATCAATCTGCGTGCCAGTGTTGCGGCTTATATCCTGATGGCACTGACCTGCATGGGACTGAAGAACGGCCTGTACATTTATATGATGCGTCAATACTTTAAAAATATACCCACCAGCCTGGAAGAAGCGGCTTATGTGGACGGGTGCGGTACGATGCACACGTTCATCAAGATTATGCTTCCGGACGCGCTGCCGACTATTGCGAGCTGCTTCCTGTTCGGGTTTGTATGGCAATGGACGGATATTTTCTATACCCGCCTGTTCCTGCCAAGCAGTTCCATTTCCATATACTCAAACCAGATGGCCGGTATGGTTTCCAGAATGGGCCGTTATTTCTCCGCGGACGCATCCAAACCGGTGATTGTTCCGAATGCACGTCAGCAGCAGCTGATCTTCATTGCGGTACTGATCTGCGCCGTTCCGCTGATTGTGCTTTACATCTTCACGCAGCGGACGTTTGTGGAAAGCCTGGCTATGTCTGGTTCCAAGGAATAATCAATTATTACTCTCAATGCGGGAAAAGTACAGGTCAGGCTCTTGAATGTTTCCTGAATTTGGGATATAATTTTGTCGCAATCGAGAGATCGCAACCACAAGGACCTAACGGATCTCGGCGAGAGACCGTAGGAAATATAAAAGGAGGTTTTCTTGGTATGAAGAAAATCATGGCTCTGGTAATGGCCGCGATGATGCTGCTGGTTTGCTGCAGCGCCCTGGCCGAAGCTCCCGAAGGTTATCCGGAAATCAAGGAAGGCATGGATCTCGGAGGCAAGGACATCTACATTTACAACTACTGGGATTCCGCTGACTGGACTGAAAGACTGTCCGGCGACCTGAGTGACGAACAGCAGGCACAGGTTGACTACCGTCACTGGATTGAGCAGACCTATAACTGCACGATTCATGAAATCATGCGGGGCGACTGGGGCACCTGCGCTGAAGAAATGACCAACTTCGTGGCTACTCCCGAAAATGATAAGCTGGCGATTTTCATCATCGAGCCCGGCAAGGTCGGCTCCCTGGTTGCCAATGGTATGGCCGCTCCTATTGATTACGACACCTCCGCTGAAAAGTGGAACCAGGCTGACATTGCGTTGTGGAGCAAGGGCGGCCAGAAATACGGCCTGTACACTGGTGCTTCTGAGCCCCGTCAGTGCCTGTTCTTCAATAAGCGGATTCTTGAAGAAGCCAACATTGACTGGAACACCATCTATGATGCCCAGAAAGACGGAAAGTGGACCTGGGCCATGTTCGAAGATCTGCTGAAGCAGGTTACCGTTGATAAGGACAACGATGGCACTTATGACGTCTACGGCCTGATCGGTTCCCGCGATGACATGGAAGTTTGCGCTGTGTTCACCAACGGCGGCGCGTTCTTCGATTTGGATGCTGACAACAAACTGTATCCCGCGATGGATTCCGATGCCACGAAGGAAGCCCTGACCTGGGCGACCGATACCTGGACAAAGTATGCGGCTCCGACTCCCGAAGAAGCCAACTGGGACTGGTACAAAGAGGGCTGGAAGCAGGGCTACTGCGCGTTCTATATGTATCAGACTTACGGCGGATTCAACGACAATTCCGAAATGGCTGATATGGCTGACGAATGGGGCTGTGTTGCGTTCCCGGTTCCGAAGGAAGGCGGCACCTACTACACCATCAACAGCGACAACATCACCCTGATCCCCAGCTGCTATGACGCTGAAACGGTTGCGAAGCTTGCCTTCATCTACGATATGTGGACGAATCCGACTCCCGGATACGAAGAAGACAACTGGATCGGCAACAAGTACAACTTCACTGATGAGCGCGCTGTGGATGAAACCTACGCGATGCTGCGTGAGCCGGAACATGTTGCCGTGAACCGCGTTGTGGTTCTGGGCACCCAGAATGACATCCTGGGCAACCAGCTGCTGTGGGCTCTTGGCGGAGATAACACCGCTGCTGCCCTGATCGAAGCGAGCATGCCCGATTGGCAGTCCCGCTGCGACACCTACAACAACGCAGAGAAGTAATTCTTCGTTGTGCTCTTATCAGGACCGCTCGATCGAGCGGTCCTTTTCTAATGACTCAAAGGTTATTTGACGGACAGGGTAAGAAGAAACAAATTCAGAGAATTCGATTGAATGAAGCGTATACCTATGGTAGAATGTGATAGCAAACAAAAGGCTTGGGAAAGGTTGTGTCATATGATCCGTAAGTCCGGCATTCTTCTGACGATCATTGTACTGGCATTTACCTTATGCACAGGAATGACCGGAACTGTCATGGCAGAAGCGGCTGCCGTTCCTGAAACAGACTACGGTCTGGTTCAATCGAAAGGTATTAGTATTCCTGTCTTTACGGAGGAAAACATGAGGGTGTTTGATATTCCGGATAACGATGCACTGCGTTTCAGCAAAGAACTGAAGGTCGGGTGGAATCTTGGCAACACTTTTGACGCGCAGGATTCAGGGAAAGGTGATCCGAAGCGGGATTATGAAACCTACTGGTGCGGCGCAAAGACATCCAGGGAACTGATTCATGCCCTGAAAGAAGCGGGTTTCAAACTGATCCGGATGCCTGTCAGCTGGCATAACCACCTGACGGATGACGATTATACAATTGACGAAACATGGATGAATCGGGTCAGAGAGGTAGCCGGGTGGATTGTGGATGAAGGGATGTATGTGATTATCAACATTCATCACGACAATTCGGAATTGTTCCTTTATCCGGATTCGGAACATTACGAACAGTCCGAAAAATATGTAACGTCCATCTGGAAACAGGTGTCCGAAGCTTTTGCAGATTTCGATGAACACTGCATTTATGAATCCATGAACGAACCGCGGCTGGTAGGCCGGCAGTATGAATGGTGGCTGGATGAATCCGCGCCGGAATGCATAGAGGCTGTTGAGTGCATCAATCAGCTGAACCAGAAGTTTGTGGATACGGTACGGGCCGCCGGCGGAAACAATGCTGACCGTTACCTGCTGGTACCCGGATATTGTGCCAGCCCGGACGGAGCGCTGACCGACATGTTCAGGATTCCGATGGACTCCGCGGAAAACCGTATTATGATCGAAGTGCATGCCTATACACCGTACAACTATGCCCTGAACATGGGCGATCCGGACAGCAGCTTTGACCTGGACAAAGACAAAACGAAGCTGCATGAAATCACGGACTTTATGAACAAACTGTACGAAAAATATATCCAAAACGGGATCCCGGTGATTATTGACGAATTCGGCGCACTGCAAAAGAATCAGGACGATTTACAGGGAAGAGTCAATTTCGCTGCGTTCTATATTGCTTCCGCCAGCGCCAGAGGGATCACCTGCGTCTGGTGGGACAACCATGCATTCAACGGAAACGGGGAGAAGTTCGGACTGATCAACCGTAAGACCGTGACATGGAAGTATCCGGATATCGCCCTGGCAATCCTTGAGAACTGTTCGTACAACAGGACAGAATAATCCGGTTCCGGGTAAGCTGGAAAACGGAGTAGATCCAATGTAAACAGAATTTGGAGGAGATCGGAAATGAAAATAATTATCAGTCTGCTGTTAACCTTCTGCTTTATGGGCTCTATGGTGTTTGCATCCGCAGCCGGTGAAACTGAAACGGCTTTTCAGGAACTCGCCGGGAAAACGTCCGATGAATATGAGCCGCTGTATACCTTTGCGGAGCCCTACGGTTTCCGGCTGGGCGGGTGTTTCGGATTTTTTGATATGAGTAACAAAACCTATATGGATTTTCTGGACGATCACTTTAACTCCCTGACGTGCACAAATGAAACGAAGGCCTATTCGCTGCTGGATCAGAATGCCTGCAAACGCAGTGAAGACGGGATGCCCCGGATGAACTATACGAATGCGGACAAGATGCTTGCCTGGTGCCAGGAGCACGGGAAGGCCGTCCGCGGCCATGTGCTGGTCTGGGATGCCGTGATGC
>Ga0265298_10006259_pt1 | contig 14742 bp, 11 predicted proteins | sample AusTroGonzalo_MG_3_FD_193486 | JGI IMG/M metagenome (GOLD analysis project Ga0265298, IMG submission 193486) | Bovine rumen microbial communities from tropical cattle in Woodstock, Queensland, Australia - Gonzalo_01 | ecosystem: Host-associated > Mammals > Digestive system > Stomach > Rumen ... | reverse complement strand
GCCCAGGGTTCCCTGCCCCAATAATCTTTCGACTGCGAATATGCCCAGACCTCCCGCTTGAGATACCGCCTGATGCAATTATCCAGGATACGCCCCACGGCCGCCTTCTGCGCCGCATCGCCGCGGATCCCCAGTGCGGCCGCCGCATAGCCGGCGAAGGCAAGGTGATACCGGGTCGAGGTAAGCCCGAACTGATGCCCCTTGTGCCGCCATTTCCGTTCCTCAGAATCCGGCAGCGGACCCAGCACATGGTCCAGCCAGCGCAGGGCGGCCAGCTCATCCGCCGTCAGCGGAGCCAGTGCTGTGACCGTTCTCTCCTTGATGGGCAAGGGTTTCGGCGCTGTGGTGCAGATACTGCGGCAGCCATACAGGATGAAAAGCAGCACGGGGATCCCCGCCAGGAGTAACAGAACACGCAACAAACGTTTTTTCGCTTTCTCGTTCATTCGAGCCCTCCCGTTAATGTTTCTTACTATAGCATCTTCCATCCGCTTTTCAAGCGACTCGGCAATACTGATTTGATGAAAAGGCAGCAGGCAAGTCCGGCTGGAGACTCGGATTCCGCGATTGACGGACCAGACGGACCTTACGGACGGGACGGACGATGGCGCGAAAACTGAAGGCATGTCCCGAGAAAAAGGAGGGGTTAGCTGGAGATTTTTCACGTTCCCCTGTATTATTGCGATGAAGTCTGTTTTCCGCGTTTTGTCCGTCCAGTCCATCCAGTCCGTCGCGTCAGTAAATCGCGCACACTGGCGTGTTACATCAGCCGCGGCAGTTGAAAAAAAACGTCCCGCATGATATATTAACCTGAAAACAGCGAAGAAAAATCCGGCTGTCATCAAACCGAATGGGATATCAGATCAAATGCAGAATGTCGAACAACTTGAATCCGGGGTCAGCGTCCGGACCGAACTGCTGGCCGGACTGACCACTTTCCTTTCCATGGCTTACATCCTCGCGCTCTATCCGAATGTCATGAGCAAAATCGGACTTCCGGCCGGCGGCGCCATGATCGCGGCGGCTCTGTCGGCCGCCCTGGGCACTTTTCTGATGGGCGTCCTGGCCAGATATCCCTTTGCACTTGCCCCGGGTGTCGGTATCGTCCCGTTTTTCGCGTTTTCGGTCGTGACCGCAATGAAAGTATCCTGGCAGTTCGCCATGATGGCCGTTTTCGTCGAGGGCGTGCTGTTCATTCTGCTTTCCCTCACACGGGTGCGGGAATTTCTGTTCGACATCATTCCGCGTCCGCTCAAAACCGCCATCAGCGTCGGCATCGGACTGTTCATCATTTTCATCGCATTCCAGACATCGAAGCTGGTCCTGGCCGGTCCGTGCCTGACCACGCTGGTGCAGTTCCGGAAGGACTTCAGCCATTCGGGACTGTGCGCCCTGCTGGCGATCATCGGGACCATCGTGACGACGAAACTGTATCAGCGCAGGGTCACCGGCGCCCTGCTCCTGGGGATCCTGTTCACCTGGGGACTGGGGATCATCTGTCAGGCCGTCGGGATCTACCAGGTGAATCCCGAGGCCGGGCTTTATTCTCTGTATCCGTCTTACGGTTTCCAATCCTGCGGGCAGGCCTTCTCGGAATTCGGCACGCTGGTCGGGCAGTGTCTGAACGTGGGCAAATGGTCCTCGCAGGAAAGCACGCTGACCGGCATCAACCTGCTGTTTTCCATCAACTTTCTGGTGGTGATCTTCACTTTGCTGTTCGACGATCTTTTCAATACGATCGGAACGCTTGCCGGTATTGCGTCGGCGGCGAACATGCTGGACAAGGACGGACGTCTGCCGCGGGCGAAACATGCACTGCTGGCCGATGCGATCGCGACTGCGGCCGGAGCCCTGCTCGGAGCGACCACCACGACGACCTACGTCGAGTCCGCCACGGGGATCCTGGCCGGCGGCAAGACCCGTCTGACCGCTTTTGCGACGGCGGCGCTGTTCCTGCTCTCGGTGATCCTGGCACCGATCTTCACGGTGATCCCCGGCTTTGCCATCGCTCCTGCCCTGTTCATCGTGGGTTACTGCATGGTCTCGCAGATCACCCAGATCAACTTCAACGACCTGCCCGAAGCCCTGCCCTGTCTGATCGCGATCGTCATCATGCCTTTTTCCTACAACATCGCGGACGGCATTTTCTTCGGTTTCATTTTCTGGACCGTCATCAATCTGTTCTGCGGCAAAAAGGAGCGGGTGAATGCGTTCCTGATCGTCCTCTCGATCCTGTTCATCCTCAAATACATCTTTTTGTGAGTCCGTGGAGTGATATGAAAAACATCTGTTTATCGATGCGCATTATCCGCAAGATGGTATGCGGAATGAGTCTGATCGCTGCGTGTCTGCTGTTTTCCGGATGCGCCGTCAACCGGACCGCATGGCGGGAATATAAAGTGTATTGCGGCATGTCTTCGCGGAACGGCGAGGTTTCGGAAGCTGCTTGGCGGCGTTTCTGCGACCGGTATGTTTCGGCGGCATTCCCGGACGGTTATACCGTCATCGATGCAGCCGGTTATTGGCGCTCCGGATCACAGACCACAGCAAAGGAACGTGCGAAGATCATCCTGATCGTCGCGCCCGCCGGGGCCCGGGAAAAAGTGCGTTCGGTGGCCAGACAATACCGGAAACAATTCCAGCAGGAAGCCGTCCTGATTTCCTGTTCCGATGCCGAAGCGGATTTTGTGCGGGCGGAAGAATAACCGATACGGACATATCCGCGAAATGAAAAACCTCCGTCCCGGATCCGGAGCGGAGGTTTTTCTGCATACAGTCCGGAAACCGGGCCGGAATGGCAGGAATTATTCTTCCTCTTCCTTGTTCTGCGCCTGGAAGTTGGCGATGATCTCGTTGGCGATCATCGGGTTGACAACTTCGTAACGGGCGAATTCCATTTCGAAGGAGCCGCTGCCCTGGGTGGCGGAACGCAGTTCGGTCGCGAACCGGAGCATTTCCGCATAGGGAACTTCCGCGGTGACGACCTGAAGACCGTCTTCCATATCCATGCCGAGGATGCGGCCGCGCTTGTGGTTGATCAGACCGGAGATATCGCCGGTGAATTCATCGGGGATCATGATCCGGGCGGTGATGACCGGTTCCATCAGCACGGGTTTGGCCTTGGACATGGCATCGCGGAAGGCCATCCGGGACGCGATCTTGAACGCCATTTCCGAGGAGTCCACATCGTGGAACTTGCCGTCGTAAACGGTGACGCGCATCTTTTCGACGACGCAGCCTGCGAGCGGACCGCGTTCCATGGCCTCGACCACGCCTTTTTCAACCGCGGGGATGAAGTTCTTGGGAATCGCGCCGCCGACCACGGCGTTGGCGAATTCGAAGCCGCCTTCGAACGGTTCGATCCGCAGAAACACTTCGGCGAACTGTCCATGGCCGCCGGACTGTTTTTTGTGCCGGTAGTGGCCTTCGCCGTTGCCCGTGATGGTTTCGCGGTAGGGGATCTTGGGCATGTTCAGGTTGACATCGACCTTGGCGATTTCCTTGAGGCGCTTGACGGCGATGCCGATATGCTGTTCGCCCATGCCTTTGAGCAGGGTCTCATGGGTTTCGGGATCGCGTTCCAGGCGGAGCGTCGGATCGTTGCCGCAGAGCTTGTTCAGGCCGGTCATGATCTTGTCTTCTTCGCCGTTCTTCACCGCGGTCACGGCATACGCCATCAGCGGGTTCGGGAAGGTCATCGGGCTCATCACCTTGCAGGCGTTGGAAGTCGCCACGGTATCGTTGGTCTTGGTGGCTTTGAGCTTGGCGACCGCACACAGGCAGCCCGGCACGGCTTCATCGACCGGAGTCTGGGTCTTGCCGTTCAGGATCAGCAGCTGGCCGATATGTTCCTTGGTGCCGTTGCTGAGGTTGACGATATCGCTGTTGGCTTTGAACTTGCCGGTCAGCACGCGGAAGAACGCCATCTGGCCGATGAACGGATCGGTAATGCTCTTGAACACGAATGCGGCGGCATCGCCGTCTTCGGACGGACGCACTTCGGAACCGTCGGCCGCCACGCGGATGCGTTCCAGCGGATTCGGGCAGATATTGGAAATGCCGTTCATCAGTTCTTCGACGCCGATATCCTTGGAGGCGCTGCCGGCGAACACGGGAACGAGGGCGCCGGAATAGATCGCATCATGCAGACCTTTGGAGATTTCCTCTTCGGTGAGTTCCTGGCCTTCGAGATAGCGTTCCATGAGTTTTTCATCGGATTCGGCCGCGGTGTCAAGCAGCATGGTGCGGTAGGTTTCGACTGTGTCCTTCAGGTCATCGGGCACATCCTTGGCGGCGAGCACATTGATGACGCCGGAAAGGCTGCTTTCCTTGCCGCAGGGAATGGTCAGAGGAACACATACGGTCTTGCCGTAGGATTCCTGGAGCTGGCTCAGCACGGTGTCGAAATCGGCCATTTCACGGTCGAGGCGGTTGACGAAAATGATGCGCGGAATCTTGAATTCACCCGCGAATTTCCAGGCGCGGACTGTTCCGGATCCGATGCCGCCGACGCCGTCGACCACGATCACCGCCATGCCGCTGGCACGGAAGGAGGAGATCACTTCGCCGACGAATTCGCCGTATCCAGGCGTGTCGGTGAAGAAATAATGCTGGTCGCGCCAGGCGCAGTTCAGATACGAAGCGTAAATGCTGGAATGTTTTTCCTGTTCATCAGGGGTGAAATCGGAATAACTGGTCCCGTTTTCAACGCTGCCGAGGCGGTCCACTGCTTTGGATTTGTAAAGCATCAGGTCGCACAGGGTGGTCTTGCCCGAGCCGCCGTGGCCGGCTACGACGAAGTTACGGATTTTTGCAGCTTCAAAGCTCATTATTGATCTCCTTCTGGTTGGTTTTCATCAAAAAACTATAAATACAATCCTATATTATAATGCCAAAAAGCAGGAATTCAAATCGGAAAAGTTCTGCAGGAGTAAAATTTTCCGTTTTTTTTCGAAAAATCAGCGGTCCACCACCCGGAAAAACACCCTGCCCTGCCGGGACTGTTCGATCAGGGCCAGCTCTGCCGTCTTCAGTTTGCCGCCCGATGCGGCGAAACAGAAACTCGAGGATCCGCGGGTGAACATGCCGTTCACCGTGGCGAAATTGTCCTTCAGCCAGTTGCCGGTATTCTGTCCCGCCAGTTCGGGGATCATGCCGTGGACAAAGCACAGGACCGCCTTGCCGGTCAGGTCTTCCCCGGTCTGCAGCGGACGCAGCGAATAAAGCCAGTAAGGCATTTTTTTCGCCGGATCGGCAAATCCCTGGTCGCGCGGCGTGCAGGCCGGATTCACCGCTTCGGTTCCGTAATCGGTGAAACGCATGGTCCCGATCTGATTGTCGTGAAGCAGGAACAGCCGGATCGGATTCCGCATCCGGTTCATGTTGTCCTCGAGCGCTTCGCGGCCGAACAGGTTCAGCACCGTATACGAATCGGTGGGACGCCAGGCGATGAACACGGCCGGATCGATTTTTCTGACTTCGGCGAACACTGTTCCGATATCCGGATCGGCCGCACCGATCCGCCGGGGTTCGGAAAACCACGCGCTGACCGCAACCGCTGCCAGAAAGAACACGAGCGAGATCTTCCGCAGTTTTTCATATTGGATCAGCAGCTGGTCGAGCACCGCGCCGGCGCCGAACATCGCAACCGGCACCAGCGGCAGATACGTCCGCGGCGGTCCGCCCTTGGTGAACATGGCAGAGATCAGCACCATCAGGACCGCACCCAGACACAGCAGAAAGATCCGCGCCGAGGCCATCCGCCGGAAACAGATCAGTCCCGCCAGCAGGATCAGCACAGGCCAGAGCAGCCCCGTCTGCCACAGAGTCTGGCCGCAGTAATTCAGATACTGGCCGATCGAGGTGAACGATTCTCCGAAATTCGCCCTGCCCTTCGCAAATTCCGTATAATTGCCGCCATACCACGACAGCACGAAAATGCTCCAGAGCACGCCCGCGATCACCAGCGGACGGTATTGCCGCCAGATCACAGCCGGCTGCGAACGGAACGGCACCGTCAGCAGTCCCCAGAGGCAGGTCAGCACCGTCACATAAATAACACCATTGGACACCGAAAGACAGCTGCCGACCGCACAGATCAGCCACATCAGTGAGGGGACGAAACGTTTGCGGCCGCCTTCAGGGGGATAACTCAGCAGTGAAAACAGCACGCCGAAGACAAAGAACACCTGAAGCGAATAGCCCCGACCGGTCTCCGCATAATGCAGGATCATGCCGTCCAGCAGGACCGCGCCCAGAACCGCTCCGCGCGCCGCCGGAGTCGTGAGCTTCCGCAGCACCGCCATCAGCAGCAGGATGAACAGTCCGGCAAATGCCAGCAGTGCAGGCAGACGCATCGACAGCACCGTATTCGGAATGAACGAACTGAAAAATTTGATCCCCAGCGAATTGAGCACGTGATTGTTCGGCGTCGCCACATCGGTAAAGATCCGGCCCACCGGCGCCGACACGTAATGCTGCACCGTCCAGATCTCATCGTATTCCGGCGACTGGGTCTGGATGTTCATGAGCCGCAACCCCATCAGCGCCACAAACGAAAACATGATCAGCATGATCACGCGGTTCCGACGGACTGCCAGTTTTTTTTCTTCTTCGGTCATGGTTGCTTCCTTTCTTCGGTTGTTCCGGAGGCCGCCTCCGTTCCAAGCAGACTTTCCAGAAGTTGATCGTCATGACGGACGGCAAAACAATATTGACTCTTCCCGTCCGAACCGGTATACGGCAGCACGGGCAGCAGATGGAGCGAACGGATCTCCTTTCGGGTAAATGTTCCGGCCATCACATCGGCACGGCCGGACCGTACCAGCGCGGACAAGCCGTCACGGTCGGACAGACGGATGATCTTCAGCCGGATCTTCTCCTGGTCCAGGACCTGACGCAGCTGTGTGATCTCCCAGCTGCTTTCGATGCTGTCATGCACGGCCAGGACCAGTTCCCTGCGCTCCAGCTGACGTTCCGTCCGCGGCTGGCTGACCCGTTCCGTATACAGGATGCCATTGTCTGTTTTTTCCGCCGGACGGAACAGAAAACAGCCGTTCAGCAGGATTAGAACCGCCAGCAGCCCGATGATCCTCATCGTCAGCGGCTCATCAGTTCGCGGAATTGCCGGAACAGATAGAACGGATCATGCGGACCCGGCGCCGCCTCGGGGTGATACTGGACGCAGAACATCGGTTCCGTCTTGTGCCGCAGACCTTCCACCGTACGGTCGTTCAGGTTGAGATGGGTCACCTCGACCGTCCTGGGCAGGGATTTTTCGTCGATGGCGAAGTTATGGTTCTGCGAGGTGATCTCGACCGAGCCGGTCAGCAGGTTCTTCACCGGATGATTGCAGCCGTGATGTCCGAATTTCAGCCGGTAGGTCTTTCCGCCGCAGGCGATGCCGAGGATCTGATGTCCCAGGCAGATGCCCATGATCGGGACCTTGCCGATGAGTTCGGCGGCCGCCTTGGCAGCATAAGGCAGCGCCGCCGGGTCGGCCGGGCCGTTGGAGAAGAATATGCCGTCCGGTTTCCATTTCAGAAGCTCGGCTGCCGGAGTCTTGGCTGGGAACACCTTGACTTCCATCCCGCACAGCCGCATCGAACGCAGGATATTCCATTTGATCCCGAAATCGTATGCCGCAACCTTGAACTCGGCCGGCGGCAGTTTTTCCGTGATGCCCCAGGAGACCGTCCGTTCCGGAAAATCGTCCCAGTTGTAAGCCTTTTCGCAGGTAACCTTGGCGGCATAATCCTGACCGTCCAGTCCGCACCATTCTTTCGCCTTGGCGATGCCGTCTTTTTCGGAAATTTCCTCCGCGGAACAGTGCATGAATCCTTTCAGCGTGCCGCAGGAACGCAGTTTCACGGTCAGGGCGCGGGTGTCGATCCCGGCCAGACAGGGGACGGCGTTTTTCCGGAGCATGCCCTGAAGCGAATCTTCCGAACGGAAATTCGAGGGTTCATTGCCTTCATGGATGATCAGTCCGTTCAGGAACAGCGTCCGCGATTCCATATCGGCGGAGTTGACCCCGTAGTTGCCGATCTCGGGATAAGTCATCGTGACGAATTGTCCGGCGTATGAAGGATCGCTGATGATCTCCTGATAACCGCTCATGCCGGTATTGAACACCACTTCCCCGACGCGGTCGGTTGCCGCGCCGACGGAATAGCCGTGGAATACCGTGCCGTCTTCGAGTGCCAGAAATGCTTTTTTGTCGCGCTGTGCCTGCCAAATACTTTTGTCATCCATAATAGAAAGCCTCGGGTTTCTGTTTTTATTTTTTCTGTAATATACACTCTTTTCGGAAAAAATAAATACGGCAAACAGGAAAAATCGGAGAAAAAGAGTTTCAAGTTGCAAGTCCGCGCTGCGGAATTACTCCGGGACATCTCTCCCGGCTCCGCCGCAACTTGAAACTTGGAGTGAGCCCAGCGAACGATCCTTGAAACTTGCTGCCATCACTCTCCGCGCATCGTGCGGAGAGTGATGTTCAGAATTTCCATTTCCAGGACATAGGGGACTTTCCCTTCATAGCCGATCAGACTGCGGACGAAAAGACATTTCCGCTTGGGATCGAAACGGATCTCGGTCTTGTCCAATCCTTCCTTGTCGGTGGCGCGGATGGTGATGCGGTCGGGATTGACCGGGGCATGGGTTCGGATCCAGCCGGTGTCATGGAGCAGCTGCCCTGCCCCGTCCGACAGGCGCCAGCGGGCCTGCACGGTCGCCGCGGAATAATCAATCCGGAGAGAATAGATCCCTTTTCTGAACCCGATGAACGGCGGGGCGGTGTCCGGTTTCGATTTCAGCCCCGTGCCTGAGTAGAAAAACACGTGATTTTTGAAACTCGTCCGGGAGAAACGGAAAAACACGTCCTGCGCGGAAAGTTTCGAATTGGAAAGGCCGATGGAAACGGAGCCGTAATGTCCGATCTTCCTGATGTTCACTTTGGCTTCGAAAGTGAAATCCCGGTCCTGTATCGCGGCGATGGCAACCGACTTTTCCCGGATGATGTATTTCTGTCCGCCCGGCCGTGAGGTTTCTATCATTTCCGGTTCAGAAGCGAAATCGAGCCGGACCGTCTGCGGTTCGGCGGCCGAAACCCAGCCCAGCAGGAGAGCGGCTGCGGCAATGAAAAATGTTTTGTTCATGCTGATCCTTCCTTGTTTTCGGGTCCGGTCAGAAGACCAGACAGAGGTCCCGGATCTCCATTTCGATCATATAGCCGATCGCGACCTCGCCCTCGTAGCCCACCAGACTGCGGATGAAGATCCGTTTTCCGGCGGGGTCGTAACTGATCAGCGATCCGCCGAGCCCGTTTTTGTCGGAGGCGCGGAAAACGATCCGGTCGGGCTGGAGCGGCGTATGCGATTTTACCCAGCCCGTGTCATGGACCGTTTTGCCGTCGAGACTGCGGATTCGCCAGCGCAGCGAGGTGTCCGCGGCCCGGTAATCGATCCGGACGAAATACGATTCGGTCCGGATCCCGGTAAATGACGGAGCGGTGTCAGGTTTCTTTTTCATGCCGACGCCGGAATAGAAAAACACCCGGTTTCTGCGGTCGGTCTTACTGAAACGCATCAGGACGTTCCTTTCCGGATTTGCACTGCTGGCGAGCCCTATGGAAATGGAGCCGTAATGGGCGATCTTCAGCAGTTTCAGCTCGGCTTCGAACGAAAAATCCCGGTCGCGGACCGCGGGAATGGGGATCGCCTTTTCGATCGTGAAAAATCTTTTCCCGTCCGGCAGGGTCCGGGCGGTCCATTCCGGCTGGACAGCAAAATCGATATGGATCTTCTGCGGTTCGGCGGCCGGCAGTCCGGCGAGGCCGGACAGGAAGAGCGCTGCCGTGCTCAAAAGCAACAGTTTCATTCCTGACCTCCTTCCTCGAGATAATATTTGCGGCATAGGTCATCGACCTTTTCCTTGACGCCGGGCAAAGTGGAACTGCTGTAAAAAGCCAGGCCGGGCGATTCCGGCGCGAACTTGCGGATGAGCGCGATCTGCTTTTCCAGATATTCGGCATGCTGCTTCGCAGTCCCCCAGCCCCCATAGCCTGCCGCGGTGCCAAGTCCGAAGACTGTCTTGTCCAGGATCCCGAGCTTGCGGAACCGTTGGATGATCTCCTTCAATCCGTCGATCTTCCGGTCCCATGTGTAATAGATCTCGGGCATCAGCAGGTCGACCGTGCCGTCCTTGACCGCGCTGACAATGGCCGGGGTCGGCCTGCCGCCGATATGCCACAGCGCGACAAAAACTTTCGGATGGGTTTTGCGGAATTCGCGCAGGGCCGCCAGATAAACCTCGGGCTTGATGTTGCCTCCGAGTTCGTCATACTGCATGCCGAACGACGGATCGTCCGGGGAAAACATTTTGCGGAACGGTTCCGCGGAGGCGCTTCTGCCGGTGATCCGCAGGGAACGGCCGCCGATCCGTTTCCAATGAGCGGGATCATTCGCGGCCGCGGTGGCGTAGACCAGATCCGCCGCCGATCCGTACCAGATGAAATGCAGCGGTTTTCCGACGGCATGCAGAACCAGGTCCAGACGGTTGTTTTCAGGCGTCCGGTCGGCCTCGCAGGAAAGGTTCACGTGCAGCTGATGCCGGCCTGCTTTTTCGGGTTTCCATTCGAAAGAAAGGACGGAACTTTTACCGGACTCGAGCATGATCTCCCGTTCGGGCTGACCAGTGACCTTGACTTTCGCCTTGCCGGCTTTCCCTCCGGCATTGGTGATCCGGAATCCGATCCTGCTGACTGATCCGGCCAGCGGATAACGGGTCTGCAGTTCCACATCTTCGTTCTGAGCAGGATTCGGGACCGGACTGATCCGGAAATCGGGAAAATCACCATACCGGAACCACTTCGCGGCTTCAGCTTCCCTGCCATGGAAATCAACGGGACAGACCGTATATTCCGCAAACTGTCCGGAAACCGGGGACGGCAGCACGAATTCCGGCTGCTCCAGCCCCTGTTCCTTCACAGTCTTTCCGTCCCGGGTCTTGAGCCGGAATTTGACCAGTCGTTCCGGATTCCGCAGCGGAATTTCAGGACACACCAGCAGGAATTTTCCGGAACGGATATCCACCTGGAAACGGACCGGTGTCAGCTTGCGGGCGGTCTCCTTGACCGGACCGGACTGGATACGGTAATCACAGGTCTCCCGTCCCAGTTCATCGAGTTCGGACAACAGATAGAAACATGATCCGCCGTCCCCGGCCGGGATGAGCGCTTTGCCGGCTTTGGCATCGAACCGGAACGATTCCGCGAAGATCCGGTTTCCGGCCGTGATCTTTTCCGGACTGCGCCGGACCAGGATCCAGCGGGCGGCGGGGGCGGGATCCTTCCATTGGATCAAGGTCCCGTCAGAACCGGGCCGGCAGGCGGCGATCTCAAGCGCGCCAAGCGCGCCGGTCAGCAGCAGACCGGTCAGCGCACATAAAGTTTTTTGCATAAGACACCCTCCAGGACGGTGTCGTCCTTCCTTGCGGGACAGAGCTCGATCCAGATCTCGTGATAACCTTTCCGTCTGGTCTTGAAAGATTGGCGGATGCGTTTGCCGAATTGCCGGAAATCGTCGTTCGGCGCGGGCAGACTGGCGAGTTTCTGTTCGGCGAACGGAGTCGCGCCGTAAGCGGGATTGCCGTCGTAAAACCGGACCTTGACCGGACCGGAATCGGTGCCGCCGATGTTCAGGACTTCCACGTTGAGTTCGGCGCCGCCCGGCTGTTCGGTCGCCCAGACCGTTTCCGGATAAGCGGTGATGACCGGCCGGATGAAATATTTCTCGCAGAGCCGGTCACACAGTCCTACCAGATCCCGGTTGCGGCAGTGCGCGGCGTAAAAACCGATGCCGGGCATGCTCGGCGCATGATATCGGATATACTGATACTGCGGTTCCAGCTCTTCCGGCAGGATCTCATACTTGTCGTAATTGCCGTGGATGCCGATCGTGAAGACACATTGCGGCAGGATGTCCTGCCGGTGCGCGCTGTCGATCCCTTCCTGCAGATAGCGGAACGGATGCAGCGATTTCATGTCCGGAGTCTTGTAATTGAAATAGACTTCCAGCATGAGCAGGTCGAAACCGGATTTGCCGCCGGGCCTTTTGACCAGTTCGGACATCGGGTCTTTCAGAGCGCCGCAGATCCACAGGGCCAGGAACTGGTCCGGATGTCTCCGGCAGAACTCCTTGAGTCCGTTGACGATCTTGCCGTTGCGGAGCTTTTCGTAATCGTAACCGCCGAGTTCATCGATCATCACGCCGTCGAACGGGTAATCGACATACTGGTATTCGAGATAGTTCACCAGATCTTCTTCGGTATATTCCTTTTTGTTGCGGTGGAAACTGGCTTTCCAGGCACAGGCGAGCGCCCCGCGTTTTTTCCAATATCGGATCTCCTTTTCGTCGGGATCGCGCAGTGCGAACTGTGGCCAGGGATGACGCTCGGCCTCCTCCCCTTTCAGGACCCAGTAATCCTGCGCCAGCACCATGTTGGCATAACGGCAGGCCACCATTTCCGGGTCCTTGATGCACCCGAACCACGGGAAATAGAGATGCCGCCCAGTCACGGCCGCCTGCCCTTCTGCGATCACCCGGCCGCCGCATTCCGCACGCAGTTCATAAAACGCCGCCCGTTCGAACACGACCTTGAAACAGGCGCTTCCGTTGGCCGCGGTCTGTTCCGCGTAGAGTTTTCCATTGATGAAAAGTCTGGTTTTGCCTTTTTTCGGAGCGGCGGTTTCCACTTCACAGCTTTGACCGGCGACCGGGATCATCGGTCGGATCAGAAATTCGGCTTTCTTCTGCATGTCAGCCTCCGTCAGCGGACCATGACCGAGCGGCTGGCCAGGTGGTCCAGCAGCGTGTCATCCGGATTTTCCGGCAGGATCTCCATGAAGATCTCATGCGATCCCTGCGGTCCGGCCGTCCAGTCGATTTCCGCGGCGACTCCCTTGGGGAAATCCTTGCCGTCGCGGAGGGAATTGACTTTTTCGATCCGTTTTTCACCGATCAGCCGGCCGCCGTTCGCGGGGTTGCCGTCATAAAAACGGACGGTGACCGCACCGGAATCCATGCCGCCGACGTTCGTGACGGTGCCGCGGATCCGGACCTTGCTGCCGCGGACGGGAGCCGGATCGGAGATCTGCACGGTTTCAGCCAGCAGAGTCAGCACCGGAGAGACATAATATTTGCCGCAGAGGCGGTCGGCCAGGAAGACCAGGTCGCGTCTCGTCATTTTTTTGGTGCAGGCATAGATGCAGAGACCGGGCATTTCGGGGGCCAGGCGTTTGATCAGCCGGACCTGGTCTTCCAGTTCCTCATGGCTGAGCGGGCGGACCGCCGCCATGCCGTGGATGCCGATCGTGATGATCGAATGGGTCAGCACATCCTGCTTGCGGGCCACGTCGATCCGCAGACGCAGCAGTTCGGAAGGATAATAGGATTTCAGTTCCGGATTCAGATAGTTGATGTAGGTTTCGAGCATCAGCAGGTCGACGCCTTTTTTCCGGTAGACGCTTTTGGTGATGGCGGCCAGCGATTCGGGCAGCACGCCCGGCACCCAGAGGGCGACGAAGAGGTTATCGGTTTTCTCCTTGCAGTATTTGGCAAGTCCCTGCACCCGGGGAGTGTTTTTCAGATATTCGCTGTCGTAACCGCCGATCTCGTCGATCATGATCGCGTCGAAACCTTCCGTTTTCTGCGGCCAGTAGGCGGCGCAAGCTTCCACGGTCTTGCCGCGGTGACGGCCGTCTTTCCAGCGTCCGGCCATGACCCCGCGGTGTTTCCAGTAGGCGATCTCCTGGGGATTGCGGGCCAGCATCATCGTCGGGAAACGGCATTTTTCAACTTTGCCATCGTTGTCATTCCACCCGAACCAGGGGAAATGGAGACGGCGGGAGGTCACGGGGAAGCGGAAAGAGGCTTCGGCCTGATTCTTTCCCTGGCGGACCTTCGCTTTGGCGGTCTTCCAGCCGGTCGTTTCAGGCTGGAAGGAAAAAACCGCGAGATTTTTCCCCGGCTTCAAATTGACGGTTTCAAGTTCCTTGCCGTCGATCTCGGCCATGACGGTCGCCGGAAGGGCGGGATCGGCATTGGAGATCCTGACTGCCAGTTCACATTTCCGACCGAGATCCGGTACTGCGGGCCGGACCGCGATCCCGAAGTCGTCCATATCGATTTTGAGCGGTTCAGCACAGCTGCAGGCACAGGCGCAGCCGGTGTTTTCCGGGTTGTTTTCGGCAGTAGTCTGGCAGCCGGCAGCCAGCATTGCAGTCACGATCAGCGAGTTCAAAAAACAGTTCTTGATTTTCATTTTTGGTCTTTCCTTGTTAGTGCATTATGAAAAGTTCGGTTCTTATTTCAGCCAGGCCGGCGGGGCCGTGGTTGCGCTGTCCGGCGCGATGATCCCGGATCCGCTCGAATACATTCGGGAATACAGGATATTCCGGATTCGCCCGTCGACAAACAGATAGTTGGCACCCTTCATGTGGATATCGACGATCTCCTTCCGCAGTTCGTTGTAAAACCCGAAATTGTTCTTGTCGGAAATCAGCTGCAGGGATTTTGCGTCGCCGAAAATGACTTTCCAGCGGGGGATCGCCTGAACCCGTTTGTAACTCTTGAGCGTAAGATTCCAGGCAATATTGATCAGCGGATAATAGTCGCGGTCCTGATAACGTTTTGCATACGGGTTGGCAGCACAGAGGTAGGGTTTCCAACCCGTATGCAAAACGTT
>Ga0265298_10006258_pt1 | contig 14742 bp, 14 predicted proteins | sample AusTroGonzalo_MG_3_FD_193486 | JGI IMG/M metagenome (GOLD analysis project Ga0265298, IMG submission 193486) | Bovine rumen microbial communities from tropical cattle in Woodstock, Queensland, Australia - Gonzalo_01 | ecosystem: Host-associated > Mammals > Digestive system > Stomach > Rumen ... | reverse complement strand
CGTTACGCAGCAGGGACAGGATGAGGCTGGAAATGCCGGTAACCACAATCACGGAGAGGGCCATGACCAGCGCACCCTTCAGGGTAACGGTAACCGCGAGGGAAGAGCAGATACCCAGCACCAGGACGGTAATCGGGTTGCCCTTGAAAATCGGGTTCAGAATGGTTTCTTTGAGTTTTGCATCCATGGCTTATTCCTCCACAGTTTCAGTCTCGCAAGCGCCTTCGCAGGCCTCTTCGGCACCGCAGCAGCTCTTGGGAGCGTTATTCAGGAAATATTTGGCATAAGCGGCGAGCCAGGTGTCGATAGCGGCATCCAGGCCCTGGGACGTCATGGTGGCGCCGGAGATGGCGTCGATCTTGTTGTCCACGACGGACTTGCCTTCGGCGTCCTTGGGAGCGCCGCCCTTGACGATCTCGATTACGTTGGCGTTCTCGAAATCGGCCACTTCACCGACGAACTCCTGCTGGAAGGAAGGATCGTCCTTGATCTTGGCACCCAGGCCGGCGGTCTCGGACTCGTGGTCGAAGTAGGCGCCGCCCATGGTCTTCAGGTCGGCCTCGAAGCTGATGTAGCCCCAGATGGGACCCCACAGTCCGGCACCGTAGATGGGCACCACGGTACGGCCGTTCTTGAAGATGAAGACCGGGAGTTCGGGTTCGGCGGTCTTGTTGGGGCCGCCCTTGATGTTGTAGTTCTGACGCTTGAGCTGCTTGGCGCTGTACACGTCCAGGCCTTCGAGCTCGCGGACGACGTTGCCCTCGAGGTCGATGACAAAGGCCTTCTCGATTTCCTGGGAGTATTTCTCCAGGACAGCCGCGTTGCCCATGCCGCTGATCTCGGCCTTGCTGCCGTACTGGGCGGAAGTGAGCATCTGGGAGATGGTATCCGCCTTTTCGTTGGCCTCCTGCTTGGACTTGAGGCTCTGGGAAACGAAAGCAAGGAGTGCGGCTACTACGACCACGATAGCGGTGGTGTAGATAACGGTATATACGTTGTTATTTGTATTCATAGCGCAATTCCTTTAGGCGGTTACTTTGGTACGGCGGCCGGTGCGGGCGCTGACGACGCAGTGGTCGATGAGCGGGGCCATGGTGTTCATGAACAGGATGGCGAGCATCATGCCCTCCATGTAACCGGGGTTCCACAGACGGACGATGACAGCCAGGGCGCCTACGAGGAAGCCGTAGATCCACTTGCCGGTCTCGGTCTGGGCGGCGGTGACAGGGTCGGTGGCCATGAAGACGGAGCCGAACAGGAAGCCGCCCATCACCAGCTGATAGTAGCAGGGAAGTTCGGTGGCGCCTGCCAGCTGGCCGAGCCAGCCGATGAGAAGACCGCCGGCGAGGGAGCTCACCATGATCTTCCAGGAAGCGACACCCGTCCAAACCAGGATGAAGGCGCCGATGAGGATGGCGACCACGCTGGTCTCACCGGTGGAACCGGGGATGAAGCCCCAGAACATATCCATGAAGGAGTACTGGGAAGTCAGTCCCTGGATGCCGCTCTCATGGGCGATGGCGAGGGGAGTGGCGGCCGAGATGGCATCCACGTTGCCCAGGCCGGCCCAGGTCTTGGAGACCCACACGGAAGAACCGGACATGCTGGAAGGATAGGAGAAGAAGAGGAAGGCGCGGGCCACGAGGGCGGGGTTCCAGATGTTCATACCGGTGCCGCCGAACACCTCTTTCACGAAGAGGACGCTGAAGGCGACAGCCAGGGCGAGCATCCAAAGCGGAACGTCCACGGGAACGATCAGCGGAATGAGGAAGCCGGTGACGAGGTAACCCTCGTTGACTTCTTCGCCGCGGATCTGGGCCGATGCGAACTCGATGCCGAGGCCGACCACATAGGAGACCACGAACAGGGGCAGCATCCGGAGCAGTCCATAGAAGAACATGTGCCAGAAGGTCCAGTTGAGGCCGTAGAGGGAAGAGGTCTGGAGACCTACGTTGTACATGCCGAACAGAGCGGCGGGAACGAGGGCGATGACCACCATGATCATCACGCGCTTGAGGTCGATACCATCACGTACGTGAGCGCCCTTGGCCGTTACGGTGCCGGGCACGCGCAGGAAGGTGTCGAAAGCGTCGATGGAAGAGTGCAGCCAGTACAGCTTGCCGCCTTTTTCAAAAAGGCCAGGTTTCTTTTCGTCTGCCATAGCTTATGCCATTTCTTTGATCATGAGGTCGATACCCTTCTGGATATAGGCCTGGATCTCGTTCTTGGAGGGATCTACATAGTCGCACAGGGCGAGGTCTTCCGGAAGGACTTCGTAAATGCCGAATTTCTCCATCTTCTCGATGTCTCCGGCCAGGCAGGCCTTGATCAGGTAGATGGGGAAGATGTCCATCGGGGTCACGTCTTCGAAGCACTTGGTTTCTACGAAGGCGCGGGGACCGCCGTGCAGGTTGGTGTTCATATCGTACTCCTTCTTGGGGGTGAGCCAGGAGAAGTAGCACCAGGAGGAGCTGTGCACCTTGGGACGGAAAGGCTTGGCCCAGCCGAACCATTCGCGCTCGTAGCCTTCCTTGAGGAGGGTGAGCTGGTTCTGGAAGAAACCGAGGTAGCCTTCGGCGCCGAGGTTTTCGCCGGTGAGAACGTCACCGCCGACCACACGCACACCTTCTGCCGCGCTGGTGATAGCCTTGACGGGCGTACCGGGAACGCAGACCACGTAGCCGAGTTTCTCGGCGGCGGGACCGGTCACGGCCACCTTGCGGGTAAGATCGAGCTTGCCGGTGTTGATGACATGGCCGATGGCGGCAGCCAGCAGCGGGCTCACGGTCCACACGGTCTCACCCTTCTTGATGGGATCGATGTGGCTGATCTGCACGCCGACGTTGCCGGCCGGGTGCGGACCGCTCACGACGTGGAGCTGAGCGTCTTTCAGTTTGGTGAAGACCGACTCACCCTTGCGGATGGCAACGTGCACCGGGGCCACTTTTGCCAGGGCGGACACGGCAGCCTGGACGTCGGCGAGTGCGTCACCGAGGACGTACTCCGTGTCGGCTGCTAGGGGAGCGGTGTTGAAAGTGGAGATGAAAATCGACTTGGGCGTTACGTCCAGGGAGGCCATCACGCCGTAAGGGCGCTGAATGAGGGAACCCCAGAGGCCGGTCTTGAGGAGGAGAGCCTTGACCTGGTCGGCGCTCTTGGGCGCTTCCTTGCCAAAGTCCACATACTCCTGTTTCGTGTCGGCCTTTACCAGCACTGCAAGCAATTTTCTCTTGGCGCCCCTGACGATCTCCTGCACGGTGCCGCTGACGGGCGAGGTGAACAGGATCTCGGGGTGCATTTTGTCGGCCATCACGGGGGAGCCGGCCTGAACGGCGTCGCCTTCCTTCACCAGCAGTCTGGGGACCAGACCGTAGAAGTCGGTAGGCTTAACCGCCACAACGTCAGGGCTCACGGTTTTGATGACGACAGGGGCTGCAGCGCCCTTTACAGGAACGTTCAGACCCTTCTTCAAAGCGAGATTGTTTGACATTATTGTAACAGTTTATATGTATTTCCAAAAATACCGCGCGAAGTTACAAAAATTTTACTAATTTCGCCTACTATTTTGGGAAGATATGAGTGAGATTCTAGATGCCTTGAATGAGGAACAGCTTAAAGCAGTAACGTGTATTGAAGGCCCCATGCTAATCGTTGCAGGGGCTGGCTCGGGCAAGACCCGTGTGCTCACATCACGCATTGCATACTTGATAGAAAAGGGTGTGGAACCGGACCGGATCCTGGCGCTTACCTTTACGAAAAAAGCGGCCGGGGAGATGAAGGACCGTATCGCCCTGATGGTGGGGGAACGCAAGGCTCGGCGCCTGTGGATGGGAACCTTCCACTCCGTGTTCATCCGCTTCCTGAGGGAGTACGCCCAGACCATCGGCTTCCCCTCTTCCTTTACGATTTACGATACGACGGATTCCGTCAGCTGCGTCAAGGCCTGCCTGAAGCAGCTGAACCTGGACGATAAGGTGTACAAGCCCAAGGAGGTGCTCTCGCGCATCTCCAAGGCCAAGAACGACCTGATCACTCCGACGCCCTATGCCAACGGGGCCGGAGGTTACCTGGAGGACGACAAACACCACAAGAAACCGGACATCTACAAGGTGTACAAACTCTACTGCCAGACCTGCCAGCAGAACGGTGTGATGGATTTTGACGACATTCTCCTCTACATGAACATCCTGCTGAAAAAGTCCCCCGAAGCGCTGGAAAACATCTCCGGCCGCTTTACGCATATTCTGGTGGACGAGTACCAGGATACGAACATGGCGCAGTATTTCATCCTGCGGAAACTGGCAGCCGGGCACCAGAACCTCTGCGTGGTGGGTGACGATTCCCAGTCCATCTACGGTTTCCGCGGCGCTCAGATTCAGAACATCCTCAATTTCCAGAAGGATTTCCCCCGTGCCAAGACCTTCCGCCTGGAACGGAACTACCGCAGCACGAGCACCATCGTCAACGCCGCCAACACGCTCATCGCCCACAACGAGGGCCGCATCCCCAAGAACTGCGTCTCCATGGGCGAAGAAGGCGAAAAGATCCACCTGATGCGCAGCTACACGGAGCAGGAGGAGGCGACGCAGATCGCATCGGCCATCATCGCACGCATGCGGGCCGAGCAATGCGAGTACGAGGACTTCGCCATCCTCTACCGCACCAATTCGCAGTCCCGCGCGCTGGAAGAGCAGCTGCGCCGCCGCAATATCCCGTACATGATCTACTCCGGCAATTCCTTCTTCGAAAGGGCCGAGGTGAAAGACATGATGGCCTACTTCAAGCTGGCCGTGAACCTGAACGACGACGAGTCCTTCAAGCGTATCGTGAACAAGCCCACCCGAGGCATCGGCGACACGTCCCTGAACGCGCTGCAGCAGGCGGCCCGCGACAACCAGCTGTCCCTGTTCCGCGCCGCCGGAGTGGAGTCGCTGGAGAGCTACGGCCTCAAGGGGGCGGCCATCGGCAAGATCCGCGCCTTCTGCACCATGATGGAAAAGGCCGCCCTGGAAGCCCAGGACGGGGAAGCGTACGACGTAGCCATGAGCCTCGCCTCGGAAAGCGGCCTCTACCTTTTCTATAAGGCCGATAATTCCGTGGAAGGCCAGTCCCGCTTCGCCAACGTGGAAGAATTGCTGAACAGCGTGAAACTGTACTGCGAAGATACGGAGGACATGATGTCTGTATCCTCCCGTCATAAGACGTTAGGTGATTATCTGGAGAATGTGTCACTGCTGTCCAACGTGGACGTCGCAGATGACGAAACTAACAATAAGGTAGCCCTGATGACGGTCCACACCGCAAAGGGTCTGGAGTTCCCGTATGTGTTCGTGGCCGGTATGGAGGAGAACCTGTTCCCCTCCGGCGGCTGGATGCTTACCCCGAAGGACCTGGAAGAGGAGCGCCGTCTGTTCTATGTGGCCATCACCCGTGCCAAGAAGGCCGTGGCCCTGACCTTTGCCGATACGCGCATGCGCAACGGTAAGCATGAGTCCAATTCGCCCAGCCGCTTCCTGCGCGAACTGGCGCCGCAGTACCTGGCCAACCCGCTGCGGAAAGAGGACTTCGAGCGTGGCTCACAGCAGGCCGATGAAGACTTCGGCCCCCGCGGCTTCCGCTTCGGCGGCTATGGCGGCGGCGATCGCGGCGCGTCCCGCAAACCGGCATCGGCCGACACCGCCAGCGCCGGCGTCAGCTGGCGTTCCAAATCCGCCATGCCCAGTGCCGGCCGTACCTCCATGCCCGGCCCCGAGCGGGCATCTCTCGATGCTCCCAAACCCCCGGTCATCGACCCGAACTTCGTGCCTGATCCCATGACTTCGTTCAAGGTGGGGGACCGCATCGAACACAACCGTTTCGGGGCCGGCGTCCTGCTCGAAATAAGCGGTATTATTCCTGATTTGAAAGCAAAAGTCCGCTTCGATCAGTATGGCGAAAAACTGCTCCTTTTGAAGTTCGCCAAGATCCGTCACAAGTGATTTTGTCAAAACGCGTAAAAAAGGCGGAATTTATCCTAAAAAAAGTGCCTCAGAGTGTTGCAAACACCAAAAAATTCCGTATATTTGTCGCGAAGTTTTTCATAGTTTAAGTTTAGGTTAAGTAACCGGCTCTTCGCAGTGATTGCGAGGAGCCGGTGAATTTTTGGAATAAAAAGTGCTAACCGCAGTAGAAGTATTGGGCTACAAGACGCCTCATTAGCTTTGTGTCGTTCCTTGCTTCGCGGTGTAACTCGGCATCGTCGTGGGAGCGGAGCGCACCCAGGATTCCGTCAATCATTCTGGGACGGAAAACATCGGCCTTTTCATACTCCTTTCTTACGGCTTCCAGGCAGGCTGCGCTCTCCGTGCAGCAGGTGGGGAGCTGCTGGAGCGTCGCGAGCCTTGCGGCGTTCTCGCTCTTGTGGATGTCCATATCGACGTAGGTCTCATCGGCCAGTCTCAAGGCCTCTTCCTTCGGCATTTCAAGGCCGATGCGGGCGGCGACGCAGAGGCCTGCCATGAGCTGGTAGATGTCGGCGCTGCAGTCGGGGCTGCGCATCTCGAAGGTCTGCCTTCCGGGGAAGCCTAGCGGCACGCGTACGAGGGCGCTGCGGTTGCAGTCTCCCCAGCATACGTTGGTGGGCGCTTCCTGGTGCGGGACGAGGCGGAAGTACGAGGTGGGGTTCTTATTGCCGAAGGCGGTGATGGACGGGGCCATCTTCATGAGGCCGGCGATGGCACGGCGGGCTTCCTCCGAGAGGTTGCCATCGGCCCCTAAGGTTACGTTCTCTCCGTCTTTCATCAGGCGCATGTGGATGTGCATGCCGCTGCCGGCTTTTCCGGTAGTGATTTTCGGCGCAAAGCTCACGTCCAGGCCCCATTTGTAGGCGAGGTTGCGGATGACCCATTTTGCCAGGAGAAGCTGGTCGGCGGCGGTTTCGACGGGGCAGGGGAGGAATTCGATCTCGTTCTGCTCATAGACCTTGCCGTCCAGGGTGAAGTTGCCTACTTCGCTGTGGCCGTACTTGATCTGGCCGCCGGTCTTGGCGACGTGGTCCATGCAGGCGCGGCGGAAGTCGTTCAGCTTGGCGAAGGGTTCGCTCTCGTGGTAGCCTTTCTGGTCGGTGGCGGGGAAGAGGGGGTCTTCGTCGGTGATGACGTAGTATTCCAGCTCGCCCATGGCCTCGAACTGCATGCCGGTGGAGGCCTCGAAGGCCTTTTCGGCCCGCATCAGCGTGGCGTGGGGGGCGCAGTCGAAGGGTTTGCCGCTTTTGTCGTAAAAGCCGCACAGCAGGCACAGGGTGGGGATTTCGCAGAACGGATCCACGAAGGCGGTGCTGTAGCGGGGGATGACGTAGAGGTCGCTGTTGCCGGCTTCGATGAAGGAGGGGAAGAGGCTGGAACCGTCCACGCGTTCGCCTTCGGAGAGGATGGTCTCGGCATAGGCCAGGCTGTTCACGGTGAAGTTCAGGGTCTTGACGCGCCCGTCCTCGGCCGGGTACATGAAGTCTATCATCCGGATGCCCTTTTCGCTGATGAAGGTCAGCAGGTCGGCCTTGGTAAAATCTATGGGCCGCTTCTGGAGGTGGGCAACAACCTCGTTCGGGTTCAGTGCTATCAATTTATCCATAATCCATGGCTTGTGGATTACAAATATAATTATTTTGCTGGGATTTGGTTACTTTTTGGCCGGTTTTGCCGCTTCTGCGCCCTTTTCTCGGCCTAAGATCCTGGCCCGAGCACGAAATGCTGTGTTTTGGTGTACGAGTCCACCATTTTGCAGGGTTCGAGCACCAAATCGCCCCTTCTGGTGCACGAGACGTAGAAATGTATTGATGAATTGAGGGATAATGACTATCTTCGTGTACTCTAACCAAAAACAGTATGGCCGATTTTCATATTTCAAAACCCCTTCTTATCATTATAGTTACTTTGTGTGCGATTAGTATCATAGGTGAGATTATCCATTTAATCACAATAGAGGATTATTCTCAATTCGGAGCATTTGAAATCTTTAAAGTTCTTCGAAGTCTTCTTTTCGCTTTTTTGATCTATTATTTCGTAAAGAAATATCAACAGCAACACGAATAAGTTATGAGGTAGTCGGACGATGATCGTGTTGTGAATCTAGAACAGTTTTGTATTAGATTAATACGATGGAACAAGAGAATAAGGCACCGCTATTTAAAGTTAGTGGTACAATTACAGAAGAAGAGTTTGTTCGTTTTAACCGGTTTATTTCGATCGGGCAGGGAAAAGGTCGACGTATGTTTATTATCATGACCAGTGTGTTTGCCGGATGGGTACTCTTGTCGGCTGTTGGTTATGGTATTGTTTACGTGACAGACACGAGTTGGATCAGTATCCTGCTTCCCATCCTGTTTACGACCTATTATATTTGGAGTATGACTTTCGGCCGGGATCGTAAGGCGTCCAAGGCATTTCATAATAACAAGCTAATTGAGAACCAGTCTTTCGAACAGTTGTTCTTCGAGGATCATATCGAAGGTATAACGGAGAATGGTACATCGTCCATCCCTTACGCTAAATTGCATAAGATTTTCGAGACTCCGACGAACTTCTATATAATGGATGCTCCTAACATGGGCAGAATGTTGAAGAAGTCGGATGTGTCAGAGGACGCACAGTCATTTATCCGCAGAATTAAAGAGACGTATCATTTATGAGAAGGTTATTTCGCCTCTGGATTGTTCTGGCGGCTGTTGCGTGCTCGATTAACTCCTATGGGCAGGAATTGACCACGCCGAAGGACGGGGATATCGTTTTTCATGAATCCACTTCCCGGCAGAGTCCCGTTATCAAACTGGCCCAGCATAGCCGCTGGACGCATTGCGGCATCGTGTTCCATATTGACGGGAAGGCCTATGTGTATGAGGCGGTGGATCCGGTCAAGTATACCAAGCTGGAGGACTGGATAGCCCGTGGCAAGAAAGGCGTATATCGTGTTAAAAGGCTGAAGAGGGGAGAATTGCCCTCTAAATCCATTGAAAAGATGATGCGGGTGGGGCGGAAATACAAAGGAAAGCGCTATGATCTGAAGTTCCAGTGGAGTGATGACAAGATGTACTGTTCCGAACTGATTTGGAAAATCTACCACCATGGCGCCGGCATCGATTTGTGCCCGCCCAGGCACTTCTCTGATTACTCCCTGTCCGCACCTGGTGTCAGGAGGCTCATCCGTAAACGCTATGGCTCTGACTTCAACCCCTCCGAAACCGTTGTCGCCCCCGCCGACCTTTTCAATTCCAAGATGTTGAAAGAAGTAAAGTATCATTTGCCTCCTCTGCAATCTTAGTCTGAAATATGGCGTTTTACGAACTAAGATCGTCACTGCTGACGATCTTAGTCTGTATTTGGCCTTCTGGCAGACTAAGATTGTTCGCTCCAACAATCTTAAGCCGATTTCAAGGCCATTTCCAGCTTAAGATTGCTGCGGTATTGGTTCAAGACAAAGTGTTCCGTGCAGCCGGGGCGGTATACATTCCAGAATGATTCGCGCGTGAGCTCTTCCACGGCGCGGTAATCGGCAGGGGTTTCAAGTCTTATCATAATTCCAGTCTGAGGACACGGATGGGGTGGTCTTTGCCCATGAATTGGGAGGCGTCGATGATGGTTTCTCCGGTGGGGACGAAGCCGCATTTCTCCATGACGCGGCCGCTGGCGGGGTTGTCCACAAAGTGGCCGGATATCAGGGATTGAATGTCTGTGGTTTCTTTGACGTGGTCGATCATCAGGCGCAGGGCTTCCGTGCAGATACCTTTGTTCCAATAAGGTTTGGCGACCCAGTAGCCGCAGATCGGCTCTCCCTCGCGTGCGGGGAGGGCGCAGTCGCAGGACGGGCCATAGCCCATGGCGCCGATGGCTTCTCCGGTTTCCTTCCACTCGATGGCCCAGGTGTTGGTTGCATCTTTAAATACGGTCCGGATGATCTCCAGGCTTTCCTGGACGCTCTTGTGCGGAGGCCAGCCGGCCCTCGGCCCTACGTCCGGGTCTGAGGCCCATTTGAAAAGGGATTCTGCGTCGCTGTCCCGCCAGGGGCGGAGTAATATTCTTTCTGTTTCCATACTTTACAAATATAATGAATTTGGGCTCTCGTTGTCTGTGTGGAGGGGGTTTGTTAAGTTTTGTGTACAAAAAGTAAAGTATAGTTGACAAAATGGAAAATTGTTTTTATATTTGCAGTGGTAGTTTAACTGTCAATGCCCTATGAAAACAAACAATTACCTTCTGCCTTATTCCTATAAGAAAGTAGGAATGTGGATGTTCCTGCCGTTTGCTGCGGTATGTGTCTGCCGTTTCTTTAATGTCAACATCCCTGAAGTGAAGATTCCCTGGATCGCTATTGGAGATGGTCTGTTCTACAACGGAGAAGCCGAGCTGATCACCATGCTGGGGATGTTGGGGTTACTGGTATCTCTCTGCTTTATCGCTCTGTCCCGGGAAAAGGACGAAGATGAAATGACCGGCCAGATCCGGATGCGGTCCTTTGTCTGGAGCCTGTGGTTTACTGCCATTATCCTGGCCCTGGCCATCCTGTTTATTATGGGCCTCGATTTCCTGGCGTTTACTTGCGCGGCCATCTACCTGTATTTCCTGGTATATATCCTGAAGTTCAATTTCACGATGAAATCCATCAGGAGGGAAGTGAAATGAAAAACACGGTTAAAGTAGAACGGGCGATCAAAGACATCACCCAGCAGGAACTGGCCACCGCCGTAGGTGTGAGCCGACAGACCGTCAACTCCATAGAAGCCGGCGGATACATCCCCTCCGGCGTCCTGGTCCTGAAGATTGCGCGCTACTTCGGCAAGCCCGCCGAGTCCATCTTCTCCCTGGAAGAAAACGACTAACGTTGCCCTCCGAAGATGCCCGGTCGTTGCCGGGCATGACGGGTATGGGTGGTGCATCTCACCTTGACCTGCAACGGTAATCACTTATTATTATGTAGTTCGGTTACACGGGAGCCGGCGCTGCCCCCTTAAAAACCCCCGCGGCCTTTTCTCCCTCTACGACTTTGCTGGCGCAAAGTCCCGGGTACGGCCGGGCGCCTGATGGCGCCTAGAAAATGCCTGCCGTTGCCTCCTGGTTGGTGCATGAGATAACGTATTGGTTTTGATGCAAGATTTGACGATATTTGTATTATATGTAGTGTCAAACATTTATGCATATGAAGAGAACACTTTGTTGTATTGTCGCTATCCTGACCACGGTGGCGGTTTTTGCCCAGAATGAGGAAAAGGCCAGATGGTCACCCGAGTTCTCGATCAAGGCTTTTGCCGGCGTGTATCATGGTTCGTACGATTTTACGGCCGGTGCACGAATCAACGACAATGTGTTCGGTCTGGGAAGCGGTTATGCTACAATGCATATGGATGCTTATCCGGCCGATGTCAGGAAAATCCCGGTATATGCGTTCTATCGTAGGTATTCCCCTTTAGGTCAGAAAAGACGCTTCCTGCTCTTGGGAGAGGTGACGTTGGGCGGCGAGTGCATATATAAATATACAGGGAACACCACCGGCAGGTTTGCAGAAAGCCACCAAACACCGCCGTATTGGCAGTGGAGAGTTAGTTTTACCCCCGGTATCGCCCTGCGTCTATTCGGGAATACCAGTATTTATATTGCTCCAACGTTGGAGGTCTTTGGCCTCCAAGATCTTCATGGAGGCATAACTGCCGGTGTAAACGTAGGGCTCTGATCCGGCAACTTCTATTTCGTGTCTGTCTAACACGAGAGCCGCTGCAAGCTTAGTCATTATTATGGCTATTTACGAACTAAGATCGTCTTGGGTGACGATCTTAGTCTGTATTTGGGGCTCTGGCTGACTAAGATTGTTTGCGTCAGCTTAAGACTGGGGATTATTGCTCTTCGTAGTCGAATCCCTTAAATGAAGCTTTGCCGGTGCGGCAGTAGGGGCCGACGGTGACGCCCGTGAAGCCGCCGGCCACCTCGGTGCTGAGCAGCTTGGAGTCGGCGGTGCCGAAAGGCTGGCCGTTCACCAGGAACTCGTAGTGGTCATCGAAGGCCAGGACATCGAGCCGGGCCGAAGGGGAGGGAATCGCCATGACGGACTGCTCGTGCAGGATGCTGTGCAGCCGGACGCGGAGGACGGCCTGGCAGCGCTGCCCTTCGCGGCGGACGAAGAACTCCATGTGGCCGTTGTGCGTCTGATAAATCGCAATGCCGGCCTCGCCGTTTTCCAGAAGGGTGACCTCGGTGCCGAAACGGCAATCGGCAGCCTTCTGACGCCTCAGCAGCGCCGTAGGATGCCAGCCGCCCCAGTCAAAGCCGTCGCCGTTGCCCTTGAGCGTAAGAACGCCGTCCCGGGCCGAATAGTTCTCCTCCGCGGGATGCTGGATATGCATCCATTCCGGGCCGATGGCAGAGAAATCGTAGCTCACCTTGGCCGGCTGCGGCGTCATCGGCTCGGCGCTCATCCGGACGGCCATTTTTTCGGCCACAGGCTGCCCGCCATTTACCATCGGCCAGCCTTTTTCCCAGGTCACCGGCGCGAGGAAGGTCTCGCGGCCCAGGTGGTGGAAGTCGCTGCCGTATCGGCGGTAGGCCAGGAAGACGACCCACCAGGAACCATCGGCCGCCTGGAGGAAATCCCCGTGGCCTGTGCCCTGGATGTTGCTTTCCTGGGCCGCCAGCGAGCAATGCGTAAAGATGGGGTTGGCGGGGTTGGCTGCGTAGGGGCCGTAGATGTTGCGGCTGCGGGCGACGGTGAGCTTGTGCGCCAGTTCCGTGCCGCCTTCCGAGATGAGCAGGTAGTACCAGCCGTCGTGCTTATAGATGTGCGGGCCTTCCGGGAATCGGCCTCCTGTGCCCTTCCACAGCGCTCTTCCGGGGCTCAGCGTGGCGCCGGTGACGGGGTCGATCTCGCACAGGGTGATGGTCGCGTCCGGATTGGAGACCATGTAGCACTTGCCGTCCTCGAAGTAAAGCGAAGGGTCGATGCCCTGCTGCTCCAGCCAAATGGGCTCGCTCCACGGTCCGGCGGGGTTCGTCGCCGTCACCATGAAGTTGCCTCCGTTCCCGACGTTGGTGGTGATCATGTAGAAGGTGCCGTCGTTGTAGCGGATGGTCGGCGCATAAATGCCGAGCGATGCGCTGGACTCCACCAGCGGAAGCTGGGAAGGCCGATCCAGCACATTGCCGATCTGCTCCCAGTTCTGCAGGTCCCGGCTATGATAAACCGGCACCCCCGGGAAATAGTGGAATGTGGAGTTGACGAGATAGTAATCACCATCTACCGCCACCACGGAGGGATCCGGGCTGAAGCCGGAAATGATGGGGTTGTGGAGCGTAACTTCGACACCGTCAGTTGCCGGGTTGGTTCCGCAGCTGACCATCGCGGCCACCGCCGCAATCAGGAGTGCAATCTTTTTCATATCTTTTTCCCTTTGAAAGTGTAGCCTGCTTTTTCCACGGCGGCGCGTAATGCCTCCTCTGCGGCAGGGCCCTTGATGGTAAGCGTGTTGCGTGACGCGCTGGCTTTTGCCGATTCAACGCCGGGAATCTCTTCTACGGCTCGGCATACCGCGGCTTCGCAGTGGCTGCAGTGCATGCCTTCTACGACATAGACGGCCGTATCCGGATCGACGGCCTTGTGGGTGAAGCGTTCAAACAGATTCATGGAGAGGGCAAATAGGATCAAAAGGGTTAACACGGATGCACAGATAAGTTTGAAAGGGTTGGGCAGAGCTGCCTCCTCGGCGCAGCAGGTATCGGCCGATGTCATCGCGCTGGTGTCGATACCGAATGCATTGACCAGCAGGCCGAAGAGGATGGAAAAGCCGACGATGACCAGCAGGTAGATCCAGGTGAAACGTCGTCCCATGGCCTTCCGGACCACCAGGATGGAGGCCAGGTTCACGGCCGGACCTGCCATCAGCATCACCAGCGCGGCGCCCGGGGACAGGCCCTTCATGATCAGCGCGGCTGCCACGGGGATGCTGCCGGTGGAGCAGATGTACATCGGCACGGCCACGGCAAGAATGACCAGCATCTGCAGCAGCGGCTGCTTGCCGAAGTGCAGGAAGAACTCGTCGGGGATGGCCACCTGGATGAGGGCGGCGACCAGCAGGCCGATGACCAATCGGCCCCCGATGTCCTGGATCATTTTGAAATAGGCGTACTTCAGCACGCGCCAGAGCTTATTCCCGGTTTCAACCCCGCAGGAAGCGCCCGCGGTGATGGCCGCGTCGTCTTCGGGGACCAGCCGGTTCACCAGCCATCCGCCGCAGACGCCGGTAATGAGCGCCGCGGCCGGCCGCACGACGGCGAATCCCAGTCCCATCAGCGAGAATGTCGCCAGGATGGAGTCGATGCCGGTCTGGGGCGTCGCGATCAGGAAGGACGCTACAGCGCCCTTGGATGCCTTTTCATTCCTCAGGCCGATGGCAGTGGGGATCACGCCGCAGGAGCACAGCGGGAGCGGGACGCCCAGCAGCGCCGCCCACAGGACCGCCCACTTGTTGTCCTTCGACAGATACTTCCGATAGAAGCCCTGTGGTACAAAGACATGCAGGATGCCTGCGATCAGGAACCCCAGCAACAGGTAGGGCGCCATTTCGCAGACTACATTCAATAAAGACAGCAAGTATGTGTTCATTTCGATCTTTTATTGGTGATTTGGACTGGAAGTTCTCCAGCGTTTGAGCATGGGGAAGAAGCCGCGCATCATCTCCACCATTCCCTCGTCCACAAACTGGGCGCAGTGGTCTATCATTTCCTCCAT
>Ga0265298_10006256_pt1 | contig 14743 bp, 10 predicted proteins | sample AusTroGonzalo_MG_3_FD_193486 | JGI IMG/M metagenome (GOLD analysis project Ga0265298, IMG submission 193486) | Bovine rumen microbial communities from tropical cattle in Woodstock, Queensland, Australia - Gonzalo_01 | ecosystem: Host-associated > Mammals > Digestive system > Stomach > Rumen ... | reverse complement strand
TGGTGACCTTGACCTTCTTGCCCAGTTCGAGGTCGGTGGCGAGACCCCACTTGATCTCGAAATCGTTGCCGAACTTCGCCATGAAATCGTTCACGTCGTTCATCTCCTCCATCATCAGCGACTGCTGACCGTCCTTCGAGCCGGCAAACGAGATACTGAGCAGGATCTTCTTCGAGTTGAAGATATCATTATCGTTGAGTAGCGGCGAGTTGAGGGCATCTTCGATGGCTTTCTTTACACGGCCTTCGCCCTCACCGTAACCAGTGGACATGATGGCGACGCCTCCGTCCTTCAGAACGGTCTTCACATCGTTGAAGTCGAGGTTGATGAGTCCATGTACAGTGATAATCTCTGCGATGCTCTTAGCGGCCACGGAAAGCGTGTCGTCGGCCTTGCCGAAGGCATCGAGCACGGAGAGCTCGGGATAGATCTCACGCAGGCGCTCGTTGTTGATGACGAGCAAGGCATCGACATGCTTCTGCATCTCCTCCACACCGTCGAGGGCCTGATCAATCTTTCGGTCGCCCTCAAAGCGGAAGGGGATGGTAACGATACCGACTGTGAGGATGCCTAACTCCTTGGAGACACGGGCGATAACAGGTGCTGCACCAGTGCCGGTGCCGCCGCCCATTCCAGCGGTGATGAATGCCATACGGGTGCCGTCGGAAAGCATGGCGCGGATGTCTTCGATGCTCTCTTCAGCGGCCAGACGGGCCTTCTCTGGCTTGTTGCCTGCTCCGAGGCCTTCTTTACCTAACTGCAGGTGGACGGGGACAGGCGAGTCGTTGAGCGCCTGGTTGTCTGTGTTACAGAGTACGAACGTGACATCGTGGATGCCCTCACGATACATGTGGTTGACGGCGTTGCCACCTCCGCCACCGACACCAATCACCTTGATGATACTGTGTTCCTTCTCGGGTGCTCCGAAATCCAGAATCTGAATATTATTGTCTGACATATTTTTTACGATTTACTGATTTATGATTTTCGATTTTATTCCTCTTCGATCATAGATTTACCGAATTTCAGGATGCCGCGCTTGGCCTTGTTCCAGATGCTGTTGGCCTTCTTCTCGGCTGCGATGCGTTCGCGCTCGGCTGCTTCTTCCTCCTGCTGACGGCGTTCTTCCTCTTCCTGCTGACGGCGCTTCTCCTCGTCAGCGGCTTTCTTCTCGCTCTCTGTACGGATGACACCCTGCGGTATCTCGCTGACCTGACGGGGCTGGCGGGGATCGACAGTCGCAGCAACGGGCTCTCTCTTCATGCTGAAGAGGTCGCCATTGGGATCGACACCATCGCCAGCACAATTGATATCGCCCTTGGCCAGCAGACCGAGTACGGTGTTCATCATGCCGTTGTGCGACTTGATATCCTCGTTACTGGATAGGATAGTTTGGGTGACGAACTTCGCCACGCGGATCTTATCGACATGGGTATGATTAGCGAAGGCGCGCTCAATGTTCTTCATGTTCGAGCCGCCGCCGGTGAGGATGATGCCGCCCAGCAGCTTGTCGTAGAACTCTGACGGCACCTGGAACCACACATTCTCGACAATCTCTTCAAGGCGGCCCTCAACAATCTCGATGAACTTACGGCTCTCGATCTGACGCTCAGTATCGATGGAGTATTTCAGGTCGTTGTCGATGTCGTTGTTGTCAGTAAAGGCCGAAGCGTATTTCAGCTTCATGCGCTCGGCATCGCTCTCTTCCATCTGCAGGGTGGCAATGTCCTTGGTGATGTTGTTGCCTCCGAGGGGAATGACAGCGAGGTGGCGCAGGATGTTCTTCGAGTAGACGGAGACGGTGGTGGTGTCGGCACCGAGGTCGACGAGCACACAGCCCGAACGCTTCTCAGCCTCGGTGAGCACGCTGTCGGCGAGTGCCAGCGGGGCGAGATACATTTCTGCCACACGGATGCCGGCAGTCTCGAAGCATTTGTTCAGGTTCTTGTAGAAGGCCTTGCGTTCGAGAATGTTGAGGAAGTTACCTTCGAGACGGGTGGCCTGGATGCCTACAGGATCAAGCTGCAGTTGCGATCCCACCTTGTATTCCTGTACGGCTGCATCGAGGATCTCCTGGTCCTGATAGGTCATGTTACGATTCGCATCCATCAGTTCGATGACCATGTCCTGTGTGACGATAGTCTCGCTGGGCAGGTCTTTGGCGATGATGTTACGGACACCACGGATGGACTGTCCGCCCACACCGACATACACCTGCGTGATTTCAGTCTTGAGTTGGTTTTCCAGCTTCTTGATGATGCTGGTGAGGCATTGGGCGGTCTTGTCGATGTTGTAGACCACACCCTTTTTGATGAAAGAGGACGAGCTCTCCTTCACAACGGCCAGTACGTTGATGCTGCCGTCGAGATTCTTCTGTCCAGCGATACCGGTCATCTTGGATGATCCGAGTTCGATTGCTACGATAAATTCCTTTGCTGCCACCATATATTATAAACTTTGAACTTTAAACTTTGAACTTTATGATTTCTTTTTACCTTTTCACTTCTTTGCTTTCTTGCAGATAATCTGATTGTCGAATTCGACGTTGATGTATGAGTATTTGTTCCACCCAGCCTTGTTGAGACCGTAAAGATAGAACTTACGCATGCGTTCCAACTTCTTCGCCACACCCACGGGAGAACCGATGAAGATGATATGATCGCCCACACGGGGCACGAGTTCCATCGTCAGGTCGGGCAGCACGTTGATCTGCACAATCTGGTTCTGCCAGAACTTGTCCTGCATGATACAGTTGGCCACACGGCTCAGATGCGACTGGGCATACTTACGGCTGATATTGCCCGTAGCGATGATGAGGTCGTTGACGAAACGGTTCTCCGGCATCACACTGGCGTGGGAGTCGATGTAGTAGCACTCACCATTGTCGGCCATCACCTTGACGACGGGCACACGCTGGCGCACCTGGATGCAGACTTCGCCGCTCTGCGTCTTATAGACCTCCGCCTTCTCGACGAACGGGCTCTTCAGAAGAGTTTCCTCAATCTTCCGCGAGCTGATGTCGTGCATGGGCAGTGAAAGAGGATAGACCTTCTCCTGCCGCAGCATCTTGCTGATCTCGTCGGCCGTCAGGAAGCCGTCCACGATGTTCTGCTCGATATCAGTCTTCACCTCCGTGCAGTGGGTAGCGGTCATGTCGGGTTTATTGAACGACGTGACGGCCAGCACCAGATAGGTGGCGATGATGATGTCGCAGAGAATAATGAGGGACTTCTTCCAGTTGATGTTCATTTTTGACTTTGAACTTTGAGCTTTATGATTACTTTATTTTACTTTTCAGGATCTTTGTGATTTGGGGGACGAGGTTGTCGAGGTCACCGGCACCGAGGATGACGAGCACCTCGAATTTGTGCGTCTTGACATAGTCAAGCACCTGTTCTTTCTGGATCATCTCTTTCTTCACACCCTCCTTGAGGTTGTCGTAGATGAGCTTTGAGGATACACCCTCGATAGGCAGTTCGCGGGCAGGATAGATCTCCGTGAGGACGACCTCATCCAACTGACTCAGCGCCTCAGCAAAGTCCTTGTAGAAGTCGCGGGTACGCGTATAGAGGTGCGGCTGGAAGATGGCCGTGATGTGCTTGTCCTTATAAAGCTCACGGATGCTCTTTGCACTCTGGTAGATCTCTTTCGGGTGGTGGGCATAGTCGCTGAGGAACACCAGCCGCTCACTCTTGATCTTGAAGTCAAAGCGACGGTCCACACCGCCGTAGGTCTTCATACCATACTTCAGCTCGCCGGCCGTACAACCGTTCAGCTGTGCCATCGCCATCGCGGCAATGCCGTTCTCGATATTGATGGGGATGGGCTGTCCGAGCTCCACATCCTCCACGCACTCGATGGGAGAGACGAAGTCGAAGGTAATGCCGCCATTGACGATACGAATGTTCTCTGCATGGAAATCGCCCTCACTGAGACTATAGTCATAGCGACGGACACCATTCTGCAAGTTCTCCTTCATCTCCAAATCGCGATGAATGATCAGCGCACCACCGGGCTGGATGAGTTCCGAATAATGGCGGAAGCTCTCAAGATAGGCCTCCTTCGTGCCATAGATGTCAAGATGATCAGGGTCTGTGCTGGTGATAACACTCATCCAGGGACGGAGCCAGTGGAACGAACGGTCGAACTCATCGGCTTCGATGACGACGTAGTCGCTATTGGAGAGGATATAGTTGGTGCCATAGTTCTTCGAGATACCGCCGAGGAAGGCGTTGCAGTCGAGATGGCCCTGATGCATGATATGGGCGCACATCGTCGAGGTGGTCGTCTTACCGTGAGTACCCGCCACACAGAGTCCCTTATGCGACTGTGTGAGGGTGCCGAGCACCTGTGCCCGCTTTTGGATCTCGAAACCGTTCTCCTGGAAGTAACAGAGTTCCTTGTGGCTTGTCGGGATGGCGGGGGTATAGATGATGAGACTGGTCTTCGGCTGTTTGCAAGCGAAGGGGATCTCGTCGACATTCTCTTCATAATGCATCAGCACGCCTTCCTTTTCCAGGTGGCGCGTGAGGTCGGAGGGTGTCTTGTCGTAGCCCGCCACCACAAGTCCCTTTTTCAGGAAGTAGCGGGCGATGGCACTCATTCCGATACCGCCGGCACCAATGAAGTATACTGCTTTAATATCTTTCAATTCCATTGTTTATTACTTTTTTGCTAATTTGATGACCTCACGGGCGATGACCTCCGCGGAATCGGGCAGAGCGAGTTTCCTCACGTTCTCACTCAGTACCTTCAGACGCGCCGAGTCCTCCACAGTCCTCACAGCGAGCTCGAGCAGGACGGCGGGAGCCTCTGAGTCCTTCACATAGAGGGCGGCTTCCTTATCTGCGAGGGCGAGCGCATTCTTCGTCTGATGATCCTCAGCCACATTGGGACTGGGCACGAGGATGACGGGCTTACCGATGAGGCAGAACTCGGAGATGCTGCTGGCACCAGCGCGGCTGATGACGAGGTCGGCGGCCCGATAGGCGGTGCCCATATCGGCGATGAAGTCGGTCACTTTCAGGTTCGGGATGTCCTCACCCTTCAGGCGCTCGGCAATCTCGGCACTATAATACTTACCCGTCTGCCAGAAGAACTGGATGTCACAGGACTTCACGAGGTCGAGGTGCTGCAACACGCTCTCGTTGATGGTGCGAGCGCCTAAGCTGCCGCCCACCAGCAGGATGATCTTCTTCGTGGGATCGAAGCCAAGCTGACGGGCTGCCTCCTCACGGGAAAGCTTCGTGTCGAGCAGGTTCTGACGCACGGGATTACCTGTCAGGATGATCTTATCGGCAGGGAAGAAGCGTTCCATACCTTCGTAAGCCACACAGATCTTCGAAGCCTTAGCAGCGAGCTGCTTGTTAGCAAGACCAGCATAGCTGTTCTGCTCCTGGATGAGTGTGGGGATGCCCAAGCTGTTGGCAGCACCGAGGGCGGCACTGCTGGCATAGCCTCCTACGCCCACAGCCACATCAGGCTTGAACTCACGCAAGATTTTCTTGGCGAGCCACTTGCTTTTCAGATAGTCGAAGGCAACACCGATGTTTGCAGGTTTCCACAACGGACGGAAGAAGCCGCGGATGGGCAGACCTTCGATCTCATAACCTGCTGCCGGCACACGCTGCATCTCCATACGACCCTTGGCACCGATGAACAAGATGGATGCATCAGTACACAAGTCCATGATGGCATTGGCGATGGATATGGCGGGGAAAATATGGCCGCCTGTACCGCCTCCACTGATGATGACTCTTAACGCTTTGCTCATACCCGATATAGATTTGCGTGCAAAATTACAAATTATATTTCGTTTAACGACATTTTATCACCTTTTTTTTTCGCAGAACGGCTAACACTTAATATAGCGCCGATATAGACACAATTGATGATGGTCGAAGTACCGCCTCTGGAGATGAGCGGCAACGGCTGTCCCGTCACGGGAGCGATGCCCACAGCCACCATCATGTTGAACGATGCCTGGATAACCAGCATCAGCGCCAATCCGAGCACAAGGAAGGCGGGGAAGTTGTTGTCGCAGCGGCTGGCGATACGGGCTGCACGGAAGAGCAGCACGATATACAGCAGCACGACGAAGCCGGCACCGATAATGCCCAATTCCTCGATGATGATGACGAAGATAAAGTCGCTGAAAGCCTGCGGCAGGAAGTCGCGCTCGATAGACTGTCCGGGACCCTTGCCGATTATATTACTGTTCACGATGGCGATGTTCGCATGTGCCACCTGCGCATCCTTATCGAGGTCGTAGTCCTGCGGAGCCACATATTTCGAGTTGAGCTTCTTGTCGATACGGTTCTTCCACGTAGCCAGACGGTGGAGGGGTCCTTTCTTTGCAGTTTTCTCCGTCTTGCCGTTGGCAACGCTCTCCGTCTGCGTTTCTGCCATCTCGTCGTTAGCCTCCAAGCTGCCGGCCATATAGATAAGTCCGACGAACAGTACGACGAATAGCACTCCGCCGGCTATCATCTTTCCCAACTGCACAAACGGCACACGACCGATGAACATCATAAGGAAGATAACCACCATGATGAGCGCTGCCGTAGAGAGGTTCTCCAGTCCGATGAGGATAATGAAGGGAATGACGACGATGAGGATGAACTTAAACGCCCGTTTGTCGGCACCGTCTTCCCGCTGCATGGCGCTGAGAATCTGTGCAGTCACGAGCACCAGCGTACCCTTCGCAATCTCCGATGGCTGGAACTTCAAGCCAAAGAGACTGATCCAACGTCCAGCATCGTTCGTCTTCTCACCGAAGAACAGCACCCAGAGCAGCATAATCACCGAGACAACAAGCAGTGCGGGCGTCACCAGTTTGAAGAAACGGCACGGGATGTTCAGGACGAAGATGGCCGCCGCCACACCCATGATGATCTTCCACGAGTGGCCGAGGATGGGCGACAGATAGTTCTGACTCTTGTACGTCAGTGAGCTCGAGGCGGAGAACACCTCGACGACACTGATAAGGCACAGGAAGAGCAGCACCATCCAGATGACCTTATCACCCTTAAACAGATTCCCTATCTTGATATTCATAAGTTCCTGACTAACTCTTTAAACTGTTCGCCGCGATCCTCCATGTTCTTGAAGAGATCGAAGGAGGCACAGCAGGGACTGAGCAGCACGGTCTCTCCGGGACTGGCCAGCTCGTAGCAGGCAGCCACACAGTCTTTCATCGAGTGGGTGTCGCGAACGGGGATGCCCAGACTGTCAAAGTTGTCGTGCAACTTCTGATTGTCGGCACCGAGATACACGATTCCCGAGCATTTCTCCTTCACCAACGGCTTGATGGGATCGTAGTCGTTGCCCTTGTCCTTACCGCCGATGATGAGCACCACCTTCGTCTTCATCGCCTCCAACGCATACCAGCAGGCGTCGACATTGGTGGCCTTCGAGTCGTTGATATACTGCACGCCACGCACATTGCAAACCTTCTCCAGACGGTGCTCCACACCAGGGAAGTCGCTCAAGCTCTTGCGGATCTCCTCTTTCTTGATGCCAGCGACATCAGAGGCGATACCAGCAGCAAGGGAGTTGTAAATGTTATGACGACCAGTCAGACTCAGACTCTCCTGTTCCATATTGAACGGCTCAGGCTTCTCAATCTTGTACTGACCTTCCTCGATATAACCGATGACACCCTTCTCCTTCAGATCGGAGAACGGATACTGGATGGCCTTGATGTCGTATTTCGCCAACTCCCGTTTGATGATGGGATCATCAGCCCAGTAAATGAAGGCATCCTGTGGCGTCTGGTTCTGGATGATACGCATCTTCGAATCGACATAGTTCTGCATCTTGAAGTCGTAACGGTCCAGATGGTCTGGCGTGATGTTCAACAGGATAGCGATATTGGCACGGAAGTCGTACATATTGTCCAACTGGAAGGAACTGAGCTCGATGATATAGTACTCATGCGGATCCTCGGCCACCTGTAACGCCAGCGAGTTACCGATATTGCCTGCGAGACCAGCATCATAGCCTGCCTCCTTGAAGATATGATAGATCAGCGAGGTGGTGGTGGTCTTACCGTTAGAACCCGTGATGCAGATCATCTTCGAGTTAGTGTACCGGCCTGCGAACTCAATCTCACTGATGATATGGATACCCTTCTCCTTGACCTTTACAATCATCGGAGCCGTATCGGGGATGCCTGGACTCTTGATAATCTCGTCGGCATTCAGGATCTTGGCTTCCGTATGCTGTCCTTCCTCCCACTCTATCTGGCGGTCGTCGAGCATCTTCTTATACTTATCGGCAATCTTCGACATGTCTGACACAAACACGTCGAATCCTTCTTTCTTCGCCAGAACAGCAGCACCTGCACCGCTCTCTCCTGCTCCTAACACAACGATTCTCTTCATAATCTATATGTTAATCTGTTACTATGTCTTTAAACCATTACTCTGTCTTTATCACCTCATCTTCAACGTTATTATCGTCAGTGCCGCCAGGATGATGGACACGATCCAGAAGCGGATGGTAATCTTCGATTCATGGAAGGGACGGTTGGGCCAGCCTTTCAGGATATAACGGCTGGTGGCGTCGAGCTGTGAGTCGAGTTTACGGAAGTTATCATGGATCGGCGTCGCACGGAACACACGCACCCGCCTGCCCTTTTTCTTCTGGATCCTAAACCACTGAGTCTGAATAATCACACTCAGGCTCTCCACGAAGAAGATACCACAGAGGATGGGCAGCAACAGTTCCTTGTGGATGATGACGGCACAGACACCGATGATACCACCAATGGTCAGCGATCCCGTATCGCCCATGAACACCTGGGCAGGATAGGCGTTATACCATAGGAAACCAACCATCGCACCGATGAAGGCACAGAGGAACACCACCAGCTCCTCGGAGTGCGGGATGTACATGATGTCGAAATACGAGGCATAGCCGATGTGCGACGACACATAGGCCAGAATGCCCAACGCCACACCGACGATGGCGGAGTTACCCGCACACATACCGTCCATACCGTCGTTGAGGTTCGCACCGTTGGAAACTGCCGTCACCACGAGGATGGTCATCAGCACGAACAGCACCCAGCCGGCAGCCACCTTGTTATTACCTAAGAACCCCATCACATCGGAGTAGTTCAGGTTGTGGTTCTTCACAAAGGGGATCGTCGTCTGCAGACTCTTCACCGCCTCCTTCTTGTGTTTCACCACCTCGGTCTCGGTGTTCATCTGTGAAACCTGGGCAATCTGAGGTTCGTTCAACGTCTCACGCACGACGGCATCGGGACTCAGCCACAGTGTCAGACCAACGATGAAACCGATACTTACCTGTCCTACGATCTTGTATTTGCCCTTCAGTCCCTCCTTATTACGACGGAATATCTTGATATAGTCGTCGAGGAATCCCAAGAATCCCAGCCAGAGGGTGGTGACGACCATCAGGATGATGTAGATGTTTCGGATACGGCAGAGCAGCAGCGCCGGCACGAGGATGCTGACGATGATAATGATGCCGCCCATCGTGGGCACACCCTTCTTCTCTACGCCGAAGGGATCGATGCTCGGATCACGCTCCGTCTCGAAGATCTTCCGGCGCTTCATCCACTTGATGAACCTCTCACCGAACCACGCAGAGATGAGCAGCGCCAGAATCAGCGTCAGCAGGGCCCGGAACGAGATATAGCTCCACATGTGTGAGCCCGGAATGTTGTATTGGTCGAGTAATCTGAAGAAATAGTAAAGCATGCTATTTACGATTAAATTCTCTTATTCTTGATAAAACTATTTCGTAATCCCAAAGATCTCGCGAACCACTTCCTTATCGTCAAAGTGGTGCTTCACGCCCTGAATCTCCTGATAGTCCTCATGACCTTTACCGGCAATCAGGATCACATCGCCCTTCTCAGCCATCATGCAGGCCGTACGGATGGCCTCACGACGGTCTACGATGCTGATGACCTTCTTCATCTGACGAGCATCAAGCCCTTCAAGCATATCATTAATGATGTCCTGCGGCTCCTCGAAACGGGGATTGTCAGACGTGATGATCACACGGTCACTCTGCTTCACCGCCTCCTGAGCCATCAGCGGACGCTTACCCTTGTCGCGGTTACCGCCTGCACCACAGACGGTAATGACCTTACCCTTGCCGTCAAGCACCTCGTGGATGGCATTAAGCACATTCTCCAAGGCATCGGGCGTATGGGCGTAGTCGACGATGGCGGTATAGCCCTCGGGCGAATGGATGGGTTCCAGACGACCGCTCACGCTCTTCAATGTGCTGAGGATGAGCAGGATGTCTTCGGGTTTCTTACCCAGCATCACTGCGGCGCCATAGACGGCGAGCAGATTGCTCACATTGAACTTCCCGATGAACTGCACACCCACCTCCTTGCCGTTGATGTCGAGATACATACCCTCGAAGTGGCACTCGATAAGCTTAGCCTTGAAGTCCGCCATACTACGAGTGGAATAGGTCTTCACCTGAGCCTCACAGTTCTGTACCATAAACAGGCCGTTCTTATCGTCGGCATTGGTAATGGCGAAAGCATCTTTTGAGAGACCGTCGAAGAAAGCTTTCTTCGCATCACGGTAGTTTTCGAAGGTGCCGTGATAGTCCAGATGGTCACGCGTCAGATTCGTAAAGAGACCGCCTGCGAAGTGCAGTCCTCCGATACGCTTCTGGGCGATGGCGTGACTGCTGCACTCCATGAAGGCATACTCACAGCCAGCCTCCACCATGCGGGCCAGGAGTTTGTTCAGCTCGATGGGATCGGGCGTCGTATGGTCTGCGGCGATGGCCTCATCCTCAATATAGTTGCAGACGGTGGAGAGGAGGCCGCATTTGTGTCCGAACTTACGGAACATATTATATAATAAGGTGGCGATAGTTGTCTTGCCGTTGGTTCCAGTGACACCCACGAGCTTCAGTTTCTCCGAGGGGTTGCCATAGAACTGCGTTGCCACCTCGCCGACGCAGTCTTCCGTCGATTCCACAGCGATGTAGGTGATGCCGGGTTCCCTCTTGTTGGGGAAATATTCGCACAAGACGGCCACAGCCCCCTGCTCGATGGCTTTGGGAATGAACTTGTGGCCGTCGGTCTGAGTGCCTGGGATGGCCACGAACAGATGTCCTGCCTCAATGCGGCGGGAGTCGATGTTTACGCCCGTAATCTCGATGTCTGCATCACCGAGCATGTTGAGCACTTCTACATTCTTCAGCAGTTCCTTCAATTTCATATGTTACAGTTCTTTAATTCTCTAATTCTTGATCATTACTAGTTCATGACCAGCTCACAGACCATTCCTTGTCTGACGGCGGTGCCTGCAAAGATACTCTGCGACTTCACCTTACCGCGACCTCTCACACGGGCCTTCACACCGCGACTCTCCAACTGGTAAACGGCATCGCGGGCACCCATACCAACGAGGTTCGGCACAATGTTAAGTGCCGTCTTCGGGGCAGCGGTTCGCTGGCCTTTCACACCGAGACTGTTCATCACATAGCCCGCAGCCTCTATGTCGCCTGTCTTCACTTCGGGCGTGAAGCTGGAGTTCTCATCACGGGCATCGTCGACACTGAGCTTCAGGTGCTGGGCCATCACACCCTCAGAGATCTTATGGAACACCACACCACTCATACCGCCACCCGAGGCAGGCAGTCCCGACTTCTTCAGACAGACAATGCAAGTATAACGGGGATCATCTGCGGGGAAGTAACCGGCAAAGCTCAGCCAGTAACGTGTGGTGCCGGAGTGATAGCTACCATACTGGTCGGCTACCTGTGCCGTACCCGTCTTTCCGGCCACCTTAAAGCTCTTCGAACCTGCCTTACGGCCCAAACCCTGACTCACCACATGCTCGAGAATGGTCTGCATGGTCTTGATGGCCTGCGGCTTGGCGATGCGCTCTTTCAGCACCTCGGGCTCAAACTCACGGATCACTTGTCCGTCCTTCACCAGCTGTTTCACGAAGCGGGGCTTCATCATCTTACCGTTGTTGGCGATGGCATTATAGAACGATACGGTATTGATGGGCGCAATCTGCGTCTCATAGCCGATACTCATCCAAGGCAGCGTGGTCTTACTCCAGTATTTCGCGCGGTCTGTGGTCTTCGTGTCCGGCATACGGATATACGGCGGCTGATAACCCACGAGAGGAATCTTCAAGTCTTCGTGGATACCCACACGGTAGAGACCTTGCACATATCTGGTCGGATTGCTGCCATAGAACTTGTCGATCACATAGCTGACGCCGATGTTCGAACTGACTTCCAGTGCGCGAGCCACATTGATGTCCTGATAACCGCCGCGACGCCAGTTATGGTCTTTCATTGGACGGCCGTGCATCTCCATCACACCGCTGCCGGTATGAATAACATAACTGGTATCACCGGGGATAACCCCGTCGTCGAGGGCCACGAGGAACGAGGCAACCTTGAACACCGATCCTGGCTCACAACGGAAGCTGATGGCGCGGTTCACCATCTCATAGTATTGTCCGTCGGCGCCCCTTTCCATATTCACGATGGCCTTAATGTCGCCCGTCTTCACCTCCATCAAGATGGCAACGCCCATCTCACCGCCGATCTCCTTCAGTTCGTCGATGACGGCATGCTCCGCCAAGTCCTGCATCCCCACGTCGATGGTGGTCACGACATCGGCACCGTCGATGGGATTCAGCACGGGGATATCCATATACTTGTTCAGGACCTTACGACGGTGCATCAGGCCGTTAGTGCCTCGGAGGATGGAGTCATAGGAGAGTTCAAGTCCGTACTTCGCACTGTCCTTCGCACCGAACATATCGCCGATGGTGCGCTGTGCCAGCGAACCGAAGGGCCTGCGACGGGCGTTATTCTCCTCCCAATGGAAGCCACCCCTGTATTTCGGCAGCGAGAGGAACGGCAACGCCTTCACCTCGCAGAACGTGTTATAGTCGATGCGTCGGGGCCAGATCGCCCAGTTGCGGGCACCCACACTACCGTTGCGCTGCACCTTGTGCTTGCCCTCCATGAGGTTCGCCTTGAACTCCGCTGCCGTCCGCGAGGGGAATATCTGATGCAGCCCTTCACAGAGGCTGTCGAGCTTCTCCACCCACAGCGAGTCGCGCTTCTTCACCCACGTCGTGTCGTCGGCACCGGCCTGAAAGTCGAGGTAAATCTTGTATTCGGGGATGCTGCTGGCCATCAGTTGTCCGTCGCAGCTGAGGATGTTACCGCGTCCGGGCTTCACGCTCACACTGTCGCGCTTCAGTCTCGAAGCCACCTCCGACCAATACTGCTTCTTCGCCGTCATGATATAGAGGGCCTTGCCGATGACGGCAAACCCTATCAGTGTCATCACTATCGCGATGGCGAAATAGCGGGGCATCACTTTATCGTTCCTGAACTTACTCATCTATATAAATAATGTATGGCGGCTGGTCTGCGACGTGCAGCAGACTGTCCTTATTCTGTTTCAACGCTTCGAGCACGTGGCTCTCACGGCACTTCTCCGTCAGGGTGCTGGAACACGAGAGGGCCTTGTACTTCGCGTCAAGCACCTCCTTCTCCAGTTTGTCGATGGCAATCAGATCCTGCTGACACTGGTATCTGAACGCCACATAGACGATGGTGAAGACCACCATCAGCATGAAGAGCCAGATCTGACGACGCACCATATCGGCGGTCAGGAAGTCACCACCGAGGATCGTACGGAGCGTCAGCGTCGGCGTCAGCTTGGGATCTTCCTCCTTCGCCTGCTCCTTGATCATCTGGATGGCCTTACGCGCCTGTTCCTTCATGTCTTCGGAGTCGTCCTTCGACTTGACATCGTCCTTCGACTTGGCATCGTCTTTCGACTTGGCATCTTTCTTCGATGTCTTCTCCTCCACGACAGCAGGCTCCTCCACGATGGTCTCCTGCAACTCCAGTTCTATATCGTCTTTCTTCTTACCCATATTTCACTTTTCGCTTCTCTCTGCTATTCTCAACTTCGCACTTCTGCTGCGGGGGTTCCTCACCTGCTCCTCCTCATCAGGCACAATCACCTTTCCGCCGATCTGACGGAAGGGCGACTCGGTGCGCCCGAAGAAGTCCTGCTTCACCTTTCCCTCCACGTTGCCCGCCTTCATCATATTCTTCACCAGACGGTCTTCCAGCGAGTGGTAGGTGATCACCGAGAGTCTCCCGCCCTCGCAGATGAGGTCTCTGGCACCGTTGAGCATTTCTTTCAAGGCGTCCATCTCGTGATTCACTTCAATGCGGAGTGCCTGGAACAGCTTTGCAGCATCTTTTTTCCACAAGCCATTGTCTTCATTGATGCCCAACACCTGCAAGAGATCGCTGGTGGTCTCTATTGGTTTCACGGCTCTCGCCTTCACGATGGCGGAGGCAATCCGACGGGCATTTTTCAGTTCGCCGTAGATGTAGAAAATGTCTGACAACTGCTCCTCACCATAGGTATTCACAATGTCTGCCGCCGTCATCCCCGAACGCTTGTTCATCCGCATGTCGAGGGGTGCGTCAAAACGGAAGGAAAAGCCGCGTGACTCGTCGTCGAAGTGATGGCTCGACACACCGAGGTCGGCCAAAAGTCCGTCAATTTCCTCGATGCCGTAGTAACGCATCCAGTTCTTCAGATAACGGAAATTACTTCTTACAAACGTGAAGCGCTCATCGCTGACGATGTTCTGCTCTGCATCCTCGTCCTGATCGAAACTGTACAGATGCCCCTCGGCTCCTAGCCGACTGAGAATCTCACGACTGTGTCCGCCACCGC
>Ga0265298_10006255_pt1 | contig 14746 bp, 13 predicted proteins | sample AusTroGonzalo_MG_3_FD_193486 | JGI IMG/M metagenome (GOLD analysis project Ga0265298, IMG submission 193486) | Bovine rumen microbial communities from tropical cattle in Woodstock, Queensland, Australia - Gonzalo_01 | ecosystem: Host-associated > Mammals > Digestive system > Stomach > Rumen ... | reverse complement strand
AGAGTCTATAGTTAATAATAATATGGTGGCAAAGGTACGAAAAATATTTTAAAGAGATTTGCATTTTTGTATTATTTTTGTACCAGAGAGTCGGGGGGAGGCCAAATTATTTGTCACACCAATTCCACAGATTTCAAAGATAGGTACCGTTTCACTGGGCGTTAGGTGCCGGATAACGGGGCGAGAAGTGGCACTTTCCCTTACTCAAACTATAGGTTTCCCTTACTCAAACTATAGGTTTCTCCTACTCAAACCTATGGTTAATCCATGACTAAGTATAGGTTTATGCTTTGTCAAAAAAAAGAATTTTGCGTCAACACCTCACACATCTCACTTGAACATGCCTCAAACCCGCTGCACATCAGCGTTTCAAGTGATTCACGTGAGATGTTGCCTTAATAAACGGATTGTTTAATCTTTACGATTGTTGTATCTTACAAACAAGGTAACACCTATGATGGCGACCAGAAATTCGAGGGCAACAATAAAAACGTGAGACATAACAGTTAAGTTTGGTTATACTACAGATTCGGTGAAATAAGACAAACCCAGTCGTCAATATGACAGGATGGAGCATCCTTGTAAAGCTGGTTGCCGATGATGTGTGCTCCGCACTTTCGAAGTCCCTCACAGAAGCCTTCGACAGCAAGTTCGTCTTCCTGGACCTTTCCAAAGGCAACCCAGATGGCAAAGGTCTTACCGCTAAGACTGACACTACGGAAGGTCTGGCTGGCATATTGCCAGTGTGAAGTCAGCTGGCTGTCGGCCTGAAACTCTGGTAGTAGAACAAAACTCTGACTGTTCCCGATGTGACGGGGGTCCAAACTCTGGACGCTGATGGTCTCAGCACCCAACTTGTCGGCTATGTCTTCAGCAATAGCCTGACAACTGTCGTACACGACGACGATTGATTCATGTTTCATAATCCACAAAAATAGACTTGCGCCTCATGCCCTTACATCGAGAGCATTCAGCATGGTTACCGACAAAGGCTGGTCTTCAGACTTTCCTCCACTCCCAAGCGCCTTCTCGGGCAAATACCCAATGGCGTGATTTAGCGAGAGCAAAGCCGAATGCATTCGAGCTTTGCAGAGCGTGAACGTCATCGAACGAAGTTCAATGGCGTTTATGCTTAGGAGCCATAATGGAGTTCACTGCTGCGGGACAGTCGGGGATTCTCACCCGGTTCACTACGTGGACCTTTTCTGGCCTCAGCAAAGTCCAAATAAACTTGACTCTGCATTCGGCTTACGAAAACATTCCCAATTAAGCACAGCTAAGTGCACCTTTACGGGCGATTCATTTCAGAATCACATATCTTCTGCAAAGGTACAACATTTTTTCACATCATGAAAATATTTCACAATAAATTTTCGCATTTTTAATTCTGCCTACCTACTTTTAGGTAAGCTGCACCCTGGAAATAAAAATATTTCGAAATATATTTTGCATTTCTCTCGGTTTGCACTAACTTTGCAGCGCAAGACAATCGACCACAACTATGCAGGAACTGAAGGTCCATATTTACTCGAAGGGTGACCTACTGCCCGAGATGACCTGCCGCAACTACTTCCACAGTGCGGCACTGTTCCACATTTGTGAGCAGACACCGAGACTGAGGCCCTACATGGTGGTGGTGAAACGCAAGGACGGTACGACGGTAAGCCACATGCTGGCCATGATACGATACCGCTCGTCGCTGTTCCCCCCTTACCTCTACATGCACTGCCGAGTGTATGGCGAAGGAGAGTACGAGGAATGCGAGGAATACGACGGACAACAGGACGAACTTTTCGGCATGATGCTGGAAAGCCTGACGCACAAGCTGCAGCAATGGACGCTGTACATCGAGGTCAGCGAGCTGTCGAGCAAGATGTTCGGATACAGGCGGTTCCGACAGCAGAAGTTCTTCCCCGTACACTGGATGCAGATACACAACTCGCTGCACAGCCGCGCACCACAGGAGCGCATCAGCGAGAAGATGATGCAGCGCATCGAACAGGCACAAGGACGAGGCGCACGGACGAAAGAGGTAGAGACGGAAGAGGAGTTCCGGCAGTTCATGAGACTGCTGCGCAGCCACCACTGGCTGAAACCCAAGCGCTACATCCCCGATGACAAACTGTTCTACCTGCTATGGAAGGGACAGAACGGACGGCTCTTCGTCACGAAGTACCACAACCGCGTCATTGGATGCTGCGCCTGCGCCTACTCGGAAGGCAACGCCTATATGTGGTACACGGCCTTCAGGCGCAAGAGCTACCTGCGACTGCACCCTGACGAGGTGACTGTATGGCACGCGCTGCAACACGCCTACGAGCAGAAGTACGAGCACATGCGCTTCATGGATGCCGGACTGCCCTTCAGGCGCAACTCGTTCCGCGAGTTCATACTGAGCTTTGGAGGAAAGCCCGTCAGCACCTACCGCTGGTTCCGCTGCAACGTTGGATGGGTGAACAGGCTGCTGTCGTGGATATATAAGGATTAGGAGTTAGGAGTTAGGAGTTTGGAATTAGGAGTTAGGAGTTATGAAACTATCTGAGCTGAAAACGGGTGAGCACGGCTTCATCGTCAAGGTGTCTGGCCATGGCGGCTTCCGTAAGCGTATCATTGAGATGGGCTTCGTGAAGGGAAAAGAAGTGGAGGTGCTACAGAATGCACCGCTGCAAGACCCTGTGAAATACAAAATCATGGGCTACGAGGTGAGCCTGCGACGCCAGGAGGCGGAGATGATTGAGGTGGTGGGCAAGAACAGCCAGGAGGAGAGGACAGCCGAATGGAACGGCAGCACCAGTCAGGAGGAGCCCGTGGCCCCACTCCACCCCTCGTTGCATCGTGAGGCCCTGCGACAGCACCGAACCATCAAGGTGGCGCTGGTGGGCAACCCGAACTGCGGCAAGACGTCGCTGTTCAACTTCGCCTCGGGCGCTCACGGCCATGTAGGCAACTACAGTGGCGTGACCGTCGATGCATCGGAGGCCCGCGCCTCATTCTACGGATACGATTTCCAGCTGACGGACCTGCCGGGCACCTACTCGTTGTCATGCTATTCACCCGAGGAGCTGTACGTGCGAAGACACCTGACGCACGACCTGCCCGACGTGGTCATCAACGTCATCGACGCTTCGAACCTGGAGCGCAACCTCTATCTGACGACGCAACTGCTCGATATGGACCTGAGGATGGTCTGCGCGCTGAACATGTACGACGAGTTCGAGCGACGGGGCGACATCGTCGATCTCGATGTGCTGAGCACGCTGTTCGGCACGCCCATGGTGCCCACGTCGTTCAAAAAAGGCACGGGCGTAAAAGAGCTTTTCAAAACCATCATACAGGTATATGAGGGCGCCCACAAGCAGGCACGACACATCCACATCAACTACGGACACGAGGTGGAGCACGGCATCAGCCACATTCAGCAGCACCTGCGCGAGGACAAGACGCTGAACCATGCTCACTACTCTACCCGATACCTGGCCATCAAGTTGCTGGAACGCGACAACGATATCGAGCGCTTCGCCCGCTCAATGAGTAATGCCGACGAAGTCATCGAGGCACGTGACATGGCGGCGGCACGCGTACAGGAGGAGATGACCATCGACTCCGAGACGGCCATCATGGACGCCAAGTACGGATTCATACACGGTGCGCTGCGCGAGGCACGCTTCTCGCTGGGACAGAAGAAGGACACCTACCACACCACGCACATCATCGATGATGTGCTGTCGAACAAATACCTGGGATTTCCCATCTTCTTCCTCGTCCTCTACGTCATGTTCCAGACCACGTTCTCGCTGGGACAGTACCCCATGGACTGGATCGAGGCGGGCGTGGAATGGCTCGGCGAACTGGCGGGAGGAATGCTGGCCGACGGGCCGCTGCGCTCCATGTTTGTCGATGGCATCATCGGCGGTGTGGGAGCAGTCATCGTCTTCCTGCCGCAGATTCTCATCCTCTACTTCTTCATTTCGCTCATGGAGGACTCGGGCTACATGGCACGTGCAGCCTTCATCATGGACCGCCTGATGCACAAGATGGGACTGCACGGAAAGTCGTTCATTCCGCTCATCATGGGCTTCGGATGCAACGTGCCGGCCATCATGGGCACACGTACCATTGAGAGCCGACGTTCACGGCTCATCACTATGCTCATCGTACCCTTCATGTCGTGCTCGGCACGTCTGCCCATCTACATCATGATTGCCGGCACGTTCTTCGCCACGCAGTACCGTTCATGGGTCATGATATCGCTCTACCTCGTGGGCATCGTCGTAGCCGTCATCGTCAGCAAGGTTTTCTCAACCTTCATCATCAAGGGCGAGGACACACCGTTCGTCATGGAACTGCCGCCCTACCGCTGGCCAACGGCCAAGGCCATTGCCCGCCACACGTGGGAGAAGGGCAAGGAATACCTGAAGAAGATGGGCGGCGTTATCCTCGTGGCCAGCATCATCGTATGGGCACTGGGATACTTCGGACCGTCAGGAACGGCCGACTCTATGGAGGAAAGCTTTATCGGCATCATGGGACAGGCCGTAGAACCGTTGTTCCGGTTGCAGGGCTTCAACTGGAAGCTCGACGTGAGCCTCATTGCCGGCGTAGGTGCCAAGGAAATCGTGGCATCGACCATAGGCGTGCTGGGCGGACTGGAGAACATCACACCGCTTGCTGCCTACTGCTACCTGCTCTTCGTACTGCTCTACTTCCCCTGCATCGCCACCATTGCCGCCATCAAGAACGAGACAGGCTCATGGCGATGGGCCATGTTCGTAGCCATCTACACTACGGCTTTGGCATGGATTGTCAGTGCGGCGGTCTATCAGATAGGAAGGCTGTTCTGAGGAGTGGACTAAAGGAATACAAAAGAAAAGCCCGTCAGACGAATCTGACGGGCTTCTCTTTGCGGTGCGTACGAGACTCGAACTCGTGACCTCCTGCGTGACAGGCAGGCATTCTAACCTACTGAACTAACGCACCTTTTTGCAAGGTCGCTCAACATCTTCCAGCGGTGCGTACGAGACTCGAACTCGTGACCTCCTGCGTGACAGGCAGGCATTCTAACCTACTGAACTAACGCACCTTGATAGTGATGTTTTGCGTTTTGCGGATGCAAAGGTAGGTATATTTTTCGAATATACAAAACTTTTTTGCGAAAAACTTAAAAAATTTTTTGCAGCAGCACGGCATCATGGTACTCTGTACCCGTAGCAAGCCAACTTTTCAGGACATTTTCAGCGTTGAAACCCTCGTTACGGAACAGCCGGATGGCTGCCTCGTTGGCATGGTCGGCTATCACGTAGAGCTGGTGCATGCGCAACGTCTCAACGGCATAACGGCACAGCTCACGCACGGCAGCAGTGGCATAGCCCTGGCGGCGACGGCCGGCACAGATGACGATGCCTACCTCGGCACGCAAGTGACGGGGGTCGAAGTTCACCAAGTCGGCAATGCCCACGACTTGCCCCTCGGCATCCTCAATCATCAGGCGCAGCTGACGGTCGGCATAGATATCGCTCCGCGTGTTGGCAATATAGTCACGGAGGACATAGCGAGAATAAGGCACATTCGTAGCCCCCACCCGCCACAACACCTCATCGTTCTCGATGCGGTAAAGCAGCTCGAGGTCCTCGGGCTCTACAGCCCTGAGTCGTATGGTTGGAATCTGTTTCATCGGTAGATATGCAGGAATGAGAGATAGTGCTTGACGAAGAAGATGAGCATGGCCTTATAGAAGACATAGGCATAACGGAAGCTGGTCTTGATGGTGCTGCGCCCTTTGAAATGGGTAATGTTGAGCGGCAGGTACCAGTTCTCATAGCCGTGACGCAGCAGCTGATAACTGAGGTCGATGTCCTCGCCATACATAAAGTAGTCCTCGTCCAACAGTCCAACCTCTGTCAGTGCCGTATGGCGCAGGAAGCAGAAGGCCCCGCTGACCACCTCGATGCGACAGGGCTGGTCCCAGGGCAGCCACGCCATGTAGTAACGGCGAGAACGACCGAGGTACTTGCAAAGGGCTATCCAGGGCGTGGGGACGGAACGACGCGACTCGGGGGCTATGGTGCCGTCCTCATTGTGCATGCAGACGCCGATGGCACCGGTCTTCGGATGGGTATCGGCAAAGGCAATACAGCCGCTCAGCACGTCCTCGCTGATGACGGTGTCGGGGTTCAGCAGGAGCACGTACTCGCCCGTGGCCTGTCGGATAGCGATATTGTTGGCCTTCGAGAAACCGAGGTTACGGCTGTTCTCGATGTACTTCACCTCGGGGAAACGCTCACGCAGGTAGGCGACGGAACCGTCGGACGAGGCATTGTCAACGACAAAGACTTCCATGTCTATGCCACGCGACGCGGCATAGACACTACGCAGACAATTCTCCACGTACTGCTTGACATTGTAGTTGACGATGACGATAGAGAGTTTCATGACTGTACTTTCTCTTGTTCCTCAGACTCCACGGGGGGTGCCGTCTCGGACTGCTCGTTCTCCACATCGCCCATGCAACGTCCCATGCTGGGATAGACAAAGGGAAGGGTCAGCAGGGCGATGATAGCCAAGTAGCCATAGGTGGTCTGCATATACATATAATATAAGATAGTGTTCAGGAGCATCGGGGCCTCCAGCAACAGGAGGCGCAGCATGCCCCAATTCTGAAGCGCCACAGACTTGCGCGCCATCAGGTCGGCATGAACACGCTGGAAGCGGAACAGGCGTAAGGCCAGCCAGATGCCACCCAGCGCCACGACCTCCATGATACAACGGCAGATGAACTCTGCCGAAAGTGCCTCGCTCCACAATCCGGAGGGCAGCACGTCGGTCTCGAACAAGACGGCGACGAGCACGGCCAAGCCGAGCAACCCCCAAAACAGGGACATCAGTATATTTTTAATTTTCTTCATATCAAATAGAGTATTCTTCATTCTTCATTCTTCATTCTTCATTTCTCACTTCCCTGAAACGGTGTTCTGTTCAGGATGGAACGTCCCAGCGTCACCTCATCGGCATACTCCAGTTCGTCGCCCACGGAAATGCCACGGGCAATGATGCTCAGCTTCACGTCGAAGCCCGCCAACTTGCGGAAGATGTAGAAGTTCGTGGTGTCGCCCTCCATCGTAGGACTCAACGCCAGGATGACCTCCTTCACCCCACCCTCGGCCACACGTTGTACCAACGAGTCAATCTCCAGGTCACTGGGACCGATGCCGTCCATGGGCGAGATGATGCCGCCCAGCACGTGATAGAGACCGTTGAACTGCGCCGTGTTCTCGATGGCCATCACATCGCGGACGTTCTCGACCACACAGATGGTCGAGTGGTCACGCTGCGGATTGCTGCAGACGGGACAGACATCGCTGTCGCTGATGTTGTGACAGACGCAGCAACGCTTGATTTCGTGCCTCATCTCCGTCATGGCAGCGGCAAAGCGCTCCACATCCTCCGGTTCCTGACGCAACAGGTGCAGTACCAGTCGCAAGGCAGTCTTGCGGCCGATGCCCGGTAGTCTCGAAAATTCTCCGACTGCCTTTTCCAGCAGTTGTGACGGGTATTGTTGTTCCATTGTCAATTATCAAATTCACTTAGTTCCAGCCAACGCATACTCTTCTCGTCCAGTTCGTCTTTCAACTGGGGCAGACGTTTGCTCTTCTCGGTCAACTCGTCAATGCTCAGCGTGCCGCTGCATAACGCTTCTTCCAGTTGCTTCTGCTCAGCCTCCAGCGCGGCAATGTCCTGTTCCAGCTGCTCCAACTCACGCTTTTCCTTGTAGGAGAGTTTCTTCTTCGTGGTGGGCGGAACGTCGATGGTGGTGGAGGATGTGTTTTGTCCCTTGGATGACACGTTCTGCTCCTTAGGCGTCTTCTTACCTCCTTCCGCCTTACTGCCTCCGGCATCAATCTTTTCCCACTCCCTGTACTGCGTATAGTTTCCAGGGAAGTCCTTGATGTCTCCATTGCCACGGAACACGAGCAGGTGGTCAACGACCTTGTCCATGAAGTAGCGGTCGTGGCTGACCACGATGACGCAGCCAGGGAAGTCCTGCAGATACTCCTCCAGAATCTGAAGCGTAACGATGTCAAGATCGTTGGTCGGCTCGTCAAGCACCAGAAAATTGGGGTTGTGCATCAGTACCGTACATAGATAGAGCTTGCGACGCTCGCCGCCAGAGAGCTTATACACGTAGTTGTGCTGCTGCTCGGGCGTGAAGAGGAAATACTGCAACAACTGTGAGGCTGTCATCTTTCTGCCGCCCAGGTCTATGTATTCGGCGATGTCGGTAATGACATCTATCACCTTCTGCTGCTCATCGAAATGCAACCCCTCCTGCGAGAAGTAGCCAAAGCGCACCGTGTCTCCCACGATGATTCGTCCTTCGTCGGGCTGTACCTCGCCCAGCAGCATCTTGACAAACGTCGATTTACCCGTGCCGTTATTTCCCACAATGCCCATTTTCTCGAAACGGGCGAAGTTATAGTAGAAGTCCTTAAGCAAGACATGCTCGCCATACGCTTTCGAAATATACTGGCACTCGAAAATCTTACTGCCGATATAGACGTTGGAGGCCTTCAGGCGAAGCTGGCGCTCCTCGATGCGCTGCTTGGCGATTTTCTCCAGTTCATAGAATGCATCTTCACGATATTTGGCCTTATGACCACGGGCCTGTGGCATGCGGCGCATCCACTCCAGTTCCGTACGGTATAGGTTGTTGGCACGGGCTATCTCGGCACGGCGCGCATCGATGCGTTCCTGACGCTTTTCCAGATAGTAGGCATAGTTGCCGCGATAGGCATAGAGCTGACGGTCGTCCAGTTCCAGTATGCTGTTACACACTCGGTCCAGAAAGAAACGGTCGTGAGTCACCATGAGCAGCGTCTTGTTGCCACGCTGCAGGAAACCCTCCAGCCACTCTATCATCTCCAAGTCCAGATGGTTGGTTGGCTCGTCGAGTATCAGCAGGTCCGGCTCCGTAATCAGCACGTTGGCCAGTGCCACACGCTTCTGCTGTCCACCTGAGAGTTGTCCCATGGGCTGCTGCAGGTCGCGAATCTTCAACTGTGTCAGAATCTGTTTGGCTTTCAACACCTTCTCCTCCACTCCCTCGTGGTTGAAACAGGCATCAAGTACACTTTCCTCTGGGTCGAACTTCGGCGCTTGTTCCAGAATGCCCACACGCAGGTCACGACGGAAGACAATGTCGCCCGTGTCGTAGCCCTCGTGGCCGGCCAGAATCTGCAGCAGGGTGGATTTTCCCGTACCGTTCTTGGCGATGAGTCCCACACGCTGCCCCTCACCAATGGAAAAACTGATGTCCTCGAAAAGCACGAGGGCACCGAAGGTTTTGGTCAGATGCTGTACGTCTAAGTAGGGAGTCATTTTGATGTTGGATGTAAGAGGTGAGAGGTTAGAGCGACTGGTTTATTTGTTCAATATAATCGAGCACGTCGTCACGTCCCTGTCGCTTCTCAGAACTGGTCAGGAAAATCGGCGGCAGTTCCTCCCATGTCTCCAACAGCTTTTTCTTGTATGCCTCGACATTGGCTGACACTTTACCCACCGAGAGCTTGTCGGCCTTGGTAAACACGATGGCGAAGGGGATGCTCGACATACCCAGCCACTCGATGAACTCCAGGTCAATCTTCTGCGGCTCCAGTCGTACATCGACCAGCACAAAGACATTCACCAACTGTTCGCGCTGAAGGATATAGCCGCGAATCATCTGGTCGAGTTTGTCAATCTCTTTCTTCGAGCGCTTGGCATAGCCATAGCCGGGCAGGTCAACCAGATACCACTCCTTATTGATGATAAAATGGTTGATGAGCAACGTCTTGCCCGGGGTAGCCGATGTCTTCGCCAGCTTCTTGTGGTTGGTCAGCATGTTGATAAGTGACGACTTGCCCACATTCGAGCGTCCGATGAACGCATACTCGGGCTTCGTGTCCTGCGGACACATCGACACCATCGGGGCTGATATAACGAATTCTGCCTGCTTTATTTCCATTCTTCTCTTATTTTGGATGCAAAGGTACGAATAAGTGAGAGAAAATGCAAATTTATTTTCAAGAATCCATATTTTTCACGAATGCTTTCGCTTGGCACGGTATTTGCTATCTCTGTGGAAAAAGTCAAATAAAAAACAAAACAATATGCAAAAAGGTAACATCGGGGTTACAACTGAGAACATCTTCCCCGTCATCAAAAAGTTTCTCTATAGCGACCATGAGATCTTCCTGCGTGAGATGGTGAGCAACGCCGTCGATGCCACGCAGAAACTCAAAACCCTCAAGCAGCAGGGCGAGTTCAAGGGCGAAGAAGGCGACCTCAGCGTTCGCGTTAGCCTTGACAGTGACAAGGGCACCATTACCATCTCTGACCGTGGTATCGGCATGACTGAGGAGGAGATTGACAAGTACATCAACCAAATTGCCTTCTCTGGTGTCAACGACTTCCTGGAGAAATACAAAGACAATGCCAACCAGATTATCGGCCACTTCGGACTAGGCTTCTACTCATCGTTCATGGTATCGAAGAAGGTGGAGATCATCACCCACTCCTACAAGGACGGCGCCAAGGCTGTGAAATGGAGCTGTGACGGCAGTCCTGCTTACGAAATCAGCGATGCCGAGCGCGAGGACCGTGGCTCTGACATTATATTATATATAGACGATGACTGCAAGGAGTTCCTCGAGAAGGACAAAATTCAGTCGCTGCTCACCAAGTACTGCAAGTTCATGGCCGTGCCCGTGGTATTCGGCAAGAAGCAGGAGTGGAAAGACGGCAAGATGCAGGACACCGATGAGGACAACGTCATCAACGACAGCGACCCCATGTGGACCAAGGCTCCGTCGTCACTCAAAGACGAGGACTACAAGAAATTCTACCGCACGCTCTACCCCATGCAGGATGAGCCGATGTTCTGGATTCACCTGAACGTTGACTATCCCTTCAACCTCACGGGTATCCTCTATTTCCCTCGAATCAAATCGAATATTGACCTACAGCGCAATAAGATACAACTCTACTGTAATCAGGTATTCGTCACCGATCAGGTGGAAGGTATCGTGCCAGAGTTCCTGACGCTGCTGCACGGTGTCATCGACTCACCGGACATTCCCCTGAACGTCAGCCGCAGCTACCTGCAGAGCGACCGCGAGGTGAAGAAAATCTCCACTTACATCACTAAGAAGGTAGCCGACCGTCTGCTCTCGCTCTTCAAGGAAGACCGCAAGGGTTACGAGGAGAAGTGGGATGATCTCAAGCTCTTCATCAACTACGGTATGCTCAGCGAGGAGTCGTTCTATGACCGCGCCAAGGAATTCACATTGCTCAAGGATACCGAGGGCAAATACTTCACACTCGACGAGTACAAAACACTCATCGAGGGCGAGCAGAAGGACAAGGAGGGCACACTCGTCTATCTCTATGCCACCAACAAGGAAGAGCAGTATTCGTACATCGAAGCTGCTAAGGGCAAGGGCTACAGCGTGCTGATGGCCGATGGACAACTCGACGTACCGACCATCCAGATGTTGGAGCAGAAACTGGAAAAGGTTCGCTTCACCCGTGTCGATAGCGACATCATCGACCGACTTATTCTCAAGGATGACGCACCAAGGACAACACTTGAACATGACGTGGCTGACAATCTGTCACAAGTGTTCAAGTCGCAGATTCCGCAGATGGACAAGGCTGACTTCTACGTTGAGGTACAGAACCTGGGCGAACAGCAGCAGCCTGTGGTCATCACTCAAAGTGAGTACATGCGCCGCATGAAGGAGATGAGCCGTTATCAGAGCGGCATGAGCTTCTACGGCCAGATGCCTGACTCCTACAGTCTTGTGCTCAATGCCGACCACCCGCTTGTGAAGAAAGTCATTGACGACTGCACAGCCAATACCGCCGAGCCATTGAAGCCCATCGAGGCGGAATTGAAGGGACAGGAGGCCCGCCTGGCTGCCATCCGTCAGGCTCAGGAGAAGAAGAAGGCTGACGAGCTGACACAGGAGGAGAAAGACGACAAGACCAACACCGAAAAGGCTGTACAGGAGCAGAAGGACAAGAAGCAACAGGTGCTGGCCGACTACGGCAAGCAGAACGACATTGTTCACCAGCTCATCGACCTGGCACTGCTGCAGAACGGCATGCTGCGTGGTGAGGCACTCGACAAGTTCCTGCGCCGAAGCATCGAACTGATTAAGTATTAAGTAAGAGTGTTGGGGAACAACCATACATCTCAAGAACAGAAAAGGGGTACTTCCATTGTGAAGCACCCCTTTTTCGTGTGATTCCGTTGGGACTCGAACCCAAGACCCACAGCTTAGAAGGCTGTTGCTCTATCCAGCTGAGCTACGGAACCAAATCTAGAATTCTCCCTATATTGGTCGAAATCGGGTGCAAAGGTAAAACATTTTTGTGATATATCCAAATGAATTATGGAAGTATTTGAAAATATTTCTCTGTCCACGGCAAGTATTGCCAAGAAAAAGCCTACCTACGTTTCATGCGTAAGCAGGCTCTATAATAACATGTCCAACGAGTATTTTACTACTCGTCGAGCAGAATCTTCATCATCTGGATGGCAGAGTAAGGAATCGGGGTGCCAGGGCCGAAGATAGCAGCTACGCCAGCCTTGTACAGGAAATCGTAATCCTGAGCGGGAATCACACCACCGGCCGTCACCATGATGTCGTCACGACCGAGTTTCTTCAGCTCCTCAATCAACTGCGGAATGAGCGTCTTATGACCAGCGGCCAGTGACGATGCACCCACGATGTGCACGTCGTTCTCGACGGCCATTCGTGCAGCCTCCTCCGGCGTCTGGAACAACGGTCCCATATCGACGTCGAAGCCACAGTCGGCATATCCCGTTGCCACTACCTTTGCACCACGGTCGTGACCGTCCTGGCCCATCTTGGCAACGAAGATACGGGGACGGCGACCCTCACGCTTGGCGAACTCGTCGGTAAGGCGCTTGGCCTCGTCGAAGTCCTTGTCATTCTTTGATTCTGAACTATACACACCTGAAATTGTTCTGATTACTGCTTTGTAACGGCCCACGATTTCTTCGCAGGCATCCGAAATCTCACCCAGGGTACAACGCAACTGGGCAGCCTTGACAGCGAGGTCCAGCAGGTTGTTCTCGCTCTTGCGTCCTTCCTTGAAGTCGCGCACACACTCCGTGATGGCCTTGAGGGCAGCCTGACAGGCAGCCTCATCACGAGAAGCCTTGACTTCCTTCAAACTCTCCTCCTGCTGCTTGCGCACAGCGGTGTTATCCACCTCGAGGATGTCAATAGGATCTTCGTGCTCAAGGCGGTACTTATTGATACCTACGATGGTCTGCACACCAGAGTCGATACGGGCCTGTGTACGGGCTGCCGCCTCCTCAATACGCATCTTAGGCAGACCGGTCTCGATGGCCTTGGCCATACCGCCGAGTTTCTCAATCTCCTGGATGTGCTCCCAAGCCTTGTGGACGAGCTCGTTGGTTAGGGTCTCCACATAGTAGGAACCTGCCCACGGGTCAATCTGCTTGCAGACCTTCGTCTCGTTCTGGATGTAAATCTGCGTGTTACGGGCGATACGGGCACTGAAATCGGTAGGTAGGGCGATGGCCTCATCGAGGGCATTGGTATGCAGCGACTGGGTGTGACCCAATACGGCAGCCATAGCCTCGATACACGTACGACCTACGTTGTTGAAGGGATCCTGCTCGGTGAGTGACCAGCCTGACGTCTGTGAGTGGGTACGCAGGGCGAGTGACTTCGGGTTCTTGGCACCGAACGACTTCACAATCTTCGCCCACAGCAGACGACCAGCACGCATCTTGGCAATCTCCATGAAGTGGTTCATACCGATGGCCCAGAAGAACGACAGACGAGGTGCGAAAGCATCCACGTCGATACCGGCATTGACACCCGTACGCAGGTAGTCCATACCGTCAGCCAGCGTGTAAGCCAGCTCAATGTCAGCCGTAGCACCAGCCTCCTGCATGTGGTAGCCGGAGATGGAGATAGAGTTGAACTTCGGCATCTTCTGGGAGGTATATTCGAAGATGTCGGCGATGATCTTCATAGAGAATGCGGGCGGATAGATATAGGTGTTACGCACCATGAACTCCTTAAGGATATCGTTCTGGATGGTACCTGCCATCTCCTCCAACTGTGCACCCTGCTCCAGACCAGCCACGATGTAGAATGCAAGAATGGGCAGCACGGCACCATTCATGGTCATGGAGACTGACATCTTGTTCAAGGGGATACCCGAGAAGAGGACCTTCATGTTCTCCTCGTTACAGATACTTACACCAGCCTTACCCACGTCACCAACCACACGGGCGTTGTCAGGGTCGTAACCACGGTGTGTCGGCAGGTCGAAGGCTACGGAAAGTCCCTTCTGACCAGAAGCCAAGTTACGGCGATAGAAAGCGTTTGACTCCTCAGCCGTTGAGAATCCGGCATACTGACGGATGGTCCACGGACGGAACGGATACATCATGGAGTACGGGCCACGCAGATAGGGAGGAATACCAGCCGTAAAGTCGAGGTGTTCCATGCCTTCGAGGTCTTCTTTCGTATAGACAGGACGTACCTCGATGTGCTCGGGGGTCTTCCAGTTCTCTACGATTCCATTGTCTTTAATCCACTTGGCACCATCTTGAGCCTTGATGCCTGCATAGATATCAATATCTTTAAATTGTTTACGCATAATTCAAGTCTCCTATTCTTTAAATACCAAGTTTCTGATTATA
>Ga0265298_10006253_pt1 | contig 14747 bp, 14 predicted proteins | sample AusTroGonzalo_MG_3_FD_193486 | JGI IMG/M metagenome (GOLD analysis project Ga0265298, IMG submission 193486) | Bovine rumen microbial communities from tropical cattle in Woodstock, Queensland, Australia - Gonzalo_01 | ecosystem: Host-associated > Mammals > Digestive system > Stomach > Rumen ... | reverse complement strand
GTTCGCCGACGGCGAGACCGCCGACGGCGTAGCCGCCGCGGTTCGTATTGTCCAGCGACAGGGCATGGTCCACAGCCTGCTTGCGCAGTTCCGGATACACGCAGCCCTGGATGATGGGGAACATCGTCTGGCCGTAGCCATAGAGCGGCTCAGTCTCGTCGAAATGGCGGGCGAAACGCTCCAGCCAGCCCTGCGTAAGCTTGAGGGACTTGGCGGCGTAGCGGTAGTCGGCGTCGCCCGGGCAGCATTCGTCCAGGGCCATGATGATGTCCGCGCCGATGACGCGCTGGGTGTCCACGTTGTTCTCCGGGGTGAAGGTATGCCGGGAGCCGTCGATATGGGAGGCGAACCGGCAGCCTTCGGGCGTGAGCTTGCGGATGGGCGCCAGGGAGAAGACCTGGAAGCCGCCGCTGTCCGTCAGGATGGGCCGGTTCCAATGCTCGAATTTGTGGAGACCGCCGGCTTTCCGGAGCGTGTCCAGGCCGGGTCTAAGATAAAGGTGATAGGTGTTCCCGAGGATGATCTCAGCCTTGATATCTTCCTCCAAGTCTCTGTGATACACGCCTTTGACGGAACCGACGGTTCCAACGGGCATGAAGATGGGGGTATGGATCTCGCCATGGTCGGTCGAGATCACGCCCGCGCGGGCGGCGGACTGGGGATCCTGGGCAGTGCGTTTGAACTGAAACATCTATTCTCTTTTCAACCGTCAAAGTTACGGAAATTTTCGTACATTTGTACGATGTTGAAACAATAACCAAACCATAACCTGCGATGAAAATCAAACCCGTAACCTTCAAACTGATTCTGATGCTGTTCCTGGAATTCGCCGTCTGGGGTGCGTACCTTACGTCCCTCGGCCGCTATCTGGGCAACATCGGCCTCGGATCCCAGATCAAATGGTTCTTCGCGATGCAGGGCATCGTGTCCATCTTCATGCCCACCCTCATGGGCATCGTCGCGGACCGCAAGATGGAAGCGCAGAAAGTGCTCTCCATGTGCCACGGCCTCGCCGGCCTCTTCATGGTCGGTGCCGGCGTTTACTGCATGACGGCCGGCGCCAACGTCCAGTTCGGCCCGCTGTTCATCCTGTACAGCATCAGCGTCGCCTTCTTCATGCCCACCATCGCCCTCGTCAATTCCGTTTCCTACAACGCCATGGCGAAGGAAGGCATGGACCCCGTGAAGGAATTCCCGCCCATCCGCGTGTTCGGCACCGTGGGCTTCATCTGCAGCATGCTCCTGACCAACTTCCTGAAGATCGGCGGCACCGCCATGCAGGACAGCTACACGCAGCTCATCTCCTCCGGCATCCTGTCGCTCATCCTCTGCGGCTACGCGCTCACGATGCCCTCCTGCCCCATCGACAGGACCAAGAAGGGCGGCTCTCTCGCGGAAGCCTTCGGCCTCAAGGCCTTCAGCCTGTTCAAGGACCCGCAGTTCGCCATCTTCTTCATCTTCTCGATGCTCCTGGGCGCCTCCCTGCAGATCACGAACGGCTACGCCAACACCTTCCTCGGCTCCTTCGCCGCGGATCCGTCCCTGGCCGACACCTTCGCCGTCAAGAACTCCAACGCCCTGATTTCCATCTCCCAGGCTTCCGAAACCCTGTGCATCCTTCTCATCCCCTTCTGCATGAAGAAGTTCGGCATCAAGAAGGTGATGCTCATCTCCATGTTCGCCTGGGTCCTGCGCTTCGCCCTCTTCGGGCTCGGCAACCCCGCCTGGCCGGGCGTGCTCCTCTTCGTCCTGAGCTGCATCGTCTACGGCATGGCCTTCGACTTCTTCAACATCTCCGGTTCCCTGTATGTGGAGCAGAACGCCGCTGAAGACATCCGCTCCAGCGCCCAGGGTCTCTTCATGATGATGACCAACGGCTTCGGCGCCACCATCGGCACCCTCGCCGCCGGCGCCGTCGTGGACGCCTGCGACGTCTTCAACACCCCCGGCAACTGGCCCCAGGCCTGGTACATCTTCGCCGGCTATGCCTTCGTCGTGGGCATCCTCTTCATGATCCTCTTCAAGGATCCGCAGAAGAAGGCCGTGGCGAAATAGCCGTCGACCTCATAAAACAATAAACCCCGGAGCGTTCAACCTCCGGGGTTTTTCTTATCCGTCAGATCAGTTCTTTCGAGCTATCCTATAACTCAGAATGGCGCAGTACAGGGAAATGATGACCAAAGGCAAATGCACGAATCCCAGCCATACCGTATGGGGATCGAAGAAGTTGAACATGTTGTAAATGCCGATGATAAAGCCGATGAGGGCCGTAATCCGATAAGTGACGATGTTCACCTTGGGGAGATTCAGCGTCAGGATGGTCAGGAATGCCGGCGTAGTCAGGCAGAAAGCCGTGGCCGTGTTGTTCGTGAAGAAATGCAACGGATTGAAATCCAACTGTCCCCGATGCGTAAAAGGACACCAGTAGGCAAACAGGGCGAGGACAATCATCCAGACGTACTTCCACTTGAAATTGCTGAAGCCAAAGTCATTCTCCGGCTTCAAGGTCTCCCGGAACCACACATAAGCGACAAACAGGAACATCACGAAATTCACGGTGACGATGCTGAACCCATACTGCTCCGTAACCGCCATGTTCTGGATGAACGCGAACGCCAGATAAGAAACCGCCACATACGCATTGAAAAGCGTTCTGACCTTGTTCTTGAACACAAACAGCGCAACGAGCATCACCAGCGACAGCGACTGGAACACGATGTTCAGATTCCCCAAATATCCCTGCGGCGCACTCCTCAGCGTCACATTGATCATCCCCGGAATATTCTTCGGATCGAAATTACGGCTGACGATAGGCATCAGCACCGACTGCGCCAACAACAGCAGCGCAAAGAACCACCACTTCCGCGAGCAGGCTTCCAGTTTCTTCATGATATTTTGTCGATTATAACCAAATTTAGCAATTCCGCAGAATATAAGCAAGACAAATTTCCCTCCTAACACTCAGAAGAAAGCGCCCGGCCTTTCCCCTGCTCCCAGGGGAGGCTTTCCATTGCGATGCCCGCAAGGCGCGTTTCCGTGTCGATGAAGACGATGTCGAAGCAGCGGCAGACGGTGCGGTGGCCTTGCCGGCCGCTTGAGGTGACGAAGCCGGCATGATAGCCCAGCTGGAGGAGTTCTGTCTTGGGAATCGACTTGACGCCTATGCGGACAAGATGGGAAAGGATGTCATGGTTTTTCTGGAGGATTCCGATGACTTGGGCGTATCGGCTCCGCCACTGCCGGGCCTCGCGATTGTGGTGCCGGTTCTTACATTCGTTACAGCAGAACTTCCTATCTTTCCTTCCGTAGGGAAGCGGGTCGCCGCACTCCAGGCAGTAGGCGGCTTTGTCATCCAGTTTGTACATCATGGTCAATCGTTTTTCTGCCCGTGAAAATGGGCGTTCTGCGCGTTAATTCCAAGGATAGTAAGAAAAATAGCGCAGGTTTTAACGTTTCTTGTCGACAATCGGAAACATGCGGCACAAGAAAAAATCTTATGCCGCGTTTTTTTCCGCATAAGAGAGGGCAAGAAACACGCAATCCGGGCAAGAAAAAGAAAAAAAGGACTCCCCCGCCCCTTCCGAGACGGCCGGGAGGCGGATTCTCCTGTACATTTGTCCCGGCCGGAAAACCGGAGCGCGCCCGTCAGAGCCGGCCAGCGTACAATCCATAAAAACTGTTTCAAATGGAATTTCTCAACAGAATCGAACTACGCGGCATCGTAGGAACATCCTCCGTCAATCGGGTGGGCGACGCTGAGGTGTGCCGCTTCTCCATCGTCACGGAATATTCCTACAAGGACCGTGACAACAACCCCGTCGTCGACACCACCTGGTTTAACGTGACAGCCTGGGAAGGAAAGAACATGCCAGATTTCCGACAGATCGGCAAAGGCGCCATCGTCCAGCTCGCCGGACGCGTGCGGACCTTCAAGTATACGATGGCCGATGGTGCCGAACGGAGCGGCTGGGAAATCCTGGCCCGCCGTATCACGATCCTGGCGCCCGACGACGATCCCGTCCAACCCCAAAGATTCCTGTAACGATGAAGGGACGGTGGATATCGGGAGCACTCCTGCTGACACTCGCCTGCCTTGCCGGCTGCGGCCCCCAGAGGAAATTGGAACGGCTCCGTCGCCAGTCCCTGGGTGCCCAGATGGTCATCGCTGACGAGAAGGAACTGCCGGAAATCGAGATGGGCGCGGAACCACGCCGGGACACGATGGTCGTTGAAGACCCGGACGGGAATCAAGTGCTGATCATGCGCGCCGTCAAGGACGAGAACGGAGAGATGGTCGCAACGGATGTCCTCCAAGCGGCCAAAGTCACGGCACGATTCCGCAACGTCGCTGAAAGAAGCGGTCGCGTGGACCTGAACTTCCGAATCATCGTCCCGGAGGCGATGCAAGACAGAGACTGGCAGCTCCGGTTCTATCCCGACCTGTTCATACGGGAAGACAGCCTCCGATTGGATCCCATCCTCATCACGGGAGAAGGCTACCGGAAGGCCCAGCTCAAAGGATATGAACACTATCAAAGATTTCTCGACTCCATCGCGGCGGACTCCACGCACTTCATAGATCGCTTCCAGCTGGAAATGTTCCTTCGCCGGAATCTACCGGACATCTACCGGTACAAAACGGACTCTACATCCGTCTCCGACGAGGAATTCCGTTCCCACTACGGCATCACCGAAAGGCAGGCGCTGGCGCATTATACGAATCAGCTTGTCGTGCGACGGAACCGTCGGAAAGTGGGACGGAAAGACCAGATGTTCCGGAAATACGTTAAAGTACCCATCGTAACTGAAGGGCTCCGACTGGACACGGTTATCGTCAGTCCTGACGGCGATATTCTCTACGATTATGTCCAGTCCATCCACGTCACACCTAGCCTCCGCAAGGCTACCGTCCTCCTCTCGGGGGATATCTTTGAGGAAGACCGCAGAATCTACCGGGTACCCCGAACCGAGCCCTTAACCTTCTATATCAGCTCAATCAGCGGCCTCAGCGACGATGCTGTTCGCTACAAGACCGTGGTAACTGAACGAAGGGTTCAAGCCAATACCGCCTGCTACATCGACTTTGAACAAGGCCGTGCCGAGATCCGTAAAGAGACCGGACATAATCGGGAAGAAATGGCCCGCATTGAAGGGAACTTACGGAGTCTCTTGGAGAACCGGGACTTCGACATGGACTCCATAGTCGTGACCGCATCCTGCTCGCCAGAAGGTTCCTATGAGCACAACAGGAAACTGTCCATGCGACGATCCGAGAGTGTCTCGAACTATTTCGAGGGCTTTCTACGTCATTACCGAGACTCCGTACGGCGAAGCGGTTTTCACATCGGCCTGGACGACACTTATCAAGAGGAAGCGCCTGCGGAAATCAGACTCCTTTCGCGAAACAATCCGGAAAACTGGACAATGCTGGACGCACTGGTTCGGGAAGATGCAAATATGAGCGAACGGGAGAAAGAGGAATACGAACGGATGTCTGTACTCCGGGAGTTCGACCTTCGGGAACAACGGCTTCAGAAGCTTCCTTCTTATCGGCATATCCGGGAAAACCTGTATCCGCGCCTACGGACCGTCCGCTTTGACTTCCACCTGCACCGGAAAGGATTGCAAAAGGACACCATCCATACTACAGTCGTAGACAGTGTCTATATGCGAGGTCTCCAAGCCATCCGGGATCGCGAATATGAACAGGCCGTCACCCTTCTGCGGCCCTACAAGGACTACAACACCGCAGTCGCCTTCTGCGCCCTGGATTACAATGCATCAGCCTTGGAGGTGTTGGAGCCGATGGAACGCACCGACAAGGTGCTCTACCTACTGGCCATCCTTTACAGTCGGCAGGGAGACGACCGGAAGGCTATTGAGAGCTACCTCAAAGCCTGTCGGCTCAACCCCGCTTTTGTTCACCGCGGCAACCTGGACCCTGAAATCTCCGGGCTCATCCGGCGATACGGCCTGGACCGCGAACTTCAAGAAGACGATAACAATTTATCATTCAAACCTTAAACCTTTTTATCACAAATGAAAATCCCTTATTTCTTTTCTGCGGTCCTGGCCGCTTTGACTCTCCTCTCCTGCGAGCGGGAAAGCATCGACTCCGAGAACAAACCGGTCGAAGTGAATGTTACTATCCTCGGCACTGCTCCAACCCGTGTCACAGCCGTCAAGAACGCCAATGAATCGAAGGTCAAGAACCTCCAAGTATATGTTTTCAATAACGGAAAACTGGAAGATTACCAGGATGCCGGCGCAGCAATGACCGCCCAGTTGACAGCCACTTCGGGACTACGTACGGTCTGGGCGCTAGTGAACGCACCTACTTTAAAGAATCTGACAACCGAAAGCGAACTGAAGAAGGAAGTCAGCAAGCTCTCCGACAATAAACCTGACGCTTTAGTAATGGTCGGATCCACCTCCTTAGAACTCAAAGACAAGCTCACGGTCCCCATCACTGTAAAGCGCTTCGTCTCCCGCGTATCAATTAAAAAGATCTCCACAGACTTCCAGTTGGCCCTTGCCTCTGAGTCCGTTTCCATCGAAGGAATCTATCTCATAAACGTGGCCGGAGACAACACTTATGCGTCGAACGGGACACCTAGTACCTGGGTGAACCAACTAAAGCATAAAGACAGTAACTATGACGCTCTTCTGTACGACAAAGTCACCGCTACGGTGAATAACAATAAAGCGTACGAAAAAGAACATGTTTTCTACCCCTATCCTAATCCGACTGAGCAAGACACCTATGATGCTTCCTGGGCACCACGTCATACGATCCTTGTGGTTGAAGTTACCTTCCAGAACAAAAAAGGCTACTATCCTGTTGTTCTACCAGTCCTGGAGCGAAACAAGACTTATGTCATCGATGAAATGATTCTCCGCCATTTACCCAACGACGACCCTTATAAACCGCTAGAGACCGGAGATGCCTCTGTTCAGATCTCAGTCAATGAATGGGAAATCGGTCTGAACATGGGAAAAATCACGCTGTAAACATGAAAAAAGCGAACCAAGTCGTCATTTCCTTCCTGCTCCCCGGCCTCCTGCAGATTGCAGGATGCCGAGGGACGGTTGGGAATCCTTCCGAAAAGGTCGATGTCGCATTCTCCATTCTTGAATCGGATACTCGGACGACTGTAACAAGCGGCGAAGGGCACGTCAATCATTGGACTCTCATGCTGTACCGAGAGGGAAAACTGATCGATGTCAGGACGTCAGGGGCGATGTCCCCCATTCATTGCTCAATTGAAGCCGGAGTTTACACGGCCTACGCTATTGCCAATCCACCATCTTCCTTTCGACCGGAAGCCTACTCAACCTTCTCGCAGTTTTCCAAAGCTGAATCCAATCTCATCGACAACAGTCTTTCTCAACTTGTGATGTTCGGAAGCCGGACTATCACAGTCCCCGCTCAAAACAGCCGTCCACAAACCATCAATGTAAATCGACTGGTTGCCAAGGTGGGCATCCGTAAGATATCCACCGATTTTACGGATCCGACCCTGCTATCCCGAACGTTCCGCTTAAAAGCCATATATCTGACCAACTGCTACGGAAAAACCCATTTGAGAGATGATGTGGGAGCATCGGAGATGAATGCCAACGCTTCCTGTTGGTACAACCGAATGGGATTTCATACGAACGCCGGCGTGGACGCCCTCCTGGCAGACCAGGGAATCAATGCAATAATCACGGCATCATCCCCCTATGTGCAGGAACATCATTTTTATTGTTATCCCAACCAGACAAATCAAGACAGCCGGTCTGGGAATTGGTCTATCCGGCATACCCGGCTCGTACTGGAGGCAGATATCAACGACAAAACATATTTCTATCCCATCACCTTGCCGGCGATGCAACGAAACAAAACCTATTTTGTCGAGGAGGCCATCATCCGAAAATTGGGATCCACCGATCCTGAAAAGGACGAGCCCGGTTCTATCGACGTTATCTTCAACACCTCTATAGACGACTGGGGGCCAGCATATACGGTCCAAGAAAACTCCTGAATCCATTATGGATAGAATCCTTCTTTCTGCCTTCTTAGTGGCTATCTTTACGGTTTGCACTGCCTGCACGGTCAAGGAAGACCGCAACCCATGCCCCTGCAGCCTGACGGTTACTTTTTCGGATCCGGATGCGACAGGATCGGTGGAACTCTTAGGCTGGGATTCGGAGACTGTCTTCCGGGAGCAAGTCCGGATAGAAGACTGCCGACCCGAATGGCGCAAACCCATCCGAAAAGGCGTCTTTATCCTATCTGCCTGCAAAGGCCTCGCCAATGGTTCCATCCCGACCGGACACGAAATCCGTATTCCGGTGAACAGTCAGGCCGATTCTTTATATGCGTTCTTCGAAGAGGTGGATGCAACCGGCGATTATGCCCATGCGAACATCTTGTTCCACAAACAGTTCGCCACCGTCTTCCTGGATATCCGGAAAACGGAGGAAACAATACGCACATACCGGTTCCAGGTGGAAGGAAACACCTGTGGCTTTGACGCGCTGGACTTTTCTCCGGTTACAGGCTCTTTTCAATTCGCCCCCATCCCGGCAACAGGTGAAACGGTCATCTCTTTTCGTATTCCTCGTCAGGCTGACGATTCTTTAGAGATCACCATCTATCCCGAGAATGCTCCGGCAATCCAATTTCCATTGGGCGAGTACATCCGCCAGCTCGGATATAACTGGAAAGCGGAGGATTTGCAGGACATTTTCATTTCCCTCGACTTAGCCCAAGGGCTGGCCGACCTTCGGGTGGCGGACTGGGAAGAAGGAAAAGCATTCCCGCTTGTCGAACAATAAATCGATACTTATGAAAAGATTACCCATTCATGCGGCCCTTGCGGCCGTCCTTTTTATCGCCTGCAGTCGGGAAAGGCCGGAGATGATCTTCCGGACTGCGGAGACCGACTTCAGCAGCGTTACTACCCGTTCTTTACTAACGGGGGCGAACATTGAGACCAAGAAAACAGAGATTACTCTTGCCGCCTACGGAGACGATGGAACGCTCGCTGCCTGCAAGTATTTCACAAAAAACCTGGAGACCCTCTCACTCGAACTGGAGTCTGGCAGGAAATATACCATCTATGCATTTGTGAACATGGGAGATCAAACGGGGGCTATTCCCCGTTCCGAAAGCGCATTATCAATGTTGACTTATAGAATTCCTTCCTATTCAGATGGCGCCGAGTCCATCACATCTCGTGGGATTCCGATGGCCGGAAAACTCTCCTATCCGGGAGCCGGAACAAGCATTCCTGTAGAGCGATTGCTCGCCAAAGTAACCGTACAGATATCTTGTGAATGGCCGGGGGCGGCCATCCGCTCCGCCCGTGTATGCCAACTCAACCGAGTGCTTCGCCCCTTCGGTGAAGCCATTCTGGAGGAGGATTGGGATCAACAGGAATTCCAAGAGGGAACCGGATCAGCATCCGGAACCTTCGTATTCTACGTACCCGAGAATCGCCAGGGTGTCATTGACGGAATCCGATCATCTCGGGAAAAGAGTCCGGATAAAAATGACAACGTCAATGCTAAGAAAACGCAGCTCACCTACCTCGAAACGGTTGTTGAGGGAACAGGAATCTATGTGGGTTCCATCACTTACCGGAGCTATCTGGGGCAGGATGCAATCTCGGATTTCGATATCCGCAGAAATTCCCGTTATAACTGGAGAATCCAATACCTGAAGGACGGCCTCCAGTACAATGATTGGAAACACGATAACGATTTGATCGACACCCAAAGCGGCCTTCATATCGATGACGGATGGGATGACGGCGGAGAAGAAGAACTTCATTAAGAATCTCATATGATAAAATACAAACTCATGAAATCAAGCAAGTTAATTACACTTCTTATCGGGGCAATTCTCTCATTCCCCGCCTGCTGGGAAACCGAGTGGGACCGCGCAGAGACCAAGGACCGCTTTATTGATGTCCCGGTCTCGCTGGGACAAATCGACGAATCAGATGACGATACTCGATCCATCGTGGACATCGAAGTCGAGAATTTCCAGAAAGCCGCCCTCTTCGCCTTTGATGCAAAGACAGGTGAAATCCTCACATATACACCGGGAAGCGGAGGGCAGACTGGGACTGCCGTTGCCCTATTTCCACAGCAGAAGAACTTCAGCTGGTCCCTTCCAACCGGGATAAAGATGGACATTTATGCCATTGTCAATTATGGAGAGCTGGACCTCACGTCTTATGCCCGTCCCGGCTTAAAGAAGGCCGAGTTGGAAGCGCTTCGGTTTACTAGTCGAAACCCTTCCGAGCTCAAGAGATTGGAGACAGAAGGTTACGGAATGCCTATGGCCGGTGTCAAAAAGGGAGTATACCTGACCTCTCCGGGAGACGGCCTTGAAATCCCCGTCAAGAAACTGTACGCGAAATACAACCTCTATTTCGATTTGTCCCGTATCGAACAGGAGGGCTGGCATGTCCAGGCAATGCATATTATCGTGGAGAACGCCAACACGGAAGTGCCCTATTTCGTCGAGAACTTTCGCCAAGAAGATCCGAGCAAATTCGTAGAATACGATCGGGCTACGCAGAATGACCTTGACGAAATCCAGAAGGGGGGAAGCGGTCACGCTGTGACGCTGTATATGCTAGAGAACTGCCAGGGGCACAAAGAAGGAGCCGAGAGTTGGAAAACTGTATACAAGGACCTTGGATTTGAAGCCCTGCGCAACTGTACATATATTGATCTGTCAATCAAGGTGAATCGTTCCAACGGAGAATACCAGAATCTGGGCTATGCCATCTATTTGGGTAAAACGGATATGCGGTCGGACTTTGACATCGTACGAAATCTGTTTAAGACCGTCAAAATCGTCATTCCCGGAGCGGATGATCCGAACCCGGCTTCTCATTTCTTCAAGTTCTCCGGGACAGAATCTCCCACCGTCACGCCCGGGGAAAGTATCGATTTATACTATGTGACAAACCTTCCAAAGAAAGACATCTCTGCCTCTTGCGAACCATCCGGACGTATGAAGTCGACAACAATCACCTATGAGGCCGATGCCGAGGGGATAGCCTCCGGCTATATCCGGTTCCAGGCTTCGGAGGACCTCAAAGAGGGAGAATCCTGCCTCGTAACAGCCGGATCCTCAACGAAAAACGCCACCGATCAACGTACCGTCACGGCTTCCTGGCCTACAGTCTTGAAAGTGGATCTGTCCGAGGTTCCGACGTATGTAGCCCAGGCCGGTTATCTCCGAGTCATTCCGACGGGCGGAATCGTCCGGGTGGATGCCGAGGTAAAGGCTGGCAGCGAGGAAATCTTGGAAGTCCGGGAAGCCGGAGTCTCCGGCTCTCTGACGAACATCTCCCTGGCAGGTCTGGCCGCCGGAAAAGGCACCGTTATCCTTCACCACTTCAATGTGGCCGGCGTCGAGACTGGTTCTCAGGAAGTGGACATCAACATCCAGGCTCCACTGCTCCGCTTTGGAATGGATCAGTACGACCTCTCACCGGATGGGAAGGTTAAGAAAGGTATGTTGTTCTATTCTCATCCGGACGGCACTGCTTTCTATGATTCGGATTGGAAGCGGTTCGATCCGAACCTCGTCAAACGTCTGCTATTTCCCACCGACTGGATTTGGGTTGTTGGCTGCACCGATTATGTCGATGCCGGTTTCGCACGTAAATCTGACGACGACATGCGCCGACTGACCATTCCCGTCACTTTCCAAGTTAAACGCCTCTACTCCGGCGGGAAGGAACTTCAATGGGAGAATGGAGCCGTCATTGGTTCGGTCTCCTATGCCGGTTCTCCTTCAACTAATATTCCCTGCGCCGAGGCCTCGCTGTCCATCCTCAACCCCTTCGAGTCCATAGCCGGGAAATGTCTAGGGGTCATTGAAAACAATCTACCAGTCTATGAGGCCTTAAAGGCGGAGCCAGAATACCTCCAGGCATTAGGCATACAACCATCTCTGGGCCTTAGACTGAAATCCTACAGAGAAGGCAACACCTTCTCCCTCAAAGGCTCAACTCCGTCACTTGAACTTTCGCTCCCGATAAAGACGGACCTTCCATACGAGGTCATCGGCCCGGAGGAGTTCACCATCGACGGACAGGCGGACAAACTGGTACTGACGGCGGTAGAGCATCCTGCTTCCTATACGGGCTATGGCCGTTTTCCGCTACAGGCACGCATCATCCATACGGAGACCGGACAGCGTTCGTCGCCCGTGGATATGGGGTATCTGGAAATCTACCTGATTGGTGCCATCGGCCCTTACATCCATGGGAATGGGCCCTATGAAGTGGGCGGGATGGTCATTCCTGCCGGCGGGCGCTCCCCCATCGAGGCGCTCGTGTCTCCCATCGTCCGAATCCGGGAGAATACGGCCGTTTCTTCCTTGTCCGGCTATTACAAGACGGCGTCGGGATCCGGATACAATCTGTACCATCAGAGCGTGGAAATCGACGACCACGGTGTCGACCGCTATGCGAACAAGGGTGAGACCTCTTATCTGAACTCCTACTACATTCGGACGGGAGCATTTGCCCTCGGGACCGATGTGATGGAGTTCCAGTTCGGATCCATCTGGAGGGGGCACGGGTGCGGCATTGTCGATGCGGCCATGGAATGCGACCGTATGCTCGTAGCTTCATTTTCAGAGGGTTATCCGACGGGCAAGCTCCGGCATTTCTCCCGGGCGAAAGAGAAGGATGCGTCGGGATTCTCCTACTGCGCCGTGGCCAATTTGTTCGGCGGGAACAGCGGGCCTGCCAATGATATCTTCCTGGAGATAAGGGAATAAGCGGCGAGAATTTTGCATTTTAGGAGGATTTTGCGACATTTGCAAGGATGAAAAGGTTCGGAATCCTCCTATTGACCCTTCTGTCGGTCGCGTCGTGTGGCATCACGCGGCGCGCTCCGGCCGTGAAGGAAGCCGATGCGCCTGCCATTCCTCCCCTGACCGATGCGACGGAAATCGCGCGGAGCCGGGAAAGGGCGCAGGCGGTGATGGATTCCATCGACCTGGTCCGGGGTGGCGCGGAAGCGCCCCGCTCGCAGGAAGGCATCCGCACGGCGTCGGGGATCAAGCCCATTCCGGAGGCTCCGAAGGCGCTGGTCGATGAGATGCTGGACTATGCCAAGACGTTCATCGGCATTCCCTATCGGCTCGGGGCCTGCGGGCCGGACCGGTACGATTGCTCCGGTTTCACGCTCACGGTGTTCAAGGAGTTCGGGATGGACCTGCCCCACAATTCCAACGCCCAGTTCAGGATGAGCCGGCCTGTGGAAAGCTTCAGCGATCTGCGCAAAGGGGATCTCGTCTTCTTCGGCGCCCGGAACAACATCCGGGAAATCGGCCACGTGGGTATCGTCGTCGATGTGGACCTGGAACACGGCATGTTCCGTTTCATCCATGCATCGACCTCCAACGGCATTGAAATTCAGCGCTCTACGCAGCCTTACTTCATGATGCGCTACATGGGCGCGGGCCGCATCCTTCCGGACTAGCCCGCCATCGACATGTACCCGAAATTCGTCCTGGTCTCCCGCCCCGAAGCCCCGCTTATCGGCACCTTCGTCTATGGTCTCGTCTGGAACCACAAGGACCTTGTCGATGCCCTCCCGGGCTACGTGAAGGTCCATGGCGGCGGCTGGTACGACAAGGACGACGTCCACAAAACCATCACCCTCTACGGCGGCTCCGGCGACTACGGCGAACCCAAGCTCTCCTTCCTGGACCGCATCCCCCGCGAACTCCGCGACTACAAATTCTTCTTCACCCCCATCCACGGCCTCCCCGGCAACGAGCTGGATATTTCGAACGTGGAGTGGTTCTGAGGCTGTTTTAAGGCACAGCTTTTGCGATAGGTCAACCCAACAAATGAGATGACCTATGCGTAGAATATTTATGTTTTGCATCGTTGCCACGGTGCTGGCTGCGATGACTTCCTGCGGGACTGCGAGACGTCTTGAGCAGTTGCCCACCGAAGAAGAGGAGCTTACCCAAAGATGGGCAGGAAAAGAGTATAGCGACATCGTCCAAGGATACGGAGAGCCGGACCGCGTCACCTCCGACGGGAAAGATGGAAGCCTCCTGATCTATGAAGATTTTGCCACTGTCATGGAGACGGAAAAAAGCCTTGTATTCGACGACAACTACACCACAACGGTCAGAGAGAAGAGATCCTACACGCATTTCTTCCTGGATCAGGAAGGCTTCTGCTACCTGGTCAAGACCAATCGATATGTCCCCGGCACAGCCCGGGAAAAAGCGAGAGACAGAATCTTTCTGACCACCGTGGGCACGGCATTCGCCGTTGTCATTGGAATCCCGATTGTGGCCATGATATCCCACTCAAGATAGAAGCAATCGAGACTAGTCCAACGGCCATCCGAAGTCGGCCTGCCCTTCATTATACTTCTCGCCAAGCATAAAGACGACGCGGGAGACCGAACGGACAGTTATCAGGCCGATGCCGCCTTTCACATTGTCAGGAAGGACCAGATCCTCCGAAAAGAGTCCGTCCACGAACTCGACGTCGGTCAGGGAAAGATACTTCATTTCCTGCATCCGGCTGTTGAGATAATCCTCCCGAGAAAGGTTCTGCAGGTCGAAAAAGACGTAAAAGCTCCCATGATACGTACATACGCTATAGCTTGACAACAAGAGATGGCAGATAGAATCCGCCAGGGTTTCGAGGGTCAGGTCCACCGCCCCGTCTTCAATCAGTTCGTCCGTGAAAAAGTTG
>Ga0265298_10006252_pt1 | contig 14748 bp, 13 predicted proteins | sample AusTroGonzalo_MG_3_FD_193486 | JGI IMG/M metagenome (GOLD analysis project Ga0265298, IMG submission 193486) | Bovine rumen microbial communities from tropical cattle in Woodstock, Queensland, Australia - Gonzalo_01 | ecosystem: Host-associated > Mammals > Digestive system > Stomach > Rumen ... | reverse complement strand
CATATATATAGGTATACAGTGTAGAATATACTCTTTTTTGCCGGTTTTCGCAAGATATGAGAAGGGAAACACTCGTTTTGACGCCGGTTTCACAGGCACGCAAAAAGACCGCCCGGTAAGGCGGTCCCTGATAGTTGCGGTATGCTTTGGAAAATTACCAGATTTCGATCGTGCCGGTTTCGTCCTTCTTGACCCAGTAGATCTTGTTCTCGTCAATGCGGATGTACACATCCGTAACGCCGGCAGGGATCTTCTTCGCGATCTCTTCGGGGGTGATGTTTCCGCCCATGGGAGACTGGAATACCATGTTCACTTTCGCGGCCTTGGCTTTGTTTGCCGGCTTGCTCATGGTCTTCTTCACGTTTGCAATCTTGGCTTTCCTGTCTTCAGCCTTACGGTCGGCTTTGGCCTTGGCCTTGCCCTTTTCGACTTCACCGGCCAGCTTAACCTTGGAAATAGCAGCCTTCATATCGCCGGCGGCTTTGGCGGCGGGAGCGCTGACAGCTTTCTTCGTGGTGGAAGCAGCCTTCCGGACAGTCTTCTTCGCTTCGATCTTCTTCGCGTCCTTGTTGTCTTTCACCTGGGCTTTGGCAGCGGAGATCGTTTCCTTGATGTCAGCCTTCTTCGCAGCGACCTTCTTCGCGGCAGCGGCGTTGCTGCTCTTGATCTTTTCCTTGGTATCCTTGACAGCTTTCCGCACGGTCTTCTTCGCTTCGATCTTCTTTGCGGTCAGGTTATCCTGAACCTTCTTGACAGTTTTCTTCTCAGCCATTTTTGTTAATCCTTTCTTCGTTCAATAAAATCCTTTGGGTTATTCCTGCAAAGCAGTATATCACTGAAACCGCCGGCAGGCAAATCTTTATCCGTTTTCATCCACTCTCCAGATCACGGTACGGTCTGTGGACGGGCCTTCACTCAGGACCCGTTCCATGCCGCCGTAGTCCATTTCCTCCATAAACTCCTGCAGCTGAACCACCGCTTCCAGTACCTTGTTCAGGTTGTCCAGCTGGGCATCGAAATCGCCGCCGAAATCGATCACGGGCACTTCCATATAGATCAGTGCATCATTCTTATTTGGCTTAGTCTTCATACCCTCGAACAGGAAGGGCCGGATACTTTCCTCAAAGTACTGATAATCGTACTGCTTCAGCTTGACCTTTACATCAATGATGCCTTCCTGGCCCTTGTGATAGATGGAAACCCCCGGCGCCGAGGTGTTGAAATGCACCGTCGTGCTCTGGAAGCCCACTTTCTCCTTCAGCTTGTCCATATTCAGGTCGGGATATTCATTCCGCACGTGTTTATAGTACCGGTCCCAGAACGTGACAACCACCGCGTTGGTTTTCGCGGAATACGGCTCAGGCCTGTCGGCAATCCCGCGGCGGAGCAGGAACTCGCCCCAGGGATCTTTGGCCAGCGCGTCCTTGAGCATGTCATAGGAGACCACAGGAAAGCCTTCCAGTTCCTCCCGGTTAGCCACCAGGTCGATCCGCGGAGCCAGGATGCAGCAGCGATAGCGGTCGCACAGGCCTTTCTCCACATTTTCCTGACCTTCCCGCTGCATCTTTTCCTGATTGCTTTTTCGCGTCAGCTTGGCCACACCGTTGGCCAGCAGCAGCATGACCCGGTCTTTCTCCGTCTGGAAAACCGCGGTCATATCCGGCTTTCCGTAGCCGTCATCCTGCCAGTATTTCAGCGAAACCAGGCTCAGGGGGCCGGTCTCCTTACTGCCGAGAAACAGACGGGCAAACTCCGGGTTTTTGACAATATGCTCACAGACCAGCAGGTCAATATCCCGGACACCGACCCGGTCAATTCTCAGTTCAGCCATTTGGTTCACCTCCTGTCAGCATCGGTCCGGCTCAGGCCAGGAACGTGGTGATGCGCGCCAGGTCGTTGAGGGTGATGATCCCCAGCGGCGGCTCATCGATCCCGCCGTTCTCCGTCACCAGGACCGCCGGCGCCCTGAGCCGGATGGCGTCATAATCATCGAAAAGCTTAACGACGGTCTCCAGGGGCGCTGTTTTGTTCACAAAGAAGACCCGGCTCTTCATGGATTCATCCATCAGGTCTGATACGTTGCCCAGGTTGTTGATTCCGTATGTCAGGATCCGGTCCAGTACCTGCTGCAGCGTAAACAAACCTTTGAACTTGCTTCCGTCATAAACAGGCAGCTTGTCGACATTATGTTCATTCATGCGCACCAGCGCGTCTTTCAGCGGCTCGTTGAACGCACCCGTAATCACGGGGGAAGAAGCGAAATTCAGCACATTGCGGTCCTGCTTCAGCAGCTCCGCGATGTGCTCGATCTTGGCGGTCGTGTCATCGGACGGAACCGCGACCGTTTCCAGTTCGCCGTCCCGGTTATGGACGATACAGTTGCGCAGTTCGGCAAACATGCAGATATCTTCCAGGTTGTTTTTGACAACGGAATTGTAGCGGGCGGAGATCCGGGCATTGGTCCGGAACGGGATATAGCGGGGCCGCCGGGTGATGGCGTTGAGCGCTTTTTCAATAGCCGCGAAAGCAGCGACAAACCGTTCGGTATTATCCTGGTTGGGCATATATGAACTCCTTTCCTTCAGTGCAGTCATATTGTGTTTGTTTTATGGGATGCATACATTATATGGACGTGCGGCAGGAAAGTCAATGATTTCCGCATATGCCGGCGCGGAACAAGAAAAGATTGACCGCGGCACGGGATACGGGATATAATCCCATTAGGACAAAATCAGTGCACAAATAACATTTTTCCATATCGCCCCGCAGGAGGAAATCCCTTTGAAAACGCTGATCGAACTGTATGACGAGTCGCCGATCGAAAATGTGCTGGCCATGCTGGTATTCAGACCGGAGGAAACCATTTTCCTCTGCCCGCCGGAAGCCGCGAATGACCGCGCGATGAAAAAAGCCATGCGCGATTTCCTCGCCCACATGAATTGCCCTTCCAGGGTCAAGTTCGTCCCCGTCAGCATGCTGGATGCCGAAAAAACAGGGCACGTCCTGCAGGAGGTGCTGGAATCCCGCAAAGACTGCGCTATCGACATATCAGGCGGAACAGACGCCGCGCTCTTCGCCACCGGCCAGGTCTCCGGCGAAACGCCGGTCTTCACCTACAGCGTCCGCAAAAATGCTTTTTTTGAGATCAAAAACGCGGCCTTTGCCCGCAGCCTTCCCTGCGATGTGCACCTGGATATCTCCTCCTGCCTGCTGCTGGCGGGCGGCACGCTGCTGCCGGGCCGTGCGGACAACAGCGTCCTGGATTCCCTGACGGACAGGATCGACAGCCTGTTCGCGATCTACAGCAGGTTCCGCCGGATCTGGAACCGGCAGGTCAGCTATATTCAGAAGATTTCCTCCGCAGAACCCGGGAATCTCCTGGCTGAGGGCCCCCTGGCGGGGGATGCCGGCAACAGGCGCGTGGAAGCCGATGTCCGTCTCTTCGACGCGCTGGCGGACGCGGGCCTGATCCTGGACCTGCAGTATTCCGGCGACAATATCCGGTTCTGCTTCCCGGATGAGACGATCCGCTTCTGGCTCCGCGATATCGGCTCCGTGCTGGAGCTGCAGGTATGGCGTGCCTGCCGCGCCGCGGGATGTTTTGATGATGTCGTGCTCAGCGCTGTGGTGAACTGGCAGAACGAGCAGATCAAAAGCGACAGCGTCACCAACGAAATCGACGTCATGGCCGTACAGGGCATCCGGCCTGTGCTGATCAGCTGCAAAACCTGCGAGGTCCATACGGAAGCGCTCAACGAGCTGACCATCCTGCGGACCCGCTTCGGCGGCAAGTTCTCCCGGTCCATCCTGGTCACCTCGGGAATGACGGCAAAAACCCGCGCACCGGTGAGGGCCCGTGCGGCCAAGCTGGGCATTGAACTGATTGACTGGGATGATATGAGTCTGGATAAGCTTATCAGCCGGCTGCGCCAGGAAGGATAAAACATCAGGGAAAACGAAAACCGGGGCGCCGCGGCTGGGGCAGCGTCCCGGCTTTTTCGTGCCGGCTTATTCGATTCCGGTGAGTTTCCAGTTGTTGTCACATTCCGGTACAATGACGCCGCCCATAACGTCCGTGACATATGCCAGGATCATTTCCCGTATACCGCCGAGTTCGCTGTGTACATCGGCCTGCAGCAGCTTCGGCAGGCCGCCTTCCTCAAAAATGACTCCCGGAATCAGCAGCTGGGTGCAGGCACGATAACTGCACACGGCGATGTCGAATTCATCCCCGTCCTCCACAGGTGTACCGTCCGGCCAGCGCAGGTTACGGATCCGGCTGCCGGGTTCACGGGAAATATCCACCTCATAGCAGACACCGTCAAACTGGTCATAATTGAAAGGCTGGACATCCTTGTTGAAGGAGATCCGTTCCCCGGGCTTCCGGGTATTGAAAAACAGCACGGCCCATTCCATATATTTTTTCAGCTGCGCGCCGTTCATGCGGAGCTTGTAAAGTGAGTTTTCAAACCGGTATAGCACCGACAGGTCGCATTTGCGGACCCGGCCGGGATACAGGTTGGAACCCGGCCTGTTGGGTGACAGGGCGGATACCCGCGCGCCGGTATAATAGGTCTGTACCCGGTGGATCAGGTCCGCCATGGCGGAATCCTGAACCCAGACCGCGGGAACGCCCTCCGTTTCGTCCTCCGGCAGCATCGGCCCGCCTTCCAGCCGGGCTACCACCGTTTCGGCGTCCTCACAGGCGATCCTGTGATACGGGGCAAACATCTCCGTCAGAGCCGGATCCGTGCCGAAAGACCCGACATCCACGCTTTCCGCCTGTTTTCCGGTTATCTTCCAACCGTCCCCGGCCTTTTCCAGCGTCAGGTCGACCACGGACAGGGTCTGCGCGTAAGCCTTGTTCTCCGTCACGAGCACCCCGTTGATCTCCATGGAAGGAATCTGCTTATGCTCATGGGAGGCAATCATCACGTCAAACTCCGGACAGGCGTTCAGGATGTCGGTCACGCCGGTGTTGCTGATTCCGAACTCATTTTTGATTCCCATGTGGAACACGCCCAGCAGCACATCATACCGCCCCCGGATACTGCTGATGATCTTCCGTGTTTCCTCCAGGGGATCCGTCACGGCACAGTTTTCCAGGTTGGCCGTGTCCATCAGGGTAATGACCGGCGTGACCATGCCGATCACCGCCACCCGGACGCCGCCGACTTCCATGATGGTCCAGCCATCGGCGACGGGCTTGCCCTGCTCATCACGGACATTGCCCGTAAGCACCTTGGCCTGAATATCGGCAATGGTCTTCCGGAGCGTATCCATGCCGTAATTGTAATCGTGGTTGCCGGCCACCCAAATATCATATCCGATTGCGTTGAGGGCCTGCACCATCGGATGGACGTCCTCCGTCCCCACAAAGAGGTTGGCAAAGTTCTCCTGGATGGTGTCGCCGGCGTCCACCAGCAGCGAATCGGGCGTGCGGTACTTTTCGACAGCCGTCGCCAGCTGCGCCATGCTGCCGGCGGGGCTTTCCGCGTTCAGCGCGTATTCCCAGGGCAGCATTTTGCCGTGGAGGTCGCTGGTGGCCAGGATCCGGATTGTTTTTGTCATGCAGGTCATCGCTGTCCCATCCGTTCTTTCGTGATCAGCTTCACAAATAATCGGCTTTATTGTATCCGCCGGCGGAATGTCTGTCAAAAAGAAAAAAAGCTTGACACGGCAGGGGTCCGTTCATATAAAATAAAAACAGTTGGGAGATGGAAAACCTTCCGGAAACAAAAACCGAATGATTGAATCAAAGGAGGCTCTTATATGGCATTTGATCCCGCACTTTTCACCCATGAATCTGACCGGAAAGCCCTGGCCGCCCTGAAGAAAGTTCCCGGTTTCTCCCGCCTGACCAAAGCGTACATCGAGAAATTCGGCGAAAAGCAGCAAAAGATTATGAACATGTCCTCCCGGATCAAGCTGGGTGAAAACCAGATGCCGCAGTATTACCATATGCTGCCCCCGATCTGCGCAAAGCTGGGCATCGAGGTGCCGGAGCTTTACATTGAGCTGGATGTGAATCCCAACGCCTATACCTACGGCGACACCAATCCCTTTATCGTTTTCACCTCCGGCCTGGTGGAGACAATCCCGGAAGAGCTGATCCCCACCGTCCTGGCCCATGAATGCGGCCATATCGCCTGCCAGCATGTACTCTACCAGACCATGGGCCAGATGATCATCAGCGGCGCTTCCGCCCTGCTGAACAGCGTGCTGGGTATCGGTGACCTGATCTCCGTTCCGCTCCAGCTGGCCTTCTACCGCTGGATGCGCTGCAGCGAGTTCTCCGCGGACCGGGCCGCTGTCCTTTGCGACGGCACTCCCCGGAAGATGCAGGAAGTCTGCATGCGCCTGGCCGGCTGGGACAAGGATATCGAGGACGCCAACCTCATGGCCTTTATGGAGCAGGCCGCGGATTACCAGGATATGATCGATGACAGTAAATGGAACAAGGCGCTGGAGTTCATGGTACTCAGCGGATCCTCTCATCCCCTGATGGCTGTGCGCGCGACGCAGTGCGGCACATGGGCGCAGAGCAGTGAATTCAGAACCCTGATCAACGGTTTCTGACCGGTTCTTGTAGCGCATTCCGATCCATGATAAGATACCTCCTGACTCAGAATCAGGAGGTATCTTTTATGCTTTCTTATATCTGGCCCATCGCGCTGGTGGTTCTTTCCAACACAGTCTATCAGATCTGCGCGAAATCAGTTCCGGAAGGGATGAATCCCTTTGCCTCGCTGACCGTCACTTACCTAGTCAGTGCGGTGATTTCCGCCGTTCTGTACTATGCGCTGAACCGGAACGCAAACCTGCTCCGGGAAATCCGGATGATCAACTGGGCTTCCATTGTCCTGGGCGTTGTGATTATCGGCCTGGAAGTCGGGTTTATCTATGCTTTCCGCGCCGGCTGGCAGATCGGTACCGCCCAGATCATCTCCTCCGCCATGGTGGCGGTGCTGCTGCTCTTCGTCGGCTGGCTGATGTATCACGAGGCCATGACCTGGAACAAAGTTCTCGGCATCGCGGTCTGCGTTGCCGGCCTGGTCCTGATCAATCTCCGGAATTAAGGTACCACTCCTCCGCTTCCTTCCGGAACTGGGCCATGCACGGCTCATTCAGGTAAATCATATGGCCGGATTCATAATGGCTGAACCGCAGGTTCTTCTCATGTTCGCTGTTGATAAACACATGGTCAAAGGTCCATTCGGACGAGAAGAACGGCGTGGCAAGGTCATAGTATCCGCCCAGTACCCACACCTTCAGGAACCGGTTTTTATTCATCGCGTCGGCAATGGTTTTTTCCTGTGAGAACCCCATGCCGAAATTGTCCGGGAAAGTCCAGCTGCCGTTCACTTCATTGGAGAGGGTGATATAAGGCCGGTCGGTATGATAGCCCAGTTCCTCATTGATATACTGGTTGATCGCCGCGCCGAAAACACCGCCCATGGCTGCGTTGGAAGGATCCGCGCTGCCGTTTGCCATGTCCCCGCCGGTCAGCGGGCCGGTATAGCGGCCGTCAATGCGGCCGATCACCAGTTTCTCGTCTTTGAGCAGGCTCTTGCAGAAGTCCCGGTAGGGCACCCGCAGGTTGACCGCCGCCACGTCTTCCGCTTTCAGCCCGGTATAGGCGGCGACACGCGCCGCGATTTCATTCTTCTTTTCTTCCTCCAGATTCCGTCCTTTGAACAGGGCGGACAGATACTCCCCGCCGGCAAAGGCGCGGACTTCTTTCATCAGGTCCTCCAGGGACATCTGCTGGTATTGATCGTCCAGTTTTTTGTGATACCAGGCGTCCGCCGCGTAGGTCGGCAGGTAGAGCGCGTAGGAAAGATCGCTGGGCTGGTCCGCCTCCATCAGGATCGTGCAGTTATGCAGGCAGGAGATCAGCAGGATGCCGTTCAGGTCCATGGAATACGTATCGGAAAGATACTCCACCAGGCCCACCGCCCGGGTGGTGCCGTAGGATTCGCCCGCCACATATTTCGGAGAACCCCAGCGGTTATACCGGTTGGTGTAGAGGCGGATGAAATCCCCTACGGAGCGCAGGTCATTTTCATAGCCGATAAACTCGTCCAGCTCCGCGCCTTCCGCCGGTGTTGAGTAGCCGGTGCCCACCGGATCGATGAACACCAGGTCGGTCAGGTCCATGATGGAATACTCGTTGTCCTCAATGGCCGCCGGCAGGGAGGTCGGCTGTCCGTGCTCGTCCGTCACGATATGGCGGGGAGAAAGGAAACCCATCTGCAGCCATTCGGAGCTGGATCCCGGACCGCCGTTGAAGGCAAAGGTGACCGGACGTTTTGACAGGTCCTCCACGCCGTCCAGCGTATAGGCCATGAAGAAGATTTCGCAGGCCCCGCCGGCGGTTTCCACGGTCATGCGTCCGGCGGTCGTCGTGTAGTTCAGCGTCTGCCCCTGGACCACGGCGCTGTGCTGTTTCACTGCAAAGTCTTCCGCTGCTTTTTCGGGCTCAGCAGCTGGATCCGCCGCGGTTTCCGCGCCGGCGCAGCCCAGCAGCAGGGCCAGGACAGCCAGGATTGCCAGGAACCGTTTCATCATGAATTCTCCTCCTTCTTTTCGTTCAGTCAGTTCTTTTTTACCGTGAGTATCTTCCGGTCAGCACTTCATTCCGGAAAGCATCCTTCAGCGGCAGGTCCGGAAAAAGGTCCGCAGTCTCCGCTGCTTTTTCGTTGTCATAGGGAACAGAAAGGATGGTGATTCCCAGGGGGCCGCCGTCCCTTTCCCCTTCCAGCAGCAGCGCGTGGGCCCGGGGCAGGCTGAGATTGTTCCCCACGCTGCCGGTATTGATCGCGTATCCGCCCTCCAACGGCCGGACAAAGGGCCTGTGGCTGTCCGCGCAGATCATGCCATCCGCCTCCGGCCGCCCGTCTTTGAAACGGAATCCCTCCCGGAGTTTCTCATCCGGATCAAAGCTCAGGTACAGCGGATCCAGGAAGCGCCCGTGAACCAGGCGGAACCGCATCCCGGCGATCGTCAGCTCATCCTCCAGCGGCAGGGAATCCAGCCAGGCGAACCGTTCCGGGCCGATCTGCGTTTTATAGAACGTGTTGTCCTCCCGGTCCCGGTACTCGCTCAGCCCCCGGTCCCAGTTCCCCGCGATCCAGTGATTGCAGTGGCTGCGGACCCAGTCGCAGGTCTGGTCGCTTTCAGGGCCTTTTCCGATAGCGTCGCCGAGAAACCAGACATCATCCGGACCGATCCGGTCCAGTTCCCGCTCTATAGCCCGGGTGGCGGTCATGTTTCCGTGAAGGTCGGCCAGAAGAACGATTTTCATAGAGATTCCTCCGTTCAGTCTTTCACAGTCCGCTGTTCAACAGCCTCGCAGAACGCCGGCATCACCCGGCGCATCCGGACAAATTTCCCTTCCCTGTCCAGGAACACATGCTCCGACGTGCCGTTGAAAACCGGCTCGCCGTTCACGCGCATATCGTAGGTGATCGTGATCACTACGCCGTTGAAATCCTTCACGCCGACCGTGATCTCCACCTCGTCGCCGAAGGTGCAGGGCTTCAGGTAGTTCACCTGCAGGCTTTTCACCGGGGATAGTACGCCCTCCGCCTCCATCTGCCTGTAAGGGAAGCCGATCTCGTCCATAAAGTCAATCCGCGCTTCCTCCATCCAGTGGAGATAGTTGGCGTGATGCACCACGCCCATCATATCCGTTTCATAGTACTGAACCCTGTGCTTCATTCCGGTTTTCTCCGTTTCTGTCAGATCCTGTTATTCCGTAAAAACATATTCTCCGGCAAACACAACCGTGCCGTCCTCTTTCACGCCGGCACAGTAATCGCCGCCGGTACCCAGGTCAATGATTCCGGTCCAGCCGGACACATCCGGTACAGGAGCGCCGCCGGTACCGGCCGAAACAACGGTTCCGTCCCGTTTCAGCCCCAGCACCCAGTCCGCGCCGATTACGATTTTCTGTATCTCTGTCCAGGAACCGACCAGCGCCGCCAGCTCCCCCGGGGCGGCCAGCACCGTACCGTCCTTCCGGACCGCCGCAAAGGCCGCGTGATACGGCTGCCCTGCGCCGAAACGGATGCAGCAGGCGTCCAGGGAAGCAATGTCCGTCCAGGCGCTCCAGTCCGGTTCCGGATAATCGATCGTTCCGCCCGAGAAATCAGCGACACGCACCGTTCCGTCATCCATCAGGAGCAGCAGCCGCAGGTTATAGTTTTCCATGGCTTCCACGTGCCGCAGTTCCGGATCTCCTGCCTCCGGCTTATAAACCCATTCCGGCGGTTCCTCTCCCGCGCCGTCCAGCCGGTTGTCCTCCGTAATCCGGAATGGAAAATGATCACTGCTGATGAGCCGGAACCGGTCTTCTTCATTCGTGGTCCCGTCATCCAGCCACAGCCTGCCGTCCGTATCCAGGGCGTAATAAGTCCAGCCGAACGGGCTCAGGCCGGCCTGGCGGACCTTTTTCCGGCCGGTATACCAGTTCCGCAGATGCTGGTCCGTGGAGCTGCCGGCGGATTCCACCGTGCCGTCGTTCCGCAGGACAATCATGCCGAAACGCTCCGCAACGATGGATTTCACGTCATACCAGAGCTTACCGCCCGCGTCCACAAACTCCGCTTTAATCCAGCCGCTGCGGTTCCGGTACGCTCCCTCGTCATTGTATTCCGCGTTGACTTCGTACCAGCGTTCTCCCTTGTCGTCTGTCTTCTCCCCCTTGATCCAGACGCAGTTGTTTTTCGGCAGGCGGATCAATTTCTGCCCCCCGGGCGTTTTGCGCAGCGCCACATTGTCCGCGTTGACAAAGCCAAAGCCTGTTGTTTCGGCGGCAGCGGCGGAAAAAAGCGCCGTGGAAAGCAGGCAGAACAGAAGCAGCGCGCTCAGGATCTTTTTCATGTTCCGGATCCTCCCGTTTCTTCAGGATTTCACTGAAACAAACGCCGCGCAAGGCGGAAAGCTTCCGTTCACCGGAGGGACATCACATAAACCTGGCACGGGTTTGCCTCATCCCAGAGCAGCGGGAATACCTCAAATTCCTTGAATCCCAGCGACAGGTAAAACCGGTTGGTGTCATCATAATCCGGGTAACAGCCCATCTTGACGGTTTTCACCTGCAGGAAGGAATAACCGCTTTCCGCGGCAGCTTCTTTGGCCTTCTCAAACAGTTTCCGGCCCAGCCCTTTCCGGTGGTATGCCTTCATCACACCCATTACGTGCAGCTCAGCAGTGTCCCGGCCGGTTTCCTTCAGGCAGAGGAACCCCACCGGTTTTTCCCCGTCAAAGGCAGCGAAAAACGGCAGGTCTCCGCTTTCCCGGATATAGTCCTCCCGGTATTCCGTCACCTCAAACCACTCCTGCAGCGCCTCCAGGACCGCGCGGGCGGCGCGCTGCTTTTCCGTCCTGTCTGTCAGCATCCTGATCTCCATGGGCTTATCCTTCTCCGTTCTGTCAGTCTCCGGTTAAATCTTTTCTCCATTATATAACAAACCGGCCGTTTTCTCCATTGTTTACAGCATGTTTACATTCATTTCATTGAACTGGCTTCCCCTTTTGTGTATAATATCCCCGTTGGGATTCAGCCCATACTCTTTTTCACGGAGGAAAGAATAATGATAAAACGCCTTGTCTGCATGATACTCTCGCTGATGCTGCTGACCGCCTGCGTTTTCGCGCTGGCTGAGGACGCGGCAACGGAAGCCCCCACGGAAGTTCCCGCCGCGGATGCCCAGACCACGGAAGAACCGCCCGTTCTGCTGGTAACCGTCAACGGCAGGGAGATTTATTCCAATGATCCCTATCTGCTGAAAACCCTCCAGTATTATGCAGGACAGATCGATACTTCTGATCCGGCAAACCTGGCCCTTGCGCAGCAGTACGCGATGAACTACACCATCCTGATCGGCTGCCTGGCCCGCGAAAAAGCCGCGGAACTGGGCCTGGACCAGTTTACCGAAGATGAAAAGGCAAAGATGAAAGACGATGCCAAATCATACTGGGACAGCATTGTGGACAGCTTTGTAGAGGAGATGGGAAACGTCACCGAATCCTCCACAGATGATGAGAAGGCTGCTGCCCGGGCGGACGCTGAAGCCCTGATCCTGGAGCAGTACGGTGTTGATGAAGAGATGTACATCAACGATTATGTGGAAGACCAAATGGAATCGGTCATGCTGGAACGCCTGATCGCCCACCTGCGCACCGGGGAACCCGTTACGGACGAAGATGTGCAGAACTACTTCAACGACCTGGTCGCCGATGACAAGGAGCAGATCGGTGACGACGCTGCCATGTATGAATTCTATACGCAGTACTATGGCATGAACTCCTACTATGTCCCCAACGGCTACCGCGGTATCACCCATATCCTGATCAAGCCGGACCAGGCCCTGCTGGATACGCTGAACAGCCTGAACAACCGCTGGGAAGAGCAGCAGTCCGGGCAGGGATCCGAGTCCACCGAAGGCGAAGCCGAAGCAACCCAGGCGCCTGAAACAACGGACGAGCCTGTTACCGAACAGATGATCAAGGACGCGGAGAAAGCGATCCTGGAGAATGTTCAGCCGAAGGTTGACGAAATCATGGCCAAACTGAAATCCGGCGTTTCCTTTGATGAGCTGATTAAGGAATACGGCGAGGATCCCGGCATGAAGGATGAGGAAACCCTCCGTACCGGCTACCTGGTCCATCCGGACAGCATCATCTATGATCCGTTATTCATTGAAGCGGCCATGAAACTGGAAAAAGTCGGCGATGTAAGCGATCCGGTCGTCAGCTCCTTCGGTGTCCACATCCTGCATTACCTCAGGGATGTTCCCGGCGGCGCCGTTGAACTCACGGACGCCATGAAGGAAGAATTCCGCACCGCGCTCCAGCAGGAGCAGGATAACGAAACCCTGAGCACTAACCTTGACAAGTGGGAACAGGAAGCGGATATCGTCTACACCGAAGCGGGCGAAGCCTGGAGGCTGCCCGATCCGGAGCCGGAAGAAAGCGCGGAAGAATCCGATCCCGCGGAAGCCCCGGCTGAAGAAACGCCCGCCCCCGAAGTAACCCCCGCTCCCTGAGCAAGGCCATATCAAAATCCCGTCGGATTGTCCGACGGGATTTTTCATACCTTTGTTGATCAGGCTTCCTCGCCTTTGCTGCGCGCTTTGGCCCGCAGGGAGTGATCCAGCTGCCTTTTGCGCATCCGCAGGTTCTTCGGTGTAATCTCCAGCAGCTCATCGTCATCGATGAACTCCAGGCATTCCTCCAGGGTCAGGGGATGTACGGAAATCAGGCGCATGGCGTCCTCAGAGGCGGAGGCGTTGCGCATATTGGTCACATGCTTCTGCTTGCACACATTGACCACCAGGTCACCGGGCCGCGCGTTCTGTCCGCAGATCTGGCCGGCGTACACATCCTCGCCCGCGCCGATGAACAGCGTGCCGCGTTCCTGTGAATAGAACAGGCCGTAGCTGGTGGTCACGCCGGTCTCAAAGCAGATCAGCGCGCCGGCGTTCCGGTGCGGGATATCGCCCTTCACGGGCTCATACCGTTCAAACACGGAGGACATGATGCCCTCGCCGCGTGTGTCGGTCATAAACTCACTCCGGTAGCCGAACAGGCCCCGGGAGGGTACCAGGAACTCCAGGCGGACCCGGTCCAGGCCGCTCATGTGCTCCAGCGTGCCCCGGCGGCGGCCGATCTTCTCGATCACGGCGCCGGCGGATGCCTGCGGCGTATCTACGATCAGGCGCTCCACGGGTTCGCACCTGACCCCGTCGATTTCCTTATAGATGACCCGGGGCTTGCTGACCGCGAACTCATAGCCCTGGCGGCGCATATTCTCAATCAGGATGGACAGGTGCAGCTCGCCCCGGCCGCAGACCTCGAAGGAGTCCGTGGTCTGGGTATCGTTCACGCGAAGGCTCACGTCCGTCTGCAGTTCCTTCATCAGCCTTGCCCGCAGGTGCCGGCTGGTCACGAACTGGCCTTCCCTGCCCGCGAAGGGGCTGTCATTGACGGAGAAGGTCATCGTCACGGTAGGTTCGGAGATCTTCACAAAGGGAAGGCCTTCCACACAGGCGGGATCACACACCGTATCGCCGATGGAGATATCCTCCGCGCCGTAAAGCGCCACGATATCGCCCATGCCGACCTCGGAAGCGTTCACCCGCTTCAGCCCGTCATACTGGAACAGGCCGCCCAGCCGCCATACGGGACTGGTCACACCGGTTTCCAGGTTGGTATGCACCACGTTCATGCCCTCGGTAAACTTGCCGCGGACAATGCGGCCCACGCCGATGCGGCCTACATACTCGCTGTAATCAATGGTGGAAATCAGCACCTGGGCCGGGCCTTCCGCGTCGCCTTCCGGCGCCGGGATATACTGCAGAATCGCGTCAAACAGCGGCTGCAGGTCTGTGCCAGGCTGCTCCAGGTCCAGGGTGGCTGTCCCCTTGCGGGCAGAAACGTAGAGGATCGGGTTTTCGATGGTGCTCTCGTCCGCCTCCAGGTCGATCAGCAGGTCCAGGATCTCGTTGACCACCTCTTCGCAACGGGCGTCCGGACGGTCAATCTTGTTGATGACGATCAGCACCTTCAGCTTCAGCTCCAGTGCTTTCTTCAGCACAAAGCGGGTCTGGGGCATCGGGCCTTCAAAGCTGTCGATCAGCAGCAGCACGCCGTCAACCATCTTCAGCACACGCTCCACCTCGCCGCCGAAATCGGCGTGGCCGGGCGTGTCGACAATATTGATTTTATGTCCACGGTAAT